>Ga0334898_1000222_pt1 | contig 104314 bp, 113 predicted proteins | sample GraSluR3_MG_10_FD_207228 | JGI IMG/M metagenome (GOLD analysis project Ga0334898, IMG submission 207228) | Sludge microbial communities from methane-producing bioreactor in Wageningen University, Netherlands - Granular Sludge_3_08-R3 | ecosystem: Engineered > Bioreactor > Anaerobic >... | reverse complement strand
ACAAAGACTTATAACATATGTCAGTGACATATATTGTGCCAAATGATGCACTGTTTGGACACTTGTCAAGACGTATATGTATACGATTTGTATTCAAATTATTATGTATTAATAGATTACCTTAATTTAATACAATGAGACATGTACAGGTAAATACGACAAATGACAAATGTCTGATTATAAAAGGAATTACAATACTTTCTGTACCATTAGCATGAAAAAAAAATTCTAGGTTGTCCTTGGAGACCTTGAACACACAGAAAAATTCCGGGCATTTATAATGCTACGCGTACTAGCAGAGATGGATGAGATGTGTATTTTGATTCTTTTTACTAGTAAAGGTTGCCTGATCCATGGAATCCAGGCATTTACAAGGCAACGGGAGTAGTCGTAGATATACAACAACTCCCGTATAGAAAATAGTGGGTATATTACGCTACCATTCCAAAGACATATCCAGCCAAGGTGGAAAAGAACACCACCAAAGCAATATAGACAGCAGTCTTCTTGAATCCCAGTTCCCCGCCTATTACCAGCATGGAGGGAAGAGAGAGACTCGGACCGGCTAGCAATAATGCCAAGGCCGGGCCTTGCCCCATTCCAGCTCCCAACAGTCCTTGTACGATGGGGATTTCAGTGAGCGTCGCAAAGTACATGAATGCCCCCGAGATCGATGCAAAGAAGTTTGCAAAGAGAGAATTTCCTCCTACCAAGGAGGCAACCCATACCGTAGGAATGAGTGCTTCTTGTCCAGGTCTTCCCAGCAGGAATCCTGCAACCAATACTCCAGCGAAGAGCAAGGGAAGAATCTGGAGTGCAAAGTCCCTGGTTGCTCCACCCCACTCTTTCAGCTCATCCTTGGTGAACCATCTGATCAGGGAGTATGCCAACATCAAGGCGAACACCCCGGTAATCCAATACTTGGATTGATAGATGAAATCCCAAACGGTACTTGATCCCTGGCTTGGCGCCCAGTTCAGGAAGACCAGGATACCAATCATCGAAACCATATAGAAAGCCATTTGAGGAAGGGAACGGGCATCAGGCCCCCCCATGCTCTTGAAAAGGCGTTCATCAGCAAGCCGTTTCTCATCCTCTTTTCGGAAGATCATATGCATGAGCAAACCGATTACAAAGGCAAATACGATAGCGACAATCATTCTGGTCAATCCCATCTTCCACCCAAACACCTTGAATGAAAGGATAATTGCCAGAATGTTTATCGAGGGGCCACTGTAGAGAAAGGAAACAGCAGGACCAAGTCCGGCACCCTTCTTGTAAATGCCCTTGAAAAGAGGCAATACAGTGCAGGAACAAACAGCCAGGATAGCACCTGAAACGGAAGCAACTGAGTATGCCAGCAGCTTATTCGCTTTCGGACCCAGGTATTTCATCACCGCCTGTTGGTTGAGAAAGACCACCACCGCCCCAGCAATGAACATTGCAGGAACCACACAGAGCAAGACATGCTCATGTGCATAGTCGGCAAGCATGAGGAACGCTTCCTGGATTGCCCCCACCACGCGTGGATGCGTAAAGGGAGTAAAAAAGATTGCCAGGAAAATCCCGGCTATCACCAAAAGTTTCTTGTTGGGAGTAAGTTGTTTCATCGCCATCGGAGTACCTCCTTGCAGGCAAGAAACCGCATTACAGGCTCTCCTTGATCAGTGCGAGTACTTGATTCTTATTCAACACTTTTCCCATGCTCTTCACGTCCCCGTCTATTGCGAGTGCAGGGGTCATCATGACACCCATGTTCATGATTTCGTCGAGGTCAGTCACCTTTTCAATCGTTGCTGCAATGTTTCCTTCTTCGACTGCTTTGACAGCATTTGCTTCCAATGTCTTGCATTTGGGACATCCTGTCCCGAGTATCTGAATAACCATATGTATATCTCCTATGTTTCCATTATTGGAAACTATCTTCGCAATGTCAACTAGATTCATTGACAAAGTTTCCACTTTTTGCAACATTGTAGCTATGAACCAATATGATGCTGAACAGTTTGAGGATACTGCCAAACGTTTTAAGGCACTCGGGCACCCAATGAGGCTTGCCATAGTCGAGGCTCTTTTCGCACGTTCCTATTGTGTCTGTGAACTTGCAGAACTGCTTGGAATGCACAAATCAGTCACCTCAAAACACCTCTCGGCACTAAAACAAGTGGGAATCATCGACATGCAGAGAGAGGGAGCCAGGGTCAATTGCATATTGACCATGCCCTGTGTATTGGAGATGATGCACTGCACAATGAAGACACCAGATACCGTAAAGGAATAATGCAACATGGGGAAAAAACGAATTATGTTTGTCTGTATCCATAACTCAGCAAGAAGCCAGATGTGTGAGGCTTTCGTTAAACACTATGCAAGCGACCGGTTTGAAGCACACAGCAGCGGGATTGAAGCAGGTAAGTTGAACCCTCTGGTCGTACAGGCCATGGAAGAGATCGGCATCTCCATGGAAGGTCACTATGCAAAACCTGCCCAGGAATACATTGAAAGGAACGAAACTTTTGACTATGTGGTGACTGTCTGTGATGAGAGCAATGCAGAGCGTTGTCCCATGTTCCCTGGAAAGAGTGAACGCATGCATTGGGGCTTCCCCGACCCAAGCGCCATCACTGGCAGTGATGAAGAAAAAATGGAAGGGATCAGGCTCATCCGCGATGCAATCCATACCCGAATTGTTGACTGGCTGGGTTCCTACTAGACTTTCATCGTTTCGGGTGATTCTTCCAGCCATGAGAGGAACTCCTCTGGAGGAAGAGGTTTGGAGTAGTAAAACCCTTGTACGAATGAAATCTTGGTGGATTTGACAACTTCCAACTGTTCGCTGGTCTCAATTCCTTCAGCAATAACCTCTTTCCCAAGGCGTTGCAACATCCCTGCAATAAGGGAAAGCAACTCATGGTTGTTCGTTGTGTTTGTTACCACACTTCGGTCAATCTTCACCGTATCGAAGGGAAGGTTGACCAGTGACTCCAAATTGGCATAGCCAGTTCCAAAATCGTCCAAGAAAAAGCGAACCCCCACCTCTCGCAAGGCTTCCCATGACTTTGCTACAATGGGATTGCTTGAGAGGACCATTGATTCTGTCACTTCAAACCCTATTTTTTTGGCATCGACTCCCCTCTGGCTCAAAATGTCCAACAATCTGCATGTGACATCCCAAACGGCAAGATCCTCAGCTACGATATTAATTGAAACATGGCTCAAACGTTCCTGTATTGTTGGGTGTGCCTTTAGGAACGTGCACACTTTTTGCAGCATAATCTCACTGAACATACTGATCAGGCCTGCTTGTTCTGCAAGCGGAATGAACTCCTCAGGTGAGATGATCCCCATCCGCTCATCTTGTAGTCGCATCAAGGCTTCTGCAGCGATAGGCTTGCCCTCTTGCACATCCATGATGGGCTGGAAGTAGACCTGTATCATATCCTCGGCCAGCAATGCCTTGCGGAGAATCGAAAGAATATCAAGTCTCCTCTGACGTACCCCAATGAGCTTCTGGTTGAAGATGATAACCGGTTGCCGTCGTTTTCCCTTGATCTCCGCCATGGTAAAGGAGAGAGACTCAACAACCTCATCAACCGTATTCTTCTTCAAGGGAATTTCCACGATGGCAATATTCACATGAAATGAAAGGTATCAATACCCCAGGACAAGCCCTGGACTCAGGAGGCGTTGCCTCCTTTTCCGCCCCAAGGGACGGGGTATCTCACCTTGCTTTCCCAGCACTCGCTCGGGAGAGGAACCATCATGCTGATTCCTTTCCTCTCGCTCCGTTGGGGAATGAAACCTGCTTCTCCCCTATCGTGCACCCCTGTGTGGTCTTTGCCTTGATCATATTCACTTCCCTGACCAGCTCGTTATGCGTCAGCCAAGGAAACATCAGTATGAATCGGTTCCCTCCACCACGAAAAACTGATGCATAGTGGTACGTGGTTTTCAGGAAATCTGCAAAGGAGTGCAAGATTGCATCCCCCCCATCATCCCCATAGCGTTCATTAATCAAACGAAAATTCTCAATATCCAACATAATGATTGTTTTATGCTGATTAGTATCAATTGTATGCTTAAGTGTTTCCAAGAATGCCTGATAGTTTGGTATCAGGGTCAACAAATGAAAGGTATCAATACCCCAGGGCAAGCCCTGGACTCAGGAGGCGTTGCCTCCTTTTCCGCCCCAAGAGACGGGGTATCTCACCTTGCTTTCCCGGCACTCGCTCGGGAGAGGAACCATCATGCTGATTCCTTTCCTCTCGCTCCGTTGGGGAATCAATCAACAACTCCTTTCTCTGCCAAGAAAAGAAACTGAGAATTAGCATAAAAGCACTGCTGAGGGAAAACATGTAGGGTTGTCTGAATACTTCAAACAACACCAAAGAGAACAAAAGGAACACTGCAGTAAGCACCATGATGACTCGCTCATGCCATTTGATGAACTTCCACCTTACCAAAGCAGTGCAAAACTCTACCAGCACAAAACAAATACTCAGAGCAAACATGAGCAAGACCCCATATCCACCAGTCAGCAGCAAATCCTGGGAGAAAACATAGAGCCGACCCCATGCAATGTCAAACAAGGAAGCAGCAAAGAAGAGCACAAGCAATGTACTTTGGATCCGGAAGAGCACCCTATAGATACCCTTGGGAAGGAGTCGTCTCTCAATACTGTTCATCCATATGAACACAAAGAGAGGTACGGACAGTATGTGAAGGATAATCACCGAGCGAGCAACGAAGAAGGGTAACGGAAAAAGTCCAAACATATGCACATGGCTGATAACAGCAAGAAGCAGGTACGTGATATAGACACCTGCCACGATTACCTCATCCTGGCGTTCAACCCGTGAAGATGATCTCATATGGATTACCGCAATGGAAACAACCACAACCAACAAGAACAACTCCATTACTACAAGTTCCATGCTATCAAGCCCCCTAGCCTGCCATACCCAGAAAATACTGGAGTACACGGGTGTCACTCGTCAATTCCGGGTGAAAGGCAGTCACCAGCATCGTATCATATCGCGCCGCAACTCCAAAGCCATCATGTGTTGCCAAAACTTGCACATTTTTGTCAGCACTCTGAATTATTGGGGCCCTGATGAACGTCATCGGGATTTCCCCGATACCTTCAAACAGACCACCAGAGGAGAAACTACCAAGTTGTCGACCAAATGCATTTCTCCTCACACTGATCGGCATCACAGCAAAGTACGTTTCCGTTTCCCCTTCTACCTCATTTGCCAGCAGGATCATCCCAGCACAGGTGCCCCAAACGGGCATTCCTTGTCGGATCAAATCCAAGAGAGGGCAATAGAGGTCAAGTTCCCTGAGCAGTCTCCCCATCACCGTGCTCTCTCCACCAGGAAGGATCAAGGCATCCATGGAAGTCTTCAAATCCTGTAGCCCACGAATCTCAAAGGACGAAACTCCTAGCCTCTTCAATGCATGGACATGCTCGGCGAACCCTCCTTGTAGAGCTAAAACACCTACCTTCATACGCCGCGCTCAGCCATGAGAAGGGCAATTTCCTGCTCATTGATCCCAACCATTGCTTCTCCCAGATCCTTGGAAAGCTCGGCCAGCATCTTGGGGTCCTGATAATTGGTAACAGCCTTCACGATGGCATTTGCCCGCTTCTTTGGATCTCCTGACTTGAAGATTCCTGAACCTACAAACACTCCTTCCGCTCCAAGTTGCATCATCAGGGCAGCATCCGCAGGAGTTGCTACCCCACCGGCTGCAAAGTTGACCACCGGAAGCTTTCCTGTTTCATACACACTGCGTAGTAAATTGTAGGGAACCTGAAGTTGCTTTGCCTCCTCATATAGCTCATCTTCACGCATAGATTGGATTTTTCGCATGTGTTGTTGAATCAATCGCATGTGCCTGACTGCCTGTACCACGTCCCCTGTTCCCGGTTCTCCCTTGGTCCTGATCATGCTTGCACCCTCGCTTATGCGACGTAATGCCTCACCTAGGTCACGGGCTCCACAAACAAAGGGAACAGCAAACTTTTGCTTATCGATGTGATAAAGATCATCGGCAGGAGAGAGCACCTCACTCTCATCGATGAAATCAATCTCCAAGGCCTCAAGAATCTGGGCCTCAACGATGTGTCCAATTCGAACCTTTGCCATGACAGGTATGGACACTGCTTTCTGAATCTTCTGGATCAAGATAGGGTCGCTCATGCGAGACACACCACCCGTTGCGCGGATATCGGCGGGGATTCTTTCAAGTGCCATAACAGCACAGGCACCTGCATCCTCTGCTATTCTTGCTTGTTCCGGTGAGGTAACATCCATGATGACCCCTCCCTTGAGCATCTGCGCAAGATTCTTGTTCAATTCAATTCGTTCACTCATATTGCACCTCCCAGCATTGTGCTTTTCGTTGTTCCGCCCTAGTATAGGAGGTATCTGATAGTACAAAAAGTTCCAGTTTGTGAATTTTTTATGGTACCAGATTATGGAGGGATATGTACCAGATTAATCTACAGCTACAAAGCGGTGCTCCCCAGACATTGACAGAGCAACTCTACCAATATCTCAAGGAATCGCTCATCAAGGGAACTTTCAAAACACACGAGAAGCTTCCTTCCAAACGAAACCTTGCCCAGGGGTTGCAGTGCAGCATCAATACCGTACAGGCAGCGTACAACCAACTGGCTGATGAAGGCTATCTCCAGACGAGGGAAAAGAGTGGGTACTATGTTGCCGACCTAGGCGGCATCCTCAAGCTGGAACCAAAACAGAGTAAGGAACCAGATAGGGGACAGTCAGAGGAATCTTATCGCTACAACTTCTCCCCCCAGGGTGTCGACCACCAACGATTTCCTTTCTCGCTCTGGAGAAGATTGAGCCATCAGGTCATTACATCAGAGGATACTGAACTGCTTTCAATCAGTGACCCAAAAGGTATTCCTGAACTACGTTCCAGCATTGCCCGATATCTCAGATCCAGCAGAGGTGTACATTGCACAGATCAACAGATCATCATCAGTAGTGGTACAGAGTTTTTGATGCAACTGCTCATCCAGTTGCTGAGTGAAAATACTGTCTACGCCATCGAGAACCCTGGCTATGAGAAACTCAATCTACTGTTCAAGAGCAATCGGGTACACTATGTTTCACTGCCTTTGGATGAGCACGGGATTGAGGTAGCTTCACTACAAGCCAGTGATGCAGACGTTCTTTCCATCACACCAAGCCACCAGTTTCCAACTGGTCGTATCATGCCGGTCACACGAAGACTCCAGCTCTTGCAATGGGCAAACGAGAAGTCCGGACGATACATCCTGGAAGATGATTATGATAGTGAATTCCGCTATGGGGGAAAACCAATCCCATCCCTGCAAGGTCTCGATGGACAGGGCAAGGTCATCTATCTTGGTGCTTTCAGCAAATCACTCTCCCCTGCATTGAGAATCAGTTACATGGTTCTTCCCGAAGTGCTTATGGAACACTATGAATCGGACCTCAGTTTCTATTTTTGTCCTGTTCCCCTCATTGAACAGAAAATACTGCATACATTCATTGAGAGAGGACACTTCGAACGCCATCTCAACCGAATGCGTAACCTATACAGACAGAAACGGGAAATCCTTGTCACTTGTATCTCATCATTGCTACCCTTCGCTGAAATTACCGGAGATTCAGCAGGATTGCATCTCTTACTTCACATTCACAATGGCATGAAAGAGGAGGAACTCATACGTCGTGCAAACCAAGCTCAGGTGCAGGTATACGGACTTTCCCGGTACTATTCACAGCTTCCCGAGAAAAAAGGCACTGCATCAATTCTGCTTGGATTTGCTACAGTGGAAATGGATGAGATACCCAAAGCAGTATCTCTGCTGCAGAAAGCATGGAGTGACTGAATTTTGAGCTTCACAATGTAATACCAGCTTCCTTGCTGTTTCTATTGACCCGTTTTCTTCTTGCTCTCCGTTCCTTACATTGCACCAGAAGCAAGGGATCCCAAGAAGATGGCTCCGGTAAACCGCTCTGTTTACCTAATACCTGTTTCATAACATGCTCCAGACTTCGTTTAAAACGGCTATACCTAAGCAGGGGATCTTTTGTCCAGAATGATTCTGCCCCTGCCAAGAGCCGCGGGTAGAGATGAGCTTCCCGCTTTTCTCTAGTGTCGAGGTATTCTGTCCAGAGCAACAATTCTGCACCCACTACCTTTTTATTCCGTTTCGTATCTTTTTGAACTGTTTTACCATACCGATATACCCTGGAGAGAGGGACCAAAGCATAGGACATATCGAGATAGGAATGGAAGTAATCACTCTTTATGACCTGACGGTCACTATGGGTCCTCCTGTGTTTTCCAAGAAGAGGATTCCAAACTTGTGTAATGATTGTGGAATCATATGAAGCATCAACATAATCGCTCCAAAGTATTGTGGATTTGCCTTTCTCTCTTGCATAGGAAGCAATCTCATTACAGAACCATCCAAGCAATGCTTTTTCATCCCTACATCCCAACTCTTGCATACGATGTTGGCAATCAGGGCAGGTCTCCCACCGATCTAAAGGAATCTCATCACCTCCAAGATGGATATAGGGCGATGGGAAAAGCAAACATAAGGTGTCGACCACCTTTTTGGCAAAAACAATGGTTTCTGATTTTCCAACACAAAGAATATCCCGAAATATCCCCTCTCCTGTAGGTATCGTAAAAGGTCCGCCTGTGCAACTCAGATTAGGATATGCACTCAAGGCAGCAATCATGTGCCCAGGCATATCTACCTCGGGGACCACCATGATATTTCTGTTTTCTGCATAGGATACCACGTAGCTGATTTCCTCTTTTGAATAGTACCCGTGTTTCTCGCTCAACAAAGCAGGGTATCCATCCACAGGGAATCTCCATCCTTGGTCATCACTGACATGCCAGTGTAAAACATTTAATTTATACAGAGCCATGGTGTCAATGATTCCCAGCAACTCCTCCAGTGGGCAGAAAGAACGGGCGACATCCAACATAAGACCTCTCCAAGAGAGAGCTGGGTAATCAGAAATCTTGCAGCACTGTAGCGTTTTATTGGACTTTGCCAGTTGGATATATGTCTGAAGACCTGTGAAGATTCCCCTCCATGAACCAGAGGCCAATGTACACCCCACTGGAGTTACCTCCAACAGATATCCCTCTTCATCAAGTACATCATTCTTCTCGTTAACAAGCAAAACCGGATTATTCGATTCATCTCCAAGGACCACTTCCATACCCAGAGCTCCCCTTAGATACTCCTGAAAAAATGGTGCACGTTCGGGAAAACAGGAGTCCTGAAAGGCAATCGTCAGGACTTCTGGGAAAATAAAGCTTCCTTTCAAGAGTCTTATTCCGTTTGATGGATGGGGAAGAAGAGATCTGTGATAATTCATACGTGCAACACTATTCCTTCAAGGACCCAGCAGCAAAACCCTGGGCAATCTTGTCTTTGAAAATCATGTAGAAAATGATCATAGGTACGGTACCAATTACCAAAGCGGCAAATTGCAATCCATAGTCCCTGCTCATCCCCCCTGCAAAACTGTTGATTCCAACAGGAAGTGAGCGGATCATCATATCGCTGGTCAGGGTCAAGACCAGAATAAATTCATTCCAATTTCCCAAGAACGTGTAGATGAACATGGTCGATAAGATAGGAGTAGCCACTGGAATAATAATTTTTACAAATACTTCCAGAAAAGTTGCTCCATCAATGATGGCTGACTCCTGCATTGAGTCAGGGATACCCTTCACGTAAGTGGTGGCAAGAAACACCTGAAAAGGAAGGCCAAAGGCAATATAGGGCAGAATTACTCCCAGTCGTGTATTGGAAATCCCTAACTTGGTTTCCATGATGAAGAGAGGAACAATGACCGAATGCACCGTAATGAGTAAGCCAAGGGTGTAGAATCCATAGATAATTCTACCAGAACGATATTGGAACTTTGAGAGTGCATAGCCACTACTCATGGCAAGCCCCACTGTTACAAAGGTTGCACTCAAGGAGTACACAATACTGTTGAGGAAATAAATACCCAAGTGGCCTTGCGTCCAAGAAAGAATGAAGTTCTCTATGTAGAACGTAAACGGTGGAGCTAAAGGCTGGCGAACGATCAATGCATGAGGCTTGAAAGAGCTAAGAATCATCCACACGAGGGGTACCACCGTCAATAGTGTGAATGTAATCATTAGTACATATGCCAATATTTTCCCAATGGTTACTGATCTTTTCATGTTGCTCCCCTATTCGAATCGTCGTTCGAGTCTTCGGCTGAAGTATTGCAACAGCATAATCAAACCAACAGCAAGCAAGACGATGATGATTGAAGCAGCGCTACCGAACCCGTACTTGTAATACTTGAATGTATTCACATACATGTAGATTGCTATCACTTCGGTAAAATGTGCAGGACCTCCACCAGTCATGGCATAGATTAGATCAAAGGCCTTCAAACTACCTGAAATAGCAAATATTGCAGTAGTGGCAATGGTCCCGATCATCGAGGGGAGAATAATACGCATCAACATTTGGTTTTCACTTGCCCCGTCAATCTGGGCTGCCTCCAACACTGAAGGTGTCATTTTTTGTAGGTTTGCATAATAAATGATCATATATGTTCCTGTATGCATCCAGAGTAACACGAAAAGAATTGGTACGATGGCAAGTTGCTGATCCTCGAAGATTCGGATCACATACTGAGGATTGTCGGTAAACGATCGAACCAGGGCTACAACCATTCCCGATGATGAAAATATTTGGTTCCAGAGTAGCGCAACCACAACCGGGGAAATGGTGATAGGCAGGAAAATCATCGTCTGATAGAAGCTACCATGACGAACCATATTTCTATGAAGCAGATATGCCAAAAGAAACCCTATGGGAATCTGGCCAAAGACTGAAATAACAACAATGAGAAGGTTGTTTCTCAGTGAATGCCGGAACACTGGATCTGAAATGATTGTTCGATAGTTTTCCAACCCTGCAAAGGTCGGCATTCCATACCCATTCCAGGTGGTGAAACTCAAGGAGAAACTGAAGAGCACCGGGAATATGATGATTGAAGCAAACACCAAGATTCCTGGTAGTACAAGAATCCAGTAACTCATATGTTTTTGTCGTGCATACGTCATGGGCTTCCACCTTCCAATAACAACCCTTCCCCCGAAGGGGAAGTGCTGTTGTCACCTACTAACGACCGACAGAAGAGACCATTCTCTCCAGGTCTTGTGCAACCTCCAATGGGCTCATCGTATCAAACATCATGTTCTGAAGATTGATATTGAATGTTCCAATTGGTTCGGCTGCAATGACCGCATCCATGACATACCCCATAGGAACCTTTCCAGCAAATGCAATCAGCTTCTTGATCATAGGATCTGCCACCTCAGGTTCATCAAGATTATATGCAGGAAGACGACCGTACTGTTGACGGATGGCAGACCCTTCAGGACCAGAATAGAACCAAATCCACTTCCATGCCGCCTCAGCTTCCTTCTCACTAAGCTTTGTGTTCATGCCAAAGCCTTGCCCTGCTGTCGCAGAAACAGAAAGGCTCTGTCCCTTCTGGTTGGGAATATCGGGGAATGATTCAAGACTCATATACGTCTTTTGCTCATCAGTGAGCTCACCCACCATACTATTCACTGTCCATCCACCATCAAGGAGATACACAGCACGCTCATTGACAAAATCATCCAATCCCTGTCCATAGGCTAGTTGGTTGGTTCCAGGAGAGAACATCTGCTTGTCGTTCAGCTCCTTGATGATTTCCATGGCATATACGAACTCAGGATCATCATAGCTTGCTTCACCGCTGAGAGCCTTGTCCCACCACTCCATGCCACAGGCTCGTTCAACCAGCATACCGGCAACACAGGACTGCATTGGCCAAGCATCTTTGTTGGCAATAGAGATGGGTATTAAACCGGCTTTGCGGATAACCGGTCCTTGCGCGAGCAACTCTTTATATGACTTGGGATATTCCAATCCAAGTTCTGCAAGCAACCGGTTATTTGTGTACATAATCGAGGTGATGGAGATATCCTCAGGCAGTTCCCAGATTTCTCCGTTCTCCCCCTGTGCTTGCATTGCCATATCAGCAAATTCATCTTCATGACCAGAGAGATATGGACGAAGGTCCTTCACCAATCCAGCTGATGTCACCTGGCTGGTTCTTTCCCCAGGATACAGCAAGACTATATCCGGCAGCTGCCCACTCATAGCCATGGTCTGTAACTTGTCGTGAAAAGATTCTCCGTACCCATACTCAAAACTGAGCTTGATATCGGGGTTAGCTGCTTCAAAGACATCCACCAGATGTTGGAAATTTGGTGCAGTAGTCTTATCCGTTTGATCTAGGTAGTGATATACAGAGAGTTCAATCACTCCATCCGCTGCCGATTCCTTTGTTCCTGCCGCTATAAGCAGCGAGGGAATCAAGAAAGACACGAAAGCCAAAATCAACAATCGTTTCATTTTCATACAGGACCTCCATTTTTTTCACCCCCATAGCGAGGATGTTTCCGTTAAGACAACAAGTGAAAGAGGGGAACAGCTTGTTTGGCGCTGTTCTCATTGAGTGGCTCCAAATTCATCAATACCTTATCAAGAACCAGGGCGGCAGCACCGAAGGAGACTGCATCATACCCCAATGATGAAAACTGAATTTGACAATTCCCATCACTCTGGATTAGTGAGTTTGCTTTCAATTCTTTTCTAAGCATGTCAGGCATGAACGAGGCAAACGGTTCTATAGTTCCCCCGATGAACACATGCCCGATATCCAATGTATTGATGAGAAATGCCAAATTTTGGCATATTTCCTGGATATAGTTGTGTAGAGCCTCTCCATCTTCGCTCACAGAAACACCATCTGGAATCTGTACCTGCTGCAAGGAGGTTGCTTCCCTATTGCATACACTTTTAAATTCTCCCGCTTGGCTACTACTCCCACGATAGATTTTACCATCAAAACCAAAACCCAAGCCGATAGTAGGTTGGGGAGATGCTGTCTGTACTTCATAGCGTTTCCAGAACTCTATAAGCACGAACAAAAAATTCTTGAGCTTCTGCTTTCTCTGGAATACCACCTCTCCCCATGCACCACAGTTAGCATCATTTTCCAGAATGACAGGAAAGGGAAAATGTGAAGCAATCTCTTTCTGGAAATCAAAAGGTTGCTGGAAATCGAGAGAGACAGAGCGGTAGATTATTTGATTCTCTGCATCAATCACCCCAGAGAATCCGATGCCTATCCCCAAAAGATGTCTCTGCATTCCTTCAAGGCTTTTGCAAAGGGATTCGATCAAGTCACATACTTCCAATCTAAAGGTCTTGGCAGTAAATCCCTTCGGCTTAGTTTGTGAAAAGAGCACCTTACCTTCCAAATCTATGGAGAGAGCTGTATAGGAATCAGAGCGAATCTCTATCCCGATGACATGAAAGTATGCTTTATTGAGGGTGAGACCTATTGCTCTCCTCCCCCCTTTCGGACTCGCTTCAAGAACTTCATTTTCTATCACAATCCCGAGTGATATCAAATCATTTACGATATTTGAAATGGAAGATTTGGTAAGTCCAAGCCGTATGGCAAGATCGGCACGACTAAGTTGATCTTCAATCCAGAGACGATGAATTATCCGTGAGGAGTTTATAAGTCGTGATCTTCTTGGTTCAGACAAGGGGATTCTCCTAGTTTGTTCGCTTTTGTACTAACCTAGATACAGTATACCCTCCTTACATTTCACGTCAAGAAGAATAACAACTCTATTAATTACAAAGTTTTATATGTAACTTGGACTAACATAGGCATATTATTTCTCTGTCTGTATTACTCGAACAGATTTTCAAATAGCCGGTGGGCATCGTTTCTCGCAACCAACGCAATAGCATCAGTCGCATCCAGCGGCTTACTAAAGAGAAACCCTTGAGCCTTGTCACAGTTGTTGCGCTTCAGATAGTCAAACTGTCTCTGATGTTCGATACCCTCTGCTACCACATTGTGACCCAATTTGTGGGCCATAGAAATAATGTCCCCGGTGATTGCTTGATCATCAGAGAGAAAAAGCAGTTTATCTATGAATGATTTGTCAATCTTCAATTCATCGACATAGAGCTCCCGCTCCCTTGAAAGGGAGGAATATCCACTGCCGAAATCATCAACCGATATCTTGACTCCTTTGGATCGCAAGGTCTTCAGAACCCGGTTAATTTCTTGAAAGTTCGAGGCAAAGATGGATTCAGTAAGCTCCAAGCAGATACAGGAAGGGTTCACATCCATTGAATGCATCAAGCGAATGACATGCTCAGCAAAACCTTCTTTAATCACCTGAAGGGCAGAGATATTAATGGAGACCGTACAGTCCATCACATGCTGATCTTCCAGTTGCTTCAAAAACTGGAATGCCTGTCGAATAATGAGATTACCCAAGGGAATGATGAGTTTTGTTTTCTCGGCAATTGGAATGAACTGCAATGGTGGAATCATCTCCATATCTTTGCACTTCAATCGCGCCAACGCCTCGAAACCACAGATACGCCTTGTGCGCATGTCAACAATCGGTTGGTATTGCAGGAACAACGATTCCTGATTCCTCCCTGACACAATACTTGCCAAGATTTCAGTAAGTTTTGCTTCCCAAAGAATCTCAGTTTCCATACTCTCATCAAAGAAACAAAGCTTTGCCTCCCCGTCATAGAGCGCAACGGAACGCTGGGAAGCTACCAAGAGATTTCTGAGTAATTGGTCAATGGCATCCTGATTGGAATCATTGATTTCCAGAACTCCCAGCCCATAGGGAATCCTTTCCAAAACCAATAGGTGCTCCAAGGTACTTTCAATCTTCTTGCAAAGCATGAGAAGATTCTGCCTTTCATGGTAAGACCTAAGATAGAACACAAGTTGATACTCATGCGTAATACTTAGCACGACAAGTTTGTTGCAGAGGATAAGCAATCCCTCTGCAACCTTCTTCATGATGTCTTGGCTATATTGGTAGCCATAGGCCATACTTTTCGCATTCAAGGCCCCTAAGTTAATTGAGACAAGCGCTCGTTTTGTACTTTTTTTTGCTTTGATATCCTGAAGCAACAACTGCTCAAGGTACCGTCGGTTATAGAGTCCGGTCCATAGATCATGGGCATCACGAAAGGCAAGGTTCTGCTCCATCTGTTTTCTGTTAGTAATATCGAGAATGATTCCTTCCAAGGCTTCAACATCACCACCATCCGTATATACAGCTTGTCCCATCTCCCATACCCACTTGCGAGTTCCTTGAGCAGTGAGAATTTCATATTCAAGCACAAAGGGCTTGTTTTCTTGAACTGCCCATGACCACTCGCTAAAGATCTTTTGTCGATAGGAAATTACAATGATATCGTTGTATGATATATCTCGGTTGTGTATCAGCTGGTCAGGAGTATAGCCCGTTAAGGATTCACATCCTGCAGAGACGAAAAGCATCGTCCAATGGGTATCATAGAGGCATCGATACGCCATTCCAGGCAAGTGTGAGAGCAGCGCAGACTTACTGCGTTCACTCTCGGCAAGCAATCTTTCAGCTTCTTTTCTTTTGGTGATATCTTGAAAGAGGCTGATATGAGCAAAGAGCCGGCTGTCCCTTGCTTGCAGCGGAGCAACCGTCATTTCAACCCAGACAATGGAACCATCGGGACGGATGAATCGCTTTTCCAGAGTATAGCTTTCCAATTCCCCACGCTTCAACCGCTTGAAATATTCCAACTCTCGAGGAAGATCGTCAGGATGGGTAATCGCCGTCCACCCAATTCTGAGTATTTCCTCCATGCTCCTGCCTGTAATTTTCTCATACATGGGATTACCAACGAACCGTTCCTTACCAGGCTCCACCCCGAGATCAACGCGGTAAGAAATGGAAATTCCAATGGGAGCTTGGTAGAAGATTGCATTAAACAGATGAGCCTTTTCCAATACGTTCTGCTGCTCTGAATATGAATCCTGTTTCACAACCTCCAGTTCGAGAAGGCCTCTTAATTGTTTTTCTTGTATTGGCTTATTTAGGACTGTAATGAGGTCTAGGTCAAAGACTCTCTTTTTCTGTTGGAGTAGCTGTTTTTCACCGAGTACGATAATTCTGAGAGGTTCTTGCTGGTACCTGTAGACCAATGTGTGGAGCAATTGAAGGCTCTGCAGATATGAGCGTTCAATATCGATCAACACCATATCGATCGAAGCGTGCATTTCCATCAAGTGAAGCGCCTCACTGCTATTTCCAGCTGTGAGCACCTGCATGTTTCCCGCTACATTCCTTACCACGGAAAGATCTTTTTGGTTTAATTGGACGGCGAGCAGTTGTGCCAACAAATAATATCTCCCTTTTCTCAATTCCTTATCGTCATCCTAGAGGGCAAAGAACCAATCTACAACAAAAAGATTCAACAAAGAATGGTTGACTGGTCAAAACAATAGGAGACGGGAAGAACCATGAGCGAAAGGATGTCCTCACGCTTCAAAGGAATTCCGCCCGCTTCAAGGTTGGTGAGCAACTCTTTTGCAAGGTCAGCTGAAGCTAATGGGGCAAAGATCACCAACTGCTCCCCTTCCATCTCGCTTCTACTGTGCAAGAATCCGGTAAAAAGGCTGAATTCGCTCTCAAGACTTCGATCCATGCTTTTGGCATCGAACACGGAGGCTTTTGTGATTCCGACACTCTGCATTGCCAGAAACACATCCTCCTTATAATCCAGTTGGGAGAGCACCATAAGCAATAGATTCATTATTTCCTCCTAGATACGCTCATTTGTTTCGCCCGCCTTGCGCAGTGCCAACCGTGTCAGTAGGGGGCCTACGACCTCAGTTATGATTGTGGTAAACAATAGTACATTGATGATTAGGCTCGCCAAATGCTGCCCTGTTTCTCCAAAAGCTGGGGAAGAGAATGTCTTGTTGATTGCCAAGGCAAGAGCCAAGGCAACTCCAACCTGTGGCAGGAGTGAAAAACCAATTAAAAACCGGACTTTCTTCGGCGCACGCCCAATCAAAGCCCCGAGGGTTGCCCCCCCAATCTTTCCGATGCTTCTTGCTACAAAGTAGAAGAGCCCAAGCAATCCAATCTGGGTAATCAAGGAGACATCCAAGTGAGCGCCACCAAGGATAAAGAAGGCAACCAGAAACACAGGGCTGAACGAGGAGACTACCGTTTCGCTTTTCTTGCTTAACACTGCTGAACTATTTACAATAGTCATTCCGAAAGCCATAATTGCCAGCAATTCAGACACCCCAAGTAGCTCACATACTCCAAGCAGCAGAAACAGGAATGTAGCAAGCAGCAACATCACCCAATCGTTATTTCTCTTTCCACGCAGTAATAGGATGTAGAGGACCGCAGATACCGCACCGAGTCCAAGAGCAATTACAACCGAGAGCAAGGCCGACGCAACCATAGGGCCGATAGCAAGGGAACTGCCAAGCAAGTTGGAACTGACAAAACTCTCCACAAAAACATAGATGATGAGAGCAAAGGCATCGTCAATGCCCACCACTGCCAAGATGGTCGAAGTCAACACGCCTTTTGCCTTGTACTGTTTTATGACAGCAACTGTTGCAGCAGGAGCCGTGGCCGATGCCACAGATCCGAGTAAAAGCGCAGTATTGAGATCGGTCTTGAACACATAAAACAAGCCAAAGAAAACGACAAGGAAAGCCCCAATGCTTTCGAATGTCACGATGGTTAAGATGCTCCTTCCCAGCCGTTTGATTACATCAAGCTTCAGCTCAATTCCAATCGTGAATGCTATCAAGGCCAGAGCAATGGAGGAGAGGGGGGCCAACATATCCAATACTTCAGGGGAAAGGAGATTAACCAAGGAGCCACCTAGCACGACACCCAAAAGGACATAGCCGGTAACTTCAGGAATTTTCAGGGCTGTAGTGAGTACTTTACTTCCATATCCAGCTGCAAAAATTGCCGCAAGATAGAGAAACAGATGGAACTCCATAATGCAATCCTACAAATCGGCAAATGCATCGAGCACAGCCTGGGGAGTCTTGGCAGCCATGAGTGCTTTCCTGCGTTCTGGGTTTTTGATTACCAAGGTAATCTTGGAAAGAATCATCAGATAATCTGACTGTCGGTCAGATGGACCTCCGATCATGAAAACCAGACGTACCGGTTTCTTATCCAAGGAATCCCATGGGACATCCTTCTCAAGGACTGCAGCGAGCACAAAGAACTCTTTGATGCCATCCATCTTTGCATGAGGAATGGCAACCTGGAGACCAATACCTGTGCTCATTATGGTCTCTCGCTCAAGAATTGCATCAACGAAGGCCTTTTCACTGGATACATATCCGCTTTCAGCAGCTTTTTTCGCCATGGTGGTAAGTATCTGGTCTTTATGTGTTTCTTTGAGGAACAAAATAGAAGTTTCATTAAGATAATCGAGTATACGCATAGACATCTCTCCTACGTCTAGCAAAGCATAGAAGCTTCCAGAAGGTTTGTAAAGTGAAGGGTAAACCTCCTCGGGGCAAGCCCCGATGTATCGCACTAGGTCATTCGCGTTCAAGCGTGAGATACAATTGCTTATATTCATCTTTCTTCTTGCCTTAATGCTTCACATACTCCGCTATTACGTTCTCGCTTGTTACCATAGCTCTCAATAGCCTTGCATGTATGGCAAGATGAAGCCCCGTTCTGCTTGCAAGAACTACAGCGATGGAATAGAGTACTAGGCCATATGGCAACGCATACCAAGCTGATGACAAGCGGGTCAATCCAAAGAAACCTTATCGCTTTTGCCCTCCCTATTTTCCTTGGGAACTTGTTTCAGCAGCTTTATCACACAACTGATACCTTGGTGGTGGGAAACCTTGTGGGCAAGGAGGCTTTGGCAGCCATTACCTCCATCACCAGCCTTATTATGCTCCTGGTAGGGCTTTTTCAAGGTATTTTCGTAGGTGCAGGGGTGGTCATCTCCACAGCGTTCGGGAAAGGAGACCTGGAAGGAGTCAGGAAAGCTGTCCATACCACTGTCGCGCTCAGTGTATTTACCAGTGCCCTGCTTACCGCCTTGGGATACTTCTTTGCTCCGGTAGTCCTTCACTGGATGCAGACCCCAGAAAGTGTGTTCATCGACGCACAAACCTACCTCCGCATCTTCTTCTTAGGCATCTCCACATTGATCTTCTACAACACTGCTAGCGGAATTCTCCAGGCAGTGGGAGACAGTAGACATCCACTCTATTTCCTTATCATCGCTGCAATAATCAACATTGCCCTCGACCTATTTTTTGTCGGTGTATTAGGGATGGGAATAGAGGGAACCGCTTTTGCTACCATCATTGCGCAAGGAGTGAGTGCTACACTCAGTTTCCGTTTGTTGCTGACTACTCCCTCGGTAGTCCGTGTACATATTCCCTCCATACGAATTCACAAAGGCTTCCTCAAGCAGATTCTTACCTTCGGTATCCCTTCCGGTATCCAGAATTCGGTGACCAGCTTTGCAAATGTCATTCTTCAATCCTCAATCAATCTCTTCGGAGCTTCAGCCATGGCAGGAAATGGTGCATTCATGCGTATTCAAGGCTTTGCATTCATCCCCATAACGGCTTTTGCCCTGGCTCTCACCACCTTCACCGGGCAAAATCTGGGAGCACAAGAATATGAGCGAGTGAAAAGAGGGGCACGCTTTGGGGCGCTTTTCTCCATGATTCTTGCTGAGACCATAGGACTTGGCATGTTTCTGGGAGCGGAACCCTTGATGAGGCTGTTCAGCCAAGACCCTGAAGTCATTGCAGTGGGAGTCTCGAAGGCCAACATCTCGAGTCTCTTCCTCTGGGCTCTTGCACTCAGCCATGCAATGAGCGGTATTTATCGCGGTGCAGGAAAGGCAATCGTCCCCATGGCAGTCATGCTTGCAATCTGGTGCATCTTCCGAATCATTTTTATTTCAATCGGACTTCAGCTCTTCATGGATATCAGGGTTATCTTCTGGGCATATCCAGTTACCTGGTCGCTCAGCTCCATTATCTTTGTCATCTATTACTTTAGGGTCGACTGGATGCACCAAACAGCGTAGACTTACAGCTGAAAGGAGAAACTGACATGGATACAATCACCAAGCGATTGGCACAAATTCGGTGTATTCCGATGGTCAAACAGGGAGGAGAGGACCAAGCAGATGCCTTGATCAAGGCACTGCGTGCAAGTGATCTACGCGTGGCAAACATCTCTCAACAGATGGCAGGGGGGCTTGCTTTGCTACGTCGTCTGGCCCAAGAGGAGGATCTTATCATCGGAGGAGGCAATGTCCAGACGCTTCAAGAAGCAAAAGCAGCTTTGGAAGCAGGGGCTGCCTTCATATTCTCTCCTCTTTTCAACGAGCAGATGGTGGAGTATTGCCAGCAAGTTGGGAAACCCATCTATGCGGTTACCACCCAAGCAGCAGTAGCGAAGGCTTGGAATCTCAAAACACTGGGTTGTTTTCCTGTGGAAGAGTTGGGTGGGTTACCATTCATCAATGCAATGGGAGAACAAGAAGGTCTCAATTTTATCGTTGCAGGCCATATCAATGAGGAGATGACCGCTACCTACCTTGAAAATCCACACGTGCTTGCAATGACGGGAAGCTGGATGCTCAAGGAGACAGACTGGGAAGCAACCACAGCTGCTCTTAAACGCGCAAAGAAATTCTCACTCCCCTCAGCGTAATAACGCCTCTTGCTGAGAGTGTGTGTTGATTACTAATCCTTTGGAGTCTAAAAACAACACACCCATGCCCTTGCGGAGAACACGTGGTAGTTTTTCAGTGACCGTCAGAACGTGAGTGGTATATTTGTCTCCATAGATATGACAACGGTCGCTGAGCTCTCCAAGTACCGTAGTTGTCGCACACACCACCTCTCCAATGACAGCATTTGCTCTCTCCATAACAATTCCTCCTGCTCAAGTATTGCAAAGAAGAACTGTCCGAGCCATTGCGAAAGAGGAATGAAAGGTATCAATACCCCAGGGCAAGCCCTGGACTCATGAGGCGTTGCCTCCTTTTCCGCCCCAAGGGACGGGGTATCTCACCTTGCTTTCCCGGCACTCGCTCCAGAGAGGAACCATCAGGCTTATTCCTTTCCTCTCGCTCCATTGGGGAATCAGAGTCCCAACTCTTGCAGTTTTTGGCCTATCGCATTCACGGTTGTTTCAAGAATATATTCCCCATAGGCTGCACTTGAAAGCCTTGGGTCCTCTCCTTTTACCCCAAGTGGCCATGTATCCTGTTCCAATTTTGAGAGGTCCACCAACCCAGGGTGGAGAGCCATCATGGTAGAAGTTTCACACCGACCCGCATGATCACTCAGGGCTGGATACGATTCTGGTGAAAAATCATTGATGGAAGAGAGAAGAATGATGTCGTACTGCTTTTCCCATTGACTGGCCAACTCTGCCCATGCCTTCCTTGAAGGACCATGACCATCGGCGATCAGGCAGATGAAACCTGCCCGCTTGGCTTGGGCGACAAGTGCTTCAAGCATCTGGAGAAACAATCCCTTGGAGACCCAATAGCAACTGCCTGGCAGCCTCTGATGGGGTTTTGTAGCCTCACTTGCATCCATCCCGATCAGACTCCTTCCCTCGCCAGCGTCTGCAATTCTGTCTGGACCCAGATAGAATGGAGGGAACACGATACCTCCAAAACGCTGAGCGGCCCTGATAAACAATCCTTCTGCTTGGAGTGCATCAGCACCCAGAACATTCTGCAGCCCATGCCATTCAAGGGTTCCGAGGGGAATATATCCTACAGGGTGCTCAGTCAACCTCTGTACAAACTGGGAAACACTGAGATAAGCATATTGTACATGCGGATCCATCAGATTACCTCCGTCCTTGTTTCATCTTTCTCTTGGTATCATACATGCTGTTGTCTGCTGCCACATAAGTGTTGAAAAGATTCCCAGAACAAGACTCGCACCATGACCATCCAATTGCCAGGGAGAGAGGAATAGTTCTGTTCTTGTTGGAAAGCTTTATCTGGCTCTCAAGGGGGGAGAGAGCCCGCTCTACTTCCAGAGAATCCTCTTTAGTGATGATAACACCAAACTCATCACCACCGATGCGATATACCCTCCCTACGCCTCGAAAACAACGTTCCAACAGCCTGCTGGTATGCACCAATAGTTCATCCCCACTTGTATGACCATACGTGTCATTGGCCATCTTCAATGCATTGACGTCACAGACTACGATGGTTGCCGGCCCCTTACTCGATCGTTGCAGATCTGAGAGGTCCCGCATAAACGTAGCTCGGTTCCTGAGTCCTGTGAGCACATCAAATGCATAATATTGCTCTTGGGAGAAGAGGTAGAACAACAACAAAGAAAGTGCAATACCAGGCCAGAGCGTAAGGATCGGGGGAAACGCTATCTGAATACCTGCTCCCACAATCGGGGTTACCAAGATTAAGAGCAAGAGGGGACGGTCTGAAGCTTCGTAGCCATGCAATGTCTTGGTAAGATACACGATACACAACCCATAGTAAAACAACATAGTGAGCGTTGCCAGTGGGAAGAGCGGCCCCCTGCTGTAGATATTCATGGAGTCTACGTAGAAATACCAGCCAGTGAAATAGCTGAGAATGCTCACAATTGCATTGATGGATAACAGCAAGAACAACCACACGCTCCTCTGCTGGTATTTTGTATGGGAAATATACCTAAACAGGAAATAACAGATCATGGGCGAAAGCCCAAAGCCAAGCACATTGGTAATACGATGGGGAGCTATCTGGGAGGAAATTCCGACATCATCTACCTGATAGGCAAACAACTCTGTACCAATGACAATCAGGAGGATGACAGCAGAGAGAATATACCAACGGTTAATCGGCTTGCTCCGCAGACTATGGGAAGCCAAAGCTATGGTAAAAATCAGAAGCACCACCGATAGTACATCCAACTCAAGTGTCGCATTCATAGGCCCTCTCTTGCATCTATGATGCCATAGCACCTCCTATTTGCCTAGGGTGGACCTTGCATCAAAAGCAGTACTTTCGTACCATCAAAGATACGATGAACCCACCACTGCCAGAATACCCAGCCCTAACTCATGCCCTGCTCCTTCAGCAGCTACTCCTTACAAACAGAGTAGTAGATTTTGAAGGGGAGGGGAAAGTACCCATTGATGGGTTCTTCTTCCCAGGGGGCGGGGCTATGTTCGGGGTTCTCGTCGCCCTCGGCCAACATGGCAATGAGGTACTACTCAAAGCATTCTCAGGCAGCTGCATGGGTCACCTGAATCTACCCGGGTGGGTCACCCACTTGGTCGATGAAGAAGCCTACACACGATATCTTGGTCTGTTTGACGTACCGATAAAGGAGCTGGGAATACGTGCTGAGGCAGCACATACTGAAGAGGAACGCCGTGGGCTGCTTGCGAGACGCTCTGAACTCTCCCGAAAGGCTTTGTCCCACTATCGGGAACTCTACAACATAGCCACGATTGATGGACGAAACATCCGTTTGGAATCGATTTTCCCCGGGGGAAAAGTACCTACAGGAAGTGGCGATTGTTGTGCCATCAAGCTACTTCAGTATGCTCTTACCCATCATCTGCATCCCATAAGCATGGCAGAGTTCTTCTTTGGAGCTCCCACAAAGGACAGCAGGAGAAGCCATCTTAGTTTCTATGGCCCTTGTGATGAAAAATGCAAGCCCATACTCCACGCAATGCTTACCTTGGATATCGTCTACCAAGATTCACATATCATCATCGTAAACAAGGATGCAGGGTTGCTTTCAGTGCCAGGAAGAGGCCCTCAGAAGCGTGACAGTGTAGAAACTCGTCTCAGATTGCTTATGCCAGACCTTCCCCTGCAGTGTGCAGTGCATAGACTGGACATGGATACCTCCGGGTTGCTCATCCTTGCAAAAACCAAGGAAGCACATAAAAGGATGAACAAGCAGTTTAGTGAAAAACAGGTAAGCAAGAGCTATGTAGCACTACTGGAGGGTGTCGTTACACAAGAAAAAGGCAAGATTGAGCTTCCTTTCCGTCTTGATGTCAATCATCGCCCTCATCAGATGTATGATGCGCAGCAGGGGAAATGGGGAACGACGCTCTTCCAGAGAATCCGGGTGGAACGAAGGGCTGATGGGTCGCTGGTGACCAGGATGTACTTTTTCCCATTAACTGGACGAACCCACCAGCTTAGGCTGCATAGCGCACATGAAAAAGGCCTTGGGCATCCCATCAAAGGGGACCGGTTGTACGGACACGGGATGCAAGACCGCCTCTACCTACATGCAAAGGCACTTTCCTTTCATCATCCAATAACCGGAGAATGGATGGAGTTCAGTACAGATGACCCTTTTTAATACTTCCGTGTACTCTTAAGGTGTTGTATAGTAATGCATGGAGGGTCTATGCGGAGAAAAAACAATGCAATTTACATCGACTTGGAGAATATTCCTTCAGGGTTGGATCTTAAACCGCTCTTTGAGGAACTGACGCTCCAACACAATGACTCTCCCGAGGAAGAGAATGTTTTTGTCATCAAGATGGCTTGTGGAAATTCCTCTTCCATTAAAAAACTGGAAAAACAGTTGGCAGAATACAACTTCACCATCAGAGATACCCCTTCCATCACCACAAACTACAAGAATCGTGCTGACTTGATCATCAGCCTCGAGGCATTGGAAACCATCATCGTCAACACACCGGTCATAGACCGCTATGTCTTCATTACCAGTGACAGTGACTTCACTGTCATTATGGAGGCGTTGCGTAAATACGGCAAGGAAGTCTATCTGGTAACCAAAGAAATGGTAAGCGACAAACCCATTTTCAACAACTGTTGTGATGAAATCCTGATTATTGAATCATTCATGAATAAACCGAAAGCAGATGAACCGAAAAGCAGCAGCCATTCAAAAGCAAAAATAGAAGAAAAACCTGCTGAGATTATTCATACCAAGAAGATGGACAAACAGGTGGAGACGCTCATGAAACGGGTAGTAGATTCCTTTGACCCAGACAGCTGGCAGCTGGTAAGCTATGTGGGTGTGAAATTCCACCAGATGGATAAGAGTCGGATGATTGAACGAAGTAGTTATCACAGTCTTGGAAACCTGCTCTCAAAACTGGAGAAAGAAAACTATATCGAGCGTAAAATCAATGAGAAGGGACATCCTGAAATTCGGAGGCTCCCTAATTAGAAACTAACAAAAAGGAATCCGAATGGCTGCATTCTCACGTGAAAACCATATCCAGAGAATTGTACTTGCCCTGGTCTTGATTGTATTCATCATGGCCCTCTACTACGATTCATTCCTGGAAACTGAACCGCTCTTTGATGGAAAGGTGACCGCATGGGATACGGCATGGACTATCGAAATCGATGGCCAGACGTTTGCTGAAGAAATCACCCTTCCCTACTCGCTGCCAAAACCTGTTAAGGACAAGGTAATTACGCTGCACTACACCATTCCCTCACAACTTCCCGCTGAGAGGAGAACCATCGCGTTCAATTCCAGCATGGCGAGCGTCTCGGTGAAGGTAAATGATGAAGCACTCTATAGCTTTGAAGGGCCACAAAAAGGGTGGGCAGTCCCTGTTTTTGGAGGTACTTACACCCATTTCATACGTCTCGAGGAAGCGCATCTTGGAGGCGAGTTGACCATTACATTCGGCTATACATCCAACAATTCATTTGCAGGACATTTCAAACCGGTCTACAACGGGACCAAGACTGATCTGCTTTTTCATGAACTACGAGAGTGGCCGTCTCTCTTCTATGGGTTCTCGCTTCTCTTGATTGGTTTTTTGGTTCTCCTCTTCTCTCTCTCAATCCAGACAGATGAGGAAAGAAAGAGCTTCTTCTACTTTGGCTTGGTTCTCCTTGCCCTTGGTGGTTGGGTTTTCAGCCAGACTCCCAGCAAATTCTTACTCTTCAGGAATCCCGCTCTCCCGATGAATCTCAGTTTTGCTGCTCTTTTTCTGCTTCCCCTATTCTTGGTCAATTATATCATCCACTCCTACCCAGTAGGAAAATGGGTAACGCCATTCTTGTACATCTCGCATTTTTTCGCTTCCATCTATGTTTTGGGGGGTGCTCTGCAACTCTTTGGTATCACGCAATACACCGACCTGCTCTTACCTTGCGGGGTTTTCTTGGCGCTCTTCCTCCTTTCGCTTTTCACGCTTTTGTTCGTTGAATATTACAGGGGCAACCAAGACCTAAGGTCCTTCTTGGTTGCGATGGGGTTGCTGCTCTCATCCATCCTCGCTGAAGTAATCCTGCTCATCCTTGGCATCTCGTTGGATAGTGCTGTCATTCTCCATTTTGGCATGGCAGCCTCCGCAGTAGTGCTGTTCTGGCGTAGTGCCACTTTGATGAGAATCAAGACAAAGTCGATTTGCAAGGAGCAGCTTCTTCTTAGCCTTGCCTACAGCGATGCACTGACCGAGGTAGGAAATCGAGCAGCTTACGACAGAGAAGTCTCACGAATCCAGACATCAAAGGACAAGCAAGTGCTGGGAATCCTTATGATGGACGTCAATGACCTGAAGAAAATCAATGACACCCAAGGACATACTCAGGGAGACTTGGTCTTGAGGGATTTTGCACGACGGTTACAAAAGCTTCTCCCTTTTCGAGCAAAGATCTACCGCTACGGAGGAGACGAGTTCATTGCCCTTATCAGCGATGTATCAGAAGAGGAAATGCAGAAACTGGCAGACAGGATTCTCTCCCCCTTTCCCTTTGGGAACAAGCTTCACTACTTTGTGGCAGTGGGATTTGACCGATACATTCCAAAGAGAAAAGACCGGTTCCATCAATGTGTGGGACGTGCAGATGAAGCAATGTATGCATGCAAGCATTCCATGAAACAACCTGCTTCAGTTACTTGACCCAGAGACAATCTCTAGGCATCCTGTGCTAGGAGGCTTCTATGAAACGAACAGTGCTTTTTACCCTACTATGCATCTTTCTTGTGCCAATATTCGGCAGCACAACCTTGGGTGGAAGTTCGGGCTACATCGTAGTTCCGAGTGCTGAAGTTGCTCCCAGTGAGGTACACAGCTCAGTTACTACTGCATATTCAGCTACCATCACAAGTGGCAAGGTCATCCATATACCTTCAATCCTTTTGTCGTTCTCCGACACCGTTGAATCCAGTTTTGCAGTCGATATTGGGAATGATATTGATCTTCTGCTCAATGGAAAGTGGAGGTTTACAAAGCGAGAGACCACCAGTTTTGCTGCAGGGGTGCTTGCTCAAGTCAGTGGGGTATCAAACACGAACAAACTATCTGCCCAACTCTATGTGGCTTCCACCTTCGCAAGTTCCATCATGGACCTCCCTTCCAAGACAACGCTTCGCCTCGGATACACTTTCAAAAAGCCTATGACCAGCAATATTGATTTTGCCCTTGGTTTCCAAACACCTTTTTTTCCTGAAGTATTCAAGGAAAAGGTAGATTTCCTCTTGGACTTCGGCAATGTCAGTTATAGCACCACCCCGTCTGCTGGAAACGCCGGAGACAGGGGGTTGGTCAACGTTGCCCTACGCCTGCTTCCCATTGAATTCCTTACCGCTACCTACTTTGGCCTTGATATCAGGGCACTTGATCTGTTTGACCATGAAGGAAGAGCATTGAGCATCGGTGCCACCATCTCGTTCAGGCCACAATTGCAGTGAAGGAAGGCCAGTGCTTTTTGCACCAGCCTTTTACAATCTATTCAATCTCCACGACCTTGATCATATTGGTCTTCCCACTACTGCCTACAGGAACTCCGGCAGTAATTACTACGGTATCTCCTTGTTGTACCAATCCCTGTTTCTGGAGATATGTCGGAGCATATGCCAGCAACTCATCCACACTTGCAAGTTGATCGATAAGAATCGGGGTGACTCCCCAGCTTAAAGCAAGGTAGGTAACCACCTCGGGCAAGGGAGAAAATGCAATGATTGGAACTGAGGGTCGGAATTTGGCAATCAAACGTGCAGTAGAACCCGTTTGGGTGAAACATGCAATGAACGTTGCCCCTACCGAGAGAGAAAGTTCACGGGTTGCAAGCCCCACAGCTTCAGTGGTTGTAATCTTTCGCTCTGGGTCCAGCATGCTGATCTGGTTGAAAACCTGCTTTTGAAATACATCACTACGCTCAGCCAAACTGGCAATGCGACTCATGATGGTCACTGCCTGCAAGGGGTACTCCCCTGCAGCAGTTTCCCCACTGAGCATCACTGCGCTCGTCCCATCCAACACTGCATTTGCCACATCATTGGTCTCAGCCCTGGTGGGCTTGGGGTTGTGCATCATCGATTCCAGCATCTGTGTTGCGGTAATGACCGGAAGCCCCCGATCGATGCACGATCTGATGATAGCTTTTTGCATCAGGGGGACTTCCTCAGCAGGAGCTTCCACCCCCAAGTCTCCACGGGCAACCATGATTACACTTGACTCATCCATGATTTCCTGCAGGTTCGTTACAGCCTCCGGTTTCTCAATCTTACTGATAACCGGAATGATTCTGCCGTAAGATGCCATCATATGCTCTTTCAAGGCTTTGACATCTTTCCCGCTACGAACGAAGGAGAGTGCAACATAGTCAAGGTTGTTCTTGAAGGCAAAATCCAAGTCTCTCTTGTCTTTTTCTGTGAACGAACTCAGATGGCTCAAGGGGACTTCTGGCAGGTTTACGCCTTTTCTTGGGAGGATAACGCCCTCTTCTAGCAAGGAGCAATGAATATCGTTCCCTTCTATGTTTTCCACGACAAGAGAGACCAATCCATCGTTGATCAAGATGCGTTGTCCTACCTGTATTTCTTCATGGAGGTACGGATAGTCGATACTGATACGCTCTCTGGTTCCCACACAAGGTTCAGTGGTTAGGGTAAGTTTCTCTCCCTTTTGCAACACATACATCTCTTCCTGCAGCTGTCCAAGACGGATCTTTGGTCCTTGCAGGTCCATGAACGCTGTTACGGGAAACCCTAATTCCTTGCTTGCCTGTCTGACATAGTCGAACCGCTTTTGCTGTTCTTCATGCGACCCATGGCTGAAATTCAACCTAATCACACGGCATCCTGCTTCCAAAATGGCTTTGATCATCTCATATGTTTCACTTGCTGGGCCCAGTGTGGCAACAATCTTGGTATAGGTCATATCCCTGCCTCCTATGAGTATCATGAGGTGATTCACCCTGATTTGTAAAGCATTATTCCCACACGGGTGAGTAGAGAATACTCTCTCCAGGCGATTGTTTTCCTACAGCCAAGTACTAGCATGAAAGCATGAACAGACACATTATTCATTGCCGTCTCACTGGTTTTCAGCCTCATCTGTATCAGCAGTATCGGGAGGCTGCACATTGCAATATGACATAAACACAAGCAACTTCTCAGCGAAACAACCCTCACTCAGCCTTTTTTGGGCAACCGAATGCTTAATAATCCACCCTTGGGTACGTGTTTCTCTCTCCCATCCCGTGGATGTAGTCAATACACAAGATCCCAGCCATGGCATCATTAATGAAAGGTATCAATACCCCAGGGCAAGCCCTGGACTCAGGAGGCGTTGCTTCCTTTTCCGCCCCAAGGGACGGGGTATCTCACCTTGCTTTCCCGGCACTCTCTCGGGAGAGGAACCTTCCTGCTGATTCCTTTCCTCTCGCTCCGTTGGGGAATCAAGAGATTGCCAAGATGGGTGTAAGCAACCGGCTCCAACTCTTCTCATTACTCAAGCAGTGATTGTGATTTACAGGAGGCACAGATACCGGTAAGAAAGAAGGTATGGTCGTTGATGGTAAATCCATACTGCTGTTCCCAATCCTTCATCTGCTCTTGGTAGACACACCCCCCAAGGTCGATGAACGCATGGCATTTCTCACAGTGAAACCAGTGGTGATGGATTCCTTCACTGCGACTGCGATAGCTATAGTAGCGTTCGGTGCCGTGCTCGGTGCAGTGGAGGATGAATGATTCAGCGAAGCCTTGTTCTTCCAGGTAGTGAAGGTTGCGATAGATGGTTGCTTGGTCAAACGGGAGAGAGGGATCTCCTCCCAGCATCGATGCACTAATCGGCTCTTTGCTCTCTCTCAACAGCTCCAGCAGAGCTTTTCGCGCCTTAGTCATGGTGTTTCCTCCATTTCCTCAATATGCCACCTGCTGATCTTCCCAGGTAAAACGAACCTGCGATAACAACGACGGTTGCTCCAACAGGGATATCAAATTCCCAACCCACCACAAGTCCTGCAAAGGAAAATAAAAAGGAAAACAAGGTTGCAAATGCCATCATGGAGGCAAGGTTCTTCGCATTGTATCCTGCGGTCCCCGCTGGGAGGGTAAGCATGGCAATTACCATTACAATACCAACAAATGTCTGCAGGAGTACAACGGCCACTGCGGTAATGGAGAGAATTGCCAGGAACACCAATTGGGTGGGAATTCCCCTCACCTGAGCAAATTCCTCGTCAAAGGCAGAGGCCTCAATCTGTGGATAAAATCTCCAAGCCAGGACAATGACCACTACATCAAGAATTGCAAGGAGAATCAAATCAGAGGAAGCAATGAGCAGGATATTGCCAAAGAGATAGCTTGATGGATCGGTATACCCAGGGGTCTTTGCCATGAACAGCACACCAATGCTCATCCCGATTGCCCAGATTGCTTGGATTACCGTGTCCTCACGTTGCTTGGAATGGAGGGAAACCGTCCCAATTATCGCGGCAGAGAGGAGTGCAAAGATAATGGCACCTACCATCGGACTCAGGTTTGGTACCAAACCAGTGGCAGAGAGATACAAAGCGATTCCGATTCCACCAAGCACCGCATGACTGATGGCTCCGGCGAGACCAGCTATCCGTTTTACGGTAACTACAGACCCCAATACCCCAAACAGGACGGAAGAGAGCAATCCAGCAAAGAACGCATTTCTCACAAAGGGGAAATCAGGGTTGAACAGCGCTGAAAAGAATCCGAGAAGATCACTCATACATTCTCCTCCCTTGGGTAATGGCAGAAGTCTCCAGGTATCTCTACATCATGACGCACTCGTTTTCTTGTACCCTCCGCTTCATCTTCAAGTGCATGCTGAACCACCGTCCGGCCGATCTTCCCATCCTTGTGGGCATCGATGCAAAACACCCGGTCAATCAAAGGTGAGACCTCTCTCATATCATGGGTAACAATCAAGATGGTAGTTGAGCCCTTGAGCTTGCTCAGGGTTGCATAGAGTCTCTGCTCACTCTCCTTATCCAGATTGGCAGCAGGCTCATCGAGGATCAGCATGATGGGCTCTGCGGAAAGGGCTCGGGCAACCAACACGCGTCGCCTTTGCCCCCCGCTCAGGGCATTGTAAGGGCGCTCGGCAAGGTGCTCGAGCTCAACCTGCCTAAGTGCCTTAAGCGCTTTCTCCGTCTGCTTGGCTTTCCCTCCCCTTTTTGTGGCATCAACACAACCCATTCTCACCACTTCTAGGACCGAAATTGGGAAATTGGAATCATAACTGGTGTGTTGGGGTACGTACCCCACAAGAGCCCTGCTCTTTTTTGGATTCTCTCCGAGCAGGCTGATAGTCCCCGCCTGTGGGGCTTCCAGGCCAAGGACCAATTTCAGCAAAGTACTCTTTCCCGAACCGTTCGGACCTACCAATGCAATGAACTCTCCAACATGAAAATGAAAGGAGACATCCTCAAGCACTTTCAAGTTGGGATAGGAGAACGCAACATCATGGAATGAGAGGGCAATAGGTACACTACTCATAGACTTTCCAAGAGGGCATTACCCATCAAGCGGATATTACCCAACCAATCATAGGCGAGTGGATCGAGCGCTACTACATGCGCCCCTACCACTTGAGCGACTTTCTCTGCACTGGCAGCAGGGAATTGCTTCTGGACGAAGATTACGTTAGCCTTAGCGGCTTGTGCTCTCTCTATCAGTAAGGCCAGGTCCTTTGCTGTGGGTTCCTTTCCCCCTGTTTCAACAGCCTCCTGATGCAAGGCGAACGAATCAAGGAAATATCCAAAGGATGGATGATAGACAAAGACGGTACTGCCAGATAAATCTGTGAGCCCTGTTTTCAACGAAGTGAACTCCTTATCAATCTGCGCAATAAACTGCTCAGCACGCTGGTTCACTACCGCTTCAGGCAACCCCAAGTAGGTAGTCAATGCATCTGCAATGTTGTGCACCAATACCTTCGACTGTTCCCATCCAAGCCAAGTATGTCGATCAATGTTCAGATCATGGATAAGATCTTCTTCTCCCTCTTCCTCATGGTCATGTTCTTCCAAAGAACGAAAAACCATCCCTTCTGTCCCATCTACAATGGTAAGATTAGGATAAAGATTGGAAACCTTGTCTTTAAGGGCATGTTCAAAATCTGTTCCACTGAGAATCCAGATACTGGCCTTCGCCAACTGAGCCATCTGTGATGGAGAGGGTTCATAGGAGTGAGGATTCTGCCCCACCCCAACCAACACAGCCGTATCCACGAGATCACCAGCAATTTGGTCAACAAAATAAGCATGGGGAAGAATGCTCACCATGACAATCGGCTTGGAATTCTGTTCAGCATTCCCCCCTCCAAACAAGACGAAAGGAGTGATTATGAGAGCGAGTAGTATTACTGATGCACGTATACGCATAGGACCTCCATTGGGTACCTACAACATAGTAAACCTAGAGAATTTTTGCAAGTCATTTGCAAATTTATTTCAGTCTGTACAGAATCCTTTCATTCCGGCTATAGTCGAAACAAAAGAGGAACGCGACTATGATCTACACATACAATGGTAAATCGCCGAATATGGCAACTGGTTGTTACATCGCCCCGACTGCTGATGTAATCGGGAACGTCACGTTGGAAGAAGGGGTCTCCATCTGGTTCCATGCTACGCTCCGTGCAGATGTGAATACCATCCATATCGGGGAAAGAACGAACCTTCAGGACAATGTGGTTGCACACGTGGACAACGATTTTCCGCTTATTGTGGGAAAAAGATGCACTGTTGGGCATGGAGCCATCATTCATGCTTGCACCATTGGTGATGACTGTCTCATCGGCATGGGAGCTATTGTGCTCAACGGGGCAGTAATTGGGGAACAGTCCATCGTTGCTGCAGGGGCTTTGGTTTCCCAGAACAAGGCCTATCCTCCCCGCTCGCTACTGGTGGGTACCCCTGCAAAACTCATAAGGACCCTCAGCGATGAAGAGTTCAAGAAGATGCGCGAGAACACCCAGGAGTACTGGGAGTTCGCCCAGGATCTCACCAGTGGGAAGCAAACAATCAGTTAAACCTCATTTGCCTTTTCAAACTTTCTGATGGCATCATTGGTACCGCCGACAACAAGCACATCATTCTCTTCCACCACAAAATTCGGAAGTATTTCACTGATAGCTCTCTTTTGACGGATTATCACAATGATATTTAAATGAAATCGCTTACGGAGATTGATCTCTTCCACGCTCCGGTTGGCAAATGCCCTTGTGAGAGAAATATTGGCAATGGAGAAGTCCTCGCAGAGCTCCAAGAAGTCCAATGTTCCCGTGGAAACCAAGGATCGGGCTAACCGCTCTCCCATCTCAACTTCAGGAAAAACTGCCTCTGCTCCGATATGCTCAAGCACTTTCCCATGATTCACGCTTGTTGCCTTGGCAATAACACGAGGGATACCCAGTTCGATCAAGCTCATCGTTACCAAGATGTTCGATTCTATATCCTTCCCTATACAGACAATTGCAGTTCGACAATGGGAGATTCCAGACTCATGCAACACTTCTTCAGTGACTGCTTTTACTGGATAAATATTTTCCAATTGGTCTTTGACCGCGTTCAGCTTCTCTTCTTCAATTTCCAAGACTATGACTTGTTTCCCTGCCTTTGTAAGTTCCAGGGCCAAGGAAAGACCAAACCTTCCCAGTCCTATAATCCCATAGGCATCGGGATCATATTCTTTCTTCATGATGAATTACCTCCTAACCAATAAACACCTGCTCTTCAACATAGCCCAGTTGTGATGTCTTTCTGGCAAAACTGGTGGCTATAGTGATAGGGCCGACTCTTCCAGCAAACATAACTACTACCAATACAAGTTTCGAGAGCGTTGCAATTTCGGTTGTGATCCCCATTGATAGGCCCACGGTCGCAAATGCAGAAACAATCTCGAATAGAACTTCGAGAAACGTGAATTTTGAGCCCTCAATAAGCAATAATAGAAAGCTTCCTCCACTCACCAACAAGACGGAAAGCAACAGGACCTGGAAAGCTTTGAGAATACTCTCGCTTCCAATCTTTCGCTTGAATGCAGCAGTCTGACGGCCAAACATCAAGGAACCGAGGCTGAGGAACAACGTGAAGGTAGTGGAGGTCTTGATACCACCACCGGTCGATCCCGGACTTGCTCCCATGAACATCAATAGAATGGTAACCAAGAGCCCAGCTTGACTCAAGCCTGCAATATCCACTGTATTGAACCCTGCAGTCCTGGTGGTGACACTCTGGAAAAATGCTGCAAGAGGCTCCAAATGTTCCACTAAAAGATAGAACAGGAATCCTACAATGATGAGAATACTGTTCATGGTTACCACAATCCTGGAATGCATGCTCAGTTTTTTCCAAGCACGGTTCCTCACAATATCTGCAATTACAAAGAAGCCGGTGCCTCCGATGATGATCAAGAAAGCTGTCGTAAGGTTCATTGCAACACTTTGACGATATAAGGTAAGGCTCTGAAACTTTCCCATGAGGTCAAAACCAGCGTTGTTGAAGGCAGAGATGGTATTGAATAACGCATGTCCCAATGCATCAAGGGGAGCATAGGACGAACGGAATATGAAGTATTCAATGAAGACACCTACTCCTTGCACCACCAAAGCGGTAAGGGCAACAGTGCGTACCACCATCAATGTTCCTTGGACAGATGAGAGGTTGTAGGCTTCCTTGATGAAAGATCGTTGGCTGAGTCCAATATTCATGCCCAAGAGGAGACTGAAGGAGATAACCATTGATGCAAAGCCCAAGCCTCCAAGCAGAATCAGGATGGCAATAACTGTACGGCCAAAGAGAGAAAAAGTAAGTGCAACATCAACCGTTACAAGTCCAGTAACACAAACAGCACTGGTGGATATAAACAGGGAATCCCAATAAGAAATTTTTATGCCTTCATTATGGGCTATGGGAAGTTTTAACAAGAGGGAGCCCATCAGGATGATAGCCAGAAAGCCTAACAACAAATATTGATTTGCTTTCAGCGGCTTTTTCATACGCTTTTTCATGTTGACAGAGTCTATCGTGTCTTTTCCTGAAGTGCAAGGTGATGAGACGGATACCGTATTGTCGATATTTGATATTAGTAGTATCCTTATATTAATAATAACAAAGGAGTTCCATATGCTTTCAAAAAAAATCGCCGATTTATTGAATGAACAAATCAACAAGGAATTTTATTCTGCCTATCTCTATCTTGATATAGCAAACTTCTACGCTGAAAAAGGGCTTTTGGGCTACGAGAACTGGTTCAAGGTCCAGGCAGAAGAAGAGAGAACCCATGCAATGCTCTTCCGCCAGTATTTGTTGAACAATGGTCATACGGTTACCTTGTCTGCTCTAGCAGATCCCAGCAAATCCTATGAGAACAACAAGGCTCCTCTAGAGGAAGCCCTAGCGCATGAGGAATATATCACGGCGTCGATCAACACCATCTACGAGGAAGCCACCAAGCAGAAAGATTACCGTACCCAGCAATTCCTGGACTGGTTCATCAAGGAGCAAGGGGAAGAAGAGACCAATGCCCAAGAGAACATCCAGAAGTTCGAGGTCTTTGGCACTGACAACCGTGGCCTGTACTTGCTCGACAAGGAGCTGGAAGCAAGAGTTTTCTCACCTCCTTCCTTGCAGCTGTAAAAACGTAACAACCTTCTATGCACCCACATCCAGCGTGGGTGTTATACTCTATACAGAACATAAGGAGTGATTATGCAGAAACGACCCATCAAGCGCATCACTGGCGGAGCAGTACAGTATGACGGAGCCGGAGTCAAGTTGGTCCGGGTCATTGGATACAATGATACCAAGGAATTCGACCCCTTTCTCATGCTTGACGCATTCGATTCGAAGGATAGTGAAGACTACATCAAAGGATTCCCCTGGCATCCACACAGGGGGATTGAGACGGTTACCTACCTTATTGAAGGCGAGATTGAACACGGGGACAGTCTGGGAAACAGCGGTACAATAAACGAGGGATGTTGCCAATGGATGACCGGGGGGAGTGGCATCATTCACCAGGAAATGCCCCAGCCCCGTGATCGCATGCTCGGTTGCCAACTTTGGATCAACCTTCCCAAGAAGGACAAGATGACTGAGCCCGCATATAGAGACATCAGGAAAGAACAAATCCCTGTGGTCAAGGAAGCTGGGGGTGAGGTCAGGGTCATCAGTGGTTCCTACAGCGGGACAAAAGGACCCAAGGAAGGGGATTTTGTAAAGGCCACCTACCTGGATGTCAAACTGGAGGCTAACCAATCTTGGTCAGTGGAGATTCCCACTGAGAACACGCTGTTCGTGTATATTGTAGAGGGAACTTTGCATACTGATGGCATGGAGGTACCCTACCATAAAGCGGTACTCTTTGGAGAAGGGGACACCCTCTCCCTCACCTCTGGAGAGGAAGGTGTTCGTTTTTTCCTCTATGCTGCAAAACCGCTGCAGGAGCCTATTGCCTGGGCCGGTCCCATTGTCATGAATACCCCTGAGGAGTTGCGTCTTGCGCGACAGGAATTGCAGGATGGGACGTTTATCAAACATACGTGATACAATAATTCATTACGTATTCAAGCTGTCTCCTACAGGAGGCAGCTTTCTCTTTCTAAACAGAATGAAAGGTATCAATACCCCAGGGCAAGCCCTGGACTTAGGAGGCGTTGCCTCCTTTTCCGCCCCAAGGGACGGGGTATCTTACCTTGCTTTCCCGGCACTCTCTCGGGAGAGGAACCTTCCTGCTGATTCCTTTCCTCTCGCTCTGGTGGGGAATGAAGATTTTGTTGACATTGTACTAATACACCAGTACAATAGTACAAGTAGTGAGGAGATGGGTGGAAATGGCCAAGATTGAACCTAAATTGGAATTCAGCCTGGATGTGAAGAGCGGTGTACCATTCTATAAACAGATCATCTTCCAGGTCGAAATGGCCATTGCAGATGGAAGATTGGAAAAAGGAACCCAACTACCCACTGTGAGAGCCCTGGCGGTGGACTTAAGCGTCAACCCGAACACGGTTGCCAGAGCCTATGCAGAGATGGAAATCAGGAATATTGTGGTCACCCAACAAGGTTCAGGAACGTTCATCAGTGATAAAAAGATCAGTATTGATGGTATCGAGCGAGAGCGTATTCTTTCCCAGATCACCAAGGAATATATTACAAAAGCTTTCTCCTATGGATTCCAGCCAAGCGAGTTGATTGAGGCCATCAGGGATCTGGGAAGTGAAACACATACACAAGGGGAATCAACATGAACCTGTACAAGAAGAAAATTGAACGCATCAAGAACATGAAAGGGTTTGTCCTGAAGAAGGACTTCAACTACGGAGCTCTCTCATTCCTGGTCTTGGCACTCTTCCTCGCCGGAGGCGCTATCTTGCAACTCCTGCTCTACCCCACCATGCCACATGATGCAATTGTCATGGTAAGCACTATTGCTTTCACCGCTGCAATTATCATCGCCATCTTCCCGCTGTGGACATTGGTGATGGCCATCATCCTGATCCTTTGGGTTTGGGTAATAGGGGAACTCTCACCCTATCTCTATCCGATTACCGCTTTTTCCTCACTTGGGCTTCTCATCTCATCCTCCTTCCAGTTGGTCTACCACTGGGACAAGGTCATCGTCCTAAGACTGGGAAAGTTCCAAAAGGTAAGGGGGCCAGGGCTGTTCTTCCTACTTCCCCTGATTGATCGGGCAGCAGAGTTCATCGATACCCGAATTAGAGCGACGGACTTCAGCGCAGAGAAAACACTCACCAAGGATACCGTCCCGGTGCATGTAGATGCCCTTGCATTCTGGATGATCTGGGATGCAAAGAAAGCAATTCTGGAAGTGGAGGATTACACTGAGGCGGTCATTCTCTCCGCTCAGACAGCACTCCGTGATTCCATCGGCAAACACTACTTGAGAAGCCTGCTCAGTGAACGAGAGGAGCTTGGCAGGGAGATTCAGCAGGCCCTCGGCACCAAGACAAATCCTTGGGGCGTTACCATCCTCTCAATCGAGATTACCGACATCATCATCCCCAAGGAGCTGGAAGACGCGCTGAGCAAGCAGGCTCAAGCTGAACGCGAGAAGGAGTCGAGAATCATTTTGGGGGCTGCAGAGGTAGAGATTGCAAAGAAATTCACCGAAGCTTCAGCAGAATATGCCAATGACCCAATTGCACTCCAACTTCGATCGATGAACATGGTATATGAGGGAATTAGGCAAAACAATTCAATGATGTTGATGCCTGCATCAATACTGGATCATATGGATTTTGGTGCAGTCATGGGTACAGCAGCAATGCAGAAAGGGGAACAAGCCAAACGAGACAGCGAGAAGGAAGTAGCACAAGATGAGCATAATCAGAATTGAGAAGGTATCGAGAAACTACAAGACTGGAGCAACACTAGTCAAAGCTTTGAAAAAGGTCTCGCTCACTATTGAGGCGGGAGAGTTCCTTTCTATTGCAGGACCATCTGGCTCCGGAAAGACCACACTGCTCAATCTTATTGGTTGTATCGACGAATTGGATGAGGGAGAGATTTTCATCAATGATACCGCAATCAGTTCCATGGACAAGATAGAGAAAACTGCATTCAGGAGAAACAACCTTGGCTTCATCTTTCAGACCTACAACTTGATCCCGGTCCTCTCTGCCTACGAGAATGTTAGCTTCGTGCTCTCATTGCTTGACATAAGTGAGCGCGAGATCAAGCGACGCACCTATGAAGTACTCATGGAAGTTGGATTGGAAGGGATGGAGGACCGACGTCCTTCCAAGCTCAGTGGTGGACAGCAGCAGAGGGTTGCCATCGCTCGTGCACTGGTAAAAAATCCGCAGATTATTCTTGCTGACGAACCAACAGCCAATTTGGATTCCAAAACAGGGGCTGAGATACTCAAGCTGATGAAGCGCATGAATGAAAAATATCATACCACGTTCATATTCTCCACCCATGACCAGATGATCATGGATTATGCCTCCCGTCTTGTACAACTGCATGACGGGGCCATCGTCAGTGACGAGAGGAGACGGTAATGAAATTTATCCTGCAGCTGGCAGTGAAAAATCTCAGCCGCTACAAGCGACGTACAATCATCACTGCAGTAGCCATTGCAGTAGGATTGATGATGTACATCATCGTTGATTCCATTCTGCGGGGTGCTTCACTGGAATCGATGCGCAACCTACGTTGGTATGAGACTGCTTCCCTCCGTGTCTACGCAGAAGGGTATTGGGAAGACCGTGCGTTCCTCCCCCTTGAGAATAGCATCGAGGACCCAGCATCAATCATGTCACTGGTAGAGGGAGAACAGGGGGTAGCGACGGTTCGTACCACCTTTGCCGCTGAGATGATTCTCTATAGTGATGACTTTGGTGAAAACGGGAACATGAATGTCAAAGTGACTGCTATTGACCCAACACAGGATTTCGAAGTCTATCGATTTGAAGACACCTTGGTTGAAGGCCGATTCCTTGAACCAGGGGAGATGGATGGACTGCTACTAGGAAGCTGGTTTGCTGAAGATATTGGAGCTGAGGTCGGTTACTGGGTTACCTTGCTCACCAGGGGCAAGGGAGGCTTCTATGAGGCCTTCGATATGCAAATTGTTGGAATCGTGAACTGCCCTAACCCCAATGTAAACCGAACGCTCATTATGATGGATATTGCAGCTGCAGACACGTACCTTGGGATGGAAAACTCGGTCACCAGTATCGATATTCTTCTTCCTGAAAAAACCGATCTCGAACTAGCAAAAGCAGCTATACAAGCAAAACTTCCCGAAGGTCTTGAGGTCTTTACTTGGAAGGACCTTGCTCAAGATTACCTTGCAATCGTGGGAGCTAAACAAGGAGGAACCGGTATGATTCTCTTCCTTGTTTTCATCATCGCAGCAGTCGGAGTTTCCAACACAATGTTGATGGCAATGTATGAACGAATGAGAGAGCTTGGGATGATGCGCGCACTCGGCATGCGGGACCGTGATATCCTACTCTCGTTCCTCTTTGAAGCTGGAGGTATCGGCCTCATCGGGTCAGTCGTGGGTATAGCACTGGGAAGCCTCGTGAATATCTACCTGGTGAACACGGGTTTCGATTTCGGATTCATGTTCAGGAACATGGATATCGGCTTTAGAATTTCAAGTGTTATGCGGGGGGCATGGAGCCTTTCCACCATACTCAAGGCATTCTCTGCCGGTATCTTCCTCTCCATGCTTGTGGCAGTTCTTCCCATCAGAAGGGCTCTGAAACTCGACATTCCCACGTGCTTGCACCATCAATAGGAGAAGGCGATGACGATTAAATTACCAGCTGTAGCATTTCGAAATATCTTCAGGAATCTCCGCCGCTCCATTCTCTGCGCTGTTGCCATTGCAGTTTCCGCAATGGCAATCATGGCACTTCTATCCCTGCTTGAAACCATGGAAACAGATATGGCGACAAACCTCACCAGCTACTACACTGGAGAGGTAAGGATAAGACATGCAGAATACGAAAAGTACGAACGATACAATCCTCTGCATCTGAGCTTGGATACCGAAGCGGTGATCTCTGTTGCATCGGATGTCGGGGGAGTAAAAGCAGCTACTGCGCGGATTAACTTTCCTGCCAATCTCTACATTGATGGGCAGAATAATGGAGCCATGGGTGTTGGTGTTGACTTTGCCACAGAACAGGCTTTCATTGACTTCTCTGCAATTGTGGATGAAGGGAGAATCCCGAAACCTGGAGCCAATGAGCTCTTGATGGGCAAATTCCTAGCACATGACCTTGGACTCTCACTGGGGGATAAAGTAACCATGCTAACCTCCACTGCACTCAGGGGATCGAACGCCATGACATTCACGATTGTCGGTATCGCATCCTTCCCTGTCGGGGGATTGAGTGCAAAAACAGTATATATCCCCATCGATCGGGCTCAGTATCTACTCAGGATGGAAGGCAAAACCCAAGAGGTTCTGCTGCTCACCGAAGACGGATACAGGGAACGGGATGTAGCACAGGCGGTGGAAACAGCGTTAGAGGAATACCTCTCCCTTGAAACAGAAACTCGTGCATGGAAGGATCTGAATATGATGTATTCATTTCTGTCCATTGCCAAGTTCATCTACTATGTAATGGGAGCAATCTTCTTTGTCCTAGGAAGCACCGTCATCATCAATACCACGATGATGGTCATCTATGAGAGAATTCGAGAGATTGGAACCCTGGGAGCACTGGGAATGCAGGGAAAGGAACTCACGAGGCTTTTCCTTCTGGAAGGAACATTTATCAGCATCGCCGGTTCCACACTTGGAACGCTCGTAGGGGTCTTGATCGTTTTCATACTCAGTAAGACGGGAATCAATTTCACTGAAGCGATGAGTGGCGTCGATATGGAGATTTCCTCCATCCTTTTCCCGCGGGTCAACTGGTTCACCGCACTGTATGTGTGGATCTACGCAATCATCATCTCATCACTCTCTACACTCATCCCGTCCAGAAAAGCTTCAAAAATCCAGATTGTGGAGGCGCTACGCTATGTCTAAACGTATCATAATAGTCCTGCTTGGACTCACCATACTCTTCCTCCCAGTCTCACTGTTTGCTATCACCGCTCAGGAAATTGTCAGGGAGATGGATGCCCAGGCCACCTTTGAAACCTCTTACGCCACCGGTTCAATCAAGACGGTTGACCGGTTTGGGACCAAAGAGAGCACTTTCAAGGCATGGTCCCGTGGAACAACTGATTCCCTCATTGAGTTCACCAGTATCGCAGAGCGAGGACAAAAAATCCTCAGAACCAAGGGAAGTCTCTATCTTTTCTACCCTGATGCTGAGGAATTGATCAGGATGCAAGGGGCAGCACTCAGACAGTCAGTACTTGGCAGTGACCTCTCCTATGAGGATATGACTGAAGAAAAGACAACCCTTGACGACTATGACGTAACGTTGGATGGTAGTGAAACCGTCAGAGGAAGGGATTGCCACATCCTCATCCTCACGGCAAAAACTAGGCAGGTAGCCTATCCAGTTCAGAAAATCTGGGTGGACAAAGAGACCTTCCTGACATGGAAAGGGGAATATGCAACCAACCATGGTCGCCTACTCAAGAAGATGGAGGTACTCGATACCTTGGTGATAGACGGGAGGACATTGCCGAAAGAGACCCGCATTGAGGATGCGATGAAGAGCAACAGCGCCACTTGGATGATGCTCGATACCTTGGAAGTAAACATTCCACTTGAGAGCAATCTCTTCACCTTGGAGAACCTGACATGGTAAAAAAGTCTCTGTTTCTATCACTCTTGCTGTCTATCGCACTCACCCTGAGCGCTGCTGAAAACCCGGTGGTGGAGATGCAATTGCTCAATACCACCAGCTATACCCCAGCCACTGAGCAGTGGAGCCAAACGATGGCTCCGGCCATGAGCCTTTCGATCAGCTCAGGCAGGAGTGGTAATGTACAGGGGGAAGTGGTCTTAAAAACTCCTAATGTGAACCTTCTCACTACTGCTCCTGCACCAGCCATCTATGATGACATTCTCCACAAGGCTTACTTCAAGGCACGCTTCCCTTCCTTCCGCCTGACAGCAGGAAAGACCCGCCTCTCCTGGGGTGATGGGATGCTTTTCAATGCCGGGGATGTGCTCTATGGAAGTAATGACACCTCTGTTACATTGACCCAAGCAGAGTTGCGGAGTGAAACAGGACTCCTGGTGAGTTTGAATTATCCTTTGGGATTCTTCAGCTTCGCTGAGGTAACAGTACTCCCATCCCCGGATAATCAGATTGAGCATATGGGGGGAGGGGCTCGCATCTACACCACCGTACAGGATACCAAGGTAGAAGCTGGCTACCTTACAAGCTACGAGAGTGAACGACTGCATAAGCCCTACATAAGCTTACAGGGAAATATTGGACCAGATTGGTATCTTTCTTCCTCAGTGGCTATTCCACAGAGGGGAGATATCGGCGAAGAAACCTTGGATTCCTTGGTAATTACCGGTGGGTTGTACCACATACAGTATCTCAAGAATCTGTCTCTTCGCCTGGAGTTCCTTACCCGTCCTGCAGGAAACTGGAAAGCTGAGAGCCAAAGTGATGATGACTGCCCGCTGCTTCTCTATCAGGAGCTGGTCTACACCCCTTCTTCCAGCCTCTCTTGGTCCCTGAGGACAATCATTTCTGTGATGGATCTCTCCCTCAATGCAACACTCGGCGTCAACTGGGCAGTCCTTGAAGGCTTCAGCCTCCTAGGCTTCCTCAGCTCCCCCTTTGGGGAAGAAAACGACCTTTTCAGTTGGAAAGGCAAGGTTCCTTCTCCTTATGGGCCAACTGATGCACGAATTGCTCTCACCCTCGGGGCTTCCTGGATCTTCTAACGGAGAATCTCCCCTTCTGTGGAGAGGGTCACCACAGCAAGGGGAATGATCTTCCCACTGGCAGCGATGGCACGCTTCACGGCTCCATCCAAGCCACCACAGCAAGGCACTTCCATTCTAGCAACGGTAACGCTTCTAATCTCATGATTCTGGAATATTTCGGTAAGCTTCTCTGCATAATCCCCTGCATCGAGCTTGGGGCATCCGATGAGGGTGACTCTGTTCTTGATGAAGGTGTTGTGAAAATCACCATAGGCGTAGGCTGCACAGTCTGCAGCAATAAGCAGGTCACAATCGTTGAAGAACCCAGCATTCGGCGCTGCCAGTTTGATCTGCACCGGCCACTGGCGGAGCTGGCTTCGCACAGGTGTGGAACTCGTTTTTTGATCAGCAGGTTCTGTCTTCTCTTCCTGTTTCATCACCTTGATCTGGCTTCCCGGACAACTGAAGACAGGCTTGTCCGCTTCCAAAAACACTGCAACCGCCTGATGATCGAAAGCTGGAGCATCTCGCTCTTCAAAGGTAATCGCACCGGTAGGACATGCAGGAAGACAATTACCCAATCCATCACAATAATCTTCTCTCAGGAGCACCGCTTTTCCGTTCACCAAACCGATTGCGCCTTCTTGGCAGGCACCAACGCACAATCCACATCCATTACACAGTTTTTCATCTATCGTTATCATCTGTCTGATCATGTTGCTTCTCCATTGTCTTGTTATGCAGGCTATGGTACCATGTGCGCATAGTATGATATGTTGGATTTACAACAAATATAGGGTAAGCAATGAACATTTACGAGATAGTACATCATTCATACCTCTTTGAGCAGATAGCAGCGAATGAGTTGCCTCAATTGCTTGATTGCTTGAAGAGTAGGACCAGCAATTTCCCCAAGGACTACACCATCATTGCTGAAGGAGATTTCACCGATGAAATGGGAATTGTACTCCAAGGATCAGTGCATATCGTCCGTCACGATTTCTGGGGAAACAGAACAGTTGTGACCTATATTGGGGAAGGAGGCACCTTTGCCGAGACTGTTGCCTTCTCTCAGAGCCCCAGTGAAGTCAGCGCCATCACCTCCCAGCCCACCACCATCTTATTTCTGAACATCAACAAAGTCGTAACTACTTGCAGTACAAACTGTGTGTACCATCATATGCTCATCGAAAACCTAGTGAGGTTGCTCAGTCACAAGAACCTGGAGTTGATGCAAAAAATCAACCATATCACAAAACATAATACACGGGAGAAACTACGCTCCTACCTTTCTGCTGAATCGAAGCGGCAGGGAAACAAGAAGACATTCACCATTCCTTTTGACCGACAACACCTTGCAGACTACCTCTGTGTGGAGAGAAGTGCCATGTCCACGGAACTCTCCAAGATGCGTAGTGAAGGACTGGTGGATTACCACAAGAGCACATTTACCCTGCTCGAGGAGAACTGATTATGAAACGATTATTGTACATACTGCTTGTCATGGCCTTGCTACTACTCCCTTCCTGCGCCACGTCAAAGAAAGTGGAGGCAATTCCCCTTTCCATAACCGAATCCCCAGCTGATCATTTGTTCAGACTCTCTGTGAATCAGGCGATGCTCCAAGAAGCTGGATATACCTTGGGCGATATCGTTACTATTGAGCTTGAAGGTATGCTGATCCATGCACGTTACAGTCTTGAGGCCAAAGAGGGATACACCACATTGGTTGCAACTGAAGCATACTCGCTGTTGCATCTCCCAAAAGAACTCAAGGAAGGGAGCACAGGAATGCTCTTCCCCTACCGGGATGAACGCTCAAAGATCAATACCAAGCTGAACGTAACAGGAAACTTCGTGTTTACCCTGTAGGGATTGATCATACCTGCTCCTAGAAGCAGAGCAGGTATGAAAACCTTTTATAACGCTACAGCGTATCCAAGAGGTTTACCATCTCAATTGCTGAGGTAGCAGCATCAAAGCCCTTGTTTCCTGCCTTGGTACCTGCACGCTCTATAGCTTGCTCTATGGTATCTGTGGTCAGTACTCCAAAGATTACGGGCTTTGCAAAATCCAAAGCAATTTTTCCAATCCCCTTGGATACCTCATTTGCAATATAATCAAAATGAGGCGTACTTCCCCGAATTACACATCCAAGACAGATGATTGCATCATATCTTTCTGTCATAAGCATTCTCTTCGCCACCAGAGGAATTTCAAAAGCCCCAGGGCACCATGCAATATCAACATCGTTCTCTTTTACTCCATGGCGGGAAAGCGCATCAAATGCACCATCTACCAATCTGGAGGTAATAAATTCATTGAACCTCGCTGCCACGATTCCAATTCTTTTCCCTTCTGCAACCAGATTTCCAGAAAATACTGTTCTTTCGTTCATTCGTGATCTCTCCTACTCATTATTGAATGCCTTCTCAAGAGAAAACATGTCCCATCCGCTGTGCTTTTGTATCTAAATAGTTCTTGTTCAATGCATTGGGTGGAATTATTACAGGTATTCGTTCAGCAACATGAATTCCCCATGATTCCAATTCAGCCATCTTATGGGGATTGTTGGTGAGCAACCGAATAGTATTCACCCCAAGGTCTCTCAATATATCTGCACCTACAGAATATTCACGTTCATCGGCTGCAAAGCCCAGTGCCAGATTGGCATCCACAGTATCATGCCCCTGCTCCTGAAGATGGTAAGCACGCATCTTATTGGGCAACCCGATACCTCTTCCTTCCTGACGAAGATACATGAGGACACCAACTCCTTCCTCTGCAATCATCTTCAAGGATGTATCCAATTGTTTTCCACAATCACAGCGCAACGAGTGAAATACATCACCGGTCAAGCATTCGGAGTGCATCCTGACCAAAACGGAAGACGTATTTGCAAGAAGCTTTTGATCCTCCATAACCAACGCTATGTGATGCTGCCCTGAAGGGAATTGATAGTAGGTATAGGCAGTGAATGTGCCATACTCTGTAGGTAACGCTACCACTGAGTCTCTCACTACATACTCCTTGCCGATACTTCTCCATGCAATCAACTGAGCAACAGTTATGATAGGTAACCCATGCATTTTGGCAAACAGCTTCAAATCCTCTGTTCTTGCCATCGATCCATCATCCTTGAGAATCTCACAGATAACCGCTGCAGGTTGCAGTCCGGCAAAACGTGCCAAATCTACAGCGGCTTCTGTATGACCAGGTCTCGTCAAGACTCCCCCATCAGCTGCGATGAGCGGAAACACATGCCCTGGTACACGAAAATCTGCTACCGTTGACTTTGGGTCTGCCAATTGTTTGATGCTCAATGCCCTCTCGGCTGCACTGATACCTGTGGTAGCAGTGGCATGATCTACAGAAAGTGTAAAAGCAGTACCCATCGGATCCCTGTTCCGCGCTGTCATTGGTATTAAATTAAGACGGTTGGTGATGGTTGTGTCCAAAGGGGCACATACCAACCCTTTTCCATGTGTCACCATGAAGTTGATGATATCGGGGGTTGCAAACTCAGCAGCAGCGATGAGATCACCCTCATGCTCTCTGTTCTGGTCATCCACCACCACTACGATTTCACCTCTTCGAATAGCCGCCAAGGCCGATTCAATTGTTGAAAATTCCATATAGTGTATCCTCCATTCCCTGTTACAGGGAAAATCCTTGCTTTTGCAAAAACGCAAGATCCAATGACCCTTTTGTTTTGTTTGTAGATTGGTTGACCAACAACTGGTTTACATATTTTCCAATCTGGTCACATTCAATATTGACGATGGCTCCTACCCGCTTACCCTCTAATGTGGTATGTTTTCTCGTATGTCCCACAAGCGAGACGGTCACCTGGTTGCCTGAAAGCTCGGCAACGGTAAGACTGATGCCATCCACTGCAATGGATCCCTTCAAGATAACGAAGGGAACGAGCTTTTGTGGAATTTCCATTGTCACCAGATGAGCATCTTGCTTCTGTTGCAATCTCAGAATGGTTGCCGTTCCATCGACATGACCGGAAACGAGATGACCACCTAATCGGCCCCCAAGGCGTATTGCACGTTCAAGGTTGACCATGAACCCTGGCTTGAGAGAGCCCAGATTGGTTGTCTCCAGAGTAATAGGCATGACCTCTGCTTCAATATGTTGCGATGAATAGTTGATGATGGTCAGACATACTCCATTAACGGCAATACTATCTCCAATCATTAGATCCTCTTGTACAAGATGACAATGTATGCTCAAAGCTTTTCCATGCAAAGCGACTACAGATCCAAGTTCTTCAATAATTCCCGTAAACATCATTCCTCCTATTCGGGTACGCCTCAATTAAGATATCAGGGCCAATACGCTCAGCCTTTGTAATCGAAAATTGGGCAGCATCCGCCAAGCTAGATATACCGTTACCCTCAACAGGGGTTAGAGCATCTTTTCCTCCTATGACAATAGGAGCGATACATACCAAATATTTCTGCACAGCCCGTGTTCGAATAAAGGAATCAGCCAAGGTTCCTCCCCCCTCAACGAGCAAACTATCAATGCCTCTTTTTCCTAGAATGGTCAGCAATTCCCTGATTCGCTTTCCCTGATCATCTCCAGGGATTTTCAGTACCTCTGCACCAACGCTACGGAGAGTTTCCTCCTGCGTAAAAGAAGCCTGCTCTGAAGTAACAATAATCACAGGAGCATCTCCAATTGTCTTGAACAAACGGGAATTGATTGGGGTTCGGGCTTTGCTGTCCATCACAATCCGTATAGGATTGTGTCCATCCACTCCTTCTATTCGTGTAGTCAGTACAGGGTCGTCCGCCAAGACAGTACCAATACCAACCATGATGGCTGAATACTTGTTTCGAATCTGATGCATATAGGAACGGGATTCCACTGAAGAGATCCAACGGCTCTCACCTGTTGAAGTGGCAATTTTTCCATCCAGACTCATCGCCGTTTTCAGCAAAACAAAGGGGGTTCCGGTGGTGATGAAATGGAGAAATATCTCATTTTGCTTTCTAGCCTGCTCAGATAACAGGCCGCACGAAGTCTCGATGCCCCGTTCCCGCAGATAAGCGAGACCTCTTCCTTGCACCAAGGGATTAGGATCAGAAATAGCACATACAACTCTTTGGACTTTGGCTTCAGCAATGGCTTCACAACACGGGGGAGTTTTCCCATAATGGGAACAAGGTTCCAGTGACACATAGAGGGTACTGCCTTCAGCCTCTTTCCCTGCTGCATGGAGTGCATGTATCTCAGCATGAGGACCACCATACTTCTGGTGATACCCTTCTGCAATGATCTTTCCATTCTTGACAAGAACAGCACCCACCAGAGGATTTGGACTGGTAGCGCCTCTTCCCAATTCAGCAAGCTCAAGAGCCCGGGTCATGTATTGTAATTCGTTTTCCATGCACACCCCCTTGAAATCATTCCTCCAAGGTACTTGCTTTGCATGGATAAAAAGAGAAATAGGCCACTAAAGGAACAATCCTGTAGTAATGCACTTCAATTCTTCTTCCATCCAGACTTTAACTGTCGGCTTCGGACTTTGACCGAATCAACCCAAGGGGCTCGCGGGCTTGCAGCTTAGCTGCCTACCGCCGGTAAGGAATTACACCTAACCCTGAAGAACGTATTATGCACAACCATATATATATGGCTGTGTTTTTATACCTTATAGATTTCACTATTGGATGTCAACAGCTCCAAACGGAGATGCGGATTCCCGCGATTTCACTGGAGCATGTAACCTAACCAAATGCAAGGTATCAATACCCCAGGGCAAGCCTTGGACTCAGGAGGCGTTGCCTCCTTTTCCGCCCCAAGGGATGGGTTTCTCGCCTTGCCTTCTCGGCACTCGCTCGGGAATGAATCTTCAATTCCTCTCTTTTCATGAACCTGATGCCATTACATTGTAACCTGCACCGGTTCAGAGAGGATGTCGAAGGTATCACAGACTGTCTCCAAGAAGAAAATCCTGATGCTTTGGAGATCCATATCCCCATCATACACCCCAAGGTCTTCTCGAGTCACATCAGAATACACAAATCCTCTGAGCTCCGAAAAATTCCCTTTGGTTTGGTAGTCTTCCTGCAACTCCCTCAGGGATATTCCCATTGTATAAGAGAGTGCCCTGAGGTCCTCTTGTTCAAGAGAGACAGCCAGTATTGCAGCACCATCCCGTTTCACCACCATCGCATAGGGAATTGCAACGAGTTGTTCGCCATTTCTACATGCGGGGTTCTTGAGCAGGGTACAGACCAAAGGACCGCACTTCCATATTTCATCAGACATGATGCCATCTTTTTCATCTGGAAAGGTGTGCCAGATAAGTGGGTCGATCACGGGCTGGGTGGTAACGTCTAGGTTCATGGGAGCCTCCTCATGGTAGAGTATCCTGTGTTGCTCTCAAGAGGCAAGCACTCCCTAGATTCTTTGCAACAGTTGTTCAATCGTAAGATTCCCCAGTGCGGAAACACCCCTGTCCTGAACCTGCTCCGCAACCGCTTCCCCGGCGGTATCGTGCTCAACCTCATCTATCGTATTCATTCCATAGAGTCCCTTTACCAAGTCTTGGATGCGAAGGGTATCGAGTGGTTGCTTGGGGATATAACTGGTTTGGCTGCTGTTGGTGGGGGTTATGAATTGAAGCTCGGATAGGAGTCCAAGAAAGCCCTGCAAGCGATTATAGGGAATTGCGAGGCGGTCGAGCAGTTCCTTGGTGGAAGTAGCTCCCCTGCCTTCGCGGAAGTTGCTTCCGATGAGCATCATGATGTTGGTTCCTTCCGACAGCTGGAGCGCTGGGCTTTGGGGAAGTCCACGAAAACTGGAAACATTCGGCTTAAACTGATGCACATAGGCAAGTTCCACACTGAAGAACACGGTTGCCCAGAAGACATAGCAGAAGAACAAGAACAGGAAGATTGCTGCAAAGGAACCATAAATTATGGAGAACCTACTCGCCATCGTAGTCAACAGTATAGTTAACCTATTGAAGATAGTGATTATCAACAACCCGGCAAAGCTTCCAAGGATTGCTGAGTCGAAACGGACCTTTGTATTGGGAACAAAATAGATGAGCAGGAAAACGACCAATCCAACAATGAAACTCGGGGCGATGGCTTCAACTGCAACAGACCACCTTCCCAGCGTCACTCCAATCAAATCGAGATACCAGGACGTGAGGATAGATTGTACACTTACATACGCTGCAAGCAACAAAGTCGCTACAATCAAGAATGAGATGTAGCCGGCAAACCGTTTCAGTGCGTTCCGGCTCCTGCTTGAACGATAGATCCGGTTGATTACAATCCACACCTTGTTGACCAAGAGTACCATGGTAATCAGGAAGGATATGAGTCCAACAATTCCTAGGCTGGTTGCATTACGGGTGTATTGGGTAAGGAGAATCATCAACTGCTCACCTGCATCCTCTCCTGCCAGTTCCGTGAACCACTGTGTGAGAAAATCAACCAACGGTTCCATGACTCCAAATGCATTGAAAAATGTAAAGAGAAATGTTGCTGCAGGGACAATGGCCAATAGCGTAGAGTAAACCAACCCTGAAGCTGAGTTGAGAAAGTTGTCTTTCATCGCCTGCCTGAACACGGATGAGAGAAAGGCTCTCAGTTGCTTAAGGTTTTGCTGTACGATGGTCTTATAGGACATGCCTACAGCCTCTGCTTGATCCAGGAATAGAGATATTGTGCCGTCTGTTCCCTATTGGTTTCCTGTAGTAGTTCATGCCGTGCTCCGTCAACCAAATTGAGGGTGATGTCCGAGATATTGCAATTCCGATAGAGCTCGTACACCTTACGCACTCCTTTTGAAAACCCTCCTACAGGGTCCTCACTACCACTGATCAGCAACAGAGAAAGGTCAGAGGGGAGCTTTTTCACCCTCTCCACATCATTGGCCATCTCCACCCCATCCAGCAGGTCTGCAAAGAATCCAGAGGTGCAGACAAACCCACACAAGGGGTCTTCTATATACTTGGCTACTTGTTCAGCATCCCTACTCAACCAATCAAAGGGCGTCTTTGCATTGGGTATCTTCTTGTTGTATGCACCAAAACTCATTTTATCCAGTTTTGCATCAGGATGCTTGGAACCATATTTGCTTACATGCCTGTGGGCGATCAGCTTGCCAATCTTCCCAAGCATACCTTGGGAGGCCCCGGTACCCATCAGTATGACTCCATCAAACAAATCAGAGTGTTGCACCATAAGACTTCTGGCAAGGAAAGAACCCATGCTATGGCCTAACAGGAAGAGACTGTGCCGTGGATATTCTGCAAGGATGACATTCGTTAATTCATAGGTATCTTCCACCACTCGTTGCCAGCCTTCCCGCTCAGCAAACCAACCAAGGGTCTCACCAGAGCGTTTTGCAGTCTCCCCATGACCTCGATGATCAGGAGCATAGACAACAATTCCTTTTGAATTCAGAAAGGTGGCGAATGTATCATATCGGAGACTATGCTCAGCCATACCATGCAAGATGAGAAGCACCGCCTCAACCTGTGTTCCCTCTGGAATCCAAACACGATAAGCCACACGTTTCCCATCGCTGCAAGACAGCTCTCGGATGGTAACCATATGAGCACCCTCCCCTATATATTTTTATATAATTCTCGTATTATAATAGCAACAAAAGGTACACATCACAAGAAGCATTTATCTGTAGCAAGGAAATTTTAGGAGTTTTTCATGTCCACCACTCTCTTACTTGCCAGCGATTTACACGGCTCGCTCCCTGCCCTCTCTCTTTTGGAACAACGTGCACATGAATATAATGCAGGATGCATCTTGATTGCAGGAGACCTCTGTCCCTCAGGACACATACAGTTCCAAATACTGCTCCAGAATACTCCGCAATTGATCTTGGTACGGGGAAACTGTGACAGCAGTTATGACTTCAGCAATGCAGGAATCACCTTACCTCCCTTAAACAGAACCATCGATTGGCAAGGACGAACCCTATTCATGACACATGGGGACAGGATTCACTCTCCCGTTGGTCAAAATCTGAAAGCAGGAGACATCTTCATCAGTGGTCATACCCATGTCCCCAAGCTGCATAAAAGCGAAAATGGGGTTATTTGGGTCAACCCTGGGTCGACAACCTATCCAAGGACTGCCTTGGGCCCAACCTACGCACTACTGGATGATAAGGGGATCAGCATACGCAAACTCAGGGAAGACCAACCAATTGCTGGCCTCCAATACTACTTTCTCCCAAGAGCAGACCAGTAAGCATCGAGCAACCGTGCCAAGGGAACCACTTGGGCTGACCGGTAGTTACTCTTCCCGTTGACCAGTAATTGGTCAGGCAGAGATCCAAAGCGACCATTGCGTTTCAAAAGTTTGTCATCAAGGGATACTTGTAAATACAGAGCCTCTTCCCCATAGGAACGCATCGCATGCACACTGATCTCATACCCTTCTGCCAATGAGGCCAATAATGCCAACCTTGAAAAGTTCTTTCTTGCAAATGAGAAATAAGGAAAGTGGAATAACCGGTGATTGAAACTGGGAAGCGTCACCCATGGGCACAATCCTACACTCTCGCAGGCATACGTAAGCTTCTGGATATACAAAGCCCAGGAAACAAGACGACGCTCCCGGCCCCTATGATAATGATTACCCCACAAAAGCTCTCCCAGTACCACGATTCTTTTTCCCATTGATGCAAGCAATGCCTGCACCGGCAGTGCGCGGTAATCATAGGGAGGCAGTGGCAATCCATCAACCATGAAGGCATGCTCCGCTCCTCCATATTGTTCCACCAATGCAGAGAGTCCAATTCCTAGCTGGTTGCCGGCCCCTCTTCTGTAGGCTATGGCATCAAGAAGACGAAGATAGAGCATTGCTGTCGAACGTTGCAAATCAGGCAAAAAACTCAACTTACCCTCTTTTCGACAGGCCCTTGCCCAGGCAAGCACCGCCCCTGTACTTACCACTTCCAGTCCATTTTCCAAACAACGAAGCACAACCTGCTGTACGCTCCTACTGTCAAAAAGTTCCAAATTCGACCCCAATGCCATCGCACTCTCCAAATCCAATAGAGTATGATCTTGGCACACAGGGAACGATGGATCATCGAAGGGAATTCCTTCAGGAACACTGCGGGTGCAAAGCCCCCAAAGTCTTCCATCGACACGCATGGAATAGGTATCTATTGCAGCCCACCCATGATGATTCGCCTTGGAAAGGAGAGCAATCGATCCTTCCCGGGCTATTGTCTTCCCCATTCGTGATTTTTCTAAATCCTTCAGGTAGGCTTGATTCAACAAACCAAGCCTGTGGGAATCATAGGCATCCCTCCCATAGCTATGGGGAGACAGAGTGAAAAATTTGATATTCTTCATTCCACATACACAGCCTACCCCACCTTGGCCTACATTCTGATCGTTCACATACAGTGAGGCATATGGCACAAAGTGTTCACCAGCAGGGCCAATGACAACTATATGGGCTTTCCCTACCCTCTTTGCAACGTCTGTTGTCGTGAGATCATGGTACTGCTCAGCATCACTGAAGCTCACCACACCGTCTGCAATAGAGAAACTACACAACTTTCTACTGCGTCCGGTAATGACCAATGCTGCATACCCGCAGCCAACAATGGCTCCTGCAAATGAAGAAGAGGCACTGGAGACGGATAGAGATCCTGTAATAGGACTCTTGGTCACTACGGTGAAGGAGTTGCAGTACCCAAGAGGCATATCGACTGCAGCCCCAGAAGCGAAGACAACCGGATTCCCACGCTCATAGGATTCCTCTCCAAGCTGGTCATATTTGGCAAAGCGGTCCCAGAGCATCAAAGCAAGGAACCTTCCTCCGAGGTAGCGCTTGGCTTCTTCCTCTTCCAACGGAATGCTTGTGTATGTTTCTGATTCCAAATCTATCTGTAGTATGAAGCGTTGTCGATAGGGAAACGCCAGATGAAGCTTTTTCCTCATGTGCAAAAGGTACCTACCTCCCATTTGGCTGTCAATCCAGAATCATATCTCTGGCTTAAAACACCAGTATAACACATACTTGAGAATAACGCTTTACTCTTGTTTACGGGCAAACCTCCTTGTATGATAGCTACATGAAGAGTATTACCGTAACCATCAAAGAACAGCATCTTGTACTTCCTACCGGATCCACCGTGGAAGAGGCCTTGATCGAGGCAAAGGTGATCGAATCAGGCAAGAAACAGACCTATACAGAGAACCCGTATATCGGGGCCCTGGTGAACCATGAATTGCATTCCTGTTCACGAGCCTTGGTTGCCGATTGCATCTTGGAACCGGTACGGCTATTTGGGGATATGGGCAAAAGAATGTATCGTCACTCCATCTGCTATCTCCTCTGTGCCGCCGTTTCCATGATCTATCCCAATCGGAGGCTGGTCATCGGGCACTCCCTTGGTGATGGGTATTACTTTAGTTTTGATGACGACCTTACCCTGAACAATACAGATATAAAAGCAATCGAGAAGGCCATGCACTCCTTGGTTGAACAAGACCTCCCCATCGAGGAGGTCTTGCTGCCCTACGAAAAAGCACTCTCCTACTTTGAGAACAACCATCACGAGCAGACAGCTGCACTGCTTTCCACTCGAAATGACCCGAAGGTGAATCTCTACCAGTTGCAGGGCTATATGGATATCTCCTACGAGCCCTTGCTCAGCAGGACAGGCTTAATGAAGATCTGGGAGCTTAAGCCCTACCAAGAGCGGGGTATGCTGCTTCGCTATCCCCGTTCTCACAATGTCATTGGGCTCGATCCATTTGTTGACAATCCCCTGCTTTTCTCCATTTACCGTGAGTACAAGACTTGGGGCTCCATTCTCAACGTGCAGTCTTTGGGCCAGCTGAATCAGATGGGTAACCAGAACACTGTTGAATCATTTATTCGGCTTGCTGAAGCATTGCAACAGAAGAAAATCGCAAGTATTGCAGACCAAATATATCTTCACAGCAGTGTAAAAGCTGTTCTCATTGCCGGGCCATCCTCATCAGGGAAGACCACTTTCGCCCATAAACTCTCAATCCAATTACAGGTATTGGGGAAGAAAACCATCAAGATATCCTTGGATAATTATTATCTATCTCCTGATCAAGCTCCCAAGGATGAAGAGGGAAGGCCTGACCTTGAGGCACTTGAGGCGCTTGATGTTGCTCAATTCCAGAAAGACTTGGCGGACTTGTTTGCGAAGAAGGAAGTTCACCTTCCTATCTATGATTTCAAGACGCTCACCCGTACCTATGAGGAGACCCCCGTACACTTGGACAAACGCACCATCTTGATCATAGAGGGTATTCATGGAATGAATCCAATGCTGACTGCTTCCTTGGACAAAGAGCTGCTTTTCAGGGTCTATATCTCAGCGCTCACCCAACTGAATCTTGATGATCACAATCGAATCAGTACCACGGATAACCGGATTATACGTCGCATGATTCGTGACAATAGGACCCGTGGGACAGATGCGACAGCCACCCTGAACATGTGGCCTTCAGTGGAGCGGGGAGAAAACAAGTATATTTTCCCGTACCAGAACAACGCCAATGTCATGATCAATAGTGCCTTGGACTATGAATTAGGAGTTCTCACCACCTATGCACAACCCTTGCTGAAGATGGTGAAACCCTCTGCAGGAGCTGCGTATGAGACTGCTCGCAGGTTGCTCAGATTCCTAGAGCATGTCAATCCAATCCCCGACACCTTGGTTCCCGACGATTCCCTTCTCAGGGAATTTATTGGGGGAAGTGAGTTCGGGGTTATCTGAATCAAGAGGAGAATCCATATGGAAATCTATGAAGAACGTACCGTGGATATTCAACAATTGGAGCGTAGGCTGAAGTGCAAGGTCTCCCTCTATGAACAATCACTCACCAACCTGGGCAGTTGCACGATTGCCATGATCAAGGCAGGTGAACAACGGTATCTGGTGGCTGTAGGTTCAGGCCCCATATTCGATGAACTGGACGGAGAGGCTGAGGACGAGTGTAAAGTCTGTCCACTGAGCCATGAAAATCGTCTGGTCTTGAATACCTATCTGCCTTATACACACCCTGTTGCAAACACCACCAAGCGCCCTTCCATTGGGTTGGGGGACCGCCTCGGGGAAGCCACTCCAGGACATATATGGGCTTTGGAAGGTACCTCGGTTTTCCCAATCTTCGCCCAACAGAGCATCAGGGAATTGAACTTTACCGATAGAACCTTCAAAGATGTGATTGATGCTGCCTCATACGCAGTATTCCAGGAAGGATATACCTATGGGTTTGGTGCTGATGGAGACCACTTGAAAAAAAGCGAGGAGATTAAGCAGGCTTTGGAAGATGGGGCCACCATGATCACCCTGGACTCCTCAGAGCAAATTGACCCCACCATACAGAACCTGGATGAAGGACAACTCCAAGCACGCTATGAAGCATTGGACCGTGAGATACGTGAGTTATACGAAGGATTGTATGCTGAACAGGAATTTCCTGTTGGAACCTCAACGCTGAAACTTGACCTCCCCACGCTGAAACGCGATATACTGACCTACCATAAGGCACTTGATTTCATCCAGATTATCTATGAACAGCATATCCTGCCTTCCGAGCATCCAATAGACTTTGAAATCTCCATTGATGAGACGGACACCCCGACCGACCCTAAGAGTCATCTTTTTATTGCCAAGGAACTCAAACGACGGCATGTACTCATCTCCACTCTTGCGCCTCGTTTTGTAGGAGAATTCCAGAAGGGCATCGATTACATCGGTGATACCGCTGAGTTTGAAAGACAGCTGGTATTGCATGCTGCTATCGCAAAGCAGTATCGCTACCGACTCAGTATCCATTCAGGCAGCGACAAATTCTCCATCTTTCCTATTCTTGCAAAGACAATCAAGGGAAGTTTCCACGTCAAGACGGCTGGCACCAATTGGCTTGAAGCTGTCCGATTGGTTGCAGAGAAGGAACCCTCTCTCTATAGGAAGATGCACAGCCATGCTCTCAAACGTTTTGGCGATGCGAAAGCCTTCTATCATGTAACCACTGACATTGAGAAGATCAAGAATTTGGATACGATGAAAGATGAAGACCTGCCTTCCTACCTCAACGATGACAATGCCCGGCAACTTCTCCACATTACCTACGGCTATCTACTCGAAGATACCGATGAGACTGGAAAGAAATTGTTCAAGGATGCCTTTTTCAGTTTGCTTTCCCGGGAGGAAGAGCATTACAAGCAATTGCTTGATGCACATATCAGCAGACATCTTTCCTTGCTTGGATTCAAAAAGTGAACAGGCGAAAAAGGGCGGCTTCAATCAGCCGCCCTTTCTTGATTATATGATAATGCGTACTTATACGTTATAGATGTGCTTGAACTCATCAAACAGGTCACTAACCTGTTGCTTACACTTGCCGCAGACCGTACCAAACTTGGTAATCTCCTGCAACTGTTCCAGAGTCTTTGCTTCACCCCGTTTCACGAGATCCTCAATCTGCATATCAGTGACTCCGTTGCACTCACAGATGGTCTTTGCCACGCTGTTCTTGAAAGGATTTTCACGTCCCGCTTTCTCAAGATAGTCATCAATGGCAGCCCTGAGTGCCTTATCCCCTAGTACAGAACAGTGGAATTTATGCTCGGGCAGTCCACCCAATGCTTCTGTAATCTTGTCTGGAGTTAGGTGGTATGCGTCATGCAAGCTCATGCCAATTGCCATTTCACTCATCATAGAGGTGCTAGCAATGGCTGATGCACACCCATAGGTAAGCCACCTCAGATCACTAATTGTATCATTATCGACCTTGATCATTACCTGCATCTGGTCGCCACAGGAGAGGGAACCGACTTCTCCGATTCCATCAGCCTGAAAATTTTCTTCTTCCTGCCAGGTATTCCTGGGATTCATAAAATGGTCCTTCACCACTGGGGTGTAGACCCATTGACTCATAAAGTTGGTCATCGTGTGGACATCTCCCTTAATCGCTTGATAATCGGCGGCAATTTCTCCAGTACATAAGCAACATCATCTTCTGTGTTGTACCTTCCAAAACTGAACCGTATTGAGCCGTGGGCCAGCTCTATATCCACCCCGGATGCCAGTAACACGTAACTGGGTTCAAGCGACCCACTTGCGCAGGCACTCCCGGTGGAAACCATAATTCCTTCCATGTCGAGATAGAGCAGAATCGATTCCCCTTCTGCATGAGGGAACGACACATCCAAGGTTCCGGGAAGACAGTATTCTTGGTTCCCGTTTACCACCACATTGGGGATACGCTCCTCGATTCCCTTTCTCAACATCTCCCTGAGGGTCCAGAGCTTTTTGCTCTCTTCCTCAAGATCACGTTCCGCAAGCGCAGCGGCAACCCCAATACCAACGATTGATGCAGTATTGTAGGTCCCTGCTCGCCTGCCTCCTTCTTGATGGCCACCATGGATCAATGGAGTATGTGGTGCTTTTGCCTTGACTGCCAATACTCCTATGCCTTTTGGGCCATAGAACTTGTGTCCAGAAAGACTGAGATAATCGACATCCCAATTTCTCATGGAGACGGGAATCTTCCCGATTGCCTGTGTCGCATCACTGTGCATGTAGGCCCCAACCTCGTGGGCAAGCCTGGCAATTTCCTTTACTGGTTGGATGGTACCTATCTCATTATTACCAGCCATGACAGAGACCAAGGCTACATCCTCGCCCAGATACGTCTTCATCACTTCCAGATCTACCCGGCCACTATGATCAACTGGACACTCATCAACATGATACCCCAGATTTTTGAGATACTTCACCAATTCGTTGATTGAAGGGTGTTCAATGGTAGTGGTAACAATTCGGTTGCGTTTCGACCCTAAGTCTATGCGCTCGCGAAAAATATTAAACACAGTATTGTTCGATTCACTGGCTCCACTGGTGAAAACGATCGAGGAGGGATCGCAATCAATCAAGGAGGCAAGTGCTTTTCTACTTTCTTCTATTGCCATGGCGGCTTCACGACCATAGCTATGCATGCTCGAGGCATTCCCAAAGAGGGTATTGGCTTCGTTCACAGCCTCAATAACATCCTCATGCATGGGAGTGGTCGCATTGTTATCCAAATAAATGGTCTTCTGTTCCATAATTAACCTCATAGAAAACGATAGTAACAGGTACCCCTTAGGGTCAAGTCACATAACTGTTACGCATTGAATACTTCGTAAAGATCGTCTTCGTCTGAGTCCTCATCAGGACAGGTTTTACTATGGATGAATCGAAGAATTCTCTTCTTCGCAAAACGAATATGAAATCTTCGTGCCCATTGTACATAGGCACAGTTTTCATGGAGGTACGATGCAAACATGGCCCGTATCGTAGTCATCTTTTTGCATCGGGTCGATTGACTGAATCGCTCAGCGTAAATGTTGCACTGTTTGGTTTTAGGATCAAAATGCTCACACCAACTGTCCAGGTCGATAACCAATTCACGACCATAGACTGCTTTCTCATGGCAACAAAGACCACACTTATGGCATTTATTCTCCCATTTATTACCCACAGTTGCCCCCCTTGCTCAACGATTCAAGCATGGTTTGGGATGCCGTATGCACCGGAGGAAGGATTGAGATTGCAGTTACACTGATATACCCGTCTCTCACGGCTTGAAAATCGCTTCCCTGGGTATTACAGCGTTGAACAGGTTGCACCCCTCCCTTCATAGAAAGCACTACTGAAGTACCAAAACGTACTGTTGAAGTGTCATAGTAACGGGTTTTTTCTTGTTGTTTAGTCTGCACTGCATCATGGTAGTCAAGATAACTCAATACCCCGCTCTTCCACTTTCCATTCCCTTCACCAGGGACATTGATATTAATGATGCACTCGCTATTGGTAAGAGGATAGAAATCCTCAAGATGTTGTACCACAAAGTCTGCAGTCCGCTGGAAAGGGAAAGACCCATCCTTGTTTCTTGCACAACTGACAGCCATCGACCTCAATCCAGTCAATGCGGCCTCTCTGGCCGCTCCAACAGTCCCCGAGTAGAGGATGTCTGTGGAAATGTTATACCCATGATTGATCCCACTGATGACCAAATCAGGATCTTCAGGAAAAATTTTCCCTTTTAAGGCATACAGAATGCAATCTGCAGGAGTACCGCTACAATGATACCGGTTCTTGGCATATTCAGTGATAGTAATATCGTCACGAAGGGTCATTGAATGACTACTCGCACTTCGCTCTGAATCGGGGGCACATACCCACACCTCATGGCCGGCACGCAACAACGTCTCAGAAAGAGTGTTCAGTCCTTCACTTTTATAGCCATCATCATTTGTCAGCAGTATCTTCATTACTATGCTTGAAACACTACCTTTGCCGCATCGCTCCCCTCAAATACATACCAACGAGGGTGGAATCCAAAGATGTGTTCATAGTCCTCCAGACGACCAATATAACTTGGAAGTGCTTGTTTACTCAAGAGGACCATGATATTGCCGCTGAACCCGTTGGAAACCTGGACCGATCCAAGGCACCCATTGAGTTCACCTGCTCTCTTGGTGAGCCAGTCTACCTCGGGGCAGGTTACCTCCAACAGATCCCGAAGCCCAGCCTGAACCCGATTCATCACTTTTCCATACATTCCTGCATCTTTCTCAGTAAGCAAGGAAGCGGCATCATTGGTGAGTCGAGACTCCATCAGGATATATTCACAAATATGGCGGTCTTCCTCCTCCAAGGGCACCACACGACCGGTAAGGTCACTCTCAGGGAAGTCTCGCATGAAACCACCGCTTTTATACTCCTCCAGTTTCTCAAAAGCATGTTTGATGGCCTTTCGCTTGCTTCTAATCTCTTCACGCATTGCATTAGGGGAAATCTTGCTGTCCACTATGATAGCAACATATTCATCATTCTTGTTGGTGAAGGGGAAATGCAACTCTTTGTAGGTTACATGCTGCAGATCATAATAAAGAACAGTTTCTTTCTTTCCATTGAGCATGGTAAGAAGATCGCTGATAGAACAGACTTCGCTGTTGAACGTCGTACATGCCTGATATGCAATTCTGATCTGGGAGGAGAAACTAAGCTTAAGGGCGAGCAAAGCATCAAGTGCGAGGCAAGTTCCAAGCGAACATGCGGTACTCACCATTTGAGTATCAGCATGCAAGAGACTCCCTTCTACAGTTATGTTCATTCCCGTAAATTCAGTCCCTTCACTTGCAAGAACCGAAAAAACCGCTTTGAGAAAATTCCCCCATCGGTCCTCTTTTCTATACTTGATATTGTTCAAGGAGAAGCGCTTTCGATCATTGAGCGTTGGGTTGTACAGCCTCACCATTTGATCATTGCGGTAAGAGACCGCTACGTACAATGAAGAGGAATCGGTTCCCACCAAGGACCATCCAAGACACGCATCCGCATAACTACCAAGCAAGGTACATGTTCCAGGTACCTGCGTAATCACCAGCGGAGAATCGCCGTATTCCTTGATGTGTTGTTTTCTGATGTTGTCCATGCCCCAACCTAATTTTTATGGCTCAATTTTAGGATACTTGTCGGCATAATGCAACAAAAAACCTACTTTTGTATAATTCGGGACTCGTGCATTTCCCCATATGACCAACAAATGCGTGAATCGGAATCCTAAACTTGCAAAAAACCCCCTTTCCTGGGTACTCCAAAAAAGAGGGTCTCTCGTATCACTATACAGGATACAGAATCTGATTAGTCGTTCAAACCATAGCGCTTCTTGAAACGTTCAATACGACCGGCAGTATCAACCATCTTCTGGGTTCCAGTGAAGAAAGGGTGACAAGCGGAGCAAATTTCAACTTCAAGATTCTTTGCAGTGGTCTTGGTTGTGATTACATTGCCACATGAGCAACGAATTTCTTTTAGTTCATAACGGGGATGAATTCCATCTTTCATTTAGGGTCCTCCAAGGATATGTGTTCTGCTGGCTGTAGGCAGCAGACAAGTTTCTCTACATCTGTTCCTGGTCTCTAGTACGCTGCCGAATTCGCGGGAATACCGGTGTTGATAGAACGCAAGAATGACTCATTATCCTTTGTCTTCCGGATTTTGTCAATGAGGAACGGAGTCATCTCCTGATCGTCCATATCATTGACAGCATTACGCATGAGCCAGATTCTGGCAGCCTCGTCAGAAGGTAACAACAGGTCTTCACGACGGGTTCCACTCTTCTTGATGTTGATTGCCGGGAAGAGTCGCTTGTCGGCAAGACGGCGATCCAGAATAATTTCGTTGTTACCGGTACCCTTGAACTCTTCAAAGATGACCTCATCCATTCTGGAACCTGTCTCAATCAAACCAGTGGCAACTATAGTAAGGCTCCCCCCGAATTCAATATTTCTGGCAGCACCAAAGAATCGTTTGGGTTTGTGCAACGCATTAGAGTCCACACCTCCACTGAGAATCTTGCCACTCGCAGGAACTGTCTGGTTGTAAGCTCGTGCAAGACGAGTGATGGAATCAAGAAGTATGACAACATCCTTCTTGTGTTCAACCAAGCGTTTTGCCTTTTCGATAACCATTTCTGCAACCTGCACGTGTCTGCTTGCCTGCTCATCAAACGTGGAGGCAATAACCTCTCCTTTGACATGGCGGCGCATATCGGTCACTTCCTCAGGTCGTTCATCAACCAGAAGGACCATCAGAACTACTTCAGGATGATTCGTACTGATAGAGTTTGCAATTTTCTGCAGGAGCACCGTCTTACCGGTACGGGGAGGAGCTACGATCAAGGAACGTTGGCCCTTTCCAATCGGGCAGAACATATCAATAATCCTTGTCGACATATCCTCTTCAGCGGTTTCCAACTTAAGACGTTGATCAGGGAACAGAGGGGTCAAGCTGTCAAATGGTACACGCATTTTTGCCGTAATCGGCTCATCACCATTGACCTTCAATATCTTCAAAATGGCAAAGAACCGTTCATTTTCACGAGGTGTCCGCACTTGACCGAAAACAACATCTCCAGTCTTCAGATACAGACTCTTGATCTGTGCGGGGGAGATATAAACATCTTCCAAGCCTGAAAGATAACTGTTTGAGGGGGAACGCAGGAACCCAAATCCATCTGGGAGGATTTCCAAGGTACCAGTTCCTACAATCACTCCACCACTGGAGGTGTGCAATCGAAGAATTTCTGCAACGATTTCCTGCTTGCGTAAATCAAGAATGGTATCTGCATCCAATCCTCGTTCCAGACCTACCTTGCGAAGTTCATCAATGGACATGGTGGTGAAATCTTCGAGAACCAAGACCGGAGCTTCTGGATGTTCTTCAATATTCAGGTCATTGGAAGGTTCATCCTGATGGCTCGGCCTTCCTCCCCTGTTCGAACCAAAGCTTTGGCTCTTTGGATAGGACCCTTTTGGATGATTTCTGTTCTGGGTGTTTCGGTTGTTTCTATTGTTGTAGGGTTTACGATGGGTTTGGTTTTGGTTTTGGTTTTGGTTTTGACCCTTCTGCTCTTGTTTGTACTGGGCAGGAGGTTGGGAAGTATCTGCAGATTGTTCTTGTTTAGGAGCAGGACTTTTCTGTTTCTCCTCAAACTCAAGCTGGGGTTGCTCGGAATCAGAAGAATCTTTTCCCTTTGCAGTGTTCTCAGATTCACTCTTTTTAGGCCTGCCCCTACGTTTTTTAGGCTCAGGAGTTCCCTGTGCTTCCTCTCTCTGGTCAGCCACTTCACTTGTGTTTCCAGGTGCTTCTGCGTTTGCAGGGTTCTTTTTTCGGGTCACTCGCCGCATCGGCTTCTTTACAGATTCCTGTTCAGATGCTACAGCCACGTTGGCTTCATTAAACTCTAATTCTTCGGAAGACATAGGATTAACTCCAACGGAAAAGGGGAAATGTATTGCACCTCATCATATATAAAGGTGCACCAAGTGCCCAGTTCCTTAATTTGTAATACAGAATGTAAGAATATGCGGAATTGGAACGTATTTTTCTATAATTCTTTCCGCTGTTTGGTTCTTTAAATATATTGCCACTTCTTGACAGTGTCAAGCAAGCAGGCTCCTTTGATGTATTGGGTTGCAAGAATTAATGCCATTACAGAGGCTCTCCTTCTTACCGAATCTCTCCCGTAGGATGCAATATGTACCTTTACTGCTGTACTCTCTCGAGTTTTTGAGGCAAACCCAAACCATACGGTTCCTACTGGTTTCTCAGGAGTACCACCATCAGGTCCGGCAATTCCACTTACCGAAAGCGACCAGTCACTGCCAGAGGTCCGTCTCATACCCTCCGCCATCTCCAGTACACAAGCTTCACTGACAGCACCTTCCTGTTCCAAGGTTTCGCTTCTAACTCCAAGCAGTTGCTTCTTCGCTTCATTGGCATAACTTGCAACACCACCCCAGAACCATGCAGAACTGCCAGGTTGATCTGTGAGTAATTTGGCAATGTATCCGGAGGTACAGCTTTCAGCTGTGCTGATTGTCTCTCCTCTCTCTTCAAGTAACGTGGTAAGCAACGTTGTGGGTTGGACGTCACCATCAACCACCAGGCACGCTCCCACCAATGACCGAAGGCGATTGGCCATCTCTGTTCTATCAGCTTCACTTCCATCTACAAGATACAAACTTATCTTCAGATCCTGGAACCGGGTGCCCCACTGCATCCCGTTGAAAGAAATAGATTTGCAAAGCTCTTCCAGTTTTGATTCAGGGATGAGAAATGTAGAATACTCGCTTCGGGAAAAATCATCATGCCCAATCAACTGGGCAAGCCAGGGAATCACCTGGTCGAAGAACATGGGATTCATCTCCCTAGGGGGACCCGGCATTGCCACACAAGCAATCTGGCGTTCTCCATTGGGTATGAAACCCTTGAATCCAGGAGCTGTCCCTAACGGGTTTGGAATGAGTTCAAAGCCTTGGGGAATCATGGTCTGTTGCTCATTCGCCCCCCAGATTCGCTCCCCTATTCGTGCATGCAAGGTATCGAACGCCTCCCGGTCACGGACCAAGGGGACTTTTGCCAAATTGGCAACAATGGTTCGGGTCATATCGTCACTGGTGGGTCCGAGCCCTCCGGTCATCACCACCAGATCGCAATTATCAATGCAGTCCATAAGGACATCCCCGATGGTTCCGTCATCAGGTACAAGAACCATTCGATCAACTCGATAACCCAGCTGGGTCAGCTGACTTGAGATGACTTGGGTGTGACGGTCTGCAATAACCCCGCGAGTCAATTCGGTCCCGATGATAAAGAGAGCAGCACTGGTATAGGTCATTATGGTTTCTGCCTGTTGTTGGTAACATATCGATACAGACGATACAGCGCACCTCCGACAAGAAGTATGGCTGAAAGATAGACGGTCAGATATGCGAACCAATCTACATACCGGGTATAGAAGGTAGTCCCATGAACTTCCCCACTGTATACCGGTACATCATACATATGATAGCCAACCGTAAACGGTGCCATCGGGTCAACAATCTTACCCGTAACATCAATAACACAGGTCATCCCACTATTGGTGCCTCGAACCGTGGTTCTTCGATTCTCAATGGATCGGAATACAGCTAATCCGAGGTGTTGCATTTCCGCAGGAACAGCTTTTGACCATCCATCATTGGTCATGTTGACGATGACATCAGCCCCATTGGAAACAAAGTCGGCGTTCAAATACCCAAAGACATCCTCAAAACAGATTGGAGTAGAGAACTTCACCCCTTCCTCAGTTTCAAAAACCACTGGGTCATAGCCGGTTTCCCACCAGTTGTAATCATTTGCAAGCAGGAGATTATAGAGCCATGGCAACTGCTTCTCATAGGGGAAGTGCTCGGTGAAGGGCACCAAGTGCTGCTTTCTATAGGTATTTTTGATTCTTCCATCCTCAAAGAAGATTACGGTATTGTAATCGGTTCGGTTCCAAGAGCCATCTTCACCAAGAGCTGGCTTGCTGGGATCTTTAATGACTCCTTCAGGATTACCGGTTACCAAAGGAATGGGAAGCGACTTGCCGAATTCGACAAACTCCTCCACCAAGGCTGAAGTTGCTGGGTCAGAAGGATAGTTCTCATGCCAGGCAACTGATGGAACAAAGGCTGTTTCGGACCAGAGAATGATATCAGGGTCTTCTTTCAAGGCTTCCAGACTCATCTTGCGCAATGTGTTGAAGTTTCGCTTGTAGGTGGTGTACCCACCCTCCCAAGTATCTGCACTATGCTGGATGGTAGCTACACGCCACGTTTTATCAGGTTCCTGAGCCTTCCAGTATGCCATGGAAGCAAACCCAAAGATCAAGGTTGCCAGCAGGGCTGCCCCATATGCAATGATGAAAGCAATGTGTTCCTTCAGGTATCCCTTCAGGGAATACTCCCTGTCATGGTACCAACGGTACAAATATACCCCAAGAAAAGTCTGCGGCATCACCAATATGAAGGTGACTCCCCAGATACCAAAGATTTCGGAAATCTGAATGAGGGGAAGATAGCGATACACTGCTGAGCCAAGGGTCCCATAGGGATATCCCGCAAACCAGTCCTGGCTCAAATAGGAGTAAGCAACCCATATCAACGCCTCAACCAAGTATCCATATTTCTTGAACAGCTTCTGGGCTGCCTTGAGTACGGGGAAGAGCAGGAGCATCTCCCCGCCCTTGATAATGGGAACAATCAGAATGGCAAGCGGGTGAAAGGTCTTGAGCCAGTAATTAAAGAAAAGATAGAACATGAACCCATAGAAGAATCCATAGATTGGAGTCAACTTCCAGGTTGTGTTCCTGATTACCGCAAATACAGGTATCAGAGCAAACATTGCGACAAACCCGATGCCGTTGGCCGACAAGAGACCAGGGAAGGCAATTGAGTAGATAAATGCCGAAACTAATAACACGAGAACCTCAGAACAAACCGTTCTGAGGTTCCGTCTTGCATGCAAGTCAACCAAGAGATCTTCTCCTAATTATCAAAAGCGTAGAAGGTTATTCCTTCTCCGGCTTGTTATCACGCAAATCCCACACATAGTCCTTGAGTTCTTTGCCTGGACGGAAAATGGCAACTCCATGTGTTTCGACGGCAACAATGGCGCCAGTCTTTGGATTCCGCGCTCTCTCACGGCCCTTACGAGTGCGAACCTCAAATGTTCCAAATCCACGAAGCTCAATGACCTGATCATTCCGAAGACCTTCTTTCACTTCTTCAAAGAACTCGTCGATGATTGTGTGGATGTCGGCCCTATTCAGTCCATGCTTCTCATGGAGACTCTCGATTATGGCTGCTTTTGTCAACTTTGGTCCTGCCATGGTTACTCCTTAAACACGTTCTATACGCATGTATACACACCGATTAACAATCGATATGCTCATCATTCTGACTGGCTGATTATACAGCAGCCTGGTTGGTCATCTTATTGAAACGGCTCTGCAATCTGGATTTCTTGCGGTTGGCTGTATTGTGGTGGATGACACCCTTTCCTGCAGTTGAATCAAGCAGTTTGAGACTCAAAGCCAAAGCTTTAGCGGCAGTTTCTTTGTCCCCAGCGACTACAGCGGCATCAAATTTCTTGATTGCAGTGCGCATTGTGCTCTTTGTTGCGCGGTTTCTCATTTTCCGGACTTGGTTCTGTCGCTCTCTTTTTTCAGCAGACCTGTTAATCACGTAATACCTCCAAACATATTACCTTGAATACGTATTTCATTTATTAAAATTGAGGCCGGCAACAAAGTACCGACGGTCTAAAAACATATCACAGTCTATAAAACGGGTCAATACAATGCTTTACTTCAATTTGACAAAAATTCGTTTGCAAACTCCTTCTCGAGCTCCCATCGCTTGGTGTCAATATTAAAAAATACCGCATTTTGCGGGATGGTAAACATTCTCCCCTCACTTCCACTGAGTGTGATACGTTTCGACAGTATGTTGACTTCATGAACTTTCATCAAGTCATAACCAACCTTTAATTTGCTTCCTTCTGGTGGATAATTGCGTTTTTCCTCGACATAGAAATCATACTCATAGGAAAGACAACAAAGCAATCGACCACAAGGACCTGAAATTTTCATGGAATTCAGCGAAAGATTTTGCTCTTTGGCCATCTTGATGGAAACAGGATCGAGTTTGTCAGTCACACCATGACAACAAAAATCGCGCCCACAAACAGCTAGTCCCCCAAGCACACGGCTTTCATCACGAACCCCGATTTGTCTCAGTTCGATTCTGATACGGAACACTGAAACCAAATCTTTGACCAATTCACGGAAATCCACCCGTACATCTGCAGTGAAAAAGAAAATGATCTTCGGCTCTCCAAGCAGAAAATGGGCCGTCACCAGCTTCATATCAAGCTTGTGGTGAGCAATTTTCTCTCGGCAGATACGCATCGCCTCATCTTCTTTGGCTGATTGCTCTTGATACCGACTCAAATCCGAGGGGGTTGCCAAACGGTCAATCCACACCACATCCCCTGAAATTTCAACTTCTCCGGGTTCTCGCTGTGGATTGCACCCTGCACAGGATTCACATGGATCCTCATCTTTCTCAAGTGAGTAGGAAGGAAGTGCTTCCTCTGGATCTCCAGCATGGAATGCTTCCCGTTCATCCTTGGGAAGACAGTCCTCTGCGTGAAAACATGCTGCTCTCGGCTGGTCACATCCAGACTCGTAGGACTTACCAAGCTGGTCTGCAGCAGAGATAATGATCCCAAGATCAAGTCCATAGCGAGTGGGCGCAACTACTGAGGTCCCTGGATACAACACAGAGTCCCAAGCACAGATGCTCATCTCATTTGAAGAAGGGTTTTTAACCAAATATATATAGCCTTGTGATGGCCGGTTCTTCTGGACTCGGCTATCGGCACTCGTTCGTTCTCGTTTCATCTATATCCTTTGCCATTTGATCATAGCACTGCAGTAAAGCTACCACGTCAATAATAAATTGTCAAACTCTCGACATATGTATATAACTATTTTACTGCATATGAGTTACAACGTTGACGGTTCATATTGCCCATGCTATAGTGGACCCATCCTTCACACAGGCTTGTCAGCTTCTCAAGGAGTCGGTATGCAACTGTTTGACACGCACGCCCACATAGGGTTGATACAGGATGACAAAATGGAGCAACTGCTTGCTGTCCAACTTGCAAAAGTCAAGTCGGTCAAGCATGTTGTGAGCATTTGCAACAGCCTAAGCGATTTTGAGAAAACCTACACCAATTTGGAAAGTGCAAAGGATGTATTCCATGCAGTAGGGGTCTCCCCTACTGAAGTCGCCCACCCAGGTCATGACTGGGAAGAGCGCGTCATCGCCCATGCAAAAAAGAAACGTATCATCGCCATCGGTGAGACGGGACTCGATTATTACCATATGTTCGGAGGTGACAAGACTGCGCAGATAGAGTTGATGCTCAAACATCTCGAAATTGCCAAACATCTCGATCTCCCGGTGATCATACACAACCGAAATGCGGGAGAAGACCTGTTGCCCATTCTCAAGGAAAAGCTTCCCCCAAAGGGTGGTATTATGCACTGTTTTGGAGAAGACTGGACCTTCGCTCGACGAGCATTGGATATGAATCTCACGTTCTCTTTTGCAGGTAATCTGACCTTCAAGAACAGTAGGATGTTGCAAGAGGTGGCTATACGCCTTCCTGAAGACCGAATAGTCATCGAGAGCGAAGCCCCTTTTATGACTCCTTACTCCCACAAGGGAGAGCGAAACAAAATTCACTATATCCAGGAAACGGCAACCGTTCTTGCAGCACTGAGGCAAACATCTCTTGAAGCTCTCTCCCAAACACTTTATGATAACAGCCTCAGGGCTTTTGCCCTTCCGAAGGATATATGAACGAAGAGAACCTCTATCACCCTGTAACGATTGGATCGACAACGCTCGGTGGAAACCTGTTCCTTGCCCCACTTGCCGGGTATACGGATATTCCATTCAGAACGCTCTGCATTGAGGAAGGAGCCGATTTCACCTACACAGAGATGGTCAGTGCGGAAGGCCTTGCACGAAAAGGCCAAAAAACGCTGGCACTCATGGGACGTGCCCAAAATGAAACAAAGTACGCAGTTCAACTCTTCATGGGGAACGCTGACTCGCTCAAGGAAGCCTTGGAGCAGCTTCAACCCTACCAGCCTGAGGTTATTGACATCAATTGCGGGTGTCCCGTTCCCAAGGTCACCAAGACTGGAGCTGGTTCGGCTATGATGAAACAGCCCAAGCTTATCACTGAAATAGTTCACATCATCACAGAAGAGACGGATATACCTGTATCGGTTAAGTTAAGAACAGGCTGGGATGCACAGAGCGAGAACTTTCTTGAGTTTGCACAAGCTGCCCTTGATGGAGGGGCAAGTGCATTGACGCTCCATGCACGAACCCGCAGCCAGGGCTATGCACCGTTTGCTGATTGGAGCAAGCTCACGGAACTCAAGCAATACACGGTTCAGCATGGCTATGGGATTCCAGTCTTTGGTTCCGGGGATCTCTTCAAGGCGGAAGATGCCAAGAGGATGCTTGAAGAAACCGGTATTGATGGGGTGATGTTTGCCCGTGGGGCCATTGGCAACCCGTTCATCTTCTCCCAGGCAAAAGCTATCTTGCAGGGAAAGGAACCTGAGCCTATCTCTATAGAAATGCGGAAAGCAGCCATTCTACGACATCTGGACCTCATGATCGACGCCTTTGGGGAAAGGACAGCCTGTACACTGATGAGAAAACATACTTGCAGTTATCTGAAAGGAATTCCCAATACATCAACAATAAAGCAAGCTGTAGTACAAGCCTCCAGACGAGAACAGTATCTTGAAGCTCTCAGTCCACTTGTTGACCTGTAATGCGGTAAAATGGTACGTTTATTTGAGCAATCACATCGAATAAGGAAATGCAATGAGAGTATTAGTGTTAGGGTCCGGAGCGAAAGACCATGCCATTGCATGGTGGTTCTCTCAAAGTAGGTTGATTGATGGCTTATATGTAGCACCTGGCAATGTGGGAACAAAGACGATAGCTGTAAATCTGGCCATTGATCCTTCAGACCCTGAACAGGTTTATGAAGCGTGTCAAACGTATGGGATCGACTTTGTATTTGTCGGTACTGAGGCACCACTTTTTACTGGTGTCATTGATTTTCTCAATGAACGGGGGATTGACACGTTCGGAGCACCCAACCGGGCTTTGAAACTTGAAGGTGACCGTAATTTTGCCCGCATGTTCTCCGACCGGCACAACATTCCTACTTCTTCCCACGTTCTGTTTGATGATGAAGAAAAGCTCTCAGAGTATTTGAAACGTCACGAAGGGGAACGATTTGTAGTCAAGAGCAATGCAATTGCACCAAGCAGGATTATGGTAGACTCTTCCGACTATTCCACCTTGATGGATTTCTCCAGAGGGTTGCTTGCCACTGGACCAATCATCCTTGAAGAGCATCTCAACGGGCTTCCTATTACCATTACCCTCTTCTTGGATAACAAAGGATATCTCATGCTTCCCACCTCAAGTGACTATATGAAGGTTGAGGAAGGAGGATTGCCAACCGGTGGGATGGGTTCCATCTGTCCGGTTCCACTCCAAAAAGATCTTAGCCAGGCTCTCGTCGATTCAATCATCGAACCGGTGTTGTTCGGTTTGAAGGCTGAGAAGATGGCCTATAAAGGTGTTCTGACTATCAGTGTCATCATCACCAAAAATGGACCAATATTGGTTGATTATCACGTTCGATTCAACGATCCTGCCGCACAGGCATTCGTCCCGCTTATAAACACGGATATTGTCGATATTCTTGATGCAATGAAGCATGATACACTTTCTTCCCTCAATCTTGAGGTTTCCAACCAATCGGCAGTTGCCTTGGTAGTTGCTTCTGAGGGCTATCCCGAGAAACCCATCATTGGAAAGAACCTCGAATCAATGCCCGCTCCCCTGCTTTACAATAGCTTCGAAGGCGCTCCACGTTACTTCTTTGGAGGGGTGCAAGAGTATGAAGGCAAATTGGTTACCACTGGTGGGCGCTGTGTCACTGTAGTAGGAGTCGGTTACAATATCATGAATGCAAACAAGAATGCATACAAAGGTGTCAAACTAGTGAATTTTGAAGGTGCTTGGTATCGACAAGATATTGGAAATCGGTTTTTCGAGAACTAGACAATAAAGCTTTGGGAAAGAAAAAAGCAATGAGACCTCACACCCCACAGTGAAGTCTCATGCCCAACCGTTCCAAAGTCCATCAAGACTGACGGCCACCTCCCCAGGCAGCCGCCAACTTTTCGATTCCCCCCACGCAAAGGGAACGGTTAGAAGAAATCGTCTCAGAACTCCCAGAGAAAGACCGTTGTTAGAAGGAAACACATAAACAAGATCCATCTCTACTTTTATCCTACTCTCAGTTTACCCATGCCGTCAATGAATACCGACATAACCTGTGACATAATTTTTTCAATGTACATTTGCCATTAGAAAGTAAATGTGGTTCCCATGACAACCTGAATATCCCACGACTGTTTAGTAATCGTATTACTGGACTGCAGATACTCTCCAAAAGAAATGTAAGAAATGCTGGAACAGACCTCCCAGCTCTCAATTACTGATGACCTCAATTCTAGAGCTTTCTCTCCTCCAATGGTTGCACAAAAAGATGTGGAAATCAAATCCTGAGAAAACAAGATAGCTCCGTAATCTGTTGTACCTCCGCTACTTGGTGTGTACATATCTATCTCGCCTTTCAAGGCAACTGTAATGGATAGATGTATCGTACCAAAGCGGGGAACATGATAATTTGTATCTGAGAGAAGTACCCAAGCCTTCCTCGGTCAGTGTTAAGCCTAGAGCATCGTTGGACAAACGTCCTTTTCAGAACATCTGACTGATAATCTCCTTCATTGGGGGTACTCGCTCCTTTACAGCCCCTGGATCATATATATTGGCTAGGATGCGGAAGAACGATGTCACAAAGGTATATTTAAACCAATCGCTGAAGGTCGTCACACGGGCCATGGTATGGTACTTGAACGAATCACTAACCATCAGGTTGCCAGTCTGGCCTGCCCCCCAACTCAACCTATCTCGACCTATCTGAAAACTCCAATGCTCCCCCCCAGTTGCAACAAAGGCTCTGTAAGGCATATTGAAGTCTAGGTCAGGTATAAGAGATGGAGGAATCATCGGGACATTAGTACCAAATGGTGTAGTACCAAACCCATTTTCCAAAGTATAGGTGTTCCCCACACTCAACTCAGAGTATCCATAGAACAGGTTTCCAAGCTCACTGCCAGAAGTGGCTTATGATGGATTGCGTCATAGTTCCATGACTCTCTTCCAGTGCCAGTGAAGTAAGGGTGTAGGTCTCCAAAGGTGGTATCAAAGCCCCAGCTGAGGCCCTAATCTTCTATCCACCATCAGGGAAAGTTCAGCTTGGCTGTATGGACCAGTGGTTGAGGGAAGAGACAATCCTTGGTGAATATAGAGTGCTTCAATAGCATCATAGACATCACTATCCAAGCTGTAGACCTTTTGTTGATTGGCTGCCCCAAAAATTGAGGCTGACATGAGACACCCTACAAGACAACACACCAGTGCACGAGTTATTCGCATAACAGAGGCTCCTGTTTTATTTGTATTTTCGAAACACCTTCAAGTATACCAAAGGGGTGCCAGAATGGCACCCCTTATTGTACTCCTCACTGCACTTGTAGTTAGCTAAATATCTGTCAGCAACACCGAGAGATCATCGATAATAACCTCCTCCTCTCGATCAGCTGCTGTGACTGCATATGTTGGGGGTTCATAGTTCTCCAACCACAGTGATTGGTCTGCTTCAGGATTGGCTACCAGCGTAGGGATGGAGAGCAGAACCATCTCCTGCATCAAGGGAACTTCGAAAGTCCTCTCAATCGTATACTCTTCCCAATTGGAGTCTGTATAGATAACGGTTACAGAATGCTTCTGCCCAGTCACATCTTCCTTATCACGGTCACGAGCAGCAAGCTCCAGGGGATCCTTGTTGTCTATCTGGATCTCCACCAACTGCAATGCCCTGATTTCTTGGCCTCCCACCGTGACGGTTTTGTTGTCAATCAAAACAGTATGCTGTTTACCGATGAAGAACAAAACTACGGCGAATACAAGAATGATGAGAATAGCTACGAAACGAAACCAAAAGGTTCTTGTGAGGGCTAGTTTCATTGCAGGGCCTCCTGATCAGCTGCAAGCTGCAAGCCAACGTAGTGTTGGTCTCGTTTCTTGCGTACCTCGTAGAGCACCAAGGAGATAGTAATAACACCGTAGGAAACGAATACACGGAAGTACTCTCCAAGCTGTGCCTGTCCAATCAAGTTTTTCCCAGCCATGGGGCTGATAATAAACATCAAGTGGAACAGAATAACTCCCAAGAATACATTACGGATATTTGCCTTGCTGACCGATGCACCACCAACAAGCAGTGCGGCAACACTGAACATACCTATCTGCATATGACTGTTGTAGGTATTCAAGGTCCCAATATTCTGGAGGTAGAGAATCATACCATAACCGGCAAAGACCGTGGAGATGACAATAGAAATGATACGGGTGTGCTCCACCTTGATACCTGCAGCTCTCGCCACTTCCATATCCTGACCAACGGCACGCATGTCCTGGCCAAGCTTGGTCTTCTTGAACCAGAGGATGAACAAGCAGAGAACAGTGATAACCAGCAAGGTCGCCAAAGGAATGGGAATTCCAAAGAGACGGATCAGAAGAAGATCATCAAGCGCCCTTCTGATACCAATCAGGTTGACGGTATTGCGGATGCCATACCCACGTGGCAGCAACAGTGCATTGCTTCTCACCGGTATGACTGCACCCATCCCATAGAGTACAACCAACTGATAGATACCATTCATGAAGAAGCCGATGATATAACTTGTCACCATCTCTCGACCTCTAGCCATGTTCAAGATTTTTCCACACCACCATCCTAGTAAAACGGAAATCGGGGTGGAGATAATCATCGCCAGAATGATACCGGGAATCCCTACAATGCCCCAGTCACTGATCAGAATAAGCCCAATCTGGCCTGCCATAGCACCAAGGGTCATTCCAAAGTTCAATCCCATGCCAGCGAGGATAGGAATTAGGAGACTGACAATCAAGAACGAGTTTCTTGAGATTCTGATCACAATCTCACTTGCAAGAAAGTTTGCAGAATACCCACTGAGCGGAATACCGAATGCACATATCACCAAAAACAGTATAGGAACCATATTGTTTCCCATAATACGGAGGAGTTTCTGTGTTTTTGTCATCTGGAGTGTCATCGTGTCACCTCCGCTTTTCTTGTCAGAGCGTACAGAATCATACCATTGGAAACAACAATTCTGATAACCTCACTCATGTCTGTATGAATCATGGAATTCATGACAGAAGGCGTCATGGTAACGATGCCTTGGAAGAGGAATGTACCGATTACCACGTTCAGAATGGAAGCCTTATTTACCGAAGCACCTCCAATCAAGATTGCAGATACAGCCGGCAACGCCATGTAGAACGGTCCCATATAGAGCTGGATGAACCCAAAACTCTGTTGGTATACAAGAATGCCGATAGCACCCAGCCATGTGGACATGATAACACTTAACGTCCTGATTTTATCCACATTGATGCCACTTGCACGAGCAAATACTGAGTTGGAGCCAACTGCTGTCATAGCAGTACCTGTCTTGGTATGTAAGAATGCCCAGATGATACATGCTAGAAGCGCGAAGAACAACAACATTCCGGTAGGAATCGTTAGGTGATCGGTCAGCTGAATCGATAGGAAATCGTTGAGTACATGCCGGTAATACCCTTCGGTGGATATGGTAGTACGAAGACCTGTTCCGCTATACCCCCAAACCATGGTGGGATTACTGAAAGGAAGCAGCAGCCACATGATGCACATGAATGCAACACTGGAAAATCCAACATAGGTTGCAATCATCATCTCCCCACCCTTCACTCTATTGAGCAGTTGCCCATACCCCCAGCCAAGAATAACTGCAAAGGGCGTGGCGAACAGAATAGCCAACAGAAATGAGGTTGGTCCTGGGATATTTACTTGCAGTGAGATGGTTGCTCCCAACAGCCCTGCAATGATTCCCAAGGGAAGTCCAAAGTTCAATCCGCAGCCACTGTGAATCATGGGAACCATCGCAAGTACCATTACCGCATTCATTCCAAAACGGTTGAAGGTATCCGAGAGACTGGTTCCAATATTTACTCCTACAAAGGGAGCTGTGATAAAAAGCGACAAGAGGAATAACCCGATAATGATACGGGGTAATCCAAATGATTTAACAAGCCCCTTGGCCGAAGAAGTCAGTTGCTGCAGATTCATACGCTCCCTCCTTCCAGTACCTGGCTCTTCTGCCCTATCATCAAGAGACCAAATTCCGCGCTATCGGTGGTGGCGGGCAAGATACCAAAGACTTTCCCATCACTAATGATGGCAACACGGTCGCAGATTGCTCTCAATTCTTCCAATTCACTGGATATCATCACAATAGTTGTCCCATTTTCCTCATTATATTTTCTAAGCGCCTTCAATACCAAGGATTTAGCCCCGATATCGATACCTCTTGTAGGTTCAGATACAAAGAGCAGTTTTGGACCTACTGCAAAAGCTTTGGCAAGACAGACTTTCTGCTGGTTTCCCCCAGAAAGTTCCTTTGCCTTTTGCTTGGTGCTGGTACAACGGATTTCAAGTTGCTTGACATAGGACTCTGTCTCTTCCTCGATTGCAGCTTGATCACGCCATTTAAGCAACCCTCCAAGATATCGCTTCAGGTACTTTTCCTGAATCTGCATTGCAGTGAAGGAGATGTTCCACTCCAAGCTCTCATCGAGTAGCAAGCCTACCCCACGTCTGTCTTCACTGACAAAGGCCATCCCGGCATCCAAGAAGTGTCTGGGATTGTTCAAGGCAATCTCCTTCCCTTCAAAGATGACTTTCCCTCCAGCAGGAAAGAGGCCCATGGCTCCGTTGGGAATTCCAAGTTTTCCTTGCCCAGCCATTCCTCCAATCCCCAGGATCTCTCCCTTATGGACATCCAAGGAGACATCGCGGACAACCTCGCCGGGCATATCCACCCAGAGATTCTGCAGAGAAAGCAGCACTGGGGTATTTTCATAGTCAAATCCCCGTGCTTCTCTTTTTGAGCTCCCGACATCGCGACCAACCATCCAACGAGCAATGTCAGCAATCACAACACCTTGAGAAGGGACTGTCTTGATAATCTGACCATCGCGCATAACCATGATGGTATTACACACGTCAATAATTTCCTGCAAACGGTGGCTGATAAATATGATAGAAATGCCACTTTCGCTCAACAAACGCATAGCCTTGAGCAAGCTGTCAGCTTCCTGTTCTGAAAGCACTGCCGTCGGTTCATCTAGCACCAACAATTTTATGCCTTCAACAACATCGGTTGCTTCCTTGCTCAACTCACGTGCAATCTCAGTGAATTGCTTATGCCCAACCGGCATCTGGGAAACCATCATGTCTTTGTCCAGGGGAACCTTGAGCCTGCCTATGGCCCGCTCAGCAATCTGGTCCATCTTTTCGCGGTCGAGAATATTCAAGCGTTCTCCAAACAGTTCGGAGAAAACAGTATATTTCAGTGGTTCTCGATTCAATAGAATGTTTTCGGTAGCGGTAAAATCAGGCAAGAGTGAAAACTCTTGGTGTACCATCCCAATTCCTTTCGCAAGGGCGTCGATGGGAGAAGAAAATTGCACTTTTTCCCCATTGATTATGATATCCCCACCATAGCCACCAGTCTGATGAATCTCATCCATTCCAAAGAGAATCTTCATCAACGTGGATTTTCCAGCACCATTTTCTCCTACCAACCCCAAAATCTCTCCCTTGTTGAGAGAGAAATTGATGTCAGTGAGTACTTTGTTTCCGAAAAAATCCTTGCTGATGTGCTTCATCTCCAGCAAAGGTACTTCGTTCTCATGCATCTCTTTTATATCCTTCAAAACTTGGTTATGACTCTTGTCTGCCCAAACAACAGTCATACCCACGTTGCTGTTGAGTTAAAATATATCGCTATAAAGGGGGAGAGTGTCACTCTCCCCCTATGTTACGATTACCGTACCTTATTTAATGGCAAAATACTTCTCGGGAACGATCAAATCTGCGTTACCCATGTAGCCCTTACCCATCATGTAGGTATCTTGGTAGATGAGGACATGGTTTCTTGCACGAACGCCAGTGTTGACGTCGGTATAGAAAGAACCATTCCACTTAGCACCAGGAGTGTACTTACCATAGGCCTTCATCAGGTCGGAAAGCTTAAGCAGTTCGCTTTCACCATTGAGAACGTTGATTGCATGCTGTCCAAGACCAGCGGTAGTGGTATAACCATAGGAGTATGCCCAGGTACCAAAACGTCCTGCACCGCCCTTTGCAACAACAGAAGCTTCAACCTTTGCAAGGATGGCTTTGAAATCACCAGCTTCGGCGGAAAGGTCAATGCCCAATGCTCCAGGATATCCCATGAGAGGACTTGGCAGGTCAGCTTCAATGAAGTAACCACCATAGGTCATCAGTTGCTTGAGCAACGGCTCGGTATGGGCATCGTTAGTGCAGAAGAACGCTGCATTCTGGCCATAGGTTTCAATCCAGGCGGGAACTTTCTCAAGAATGTACTGCTGAGCACCAGCAACACCTACGTCGGAAGTCGGGTCGGGAGCGGTCTCCATGACAAACTTCATACCAAATTCTTCACAAGTAGCACGCATGATTGCAACACGGCGGCTCATGGTCTCATAGCTGAGATGTCTTGGGAAAGAGATGTGCACGAAGGTGTCACAACCAAGTTCGTGAGCAGTGCGGATGATCAAGTAGCCACGAGCAACAAAGTCGTTGTTGACTGCAAGATCTGCTGCACTCTGGATGACACCTGGATCCTCATGTGCTTCACCAGCAATGGTGAGGATGTCAGGTCTTCTTTCCTTGATTCGGCGGAAAGCCTCAGTGGTTCCAGGAATTGCCTGGTTTACGATGATGGCTTTCATCTTCGGGTCATCAGCAAGACCACTGATAACACTGATAGTGGTCTCAGCTTCATCCATGAAGTTGTCAGGATAGGTCACGTGCTGGATTTTTCCACCGTCATTCACTGAACCATATTCTTCCATAAGACGTTCTGCACCACGCAGATCATCTTCTGACTGGGATACGGTTCCGGTTACGATTCCAATGTGGAAGTCGCCGGCAGCAGGAGCTGCTGCAGGAGCTTCCTGTGCACCCTGAGCAAACAGGACCCCTGAAACCAACAGAACACAGAGAACAAGCGCTAAAGACTTTTTCATTTCTACTTCTCTCCTTAATCGGGATTTTTCCTAATCCTTATAATACGGAGAAGATGGGCCTAGCGCAAGAAAAGATTGTTTATTTATACAAGTTTCTGTAAATTTACTGCATAGATATGAAAAAATACACTTTTTAGGGGGTATCTTAGGTCGATATATCCAATGTGTCTACACCTATTTTGTTGCTTGCTGCCTTCTCACTTCATAGAGGAGTATGCCTGTAGCAACGGAAACGTTCAAAGAATCGATATGACCAGTCGTAGGAATTGTGACCATATGGTCGCAAAGACGCTGGGTCAGCTGACCAATTCCCTTCCCTTCATTACCCATGACCAACACAGTTCGATTAGGGAATGTAGTTTTGTAGACTGCCTGACCATTCATGGCTGCCCCGTAGACCCAGAAGCCTTGACTCTTCAGGTACTCAATCTCACGGTTGATGTTAGTCACCTGTGCCATCGGAACATAATGGGCAGCCCCAGAGGAGACCTTGATCACCGTGCTGTTTGCATGGGCACTCCGTCTATCAGGAACCACCACCAAGGATACAGAGAATTGGTCTGCCGAGCGGAGGATTGCTCCAAGGTTTTGCGGGTCGGTAATTTCATCAAGCACCAGAATCAGTGCACTGTCATCATCGTGAAGATTCTTACAAAAATCCTTTACAGAAAGATTCTGAACCTTTCCACCCAGCTCTTGTGCAGAACTCACAAGATCCAGAACAGCACCACGGTGGTCCGCTTGACTTACCATACGGTCCATCTCAACCTTTGCAATCTTCTTAACCACAACTTTCGAACTCAGTAGAGCTTGCCGTTCCAAATCTTGGGTATGCCCACCCATTCCCCTGGCGATGTAGAGCACCGACCCTGAGGAAGCCTTCTTCAGCCCCTCTTCTATAGCATGAAAACCAATGATTTTTTCACCCATGCAATGCTCCTATGCATTACGCTATAAAAGGGCTACCAACCATGGCAGCCCAATTCACTACGCTTCGAAAGGAACTGGATTGGGGGATTCGTCCTCACCCAATGCAGCACTTAATTCCTGCATCAGCTTCTTTGCCTTCATTCCCAATCGCTTGGGAATCTGGACCTGTAGCTTGATGTACATATCACCCCGGTCATTTGTATTGAGTTTGGTAACTCCCCGACCCTTCACTCGTAGCATTTTGCCGCTCTGGATTCCAGAAGGAATGTTCACCTTGATGGAATTCCCATCAATGGTAGGAACCTTTATCTCCCCGCCTAGTGAGGCCTGTGTTATTGATATAGGTATCTGGCAGAAAAGATCATAGTCTTGACGAACGAAATACTTATGGGGTTTGACAGTGATATATACATACAAATCCCCGGAAGGTCCCCCATTGGGACCTGCATCACCCATTCCTCTCAGTACAACTCTGCTACCGGTATCCACACCAGCAGGGATGGCCACTTTCACCTTCTGCTGCTTTCGTTTCAAGCCAGTGCCATGACAGGATGAACAAGGATTCTCAATGACATGACCGGAGCCTCCACAGGTCGGACATGTACTAGCAATTGCAAAGAATCCACTGTTCCGTCTGACTTGTCCTGAACCATTACAGGTAGGACAGACTTTGGTTCCAGAGCCTCCCTCGCTTCCACTTCCATGACAGACATCACATGTTACTTGGTGGGAATATGCTACTTCAATTTTCGTGCCGAAAACAGCATCCTTGAAATCGACGTCCACATCATACCTAAGAGAGGATCCTGCTTCCGGACCTCGCTGGCCACTCCTGCCTTGAGCTCTGCCGCCACCACCTCCAAAGAAGGAGCTGAAGATATCCTCAAAGCCACCACCACCAAAACCACCACCAAAGATGTCGCTGAAATCACGGTACACGTTGGAGTAGTCGTGACCACCACCATTGGCTCCATCAACTCCTGCAAAACCGTATTGATCGTACATCTTGCGTTTCTTTTCATCACCAAGGACATCATATGCTTCAGTTGCTTCCTTGAAGCGGTCCTCGGCTGCCTTGTCTCCCGGATTACGGTCTGGGTGGTTGGCAATTGCCAATTTGCGATAGGCCTTTTTAATTTCGTCTAGTGTTGCAGTCTTTCCAACTCCAAGCACTTCATAATAATCACGTTTCGCCACGGTGCGACTTCCTTAGAACAGATTGGCTTTAGAAACATCATGTCGGCCGAAGCCGACATGATGGTAAGCCGTTCACTATAGTACCTTGTAATCGACTCCTTAGTCTACGACTTCAAAGTCAGCATCTTCGACGCCATCCTTAGGCTTCTTGGTCTCCCCGGTTGACTCCTGGGAGGAAGAATCCTGTGCCTGCCCTTCCGCGCCTTCAGCACCGGAAGCAGCACTCTGCTTGTAGACTTCCTCAGCCAGCTTGTAGGAAGCTTGCTGCAAAGTCTCGACTTTGGCCTTAATCTCTTCTGCAGTTGCGCCTTGGTTGTCCATGACGCCCCTGAGGTCTGCTACAGCACGTTCGATAGTAGCCTTATCCTCACTACTGATCTTGTCACCATAATCCTTGAGGGATTTCTCAGTGGAGTAGATCAAGCTGTCAGCTTCATTGCGGGCATCAATACGGGCACGTTCTCTCTTGTCCTCTTCAGCGTGGGCCTCTGCTTCTTTGACCATCTTGTTGATCTCATCTTCGCTTAGTCCGCTGGAGGATTCAATACGAATCTTCTGTTCCTTACCGGTACCCAGATCCTTTGCAGAAACGTGCACAATGCCGTTAGCATCAATGTCGAAGGTAACCTCAATCTGAGGTACACCACGTGGGGCAGCAGGAATACCGACCAAATCGAACTTTCCGAGTGTCCTGTTCTGGCTGGCCATCTCACGCTCACCCTGCAGGACATGAATGCTTACTGCAGTCTGACCATCAGCGGCTGTGCTGAAAATCTGGCTCTTACGGGTTGGGATTGTCGTATTACGCTCGATCAAACGGGTGCAGACACCACCAAGCGTCTCAATACCCAAAGAGAGCGGAGTAACATCCAACAGAAGGACATCTTTGACAGAACCACCAAGGATACCACCCTGGATAGCAGCTCCCATAGCCACTACTTCATCGGGGTTAACTCCCTTATGAGGTTCTTTCTTGAATAGCTCTCGAACCATTGTCTGTACTGCTGGAATTCTTGTGGAACCTCCAACCAGAATGACCTCATCAACATCAGCAGCACTCAGCCCTGCATCACGAAGTGCATTCTGTACAGGAAGTTTGGAGCGTTCAATCAGGTCGGCAACCAGTTGCTCAAACTTCGAGCGGGTCAAGCTCATCTGCAAGTGCTTCGGGCCGCTGCTGTCAGCGGTGATGAACGGCAGGTTAATATCAGTACTTGTTGAGTTGGAGAGCTCAATCTTTGCTTTTTCTGCTGCTTCTCTCAACCTCTGCAAGGCCATCTTGTCAGCAGCCAAGTCGATTCCATTGGATTTCTTGAACTCACTCACCATCCACTCGATAATTCGCTGGTCAAAGTCGTCACCACCAAGGTGTGTATCACCATTCGTAGATTTTACTTCGAATACGCCATCACCAAGCTCAAGGATAGAGATATCAAATGTACCACCACCTAGGTCATAGACGGCAATTTTCTCTTCACGAGTAGCGTCCTTGCCCAAACCATAAGCCAATGCAGCTGCAGTCGGCTCATTGACGATACGCTTAACATCAAGACCAGCAATCTTACCAGCATCCTTGGTAGCCTGTCTCTGGGCATCATTAAAGTATGCAGGGACGGTGATAACGGCCTCAGTGACCGGTTCCCCAAGGTAGTCCTCAGCTGTCTTCTTCATCTTCTGCAAGATTGCTGCTGAAATTTCCTGAGGAGAGAACGACTCTCCACGGATTTCAACTTTTATTTCATCGCCACTTCCAGCGGTTACCTTATAGGAAACCTTCTGGAGTTCAGAAGGAACTTCACGGTATTTTCTTCCCATGAAACGCTTGATGGAATACACGGTATTCTCAGCATTGGTAACAATCTGGTTCTTGGCAGGCTGCCCAACCAGGCGGTCTCCCTTGGCGGTAAATCCAACAACACTGGGGGTAGTCCGCTGACCTTCGCTGTTCGCGATGACCACGGGATCATTTCCTTCCATTACTGCTACGCAGCTATTGGTAGTCCCCAAGTCAATTCCAATAATTCTTCCCATGTTATATTTCTCCTCTCCAAATTAACTATCAAATATTTAATTTCGGGTATCTAGCCCGTAAACCAAAGGTACTCATACCATCACCAATCGTCAAATGTTTGGCTTACCAACCTTTACTTTAGCAGGTCTGAGCACCCGGCCATGCAATTTATACCCAACGGCGTACTCTTCAAGTACTACTTCATGTTCCAGGGAGTCATCAACTGCCACTTGGTATGCTTCATGTTCCAGTGGGTCAAATTCCTTGCCTACAGAATCAATTTTCTGTAGACCCCAGTTTTTTTCCAGAGTGGAATAAAGCTGCTTATTAACCATCACCACCCCATCATGCACTTTTTCATAGTCTTTAGTGGACTCTGCTATCTGAATGGCTCTACCCAGATCATCCAGTGGTTGCAGAAGATCCCTAATCAAGTTTTCATTTGCAAACTTTACCGTCTCTTCCTTGTCACGGATGAGACGTTTCCTATAATTCTCTAGATCTGCACGATCCCGAAGCATTTGCTCCTTCAAAGAGGCAGCTTCCTCCTGTGCAGTAGCAAGCTGTTCTTTTAATCGCACGATTTCCAACTCCTTCTGTTCCAGTTCAGACATTTCCTGTACTTCTTGTTCTTGTGCAGGCTGATTTTCACTCTCTTGTGGGTGAAGTTCTTCTTTCACTTCTGGTTCAACATCAGGTTGTGCGCTTTTGGACTTGCTTTTTTCTTTCTGTTTCTTTTCCATTCCATTCCTCAATTTCCCATATACCCACGAAAGGCGCAGGCACATGTCTATTCACAAGCCCAACCTGCAATTACTTGCAATATGTCAGGCCAAAGGTCTTAATAGTGTATAGCGTAAAGAGTAGCCCACCCCTGGGCTTGCCGATAACATACTCACACCGATGTGTAAGCGTCAAGTAGTTTTATCGTCTTCATCCTCTAAAGAGATTTCTTCCTCATCTCCCTCAGGAACGTATTCGACCCAAGGGGTACGTTCATCCTCCACCTCAGCGACTACCTGGTCCTGTTCCAGGGAAGCAAGTTCTTCCTGTTTTGATTGCAATGTTTGTTCAATACTGTGCAAGGCTTCTTGTTCTTCTGTTAGGTGTAGGGCTAGGGCCTCAAAAGAAGCTGCTTGAAGCCCTTCAGCATGCTCAGAGGCTAATGCCTCGTGCTTTTGCTTCATTACACCCAGCTCACCCTGCAACGCACTAGCCTCTTCCCTCAGATAAAGAATGATTTGCTGAAGTTCCTCTTGCTTGCGCCCACTTTTCCGCAAGTTTTCTGTTGCGCGATCATGTTGCTCACATAGTTTTTGGATTTCATCACTGAAACTATGCAAGCTGTCATATTCCTGTTGTTCCAGCTTCTTGCTTATTGTTTGAGCCTGATCCATCCGCTTTTGCAGTTCCTCAAGATAGGAAGAAATCGTATGAACCATGGTTTGGAACGCTTGGTCAGTCTTGGTTATGGTATGCGTGAATACAGCTTCCATATCGTGATCGCATTGCTGGCTGAATTGGGTTAGAGACTCAGTAACACGGTTCTTGACTTCCTCAATCAAAGATAAGAGACTTTCTTTCTCTGTCATGAAGAACTCCCGGCTCTCTGTCTTTATAGCCTCGTACTGGCTCTTTTGTTCCTGTACATCCTGGAAGGACTGCTCTCTTACAGCTTCCAACTCACGTTTGCTGTTGGTGATGATCTGCTCTGCATCATCTCCGATTTGCCTGATTTTTGCCAATTGTGTGGTCAATACAGAGAGCGAGTCTGCTTCATTGCTCTTCAGTGTCTCTGCATGGGAAGCTACTCGATTCTGGTTTTGCCGTTCGACTTCTTGCACCTCTGCTTCATATTCCTGTAACGTAGCATAGGATGCATCAAGAAGTTGCTTCACCTTCAGCTGTTGTTGGCTGATGGAATTGGTACTCTCTTCAACTGCATCCTGGAGCATCCGCTTGAAGGCTTCTATACGTTCATCAAATTGTTTGATTGTTGTATCAACGGCCTCGATACGCTGAATTTCATTCTTTGTATGCGCTATACGAGCTTCAATCTGTGTGGTGGTTGTTCCCAATTTGGTGAGTGAATCGCGATATGTATTGAGAACATCCTGCAATTTTGCAAGATCATCACTCCTCACTTCAAGTTCCGTCATCTGGTCTTCTATTCTAAGCATCATCTGGTTGGCAGCATCGATTCGGTGGTTGATCCGCTCTTCCACTTGCTGGGAGGTATCCTTGAACTGATTACGCGATGCTTCCAGTTCCCGAGAAAACTGCCCTACCTTCTGTTTCATGAGATCCAGACGTCTATCACGCTTATCCTCGACACGGAGCATATAGATAATGATTAACGTGATGATAAACAGGATTACCGGAAGCAAAAGCTCAAGTCCCATAGAGAAACCTCCTACCAGAACATCCTCAGAGTACCAGAGAAGCAAACTCCTTCCAAGAGCTTACCACTAGGTCAGCCTCAGGGAAGCTTTTGTATGTAGCCTTGGTAATCAGACAGGAATGCATCCCTGCTCGCTTTGCTCCCTTGCAATCCTTGGAGTAACTATCACCCATGTAGAGTACCTGGTCAGGATCCACCAGTAAGCGATCAAGCAAGAAATTGAATGCCTTTGCACTCGGTTTCAAGTATCCACTCGCCTCTGCACTGTAAGCACAGTCTACCAGACCATCAATGCCAAGTGCCTGCAACTTACCAGCAACGGGAAAATCACTGAAAACAGCTATCCTCACCCCTTGGGAAAGCACTTGCTCAAGTGTCTCCACCATTTCCGGATACGCCTTGATACTCATGAAAGAACGTTCCCAAGCCTGATAAAACTGCTTGTCAACAGCAGCCTTAACCTGGTCAGTTGTTTTATTCCCCTTGAGACGGGAAGCTACAAGCTGAGCCTGACGATCCAGAAATCCCTCTCGATTTTCAGGAGTAGTAGGGTACATCTCCTGCACCCTACGATACTCCTTTCTTGCCCAGTTGAAAGCCTTGGCAAGAGAAAGGGAGGGAACCATGGAACGAACCATTCTTGCATTGAGCATCCTTTTAGGATACAGCGTCCCATCAATATCGAGTGCGAGAACCTTGATACCTTTCTCTCCAAGATACCCCATTCTCAACCTCGTTTCTTGCCGGTGGTGCGCTTTGCCTGCTTTTCAATACGCTTACGAGATTTATCAACTGAAGCTACATTGCCCGGTTTGTTTGCCATGGGCTTTGCAAACGCCCTTCCTCCGACATTTCGCTTCTGCTCGGGCTTCGGACCTTGAACCAATGGTTTCTTTGGACCTCTCTCATGTAAGGAAGGATTACGCCGACGCTCTCGGAGATCTACCTCGATGGGAATCTGGGTAAACCCGAGGTCTCTTCGAATACAGTTCTTCAAATACTGGATGTAAATCGGCGGAAAATCCTTGATTCGATTGACGAACATTAGGAATTTCACCGGGTTGGCACTAAACTGGGTACCATAATAGACCTTGTAATGGCCCATGCTTCCACGAGGTGGCTGATATGCTTCTCCCCACTCCTTGATTGCTTCGTTCAGCTGGGAAGTATCGACACGCTTGTTGAGTTGCCTCCATACCCCCCATACTGTATCGAGCAATTTCCCAATATCCTGCCCCTTGAGTGCACTGATTGAAGTGATGGGTGCAAAACCAAGAATGGGAAAGAGGAATCTTATTCTGTCCTTGATCGCCTGCAACTCATTACCAATTCCGGTGAGCAAATCAATCTTGTTCAGTACCAGGATGATTCCCTTACCCCTTCGGACAATAAGATTAGCAATCTTTTTATCCTGGTCCGAAAGTCCTTCGATTGCATCCACCATCAACAACACAACATCTGCCTCATCAATGGTCTTGATGGCACGATTGACGGAGTAATATTCCACATCCTCCTCAACCTTGCTCTTACGCCTGATTCCTGCAGTATCGAGTACAGTGAAATCACTTCCCTTGTAGGAGAAAGTACCCATGACAACATCGCGGGTGGTTCCCGCAATTTCACTGACTATTGAGACATCCGAACCAACGAGAAGGTTGGTAAGTGTGGACTTGCCTGTATTGGGTTTCCCCATGATGGCCAACTTGACGCGCTCGGTCTCTTCTGGCGCCTCATCAAGGCTTACCATATTGAGCATACCAAGCAGGGTATCCTCAAGGTCCTCGATACCCAGCCCATGTGTTGCAGAGATACCCACCACGCGCTGGAATCCATACTGGTAATATTCCCAGACCAGATCATCACGCTTGGGACCATCTACCTTGTTTACGACGAGCAACACCTTTTCGCTATAGGGACGCAAGGCTGTAAGCAACTCTTCATCCTCAGCGGTGACAGCAGTACATTCCATCATGAAAAGGATGGCATCACTCTGTGAAAGGAGGCTCAAACTCTTGTTGGCAACCAAGTCATCAAATCCTTCTCGCTCGACCTTTACACCGCCACTGTCGACAAGCGTAACAGGGTGGTTCCCCAAATACCAGCGCTCAGGAATCAAGTCACGGGTAACCCCTGGGGTTGGATCGGTAATTGCTCGTCTCTTGCCAATCAAGCGATTGAACAGCGTGGACTTACCCACATTGGGACGGCCTACAATAGAAATAACCGGAATCTTAGCCGGTGAATCTTGTGTGTCAAATGGTGGTGAAATGATCGAATCGGTCATGCATCCACTCCCTTATAAACGTATTAATCGTGAGATAAGAGTCCATTTCCAGAGCCTGCTGTGCCAGTGCTCTCGCCTCTTCAAAGGAGACCGATCGCAAGATTTTTCGCACTTGCAGGAGGCTTTGGGACCCCATGCTCAGTTCATCCAACCCTATACCGGCCAACAGCACGGAACAGAGAGGATCAGAAGCCATCTCCCCGCAGAGGCTTACCGGTATATTATTCTGGTGTGCTTTCTCCACGATCATTTGGATCAATCGCAACACCCCGGGGTGAAATGGCTGATATAGGTAGGCTATCTTCTCATTACCCCGATCGACAGCAATTGTGTACTGGATCAGGTCATTGGTTCCGATAGAGAAGAAGTCTACCTTTTTTGCCAATATATCTGCACACAAGGCTGCAGACGGTACCTCAATCATGGTTCCTATTTTGATATCAGGGTCGAAGGGGATCTGCTCATTGCGGCAATCCTCCTTGACATGTGCAAGGAGATGCAAGACCGCATTCAACTCCTCGATGCCGCTGATCATAGGAAACATGATCTGCAACTTACCATATACGCTGGCACGGAGCAATGCTCTCAGCTGTACGATAAAGATATCCTTCCGGGAGAGGCAGAAACGTACAGCCCTCCACCCAAGTACAGGATTTTTCTCATCAATTCCCAACCCTTTCACAATTTTGTCACCACCAATATCAATGGTACGAATGGTGACCGGCTCGGGTGAAACGGCTTCCAGGACTTGCTTGTAAGCCTCAAACTGCCTTTGTTCGGAAGGGAGTTCCACGGATTCCATGAAAAGAAATTCCGAGCGGAACAAACCAACTCCACTCGCACCACTCTTCTTGGCTGCATCCACCTCGATACTGGTTTGGATATTTGCCTTCAGCAACATGGTATGCCCATCGGTCATCTCGGTGGGAAGATCAATCATCTTCTTCAGTTCGGCTTCATGCTCCTGCCAGAGCGCAAAACGCTCATCGAGCATCTGAGCAACAATCAGGTCAGGACGGACATAGACTTCCCCATATGATCCATCGAGAATAATCTCATCGCCATCCTTCACATTCCTCGAGGCGGTTCCAGTCGCCAGGACCGTCGGGATATTAAAAGCGCGCACCAGGATTGCCACATGGCTAGCCCTTCCACCCCCATCCAGACTGATTCCCAAGATATGGGTCTTGTCCATGCTGAACAATTCAGAGGGCATGAGAGAATCGGCAATCAGGACGACATCCTCATCAAGCGATTCCAGCGGTCGCTGTCCATCTCCCTTGACTGCATCAATCAAATGAAGGGAGACATCCTTGAAATCAAGAGCCCGCTCTCGCAGGAGTTCATCCTTGGATTGTTCCAACAGACGTACCATTTCATTTGTCACTGAATCTATGGCCCATTGGCTACAGACCAGATTGGTTGTGATGTATGCCTCAATCTGTCCGATGTATTCGGGATCATCGAGCATCATCAGGTGGGTCTCCAGGATATCCTTTGACTCTTTGGAAATTTTGCTGGTGTTGTGTTCTTGCAGATGAGTTTTCGCTGAATGAACAGCTTCCTTGAACGTATCAAGTTCAGATGCCACTCCATCTGCAAGGATATGCCGTTTTTCCGCAACACTTGCGGCGTTGCGATGCACCAACGCCCTACCCTTTGCCAGCCCCTCTGAGGCCGCTATACCCTTGAATATCCTCATATGTAATGTACTATACGGACTTTATGGTCAGATGTAAAGCTGGAAACCCTCCTACAGTTCTGGTAGAATGGCTTGCATGGAAATGGATGAAGCCCCCAAACCAAGACGCTCTGTACGCCCCCTACTCATACTGCTAGCATGGATACTTTTCTCCCTAGTAATTTTCGCCCTTGGGTATCCCAGGGTCCGCCAGGCAGTCATTTCCAGTGGTGTCTTACAATACGCAAACCAGGGGAAAAACAGTACCTTGCTACCCGATCAGGTTAGGTCTGTGCAAGTTGCATTCATCACAGCGAGCGGAGAAAGCCAACTTATATCCCTCCAAACGCAACGCATGGGTGGAAGTCGATACCATGACAGTTTTGAAGCTCTCCTCAAGGGACCAACGAGAGATGCACTCAACTTGGGAATGGTTAGTTATATTCACCCAAAAACTTCCCTCATTGGGATAACCCTCTCGAACAAGATTCTGTTTGTCAGCGTGAGCAAGGAATTCTTGCAAAGCATGGATCTTGAAAAAGCTACAGAACAACTTAGGGCCACGGCTCTCGCATTCGACCAAGTCAAGGACTTGGTGGTATTGGTGGAGAATAAGCCGTTAATCCAATAGCGAATGTACCCGAAAAGCAAACAAATCCTTATCCATTCCGACTTCCCGTTTCAAGAGTGCTAGGAATTCAACGTTACCTTTGTGCCCCTTGATCGGGCTTTTTGCAAGTGCATGGATTCCCACTCCGTCTTCAGCGAGCAAATCATACACCCTCTGCATCACTTCCATAAGAACCTGGGAATCCTCCACAACACCGTTGAAATTCTCCAAACCCTTCGGAACTTCAAACTGTGGCTTGATCAGAGACACCAACCAATTGTTGTTGCAGAGTGAAAGGATGTGGCTGGCAGCTCCAGCAATTGAACGAAATGAAAGATCACACACAGCAGCATCACAGGGAGGGTCCAATACCTCGAGCGTCATGATATTCTGCCGTTCATGTACCAGCACCTGGGCATGGGTACGGAGCCTCCAATCGAGCTGGTTGTACCCTACGTCTACACTATGCACCAATGTTGCTCCGCGCTTGAGCAGGCAATCAGTGAAGCCTCCTGTGGAAGAGCCAGCATCGAGCATAACCAATCCGTGCACATCCAAGGAGAACTCATGCAATGCATGTTCAAGCTTGTATCCTCCACGCGATACATAGGTGTCGAAGGTAAAAGAAAAGGTCGCTGTAGAGGGGACCAATTGTTTGGGATCGGTGGTCAACACCCCATCAACCAATACATTACGGCAGACGATGTATGCAGTGAGTTGGTCCTTGGTGTACTCATCGTACTGCTGGCTTAGTGCCTGCAGTAGCGTTACCTTCCTCTCTTTCATCAGATATCGTACAACCTCGTAAATCGTTCAATACTGAGCGCCTGTCCGCTCGCGGTATCCAGGGTAACACAGACCCCTTGGATGAGTGGTGCAGTATCGGCAATCTCACTACGAAGAGGCATTTGCGTAAGTTGCCTGGCAATTGATATATCAGGTTTCGAGCCAATGACACTCTCCGAAGGGCCACAAAGACCCAAATCAGTGATATACGCAGTCTTCTGGGGGAGAATTTTCTCATCCGCAGTCTGTACGTGGGTATGCGTACCAACTACCGCACTAACCTTACCATCAAAATGGAGAGCCAGCGCTTCCTTTTCCTCAGGGTTCTCTGCATGGAAATCCACCAAAATCAAAGGAGTCTGCTTTCGCAATTTTGCCACTTGCTCAGAACCAACACGAAAAGGACAATCGATAGAGGGCAGGGACTGCCTCCCCTGTAGATTGAGCACTCCTACCTTATGGCCCTTGATTTCAACAATTACAGAACCATGGCCAGGCGCTGCAGGCGGATAATTGGCGGGACGAAGCAAGCGTTTCTCACTATCCAGCAACGGCCTTAAGTCATCCTGTTGCCAGATATGGTTCCCACTGGTTATAACATCTACACCAAGCGAGAAGAATTGGTTCATCAATTCTGCATTCAGGCCAAACCCACCGGCTGCATTCTCGCCGTTCACAATGACCATGTCAGATCGATAATCCTTGACCAACGTATGCAATCCAAGAAAGAGAGCCCTGCTCCCGGGCTGTCCACAGATATCGCCCAAAAGCAGGACTACCATTGTTTTTGTATCAGACACAAACAACCTACCTAGCGTACTCGACGACCCGCATCTCTCGGATGATGGTCACCTTGATTCTGCCCGGATACCTCAGTTCAGCTTCGATGCGGCTGGCGATGCCTTTTGCAATCTCCTTGGCCCCATCATCGTTCACCTGGTCGTTATTTACCAGAATTCTGAGCTCTCTACCGGCTTGGATGGCATATGCCTTATCCACCCCTTCAAAGCTCTCAGCAATGTGTTCCAGCGACTCAAGACGCTTGATATAATTATCAAGTGTTTCCCGTCTTGCTCCTGGCCGCGCTGCACTGATGGCATCCGCTATCTGTACAATTACCGCTTCCAAGGTCTGCGGTTCCGTATCGTTGTGGTGGGCAAGGATGGCATTCACAATCTTGGGGTCTTCTCCAAGCCGTTTTGCCATTTCTGCACCCATCTCAGCGTGGTTTGCATCACTCTCCGTCTCAGTACCCTTTCCAATGTCATGCAGGAGTCCGGCACGGATCGCCATCTCACTGTTTGCACCGACCTCACTGGCGATCATGCCAGAGAGAATGGCCACTTCTTTGGAGTGATTCAACACGTTCTGACCATAACTGGTCCTAAAGTACAGCCGGCCAAGCGCACGAATCATCTCGGGACTTACATTGTGTACCCCTAGATCGAAGATGACTTTCTCCCCTTCATCTGCAATGATTCTTCCTACTTCCTTCGATACCTTGTTCACGACTTCTTCGATTCGAGCGGGGTGGATTCTTCCATCCTGGACCAGCCTCTCAAGGGCAACACGGGCAATCTCCTTCCGAACTGGGTCAAAACAGGATATGACTACAGCCTCAGGTGTATCGTCGATGATTACGTCTACACCAGTGAGTGTCTCCAGAGTACGGATATTCCGGCCTTCACGACCAATTATCCTTCCTTTCATCTCATCACTGGGAAGATTCACCGAACTGACCGTCGCATCACTGACTACCTCAGTTGCCAACCTTTGAATCGAGGTAACGACGATATCCCTTGCTTTTTTGTCAGCGGAGAGCTGAGCCTCTTGCTCAATCTTATTGATCATGAGCTGAGCATCTCTCCTCGCATCGTTGTACATGGTCTCCATGATGATGTTCTTAGCCTCATCAGCGGAGAGCCCAGCGATACGTTCAAGTTCAGTAATCAAGCTGCCTTCTTTCTCGGCAATCTCTTGTTCTTTCTTGGAAAGGTTTCCTTCCCAATCTCCCAATTGCTTTTTGATAGCATCCAATTCTGCCTGCTTATGCTCAAGATTCTCCTCTTTTTGCGTGAGTCGTCTCTCAGAACGTTGCAGTTCAATCCGTCTTTCTCTAGCCTCTCGTTCCTGCTGTTGTTGTTCTTTCAACAACTGATCCCGAGTCTCAAGCAAAAGCTCTTTGCTTTTCGCTTCCGCTTCCTTTATAGCTTCCTCATTCAACCTAATAGCTTTCTGTTCAACGGAGGTAAGCTTAAATTTCGCATACAGCCAACGGCCTAACCAACCAAAGATGATACCAATAAAACAACTTAGGAGGATCAAAAGTATATTGTTCATATACCACCCCCTATTATAATGGTACAATAATACGTATGACCATCAGAATTGTCAAGGCTAAACCTATCTGTTATCTTGTCTTACAGTACAAGTTATACAACAGTTCGTCAAGAAATACTGTTTCCTGAAGCAAAACAAAACCGCTGTCGTTGAAACAGCGGTCTTACCCATATGGGTATATAAAACAGGTGAAGAGACCCAATAGAGGCTTATTTCTCCTCTTTGTCCTTCTTCTCAGCCTTCTTGGCTGGTTTTGAGGCCTTTTTTTCAGTCTTCTTATCGGCCTTCTTCGCGGGTTTTGAAGTTTTCTCCACCAGCTCGAGGATAACCATCTCGGCAGCGTCTCCGAGACGATTGCCGGTCTTCAGGATACGGGTATACCCGCCCTTTCGCTCGACAAACAAGGGAGCGATCTCTGTGAAGAGCTTTGCAACAATAGCTTCATCATAGATATCCCGTGCGATCTGGCGGCGATTGGCCACACTGTCGACTTTTGCACGGGTAATCATTTTCTCTGCCATTCTGCGTACTTCCAGAGCCTTTGCCTTGGTGGTCTCAATCCGCTCATATCTGAACAGACTGGTCACCATGTTGCGCTTCAAAGCCTTGCGGTGAGCAGAGCTTCTACTAAGCGCATTGAATCCAATCTTATGCTTCATTCTCTTCTTCCTTGTTCCCAGGTACTTTGATTGCAGTTTTCAGGACACTGTAGTCGGTCATCCCAAGGCTGAGATTCCATTCCTTCAGTTTTTCCTTAATTTCTTGGAGGCTCTTCTTGCCAAAGTTCCTCGTCTTTGCAATCTCTTCCTCAGTCTTCTTGGTAAGATCGCCGATGGTGCGGATATTTGCGTTCTTCAGACAGTTGCTGGAGCGCACCGTCAGTTCAAGCTCCTCAACGGAAGTGTTGAGAATCTTGCGGACGCGTTCCTCTTCCTCATCTACTTCGTCATTGTTGTTGATCAACGTTTCATCGAAGTTAATGAAGATCTGGAAGTAATCCTTCGCAATCTTAGCGGCCTCTGCCAGTGCATTCTGAGGAACAATCGTACCATCAGTGTAGATTTCCAGTGTGAGTTTGTCGTAATCACTACGATAGCCGACACGGGTGGGTTCAATCGAATACTTTACGCGGGTAACCGGTGAGAAGCTGGCATCAATGGGGATAGTCCCAATCTCTTCCACATACTTCTCGTTGATTTCAGACGGGACATAGCCCCTACCAAGGTCTATCTGGACTTCCATCTCGATGTTGGCATCATCCATCATCGTGAAGATTATCAGATCCTTGTTGGTGATCTCAACCTGGTCACGCTCGAAGTTTGCGCCGGTGACAATGCCGGGACCCTTGCACTCGATAAGGAGGTTTGTTCCCTCCGAATCATCAGGCATCTTGATCTGCAGTTTTTTCAGTGCAGCTATGATATCCGCGATATCTTCGCGAACACCAGGAAGTTGCTCATACTCACTGGAGATCAAGTGGGGAACACCATCTTCATTGAAGCTGGTGAACTTTACGGCAGTGACGGCATACCCCTGGATCGATGAGAGGAGCACCCTCCTAAGCGTGTTACCGATAGTGGTGCCAAAGCCTCTCTCAAATGGATAAGCGATGAATTTCCCATAGTTCGGCTCAACTGCGCTATGTTCGAAGGTTATCCCCTTGGGCTTCTTAAAGCCCTTCAGAAGGTTTTTGCGTGCCATGGTTACTCCTTATCTGGAATACAACTCGACAACCAGCTGCTCGTTTATCTTTTCGAGCTCGGTGACTTCACTTCTTCTCGGAACTGCGATGAAAGTGCCTTTCATGGCATCTACATCTAGGTTCAGCCACTGGCATACGCCACTCTTGGTGTATTCCTTGAGGTTTTCTTTAATAATCAACATCTTCTGACCACTCTTGCCTAGGGAAACCTCATCACCTGGGCGAAGGCGGTAAGAAGGAATGGAAACACGCTTGCCATTCACGAAAACATGTCCGTGATTAACCAGCTGTGCAGCCTGGCTGCGGCTTGAAGCAAAGTGGAGTCTAAACACCACATTATCAAGCCTCTGTTCAAGAAGCATAATCAAGTTTTCACCAGTTTTGCCGGGAATTCTAGTTGCTTCATTAAATGTAAGCTTGAACTGCTTTTCAAGCATACAATAGGTTCTTTTCAGTTTCTGTTTCTCGCGCAACTGCAGACCGTAGTCGGTCGGCTTCTTGGAACGCGCACGGGGATCCTTACCAGGAAGCCCAGTGGACTTGATGTCATTAAGCGGGCATTTACCGCCGTGGCATCGATCACCCTTGAGGAACAACTTGGTCCTCTCTGCTCTACAATATCTGCACTTAGGTCCAGTATATCTAGCCATGTATCTGCTCTCTCCTCATCAGACTCTTCTACTCTTGCGAGGTCTGCATCCATTGTGTGGGATAGGGGTGACATCACGAATGGATCGGACCTTTAGCCCGAGCACACCCAACGTCCTGATGGCGCTTTCACGTCCAACACCGGGTCCCTTCACAAATACGTTCACTTCCTGCAATCCACTGTCCATGGCAGCCTTGGCAGCCTTCTCGGCAGTAACCTGGGCTGCATAGGGAGTGGACTTCTTAGCACCACGGAAACCAAGTCCACCGGCGCTCGCCCAGGATACCGCATTCCCGTTTAGGTCGGTAACGGTAACAATGGTATTGTTGAAGGTCGCCTGGATATAGACATTGCCTTCATATACCGTTTTCTTGACTTTACGTTTAATAGTAGCCATGTGCTATCTGCTCCTTATTTCTTCTTGGACGCAACGGTCTTCTTCTTACCCTTGCGAGTACGGGCATTGGTTTTCGTCCTCTGTCCGTTAACGGGAAGACCCTTACGATGACGAAGGCCACGATAGCAACCAATGTCCATAAGGCGCTTAATGTTCAGAGCGACCTCTGTTCTCAGACGTCCCTCTACTTTGTACTCTTCCTCAATAACCTTACGCAATACTGCGAGGTCATCACTGGAAAGGGTGTTAATACTTGTATCGGGATCAATTTTTGTTTTTTCACAAATCTCAACCGCCGAACACCTACCAATCCCATAAATATAGGTCAAGGCTATTTTTACTGCCTTGTTCGGCAAATCTACACCTGCAATTCTCGCCATTCATGGCCTCCTGAATTTCTCTAATAGAGTGGAAGGCTTGCGCCGGACCCTGTTTATTTCTGTCTCTGCTTGTGCTTGGGGTTCTCACAAATAATGCGGACCACCCCATTCCGTCTGACTACTTTGCACTTGTCACAAATCGGTTTGACACTTGCTCTTACTTTCATGTTCTAGCTCCTAGCCTAAATGTGTTTCGACTTCCTCTTCTTGCCGTCGACATTGAAACCATCGTAGTGGTGCATCTTCATAACACCTTCAATTTGTCGCATGGTATCCAAGTCAACACCGACAAGAATCAGCAGTGACGTTCCACCGAAAAGCATTGCAACAGATGAAGGAAAGTTGAAAAACATCTGCACCAGCGTAGGAATCAAGGCGATAAAAGCCAAGAACAGGGAGCCAGGGAGAACAATGCGGTTCAGTACCTTGGTTAGGTACTCTTCTAGTTTCTCGGAACGTACGCCGGGAACTGAACCACCATTCTCACGAATCTGTTTGGCCATCTCCACCGGGTTCATTGAAACCTGGGTATAGAAGAAGGCAAACCCTACGATCAACAGGGCGTAGATAATCAGATAGGGGGCACCCTGTGGATTCAACCAATTAGCGAAGGTAGCAAGCCACCTCACCTCTTGTCCCAATGTAGTTGCAATCTGCAACGGGAAGGAAAGCAAAGCACTTGCAAAGATAACCGGGATAACACCTGATGGGTTGACCTTAATGGGGATGTACGTACTCTGGGCACCATACATCTTACGGCCTACCACACGCTTGGCATAGTTCACGGGAATCTTTCTTACGCCCTGCTCTTCATACACCACGAGAGCAACAACTACCAAGAACATCACCAAGACCACCAAGACGACGATTGGATTCAGAACACCCGCGGAGATATTCTGGAACAAAACCGAAACAGCCTGAGGGAATCTTGCAACAATACCGGCGAAGATCAACAGGCTGATACCGTTTCCGATACCCCAATGAGTGATCTTGTTACCAATCCATATCAACAGCATCGAACCGGCTGTCACAGTAAGCATTGCTATCAATGTGAACGGAACGATGTTCATTGTCATCACGCCGGGAATGGAATTGGCGTAGATGGTAACTACATACGACTGAATCAGACAAACTACAATCGTACCATATCTGGTGTACTGCTGTATCTTCTTATGCCCGGAGGGGTCCTGAGACAGCTTCTTCAGTGAAGGGACAACCAACATCAACAGCTGCACAATAATCTGTGTACTGATGTACGGCATGACACCCAACATAAACAGGGAGAAGTTGGAGAACGCACCACCCGAAAAGAAGTTCAAATATTCGGTAAGACCAATATTTGAATTTGAACTCTGGGATAAAAAAAACAGTTTCAGAACTTCCGGATCAATCCCAGGGATAGGAATCACAGCCCCAATCCTGCTGACAACCAGCAGGCCCAGGGTAATGAAAATCTTCTTCCGGAGATCCTTAATTCTATACATCTCAACTAAGGAGTTTGCCATAAAGCCCTTCTTTGTTATTTAATCTCGCCACCCGCAGCTGTAATCTTTTCGATTGCAGTAGCGGAAACCTTCAAACCGTCAATGACTACCTTCTTGGTAAGTTCCCCGTTACAGAGAACTTTCGCCTGTGTATTGTAGCCCTTGACCAACCCAACGTCCTTCAAGGCGTCGAGGGTAACAACATCTCCATCTTCGAAGTTAGCAGAAATAACATCAAGGGAGACAACGGCATACTCTTTCTTAAATACGCTGTTGGAAAAACCTCTACGAGCGACACGGCGGTACAAAGGCATCTGCCCGCCTTCAAAGCCAAGACGAACACCACCACCGGAGCGGGAATTCTGTCCGTCATGACCCCTACCGCAGGAGCGACCCTTCGAGGAAGCGCCACGTCCTACGATTGTCTTCTTCTTATTGGCACCTTTCGGTGCATGAATTTGTCCCATCTTACATCTCCTCGACTTTCACAAGGTGTGCTACTACACGGACCATCCCAAGCGTTGCGGGAGTAGCATCGTGTACAACCGAGCTGGAAATCTTGCCAAGTCCGAGAGCCTTCACCGTTCTTCGCTGCTTAGGCAACGACCCGGCAAGTCCTCTGACAAGGGTAACCTTGATTTTCTTTGCATCAGCCATCTCTTACCCCCACATCTCATTCAGGGATTTACCCCGATTCTTTGCAACCACTTTGGCATCGAAAAGATTCTCGAACCCGTTAAAGGCAGCCTTTACAGTATTGATTGCATTCTTGGAGCCAAGTGACTTACCCTGGATATCAGAAATACCACAAACGTCACAAATGGCGCGCACTGCACCACCGGCAATAACACCCGTACCAGGCCTTGCAGGCTTCAGGAGCACACTTGCACTCTTGTAGTTACCCAAGATCTCGTGAGGAATGGTTGTCTTCTTCATCGGTACCACAATCATGTTTGACTTAGCACGATCAACAGCCTTTCTGATCGCCTCAGTGACGTCATTGGCCTTACCGAAACCATATCCAACCTTACCATTCTGGTCACCAACGACCACCAGTGCGGAGAAGGAGAACCTTCTACCACCCTTGACAACCTTGGCAACACGGTTCAGCTTGACCAGCTTCTCGACATACCCGTCGTTCTTATCTCTATCTCTATCTCTCGATCTATCCACAGTATCCCCCTAGAACTTTACGCCAACTTTGCGTGCGCCATCTGCGATGCTCTTGACAACTCCATGGAACAGATAGCCATTGCGATCAAACACACAAGTGTCGATCTGCTTCTCGAGCATTCTCTTACCAATGGTTTCCCCGAGTTTTGCTGCATCTGCAACCGTGTTCTTCAAGCCCTTGAGCTCTTTTTCCATGGTGCTTGCAGCAACAAGGGTGTTACCAGCTACATCGTCGATGACCTGTACATACATGTGGGAATTGCTGCGGAATACGCTCATTCTCGGCTTACTTGCGGTACCGGAGATGTGCTTACGAATATGATACTTACGACGAGCAAGTTTCCTTCTTTTATCGATAACTCTATTCATCTTATCTACCTACCCACTATTTCTTAGCAGAAGCTGTCTTACCAGCCTTGCGCCTAATTACCTCGTCCTCATACCGGATCCCCTTGCCCTTATATGGCTCAGGTTCTCGGAGGGAACGAATCTCTGCACAAGTCTGCCCAACGAGCTGCTTGTCGATACCGCTGATGGTAACCCTATTGGGGTTTTCCACGGTAGCAGTGATTCCCTGGGGAAGTACAACTTCAATCAATTCAGAGTACCCGAGGTTGAGGGTCAAGATGTTAGCCTTCAGGTCTGCACGAAAACCAACACCATTAATTATGAGGGTCTTGGAGAATCCCTTGGATACTCCAATAACCATGTTGTTGACCAACTGGCGGTAGAGCCCCTGGAAACTATTACTTTCCTTGGACTCATCCCTGGGAAGCACCTTGATTGTGGACTCCTCCATGTTGATTACAACCTCAGGGCGGGTTGGGCAACTGAGCTTTCCTTTCGGACCTTCAACATTAATCAAACCACCGTTGATGGCAACTTTGACCCCTTGCGGTACTGTGATTGGCAATTTTCCAACTCTGGACATTCTTTACCACCTTACCAAATAGAGCAGATCAGCTCGCCACCGACCTTGTTCTCTGTAGCCTTCTTCCCGGTGATGACACCCGAAGAAGTAGATACTACAACGACGCCATGCCCATTGTACACACGGGGCATCCCACGATAGCCGGTGTACACACGACGGCCGGGAGTGCTGATGCGTTGAATCCCATGGAGCACTGGACTCTGATTATCATCATACTTCAGGAAAACTCGGATATAGGAAATCCCATCCTTGGTCACCTTCTTGAAGTTCTTGATATATCCTTCATTCTTTAGAATCTTCACTATCTGAAGCTTCATCTTGGAAGTAGAAACATCTACTTTCTCATGCTTGGCCATGTTAGCATTTCTAACCTTAGTCAGCATATCAGCTACTGGATCACTTACAGCCATTTTTCTCTCCTACCAACTGGATTTGGTAACACCAGGAATCTGGCCTTCACTAGCCAATTTACGGAAACAGATCCTGCACATGTCGAACTGGCGCATATAGCCACGGGGTCTGCCGCAAATTCTACAGCGATTGACGTGTCTGGTGCTGAACTTAGGCTCTCTCTTGGCCTTTACGATCATTGATTTCTTTGCCATATGTCTCTTACCCCTTATTTACTGAAGGGCATGCCAAGCTTTGCAAGCAGGGCGTAGCCTTCTTCATCGGTCTTTGCGGTCGTTACAATGGCGACATTTAAACCGCTGACGCGTTCGATCTTATCGAAGTCAATCTCAGGGAAAATAATTTGCTCGGTGATACCGAGTGAATAGTTCCCGTGCCCATCAAAAGCGTTGGGTTTGACACCTCTAAAGTCCTTAACGCGGGGAAGAGCGATGCTGATCAGCCTCTCCAGGAAGAACCACATGTTTTCACCACGCAGTGTCACCATGGCACCAATCTCATATCCTTCACGAACCTTGAAGTTTGCGATGGACTTTTTGGCCTTGGTTTTCAATACATGCTGACCGGTAATCTGCTCAAGCTCCTTGACAGCAGCATCGAGGAGTTTCTTATTGGTAATGGCTTCGCCGACACCGACACTGACGACAACCTTCTCGAGAGCGGGGATCTGCATTTTGGAGCTATAGCCAAATTCTTCGGACAGAGCAGGAGCTACTGTTTCCAGGTATTTTTTCTTAAGGTTTGGTATAAACTTTTCCATTAGATTACTTCCCCGGTTTTCTTGGCATAGCGGACTTTTTTGCCGCTTTCATCAAACTTGTATCCAATCCTTGTAGTTTCACCTTTTCCGGTGACGTAAGCTACATTTGAAACATGGATTGGTGCCTCAATTTCCACGATGCCGCCTTTATCCTGTTGGTTCTTCTTACGCATGGACTTTTTCACCATGTTGGCACCCTGGACAACGACCCTCTCTTTCTCACGGTCTACCTTCACAATCTTGCCGGACTTTCCTTTGTCTTTACCAGCAATGATCATTACGGTGTCGTTCTTCTTAAGCTTCATGTGTATACTCCTACAACACTTCCGGCGCGAGAGAAACAATCTTCATGTACCCATTACGCAGCTCTCTAGCTACGGGTCCAAAGATACGCTTACCGCGCGGGTTATTGTTGGCATCAATGATAACGCAAGCGTTGTCATCGAACCTGATATAGGTACCGTCAGGTCTGCGGTATTCCTTCTTCGTTCGAACAATGACTGCCTTCATAACGTCACCCTTCTTGATGGCGCCATTTGGCAATGCGGCCTTTACAGCCACAACAATAATGTCACCAACACCGGCAACATAGCGATGGCTTCCGCCAAGAACCTTGATGCACTGCACACGCTTAGCACCACTGTTATCCGCTACATTCAAATAGGTCTGCATCTGTACCATATCGTCTCTCTCCTATTAGCGAGCGCGCTCGACGATCTGCACGAGACGCCAGCACTTATCCTTGCTGATGTGGCGGCATTCCAAAACACGTACGGTGTCGCCGATTTTTGCCTCGTTCCTCTCATCATGTGCCTTCACCTTTTTGGTGGTAGTCACATACTTCTTATACAGGGGATGCAGTCTTCTTGAGGAAACAGCAACGACAATCGTCTTATCCATCTTGTCACTGACCACCCGGCCGGTAAAACTTTTTTTATTAGCTTCCATCTGAATCGCTCTCCCTTACTTTGCCACGTTCCGAATTCCGAGTTCATACTCACGAATACGGGTATTCACACGAGCGATGTTCCTCCTGACGGTACGAACAGCAAGTGGATTCTCCACATGTCCGAGCACTCTTCCCATACGAAGGTCGAAGTACTCCTTGTGAAGTTGCTCCTTCTTGGCTACCAGCTCGTCAAGGGTTAAATCTTTATATGAATTTTTCATACTCTTACTCCACTTCCCTTCTGGCGACAAACTTCGTCTTGATCGGAAGCTTGGAAGCTGCAAGCTCCAAAGCCTCACGAGCGAGCTCTTCAGGAACGCCACCCATTTCAAACATCACAGCGCCTGTCTTCACGACAGCGACCCAACCTTCAGGGTTCCCCTTACCGTTACCCTGTCTGGTTTCAGCGGGCTTCTTGGTATAGGGCATGTCAGGGAAAATCCTAATCCATACCTTACCACCACGCTTAATGTGACGGGTCATGGCGATACGGGCTGCCTCAATCTGGCGATTGGTGATCCACTTCGGCTCAAGTGCGAGCAAACCGAATTCACCGAAAGCAATAGTAGTCCCGCGATGTGCAACACCATCAGTGGTGCCACGCTGTTTCTTTCTGTGTTTAATTCTCTTTGGACTAAGCATGGCCTACTAACTCCTTGCCTCAACACTATCGCTCTTGGTTGGCTTTTTCACCAACCCACCAGCGTCGTTCTTGACTGCACGATCGTAGATTTCACCATTGTACACCCACACCTTGACGCCAATGACACCGAAGGAGGTATTAGCTGTAGTGAATCCATAGTCGATGTCGCTGCGCAGCGTGTGAAGGGGAATTCTTCCTTCCTTCATCCACTCCGAGCGTGCAATTTCTGCACCACCGATACGACCGGAGAGCCGGATCTTAACACCCTGAGCACCATTCTGCATTGCCTTGGAAACAGCCATTTTCATTGAACGGCGGAATGAACCGCGACTCACAAGCTGTCTAGCAACGTTTAAGGCGATCAGCTGGGCATCAGCCTCTGGCTTCTTGATTTCCTTGATCTTAATCTGCACTTTCTTGTCGGAAAGCTTCTGGAGACGTACTCCAAGCTTCTCAACATTTGCACCCTTGCTACCAATGATGATACCAGGGCGGCTGGTGGTGATCACGATCGTGATGCGCTGGGGCTTACGAATGATTTCAACATCCGAAATCTCAGCACCCTGGACTTCAGGGCATTCAACCAAAGCCTTTCTCAGCTTCAGATCTTCATGCAGAGTGTCCGCATACTCCCTGGGGTCCACATACCATTTGGACTTCCAGGTCTTGTTGACTCCAAGACGGAGCCCAATAGGATT
>Ga0334898_1000221_pt1 | contig 104593 bp, 80 predicted proteins | sample GraSluR3_MG_10_FD_207228 | JGI IMG/M metagenome (GOLD analysis project Ga0334898, IMG submission 207228) | Sludge microbial communities from methane-producing bioreactor in Wageningen University, Netherlands - Granular Sludge_3_08-R3 | ecosystem: Engineered > Bioreactor > Anaerobic >... | reverse complement strand
TCTATTCAAAAGAAAGTTGATTTCTTTCAACATCCAAAAGGGTAATTCCTTTATCACAATTATTTCAAAAAGCAAGGAAAAAAATAGAGGTCAAATCTTAAGAAATTCTTAAGATTTATTTTCAAAAAAATTAGAGCCTCACGAAATGAAGGTTTGTAAAAAAAAGAAAAGTAAGAAATGTGAAAAAAAAAATTTTTGAGGTGAAAACGGGAAATATAAAAAGGTAGAAAAATATACAAAATCAATTCTTTGCAATTGTAATAACTGATTATCGATACTTTAAAAACCATGAGTAAGTAAAGGAAAATTCCTTCCTGGCATTTTGACACCCTTTCTTACAATTCTATAATTGCATTAAAGAGTTATTCACAACTATTGTTTTCAGGAATGAAAAAGACTGGAACTTTGATGACAAGAAAGATCAGTAAAGAAAATGGCATTGAACCTCTAGCGAAGCAGCTTTGGAAATCAGCAGATAAGCTGAGAAAAAACATTGATGCAGCAGAATACAAACATATTGTTTTAGGTTTGGTTTTTCTAAAATATATATCCCAAGCTTTTTCTACCCTGTATCATACATTAAAAGAAGCTACCGGAGAGTATTCAGGAGCAGACCCCGAAGACAAAGATGAATACAAAGCTGAAAATGTGTTTTATGTACCCCAAAAAGCTAGGTGGACAACTTTACAATCCAATGCAAAACAACCCGTTATTGGGGAAATTGTTGATTCTGCCATGGATGCCCTTGAAAAAGAGAATCCTCCTTTAAAAAATGTTCTTCCCAAGGTATATGCAAGGGGTAACATTGATCCAACAAATTTGGGGGGACTTATTGATCTTATCAGCAATGTTGATATAGGGGAAGATACATCACAAAGCACCGATGTACTAGGAAGTGTTTTTGAATACTTTCTAGGTGAGTTTGCTTTAGCAGAAGGCAAAAAGGGCGGACAATTCTATACCCCAAGAAGTGTAGTTGATCTTTTGGTAGAAATGCTTCAACCCTACAAGGGCAGAGTTTTGGATCCATGCTGTGGTAGCGGTGGAATGTTTGTGCAATCCGAGAAATTTGTGAAAGAACACCGCGGACGAATCAATGACATTTCCATATATGGACAAGAAAGTAACCAAACCACCTGGAGACTGGCAAAAATGAATTTGGCCATACGGGGTATTGATAGTTCACAAGTGAAGTGGAACAATGAAGGTTCTTTTTTGAACGATGTTCATAAAGACTTAAAAGCGGATTATGTGATTGCCAATCCTCCTTTTAACGATAGTGATTGGGGTGGTGAACTGCTTCGAAAAGATGCACGATGGAAATATGGCATTCCTCCTGTGAACAATGCCAATTTTGCCTGGATCCAGCATTTTTTATACCACTTGAACCCTAATGGACAGGCAGGATTTGTTTTAGCCAAAGGAGCCTTAACATCCAAAACATCGGGCGAAGGTGAGATACGAAAAGCACTCATCGAAAATCATTTGGTGGATTGTATTGTCAACCTCCCTTCAAAATTGTTTTTAAATACACAAATCCCTGCCAGTTTATGGTTTTTAACTCGTAACAAAACAAACGGAAGGTTTCGAAATCGAACCCATGAGATTTTGTTTATTGACGCAAGAGATATGGGATATCTGGTAAACCGTAGAACCAGAGCATTTACACCAGATGACATTCAAACGATTGCCAATACCTATCACAACTGGCGAAATATGGATGGGGATTACAACGATATTCAAGGATTTTGTTGTTCTGCTAGCTTGGAAAAAGTGAAGGAATTTGATTATGTCCTGACGCCTGGTCGGTATGTTGGAATTGCTGAAGAAGAAGAGGATTTTGATTTCAATGAACGTTTTACGAAACTAAGAGCCGAACTGGAAGAGCAAATGAAAGAAGAAGAACGTTTGAATCAAATGATCAAAGAAAACTTAGACAAAGTGAAGCTTTTATGAGAATCCACAAAATCTTTACCTCTATACAAATAAAAGGTGGGCACCAATGAACAATGAGATAAGATGGTTGCAGCGGTTCCAAAACCTAGAAAAGGCGTATTCAGTTTTTATACGTCAAATGGATGAGTATGAGGGCGATCCGAACAGAGAATCGTTCCAACTTGCACTAACCCAAGCTTTTGAAATCATTGTGGAGCTTTCCTGGAAAACCATTAAAGATTACCTTGAAAATGAAGGGTATGATGAGGTGTACAATGGGAAAGAAGCTATACGGTTTGCGTTTCAACGGGAGTTGATTCATGAAGCAGAAGTATGGATGAACGCACTCAAAACAAGAAATCTAACCAGCCACCTCTACAATTCTGAAGTTCTCCATGAAACATTAGCATTCATACGTGAGCAGTTTTATCCCGCATTAGAAGACTTTTTTACACGGATGAAAGAGTTGCGTGATTCCCTTTCATGAAATATGGACTTGGCGAGAATCAACTTCATGAAATACTGGATATTCTTCGGAAATACCCTGAAGTTGAAGAAGCCATTCTGTTTGGTTCTCGCGCCATAGGAACCTACAAGGAAGCATCCGATATTGATATAGCCTTAAAAGGAAAAGATGTTTCTGTTATACTAGCCACAAAAATAGAATCTGACCTAGAAGACACCTATCTTCCCTACTTCTTTGATATCATCTCTTTCCCAAGTATCACCAACCAAGACCTAATCAAACACATCAACACCAAAGGAATCCCCATCTACCGTGCAGGCTGGAAGAAATGCAAATTGGGGGATGTGGTAGCATTACAAAGAGGGTTTGACTTACCGAAAAACAATATGGTAAACGGGATATTCCCAGTGGGAGGTTCGAATGGTATAATTGGTTACCACAATAAAAACACAACTAAGGGTCCCGGTATTACAATTGGCCGAAGTGGAAACCTTGGAAATGCTTTTTTATATAAAACTGATTTTTGGGCACATAATACAACACTTTTTGTTACAGATTTTAAAGGTAACAATGTTGAGTATATTTATTATCTTTTACAATCAATAGATTTTCGTCAATTTAACTCTGGAAGTGCTGTCCCAACATTGAATCGTAATCATATATACCATTTAGAAATCAATCTACCTCCACTTCACAAACAAAAAGAAATAGCTTCTGTCCTTTCTTGTCTCGATGATAAAATTGATCTTCTCCATCGACAAAACAAAACCCTCGAATCCATCGCCCAAACTCTCTTCCACCAATGGTTCATCAAAGAAGCTGATGAAAACTGGGAGTACAGAAAAATTGAAGACATCGCAACTATTAAAGGAGGAGGAACACCTAGTACGAGACATCCTTTTTTCTGGGATGGAGATGTAAATTTTGTAACACCAAGAGATTTAACCAATAGTAGGAATGGTGGTTTTTACTTAACAAATACCGACAGGAAAATTTCAGAGAAAGGATTAGAAAAGATCAAATCAGGACTATTACCAATAGAAACACTGCTCTTGTCTTCTAGGGCTCCAATTGGATTGCTTACAATTACGGATATTCCCGTTTCAATAAATCAAGGCCTGATAGCAGTTATTGATAACAAAGGATTATCTAAGGAGTTCCTCTATTTGTGGCTGAAACAAAATATGCCATTAATACACTCATATGCAAATGGATCAACTTTCCAAGAGATAAGTAAGTCATCCTTCAAGTCCATTGATGTGTTAGTACCAGATGAAGTAGTTTTGTCAAAAATCCAAAAGGATATAGAGCCATTGTTTATGAAGATTAAAGAAAATACAAGGTTGTCCATGAAAACATACACTTTGAGAAATCTACTACTAAAAGAATTGATGAGTTAACATGAATAAAGATTTTGTTTGCAATCCTTTTTCATCTTCTGGTGCTGGAACAAATTTTGAAAACCATGTTCAAGTCTTTTTTGCACTATTAATGATAACAAATGGACTTCTCCCATGGCTGCCTGCAGAGAATTTTCTTGAGATGCAATTTCAAGGTAAAGTAGATGGGTTTCAAACTGACGATATGATAATTTACTACAAAGATACAGGTTCTGATAAAGAAAAAAAAATACTTACTCAAATTAAGCACTCAATAAATATAACTAAAAACGACAAAATATTTTACGATGTTATAAGAGCAGCATGGTCTGATTTCAACAATGGAAAAATATTTAACAAAAAAACTGATTCTTTTGCACTAATTACCGGACCATTAAGTAAAAGGGATATAACTGATACTCGAGTTGTTCTAGAATGGGCACGTTATGCTCCTGATTCCAAAGACTACTTGAATAAGATTTATAAAGCAAACTTTAGCAGTACTGTGAAAATTAATAAATATGAAGCATTTAAAAGCAATCTAATAAAGTCTAATGATTGTCAAGAAATTACAGATGAAGCAATACATGATTTTTTGAGACACTTTTATATCTTGGGATTTGATTTGGATGTCCAGTTTGGAATGCATTATTCTTTGTTATATTCAATACTACAAAACTACACTGATCGTCCAAAGGACCTTTGGAACCAAGTTTTGCAAGAGGTTGTTTTCTTAAATCAGAACGCAGGTAAACTTTCAAAGAATGCATTAACTGTTAAGATTAGAGAATATCTAAAATCTGAAGGTGTAATAAAAAATCCTCACAGAACAAATTTTGGAGAAGATGAAACAAAAGAAGATTTTTGGAATTTAAGTACAGCAGGAGTGTCCGTAAAAAAACTTAATTTAATTGGTGCTTGGGACGAGAATAAACTAGGTGATGAAGAAATTATTAAGAGAATTGTTGAAGATCTTGAAAAATGGAATAGCCAAATTCATGAGCTGTTTTTCAATAATACACATTTATTAACTCTTCAAAATGGTAAGTGGAGGATTAACAATAGACTTTCGCTGTGGAAGCAAGTGGCAGAAAGAGTGTTTGATAACGATATTAGAAAAATAGAAGAATGCGTATTAATGGTATTGTCTGAAATAGACCCACAATTGGATTTGCCATCAGAAAGTCGAATTCTAGGGGGTATTCAGGGTAAGGGACCCAAGTATTCATCTGATCTACGTCAAGGTTTAGCTGAAACAGTAGCATTAATGGGAAACTATGGAGATGAACTAATGAACTGTTCTCATCAGCTTCCAGTAAATATTGCAAAATCTATTGTTTGGAAGCTAACTAAGAATAAGGATTGGAAAGCATGGGCATCATTGAACTATCTATTGCCTACGTTGGCAGAGTCAGCCCCTCATCTGTTTCTAACTATTGTTGAGTCTGAAATCGAAAAGATTTCAAGTGTATTTGATATTTTATTCAAAAAAGAAGATTCTGGAATTATGGGTCAAAATTATATGACTGGTTTGTTGTGGGCCCTTGAAGGCCTTGCATGGGAAGAAGAATTTTTACCACAAGTTTTACTTATTCTCGCTAGTTTGGCAAATAGAGATCCTGGGGGAAACTATGCAAATCGTCCTTTAAATTCGATCATAAATATACTGTTGCCTTGGCACCCACAAACTCTAGGTTCTTTTGAGAAAAGAATTGCTGGTATAACAGCAATTTGTAGTGATTACCCTGAAATTGCATGGAAGACACTTTTTGCGTTAATGCCAAATCAAACAAATTTAGCGAGTAACTCATATAGACCCAAATGGAGAAAGATTAGCTTAGATCATTTGGATATTAAAATTTCAAAAGTAGAGTATTTGAGACAAGTTGAAGAATATCAGAAAGTAATGATTGAAATGGCGCAAAAAGATGTTTCAAAGTTAATACAGTTAACAAAGATGATGGACGATCTTACAGATAGATCACGTGAATTTATTCTTAGGCACCTTTCATGTAGTAGCATAATGAATTTATCAGAAGGCAATAGATATCTGATCTGGTCTGCATTGACTGAATTCGTTTCAAAACATAGAAAATATCCTGATGCAGAATGGTCCTTAAAAACAGAAGATCTTAAAAAGGTTGAAGAAGTGATTCGTACATTCGAAGTAGGATCATGGTTTACTGACAAGTACTTGTTTGAAAATGATGGTATAAAATTATTTCAACAGCAAGGGAATTGGAGTGAACAGCAAAGTGATTTGATTAAAAAAAGGAAAGAAATTATCAATAGAATACTGCACACAAAAGGAATTCATGGCGTAGTTGAGTTTTACCACGATGTCAAACATCCTGAAAAAGTTGGATATTCACTTGGTATGATTCAAGATAAAGAAGTAGACAATTTTGTCATTCCCAGTTTATTCCACAAATCTGATGAAAAGTCTCTGGTATTTCTTAAAGCATTCATTTCAAGCCGCTTCCACTCGCAGGGTTTAGAATGGGTTGATAGCTTTAAGCTGAATGAATGGACAACAGATGAGAAATGTCGATTTTTGATTCATCTACCTTTTAAGAATGAAGTTTGGGATAGAGCAAAGGATTGGCTTGGAGAATCAGAGGATGTCTATTGGGAGGAAGTACAGCCAAATTTATATGACTCAATCAATTTGAATTATGCAATTGACAAGTTTTTAGCAGTGGAAAGACCCTTACTGGCTCTTTCATGCATTTATAGATTATCCTTAGAAAAAAAACAAATGGATACAGAAAAAACAATAGAAGTGCTAGAACATGTCATGTCTAGTGCTGATAAACGGAGACCCCCATGTGAATATGAGGTGATTGAGATTATCAAACAATTGCAAACTGAAGTAGATATTGATATTAACACACTAACAGAAATTGAATGGTTCTTTCTTCCAATATTAAATGGTCATTATGGCGCAAGACCGCGGTGTATTGAAAAAAGACTAGCAACTGAACCAAATTTTTTCTGTGAAATAATTCAAATGTTGTTTAAATCCTCTGACAAATCCAGTAAGCAATTCAATCCAAAAAAATATAGTAGACGGACTATACAAAATGCTTGTAATTTGCTATTTCACTGGAAAAGACCCCCAGGTTTGTTAGATGACGGGAATTTTTCTATATATGATTTGAAAAATTGGTTGAGTCAGGTGAAAAAAATCTGTCGTCATTCTGGAAGGTTAGATGCCGCATTGGAATATGTAGGAAAAGTATTATTTTATTCTCCGCCTGGTCAAGACGGTTTATGGATAAACGAAAATGTAGCAGGGCTTATGAATGAGAAAGACGCAGACATTATTAGAAGAGGGTATGGTTTAGAAGCATTGAATTCAAGAGGTGTGTATTATGTCGATCCAACCGGAAAGCCCGAATACCAGCTTTCTGAATTTTGGGGAAATAGAGCTTCTGACATTGAAAATAAAGGCTACATTCGGTTTGCATCTACACTGAAGGAAATAGCTCATTCTTATGAGAACGAAGCTAAACGTGTTATTGCTGAACATAAGCAGGATGAAAATGAAGTTTCGTGAGTTGTTATTTCGATCAAAATCATATTGTAGGACTTCAGCATTATTAAAGGTCTACCATGAGTAAAATCTATGAACAGCAGATTGAAACATTGGTGATGGAGCTTTTGGAGTCTTTGGGATATGAGGGTGTGTATGGTCCTGATATTGCGTTTGATGGAATTCGACCAGAAAGAAACAGTTATGAAGATGTAGTGCTGGAAGAGAGAGTTCGTAAGGCGATATTTAGGTTGAATCCAACGATTCCTACTGAAGCGAAAGAAGAAGCTGTGAAACAGATACAGCGGTTGAATAGCCCAGAACTTATTACCAACAATGAAGCTTTCCACAGAATGCTTACCGAAGGAATTCCTGTTAGTTTTCAAAAAGATGGACAGGTGCGGGGAGGGTTGGTTTGGCTAGTGGATTTTCAGAATCCATCAAACAATGAATATGTTGCCGTTCACCAGTTTACTGTCATCGAAAATCACTATCAAAAAAGGCCTGATGTGGTATTGTTTGTAAATGGTCTCCCCTTGGTTGTAATTGAGTTAAAAAATCCTGTGGATGAAAATGCTACCTTAAAGTCTGCTTACAATCAGCTTCAAACCTACAAGCAAATGATTCCTTCCCTGTTTACATACAACAGCATCCTTGTGATTTCTGATGGATTGGAAGCGAAGGCCGGAACCATTTCTTCTGACTGGAGTCGGTGTATGGCGTGGAAAACCAAAGATGGGGTGAAAGAAGCATCCCCTTTCATAGGTCAGTTGGAAACACTCATTCTGGGGATGCTACAACCCAATACTCTATTGGATCTGATTCGTCATTTCATCGTATTTGAAACACAAAAAAAGGAAGATAAGAAAACAGGTTTAACTTCTATTCATTCGGTGAAAATTCTTGCCTCTTATCACCAGTACTTTGCGGTCAATAAAGCAGTGCAATCAACCTTACGTGCATCTGGTTTTTCTAGTGTCAAAGAAAACCCTGAGTCCTATGGGCTTCCTGGTGTGCAATCACAACAATCAGGAGATCGTAAGGGCGGCGTGGTATGGCATACCCAAGGAAGCGGAAAATCTCTTTCTATGGTTTTTTATACCGGCAAAATCGTACTGGCTATGAACAACCCTACTGTGGTTGTGATTACCGATCGCAATGACTTGGACAACCAATTGTTTGATACGTTTGCTTCTTCGAAGCAATTGCTTAGGCAGGAACCTAAGCAAGCTGAAAACCGAGAGCACTTGAAAGAACTTTTAAAAGTTTCTTCAGGAGGAGTGGTTTTTACAACCATTCAAAAATTTAGCCCAGACAATGGGAATGTGTATGAAACTTTGTCAGATCGAAGCAATATTGTGGTGATCGCAGATGAAGCCCATCGGACACAGTATGGATTCAAAGCAAAAACAATGGATGAAAAAGACCAAAACGGTGATGTGATCGGCAAGAAAATTGTCTATGGATTTGCGAAATATATGCGTGATGCTTTACCAAATGCCACATATATTGGATTTACGGGGACACCTATCGAAAAAACGGATATCAATACTCCCGCGGTGTTTGGGAATTATGTGGATGTGTACGACATTCAGCAAGCTGTGGAAGATGGCGCAACGGTAAAAATTTACTATGAAAGCCGATTAGCAAAAATCCATTTAAGTGAAGAAGGAAAGAAATTGATCCAGGATTTGGATACCGAATTGCAGTTTGATGATTTGCATGAATCAAGCAAAGCAGTGGCAAAATGGACACAATTGGAAGCACTCATAGGTAGTAAAAATCGGATTCAACAAGTAGCACTGGATATTGTAAGGCATTTTGAACTTCGCCAGGAAGTAGCCAAAGGAAAGGCTATGATTGTTGCTATGTCCAGAAGGATTGCAGCAGAATTGTATGAAGAAATTGTTCATATGAGACCAGATTGGCATTCCAAAGAGTTGAAAAAAGGTGCCATGAAAGTAGTTATGACAACCTCTTCTTCCGACCCACCTGCTATTTCTAAACACCACACCACCAAAGAACAGCGAAGAATCCTGGCAGAACGAATGAAAGATCCAGACGATGAATTGAAGATAGTGATTGTACGTGATATGTGGCTGACAGGCTTTGACGTACCTTGCTTGCATACTTTATATATTGACAAACCCATGCAAGGGCATAATTTAATGCAGGCAATTGCTCGAGTGAATAGGGTGTACAAAGACAAACCAGGAGGGCTTGTAGTTGATTATCTAGGAATCGCTTCCGACTTAAAAAAAGCACTTTCCTTTTATTCGGATAGTGGCGGAAAAGGAGATCCTGCCGAAAATCAAGAAAAAGCTGTTCAAATCATGCTGGAAAAATTGGAAGTAGTTTCTCAGATGTTTCATGGCTTTGCCTATGAAGACTATTTTGATGCCGAGACAAGAGAAAAATTAAATATCATATTGGCCGCGGAAGAGCATATTCTAGGATTGGAAGAGGGGAAAAAAAGATATGTGAACGAAGTGACTGCTTTATCTCAAGCCTTTTCCATTGCCATTCCACATGAGCAAGCACTAGATGTAAAAGATGAGATCGCATTCTTTCAAGCCGTGAAAGCCAGACTAGTGAAGTTTGAAAGCAGTGGAAATGGGAAAACAAATGAAGAAATTGAAACCACTGTTCGGCAGGTCATTGATCAAGCCCTTGTCACGGATCAAGTGATTGATGTCTTTGATGCAGCGGGGATTAAAAAGCCCGACATTTCTATTCTTTCGGATGAGTTTCTTATGGAAGTTCGAAATATGGATCATAAAAACATCGCACTTGAGGTTCTCAAAAAGCTTTTGCATGATGAGATTAAATCAAGAACCAAAAAGAATTTGATTCAAAGCAAAACTCTTATGGAGATGTTGGAGAACTCTATAAAAAGGTATCATAATAAAATACTAACTGCAGCAGAAGTCATCGAAGAATTGATTCAATTGGGAAAAGAAATCCAGTCCTTGGATAAAAAACCTTCTGAACTGGGGCTAACTGACTTTGAATATGCCTTTTATACTGCCATTTCAAACAATCAAAGTGCTGTTGATGTAATAGGAAAAGACAAACTTCGAGAATTGGCTATTGTTTTATACCAAAAAGTTAAGGAAAATGCATCCATTGATTGGACAATTAAAGAAAGCGTAAGGGCAAAGCTGAAAGTGATTGTGAAACGAACGCTTCGCAAGTATGGATATCCACCCGATATGCAGAAACTTGCTACAGAAACTGTGCTGCAGCAAGCAGAACAAATAGCGGATGAGATTCTAAGGCCGGATCAACAAAAACAAGCCACTTTGTTAAAGAGTGGCTTGTTGTAATAGAAAAAAGATAAGATGGAATAGTCGTCTTATTTTACAGTGATTTGGAACTCTTTTGTTTCGGCAGGTGTTTCGCCCGATTCCCAGTCTCGTGAAAGTTCAAAATTGAGGGTAGTAGAGCCAGGACCAATGGCTTTAAAAATCCATACATGTTCTCCCGGGGCTCCTGTCATGTCGGTTTCAGATGGAGCTAGGAATTCATCGGATACAAATTCTACAACTTCAGCATCTGCAATGGTGTAATTCCAAACATACCCTGTGGTAGCATTTTCTTCCAAACGAATGGTAATGGTGTCTTCCGCATTCATTTCATAGACAACATTTGAGGAGTCTGCATCAATATTTTTCGGCTTGGAAGAACACCCTGCCAAAACAACGGTCGATAGCACTGTTACAAGGAAACCAATCAAAACGATATGCAATGTTTTTTTCATTCGTACCCCCTGGTATTTTGTTTTTTCTTATTATACCCATTCCTTTGCTGTTGTGAAATAGAAAGCAATTCTTACAATAGTTTTTATGAAACGCCACGATACCCAAAAAATTCATTTACATATTGATTCAGAAGAGGAGCTAGAGAATTTTGCAGAAACCTTTTGCTCCCTATTGCAGGGAGATGAAGTCATCTACCTTCAAGGACCTTTAGGAGCAGGAAAAACAACCCTTACCAAAAAAATAGCCCATGCTCTTTCCATCGATCCTCATCAAGTAATAAGCCCTACATTTGTATTAATGAAACAATACAAAGCAGCCCTTTCGATGTATCATTTTGATTTGTATCGGCTCGATGAAGAAAAGCAATTGAGTGACATTGATTTTTTTGAGATAGTGGAGTATCCTGGTTTGAAAATTGTAGAATGGGCTGACAAATTTCCGTCTTTGAAAAAATACGCTGATATCATTATCACGTTAAGCATAGGTGGTTCTTCGCAAAGATCCCTAACAGTCCAAAGGAATGCCTAATGGAAATCCTCCTTCAAACTGTTTTGTCCACGATTGAGATTGCTGTGTTTCAAGACAAGCAGCTTGTGTTCAGGAAGCAGTCACCTTCTTTGCAAAAAAGCAACAATACTGTTGTGTATGATTTACAGAATATGTTACAAAACAGAGGATTACCACTTTCCCGCATTCGCAGGTTCTGGTTTGTGAATGGCCCAGGATATTACACAGGAATCCGAATAGGATTATCCATTGCAAAAGCGTTTTCTGATACCACTTCGATTCCTATCCGATTGATTACTACTTTTCATTGGCTTCGCATGGGGATACCTCCCTCTACCGAGCGATGTTGTATTTTTATTCCATCTTCCAAAAAAGAGGGGTATTTGGCTCGCATGCATCATTTTTCGGTTGAAAGCGTGCAATGCATTGAAAAAGAACAAATGGAAAAGGATTATCATAGCAACGTATTGCAAGAGCCTTTGTTTGTTCCTTTTGGGGGGTTGGATGTATCGATTCCGTATGCCCCAGTAGGGGATATTACAACCCTTCCCCTTGATTACAAAGACGTTATTACATCGCAAACTATTGAGCCCGAGTATATCAAGTCGGTGGACGATTTGTTTCAAAACAGAAAAGAGTGTGGTTAAGTGTATATTGTAGGGATCGAAACATCCTGCGATGATACTGCTGCTTCTGTCATCAATGAAAAAAAAGAATTGATGGCAAGCATTTTGTCTTCTCAAACGACATTTCATGCGAAATATGGCGGAATTGTGCCAGAGATTGCCTCTCGTAAACACCTGGAACTTATTTCCCATGTTTGCCAAGAAGCGTTACAGTCGTCTCATATAGGGTGGAATGATGTTGATTTAATCTGTGTTACCAAGGGGCCTGGTCTGGTGGGTTCTTTGTTGGTAGGCGTAGAATATGCCAAAGCAGCAAGCTTGGCATTGGGTAAACCGATCAAAGGGATCCATCATATTGAAGGTCATTTGCTGTCTCCTTCTTTAACGCATCCTATAACCTACCCATACATGGGGCTGATTGTATCGGGGGGTCATACAGAATTTGTACATGTGCCTAAGCCGGGATCCTATCAAGTTGTAGGATCTACGGTGGACGATGCCTGTGGAGAATCGCTGGACAAATTTGGTAAATCCATCGGAATATCTTATCCGGCAGGCCCTATTGTAGAACAGTTTGCGACCCAAGGAGAAGAAAAGAAGTATCCGTTTCCACTGCCTTCGGTTCGCAACCGACCGTTTGATATGAGTTTTTCCGGCTTGAAAACCGCTGCCATGCATGTGCTACAAAAGCTATCACCAGATGAAATTGAAAACGAAAAAGGCTCTTTATGTGCTTCCTATCAAAGGGCTCTTTTTTACCACATTACTGCTACTGCTAAAAAGATTCTAGCCTCCTACCCATCCACAATGATTCTTCTTTCAGGTGGGGTTTCTGCGAATCAAACCTTGTTTTCGATGTTGCAGCAATCGATTGATATTCCCGTATTGAAGCCAGGCAAAGGCCTTTCTACAGACAACGCGGCTATGATTGCATGGGCAGGATACTGCCGATATATAGCAGAAGGATCCGATTCGCTGGATTTTGAAGTGCAGTCTTCTCTGGCACTCGAATCGTATGCAGCTGAATAAAAATTTGCACTTTTGCGAGAACTTTGTAAAATCAATTTTACTTTGCCCGATGGTGTAATTGGCAACACGCCTGACTCTGGATCAGGAAAGTCTAGGTTCGACCCCTAGTCGGGCAGTTTATGGCGCCATAGAACAACGGTTAGTTCGGGGGGCTCTCAATCCCCAGATAGGAGTTCAACTCTCCTTGGCGCTAGTTTTTGTTTTCATGTTGTTTTTTGATATCCACCCCTTTTCTTTTTTACTTTGTTACTTTTCTGCAACTATTTGTTATTTACATTGATCAGGGCTTTTATATAATCATATTCATGAGGATTCAAAAGGTATTTGTTGCGTCTGATCATGCTGGATATCGATTAAAACAGACTGTACTTGAATGGTTGAAACGTATGAATGTTAGCTATGAAGATCTTGGGCCTTATACAGAAGACATATCTGTAGATTACCCAGACTTCGCTCAAAAAGTTGGAAATGCCATTCAGGAGCAGAAGGATACCTATGGAATTTTGCTCTGCGGATCTGGCATTGGCATCTCCATTGCTGCCAACAAAATGCCTTTTATACGTGCTGCCTTGTGTAGTGAGCCAGTGTCAGCCAAATTATCCCGCCTTCACAACAATGCCAATGTTTTGTGTATGGCTGGGCGTCTACTAGGCCCTACAATGGCGCAAGATATTGTATCCGTTTTTTTGTCCACTGATTTTGAAGGCGGTCGACATCAAAGCCGCATTCAGAAAATTCATTTGTTAGAGGGGAACACTGTATGAAAATCGAACATTTAAAAAATGTAGATCCTGAAATTGCAAAAGCCTTAGAAGGTGAATTGGTTCGCGAAAGAGAAAAAATAGAACTGATTGCATCCGAAAACATTGTTTCAGAAGCTGTGCTAGAAGCAATGGGTTCGGTGGGAACCAACAAGTACGCAGAAGGATATCCTGGGAAACGATATTATGGTGGTTGTGAATACGTTGATATTGCTGAAGATCTTGCTCGTGATCGAGCAAAAAAATTGTTTCAAGCAGAACATGCCAACGTGCAACCCCATTCTGGTGCACAAGCAAATACATCTGTATATTTTGCAGTTTTACGCCCTGGAGATCTTATCATGGGAATGAATTTGTCTCACGGTGGGCATCTTACACATGGACATCCTCTTTCGATTTCAGGAAGTTATTTTGAAACTGTTCAATACGAAGTGGATCCTGAAACAGAACAAATTAATTACGATACCGTTGCCGACATGGCAGGGAAACATAAGCCAAAGTTAATTGTAGCAGGTGCTAGTGCATACCCGCGCACCATTGATTTCCAGAAATTTGGTGCCATTGCTCAGGAAGTTGGAGCTTATTTAATGACCGACGTAGCCCATATTGCTGGGCTTATCGTGACAGGGTTGCATCCTAGTCCTGTACCATATGCTGATTTTGTAACCACAACGACACACAAAACCCTTCGCGGCCCACGCGGAGGATTGATCCTGTGCAAAGAAGAAAATGCAAAAACGATAGACAGAGCTGTTTTTCCTGGCATTCAAGGAGGGCCCTTAATGCACGTAATTGCTTCTAAGGCAGTTGCCTTTCATGAAGCCTTGCAGCCTTCTTTTAAAGACTATCAAAAGCAAGTGGTTGCCAATGCCAAAAAATTGGCGCAGGTGTTGGCAGAAAAAGGTTTGCGAATCGTCTCTGGCGGAACTGACAACCATTTATTGCTAGTGGATTTACGACCTATGAAAATCACCGGTAAAAAAGCAGAGAAAATTCTGGATGGCGTAGGAATTACGGTCAACAAAAACACCATTCCATTTGATCCAGAGAAACCTTTTGTTACCAGTGGAATACGAGTTGGTACACCTGCCATCACTACTCGTGGTATGAAAGAAGCGGATATGGAGGAACTCGGTACCTACATTTACGAGGCTTTGCTTCACCGAGATGACGAAACATATTTGCAGAGTATTTCAGAAAAAGTGAAAGCTCTTACTGGTCGATTCCCAATTTATGAAGGATTGCATTACATTTAGATGAATACACAGTTGATTCGTATACTACCAAAGGGGGACACACAATGGCACTATGGATTATAATCGGACTGGTTGCGCTTATTATCATGTTTGTTTGGGCTACCTACAACAAACTTATTCAGTTAAAAAACAGAATTCAAAATGCATGGGCTCAAATTAATGTCGAATTAAAAAGGCGATACGATTTGATTCCTAATCTTGTAAACACCGTTAAGGGTTATATGAAATTTGAGAAAGAAACGTTAGAGGCAGTGATTCAAGCAAGAAATACATGTATTAAAGCCTCGGGTGTTTCGGAGCAAGGAGCCGCAGAAAATCAACTTTCAGGAGCTTTGCGTCAGCTATTTGCTCTGATGGAAAACTATCCCGATCTCAAATCCAATCAAAATGTTCTTAATATGCAAGAAGAGCTTACCAATACCGAAAATAGGATTGCTTTTTCAAGACAATTTTACAACGATATTGTCTTGCGCTTTAATGAGTCAATTATGATGTTTCCTGGCAATATTGTAGCGTCTATCTTTGGATTCAGGAAGCAAGACTATTTTGAAGTGGATATGAATACCGTTCAGAATACTCCACAGATCGATTTAAGCTTTGATTCTTCCACCCCAACAGCTCCAACAGGGTCCGATGTACAAAAGAGATAATTACAAGTGGTACCTTCGAGGAAACCATTGATTTACGACGCCGTTGCGAAGAATAAACGCAACTCCATACTACTTCTATTTTTTATGACACTTTTTGCGTGTGGAGTTTGCTGGTTTGTAGGGGCGTATTTTTGGGAAAATGGGATTGTGGGGCTTTTGATTGGTTTTGGAATCGCTGCCATTTCAGCCTTTACAAGCTATTATGCCGGAGACTCCATTGTTCTTTCTTCTGTAAGGGCAGTGAAGGCCAGTCCAATACAATACAAGGTGTTGCATGATGTGGTTGACGAAATGTCGATTGCATCTGGCTTGCCCAAACCAACCGTATATGTGTTTCCTGACCTAGCTCCGAATGCCTTCGCAACAGGACGCGACCCCGAGCATTCTTCTGTGGCCGTATCAGAAGGATTGTACAGACAACTGGATAGAGCAGAATTGCAAGGGGTTATTGCTCACGAAATGTCTCATATTCAGAATCGCGATATACTTTTTGTAACCATGGTTTCAGTTTTAGTGGGAGCCGTTGTTATCATTTCCTCGATATATAGAACTTCTTTATGGTTTGGCGGTGGTTCTCGAAGGCGAAATGATAAAGGAGGAGAGCTTTTTGCCATTATTGGGTTGCTTTTGATCATTTTTGCCCCTTTGGCGGGGCGAATTATTCAAATGGCTATCTCTAGGCAGAGAGAGTTTCTTGCTGATTCAAGTGCTGCTTACATGACTAGAAACCCAGGTGCATTGGCCAGTGCTTTGCGGAAAATATCGATGCCGCGATCCAAATCACATGTTTCCAATGCAGCTGTAAACCCGTTGTTTATTGCCGAACCCTTTAAAGGTGTCAACGTAAAAGAATTGTTTTCTACGCACCCTCCCATTGAAAAGAGAATTGAGCAATTAGATAAGATGGCTTATTCTGGGAGTGTTTTGATGAAGGAGGCTACTGATGCTAATTAAAATAGGTCGAGAAGTGAATCTTTTAGCATTCAGCAAAAAACTAGAAAAAGAAACTGGCACAGATGTCCGCAAGTGCTATCAATGCGGAAAATGTACAGCCGGTTGCCCAATGAACTTTGAGATGGATATTTCCCCATCTCAAGTGATTCGTTTCTGTCAATTGGGGATGGAAGAAAAAGTTCTACATGCTAGAACCATTTGGTATTGTATCTTTTGCGATACTTGTTCTACAAGATGTCCTCAGGGTGTAGACATTAAGGGTGTTATGGATGGTCTGCGACGAATGTCTGTTGCCCGAAACATCAAGCCAAAATCCAACGTTCGTTTCCTAGAAAAAGCTTTCCAAAGTATTATTTATATTTTCGGACGAGTCTATGAGCCAGGTATGGTGGGTATGTACAATCTACGATCTGGCAATTTACTCCACGATGTCGGGTATTTTCCCTTGATGCTACGAAAGCGAAAAATTAGTTTAAAACCACATTTTAAACGAACAAAAGAGGTACGCCAGATTATGAAACGAGCACAGAAAATCAAACTTCGCAAAGCCACGGAACAGGAGGAAGCAAAATGAAATACGGATACTATCCTGGCTGCAGTGCCAAATCTACCGCTCCTGAACTAGACGCTACCACCTTAGCTCTTATTGATTTTTTACATTTAGATATCAAAGAATTGAAAGATTGGGTCTGTTGTGGAGCTAGTTCCTTACACTCTGTTGACAAAGTGCTTCATACAGCTCTTTCTGTGATGACTCTTGATGCTGCCAACGCAGACGAAAGAGACATTATGGTACAATGCCCTGCTTGCTTGGCGCATGTTTTGGAAGCCAAAGAAGTATTATCTGAAGACTCTGCCATGAAATCCGACGTATTGGAAGCAGTAGGGAAACAAGTCGATGCAAAGATGAAAATTCATCACTTCAGCTCCATTTTGCATGATGAATACGGGCTCGATAAAATAAGAGAAAAAGTAAAGAATCCGCTGGATTCTTTAAAAATTGCCTCCTACTATGGATGTTTGATTGTCAGGCCTCCAGAGTTGATGCAATATGACGATCCTGAAAATCCAATGGTGATGGACAATCTGCTGTCCGCTTGCGGAGCAGAACCTGTTCAGTGGCCCTTTAAGACGAAATGCTGCGGAGCGGGTACCGCCATTTCGGATACCGATGTATCCCTGGATTTAACGTACGAAATATTGCGCATGGCAAGAAACAATGGAGCTGAATGCATTGCTGTTTTATGTCCGCTGTGCCAAAACAATCTGGATCTTCGCCAAAAGAAGATTGAGCAGCGATATGGTGAAAAACTGAATCTCCCTGTTTTGTATTACACACAATTGCTTGGACTTGCTTTTGGGTTAGATCCTATCATGCTTCAGTTAAACCGTTTATTTGTGGATCCTTTTCCTTTGCTGAAAAGCAAGGGAATACTATAAAGGAGGCTTGACATGGCAAGAATAGGCGTATTTGTATGTTGGTGTGGATCCAACATTGCAGAAACAGTAGATGTGAGTAAAGTAGCTGAAGTATCGAAAAGTATACCTGGAGTTGTATACTCGGTAGACTATAAATATATGTGTTCGGATCCAGGCCAGGAATTGGTCAAAAATGCTATCAAAGAACACAATTTAACAGGTGTTGTTGTGGCATCGTGTTCTCCTAGAATGCATGAAAAAACATTTCGAAAAGCAGCTTCTGATGCCGGTTTAAACCCATATATGTTAGAGATGGCAAACATTCGCGAGCAATGTTCATGGGTGCACAATGATATGGACGAGGGAACACAAAAATCGATTGATCTTGTTCGCATGATGGTTGAAAAAGTAAAACGAAACAAACCATTAGAGGATATCAGCATTCCTGTCACGAAGAAAGCAATGGTGATTGGGGGCGGAGTAACAGGTATTCAAGCTGCCCTAGATATAGCAGCTGGCGGGATACCTGTAGTCCTGGTTGAAAAAGAATCCTCGATCGGAGGGAAGATGTCTGCTCTTGATGAGACATTTCCTACCCTGGATTGTTCCCAGTGTATTCTTACTCCCAAAATGGTGGAAGTCGCGCAACATCCACTTGTTGAAATTATCAGCTATGCAGAGATTGAAAAACTAGAGGGATTCATTGGCAATTTCAAGGCTACCATTCGAAAGAAAGCTCGATATGTTGATGTGGATGCTTGTACAGGCTGCGGAACCTGTTGGCAGAAGTGTCCTGTAAAGGTCGATTCAGAATTTGAGCAGGGCTTGGGGAAACGAAAAGCCATTTTTATTCCCTTTCCGCAAGCGATACCAAGTAGGCCTCGTATTGATGCAGAAAACTGTTTGAAGCTAACCAAGGATCGTTGCGGAATCTGTGAAAAAGTATGTCCAACCAAGGCCATTCACTACGATGACAAAGATGAATTTATCGAAGTGGAAGTAGGAGCCATTGTTGTGGCTACGGGATACAAGATTATGCCTGTTTCTGCTTTTCCTGAATATGGCGGCGGTCAATACTTAGATGTTGTTACATCTCTTCAATTTGAACGCATGGTTTGTGCGTCTGGCCCTACCTTGGGAGATTTAAAAAGACCATCGGATGGAAAATTGCCAGAAACGGTCGTATTTGTGAAGTGTGTGGGATCACGCGATCCGGAACATCACCATTCCTATTGTTCGAAAATATGCTGTATGTATGTTGCAAAACAAACAATGCTGTACAGACATAAAGTGCATCATGGAAACTGCTATGTTTTCTATATCGATGTGCGTTCCAATGGGAAAAATTATGAAGAATTTGTCAGGCGTGCACAAGAAAAAGAAGGTGCCCAATACATTCGAGGCCGCGTGTCAGCGATTTACAAAGATGGCGATGACATGGTGGTAGAAGGGGCAGACACCCTAACCAACTCCCAGATTAAAGTGAAATGTGATTTGGTTGTGTTGGCAACTGCTATGGAAGCGCCCGATGGCATCAAAGAATTGGCTCAGAAACTTGGAATTGGGTACGATCAACATGGTTTCTTAACCGAAGCTCATCCCAAGCTTCGTCCTGTTGAAACTGCTACCGCTGGAATATTCCTTGCTGGTTGTGCATTAAGCCCCAGAGATATTCCTGATAGTGTATCTGAAGGTAGTGGAGCAGCTGCTAAAGTAATGGGCCTTTTGTCCAAAGATACACTAGAAAAAGAAGGCGTCGTGGCCATTGTTAATGAACTCACATGTGTTGGATGTCAAAATTGCATTCGAGTATGTCCATACAATGCAATTGAACTAAAAGATATCTGCAATCGACAAGGAGAGGTACAGCGACAGGTGGCGAATGTAAATCCTGGTCTTTGTACAGGATGTGGAACGTGTACTCCTAGCTGTCCTTCTCGAAGCATTGAACTGCTAGGATTTCGAGACACAGAATTGTATGCAGAAATCAATGCTTTAGCTGAATTGTAGGAAGGAGATGCATATGTCTGAGAACTGGGAACCTAAAATTATCACATTTGTCTGTAATTGGTGCACTTATGCTGGTGCTGATTTGGCGGGAACATCCAGGTTTAAGTATGCGCCCAATATTCGAATTATTAAAACTCCTTGTAGTGGAAGAATTGACCCTATGTTTATTGTATCGGCTTTTGAAAAAGGGGCCGATGCAGTATTGATATCAGGATGTCATCCAGGCGATTGTCACTACAACGAAGGGAATTATAACGCCCGGCGAAAATTCACCATGATGAAAAAACTTCTAGAAACCATTGGAGTGGATACCCAACGCGTCATTTTTGCTTGGTGTAGTGCTTCAGAAGGTATTAAGTTTTCTCGATTGGTCAACGATGTCACAGAGTCCATCAAAAAAATTGGCCCGTATACCGAATATCATAAGCTAAATCAGAAAGAGAGGTAGATCGATGCAAGAATTAATCAACAAAGCAAAAGAACTAATTGAAAACAAAGAAGTCGATTTACTGATCGGGTATCAGAGTGATGGCGAAAAAGGAGCCAAACCCCTTTTCGTGAAAAATCCACTACAAGCAGAACAATTGATATTTAACCAGTACTGTCTAAACAACTTAGTTACGTACCTGATGAGACCCGATGTAAAGGCATGTAAAAAAGTAGCTGTTGTAGCAAAAGGTTGTGATATCCGAGCATTGGTGATGCTGTTATCCGAAAATCAGATGAGCCGCGAGGATGTGTATATCATTGGCATGACCTGTGATCACGTTGTATCTCCTGATGGGACAGGCGAGAATGAAAAGTGTGCCACGTGCAAGGTACACAATCCTCACCTAGCAGACATTGTTCTCGGAAGCCCTGTACAGGAGAAGTACCCCAAAGATAAACCCGTAAAGCATACACAAATTGAAAAACTCAATGCTATGTCGCAAGAAGAACGATGGGCATTCTGGCAAGAAGAGTTTTCCCGATGTATTCGCTGCTATGCATGCCGGCAAGCATGTCCATTGTGTTATTGTGAACGTTGTATTGTAGACTACAATACCCCTCAATGGATTGATACTAGATCAAACCCTCGGGGGAATTTTGCATGGAATATCGTAAGGGCTTTGCATCTTGCTGGTCGCTGCATTGATTGTGGTGAATGCGAGAGAGTATGTCCAGCAAATATTCCACTGATGCTGTTAAATCAATCTCTTCAAGAGGAAGCGCAGGAGAAGTTTGAGTGGGAAGCAGGCTATGATCCTGAGTCAGAACCACCTCTTACTACCTTCCGCAAAGAAGATGACGAAGAATTTATACGATAGGAGGGAATCATGGCTGAATACTATATAACTCAATCAAAAATGACTGCATTGATGAAAGAATTAGCAAGCGATTCTAGCATGGAAGTATTTGGACCGGTTAAAAAAGGAAATGATGTCTTTATTTCCAAACTAGAGGATACATCCGAGCTTTGTTTGGATTATTTTACAACAGTGAATTCTATTAAAGAGGCTATATTCCCCCGATTCGAACCTATCCTTCAATACAAAATTCGAGGAGAAGGTGTTGAGCTAGAAGACCTTCCCCCTATCAAGCCGCTGGTTGTTTTTGGGGGACATCCTTGCGATGCCGCTTCTGTTCCGTTAATGAAAGATCTGTTCAGTTGGGATTACAAAGATCACTTTTACCTGCAACGGTTAGAAAAAGTTGTCATTATTACCTTGGCATGTGATGAAAAAGACAAAGATTGTTTTTGCACATCCTTGGGTGGATCACCGCATGGAGAAACCGGTTCTGATTTATTGCTGGAGCGAGTAAGCAAAGAGGGATGGCAGGTGAAAGTCGTTTCTGACAAAGGAAAGAAATTTATCGAATCCCATCCAGACTTTTTCCGTGATAAAATTACTCCTGAAAAGGGCTACCCTAAGATTCAAGACAAGGATATTCCTGTCATGTTTCAACTCGATCGAGTAAAAACGTGGATTGAAAAGAATTTTGAACATCCTCTATGGGAAGAACTTTCCTCCAATTGCTGGAGCTGTGCTGCCTGTACGTATGTATGCCCAACATGTCACTGTTTTGATATTACCGATGATGCCACTATGTGGGAAGGCGTTCGAACAAAGAATTGGGATGCATGCACCTTGCCATTTTTTACCAAGCATGCCTCTGGTCATAACCCGCGAAGTCAATCCTACGAACGATACAGACAAAGGATTTCTCATAAATATAACTACTATATTGATCTTTTTGACCATGTTTCCTGTACAGGTTGCGGTCGTTGCAGCAGAGTATGCAAGGCTGGTGTTAATATTCTTGATATAATCAAGCGTATTGATGAAGAATCTACAAAAGGAGAAAAATAATGCCCGAGAATATTTATGAACCGTATTTAATGGAAATTACAGAGATTGTCCAGGAGACACCTGACACTCAAACATTCCGGCTTGTGTTTAAAGATCCTTCCGTCAAGGAGAATTTTTCTTTTAAAGCGGGTCAGTTTGGTTTGTATTCTGCTTTTGGTGCTGGTGAGTCTACATTTTGCGTTGCTTCTTCTCCTACACGCAAAGACTATATCGAATGTACCTTTCGAACAACAGGACGGGTTACTTCCGAACTTGCCAACATGAATGTAGGCGATACGATCGGATTCCGCGGACCCTATGGCAATTCCTTTCCACTAGAAGAAAAATTTTATGGAAAGAATATTACCTTTGTTGCTGGGGGGATAGGACTTGCCCCCGTGCGATGCGTTATATGGAATGTATTGGATCTGCGAGACAAATTTAAAGTTGTTAATATTGTCTATGGAGCTCGAACCTATTCCGATCTAACCTATAAACATGAGCTGAAAGAATGGGAAGAACGCAAGGATGTAAACTTGGTGAAAACAGTGGATCCGGGCGGTGACTCTCCTGAATGCGGATGCACCATTAAGTGGGAAGGTTGTGTAGGTTTTGTGCCCACTGTTTTGGAACAGTCTGATATCAAGGGTGGCAAGGATGATATTGCGGTTGTATGTGGCCCCCCTATCATGATTAAATTTACGCTGCCTGTTCTTGAAAAAATGGGATTTGTTCCTGAGAATATTTATACTACATTAGAGAATAAAATGAAATGCGGATTAGGGAAATGCGGTCGATGCAATGTTGGAAACTTTTATGTTTGCAAACATGGACCTGTCATTTCTTACGCAGATTTGTCCAAACTACCTCAAGAATACTAATATACAAATCGTACTGAAAAAGGCGGAGGATTCTATTCCTCCGCCTTTTTCATTCGAAGCATTGTAGCACGTAGGTGGTAGAAAGAAGTACAATGGATTTTTTACAGTCGTTTAAAACACCACAGGAAGAATACGGTCCCGTACCTGTATGGAATTGGCAAACAGATGCCTCGGTGGACAGTTTGCTACATACCATACGAGAGTTTTCATCACAAGGTATTCATGAATGCGTGGTGGATGCAAAGATTTTAACCAATTGTACCACTTCAGAAAAACAAGAGTTGTTTGGTGTCTGTGCGTCCATGTCTTTTTCTCTGTGGTTGTATTTAAAAGGATGGATTTATACTCCTTCATCAGAGCTTAATTTTACTACCTTGCGATTGCTACGATATCCCATTCTTGAAAATAGGGTTTTAAATTTAGCCCAATACGATGGGAATGTACAAGCAATTTTTTTGCAAAAAGGGGATGAATTTCGCAACATCCCCAATGTTTCAAGTCAGGATCAAATTGTTTTGTTAGCTGACGAAGCCGACCAGCTGTTAATTTTTCAAGAAGAGGCATACATTCCTGTAGAAGAAGAAAAAACGGATTTGGACTACTACATCCATTTGTACGAACAAGAGTTCAATCATGCCATACGAGGATTCTTTCTAGACCCAATAGGGTTCTATCGTTTTGTTCGTGATATTTCGTCGCAATCCAACGGGAAAAAAATTCTATGGAATCCTTGCTTGGTAGCCTCAGAAGCAAATCAAAAGAATACGATTGACAGTCGACAGCTGTATAGGCTGTGGTTTGACGAACCAAACCAGGTGAGTCGATTTCGAGTTCAGTATTACACGGCTTTAAATAGCGTATTTAAAAAACATTATTCAAAACCAATTTTGCAGCGATGCAAAGAAAAGAACATTGACGTCATCGGCCGATTTCATTTTGATGAGTTTCTCAATGAATCTATACAAAACTATCGGCACTCCGATGTGTCGACAGCCATTTTTTCGTATGCAGAAAAGCTGACTAGTTCTGCATCATGGATTAATAGAGAGAAGCGAACAATTTCAGAAACCTATGCTTTTAGTCAGTGGGAACCTACCTTGCAAAAAATGAAGGCCAATGCTGATTGGGAATTCCTAAAAGGAATTGATAAGGTTCTCCTATATGGAGATCCTAACGATCCTGATGTGTCCAAATACTCCTATTGGGAGAATTTTCGTCAATACTCTGATTATGTGAAAAGAATGGGATTTGTTCTTTCCAATAGTGAACGTTTGTGCAAAGTAGGGGTGTTTTATCCAATCAAAAGCTCTTATGGTCTTATGATACCCAATCAATGGGAGCAAGTAGATATTTTAGAAACTCTCCTCAGTGAACTTTCTAATTTGTTATTGTCACATCAGATTGATCACAACTTTATTAATCATGAAAAGCTAATGGAAGAAACATTGGATTTTTCGGTTTTGATTTTTTGCCGGTGCCAATGCTTGTATCTTTCTGAGCTGAAACGTCTTCAGAAATTTGTAGACGAGGGAGGTAGTATTGTATTTTTGCATTCTCTTCCCACTATCAGTGTCAATGCCAAAAATCAAGATGCATTTGATGTTACCCTTGCTACTTTGCTACAATCAAAAAAAGTACGGTATTTTTCTCAAAATGAGATTACAAATCCCTTCACTTTTTCTATGAATCCCAAACCTATTTTTCAAGTGTTTCAAGAGCAGCAGATTCATTCGGAAGTTCGTTTGCTTGATCCAGATTCCAACATCCATATCGTTCATCGAAAGGCAGGGAATAGGAATTTCTATTTTATTGCCAATACGGGTCCTTCTGTTGCAAACAATGCCATCATTTTCCCGGATCAACATAAATTGGAAATGTGGAATGCAGAAAATGGAAAAGTACAACCTATCCGCATTCGATATCATGAGAAAAAAGATGTGTATTCTGTACGGCTGTATCCCTATGAGACTAAGCTTTTTGTAAACGATCCTGAAAAAGAAATTGTTCCCTCGTCTGTTTTTGTTTTCCAAAACGGGCATTATAAGATTGGGGGAATTCCTTTGACGGTCAATGGTATTCCGTCTGCATTTGTCCTTCGAGGGGATTGGTCAATTGCAATCAATGAAAAAGACTCTTTGGTTTCCAACCTGTCCTCTCTTCAGCAGCTTCACTATGAGGAAAAAGGTATTTTCCAGGTGACCTATCGAAAAGATTTTGTCATTCCCAATGAGTATCTACATTTTGGATTGGTAGTCGATTTGGGAGAAGTGAGAGACAATGCAGAACTATATTTTAACGGGAAATCGTATGGTCTTCGTTGTTGGCCTCCTTATCGTTATCAAATTTTTAAATCACTATTGAAAGGTGAAAATACAATCGAAATTCGCGTGACTGGTAGGATTCCTAAACAAACCATCGGGTTAAATCGAAGAGAAGGACTGATGGGTCCTGTTCAGATTATTCCTTACCAGGCGCTATAAGGAGCAACGTACATGAAAGAAGAATACATTGGTATATTGGTTGAGAATGGCGATATAGCAGGGCTTTTGAGTCTTTTGCGAGATCCACGATACCCGTATCGCTGTGAAATTATTCGAGCCTTGAGCAAAATGAAAGACAAAGAAGTGTTTCAGGCGTTAATGAATGTTTTGCGCTCAGATCCAAAGGAAGAAGTGCGCAGTTGTGCAGCGGAAACTCTTGGTTTGATGAAGAATATATCTGCACTTACTCCATTGATCATGGCTTTAAAAGATCCATCAGGAATGGTACGGTCTAGAGCTGCACAAGGATTGGGCAGATTAGGCGACAACAGAGCTGGGACCCAACTGATGAAAGGTTTGGAAGATCCTCACCCCGCTGTTCGTAGAAATTCGATCCTTGCTTTGGGCGTGATGAAATATACAAAAGCTTTTTCTAGGCTTTGTGAATTGCTCAATGATGAGGATCTTTATGTCAGAGCCACTGCCGCTGGATCCATTGGAAGGTTGGGTTCCCAAAAAGGAATTCCAGTTTTAAAGAAAATGCTATTGGATCCCTCCGACAAAATGGTACGATCTGCTATTGAAGGACTGGGGCGATTGGTCTTCCAGGAATCGCTTGATGTGCTACATGATTTTCAGACTTCCGAGCAATGCCCCCCTCGTGTAGAAAATGTATTGCGACAAGTGATTCAAAGGTTGCACACAAAACTGAATCAGCAGGAAATGAAAGACATTGTGGACGAGATGCAACAAAACAATGCAAATACAACCTATAAGAATTTTAAGGAAATGATAGAAAAGATTCACGATGAAGAGCTTTAATACCGTTGTTATTGGCGCAGGTCCAGCGGGAATGATGGCTTCTATTGAGGCAAGTAAAAAAGGGAGCGTCTGTCTTCTTGATTCCAATCCTTCTCCAGGGCAAAAGCTCCTTCTGACCGGGGGAGGACGTTGCAATGTTACGGTTTCTGAAAATGCACGCAACTTTCTAAAAGGAGTTCCCTCTCATTCCTCTTTTCTTTATTCTTCCCTTAATCAATTTTCTCCAGCGGATACGCAAACCTTTTTTAAAAATCGAGGTGTCTCTTTGCAAATTGAACGTAACAAGGCTGTTTTTCCTGTCTCTAACAAAGCCGAAACTATTGTTCAATGCCTACTAGAAGAAATGGATAGGCAAAACGTTGTATTTCAGCAGGCAACGGTACAGAAGGTACAAGCAAAAGAGGATGCACCCTTTTATATAGTCTCGGAACACCAGGGAAATACTCATGTATGGGAAGCCAATCATGTGATTCTGGCCACAGGGGGGAAAAGTTATTCACACACTGGTTCTACTGGAGGAGGATACTTGCTTGCCCAAGCTCTTGGGCATACGATTGTACCAACAGAACCGGGGCTGATTCATTTGGTTGTAAAGCCAAATATCTGGACAGATTGCCAGGGGATTTCTTTGTCCTCTATTGAAGTAAAATGGTGTGGAAGCAAGGAAAAATATCGGGGAGATTTTCTTTTTACAGAACATGGTTTTTCAGGTCCTGTCATATTGAACATGAGCCTGGAATGGTTTCGGAAACAAGAGCTATGTATCGATTTTTTCTCCTCCATAACGGAAGACGAATGGTTCGATGCAGCAGAAGATTGGCGACATTTTCATCCGACAATGAAAATCTCTTCCTGGCTACAGAAGCGGTTTCCTAAAAAAATGATTGCTGTTTTTTTATCCCAAGCTGAAATTGCAGATACAATTCCTGGGGCGGAGTTTTCTAAAAAAGACCAACGCAAATTGTATATGCTGATCCGCGGAGGGATTGTAAACTATGTACAAAAAGGATCGATTGAAAAAGCAATGGTCACCCTGGGAGGAGTTGATTTGAAAGAAATAAATCCTGGCACAATGGAATCCAAAATGCAACCCTCCTTGTTTTTTGCAGGAGAAATGATAGATGTTGCTGGCAAAACAGGGGGATACAATATACAAATTGCTCTTTCTACTGGTTTTGTAGCAGGACAATTAAAAACAAATCATCAAAGAGGTGAAACATGAAACATCGATTTCAAATCCATTTCATTCTTTTGTTCTTGATTGCAACTTTGTTGGTTGGATGTGGCCGAAAACCCAAAATATGGGTGTGGGAAACCAATGTAGGAACCATTGAAATGGAACTATATCCATGGGTTGCCCCTCAAAATGTTAAAAATATTGTCAACCTTACAAACGATGGGTTTTACGATGGGAAAAGATTTCATCGTGTAATCCAAGGGGAATTGATCCAAATAGGTGGATTTGATCGCGGAAGCAAATCGATGGACATGCTGGACTATAAGATTCCTGACGAAATAAATCCCAAGGATTTGCGATTGTCGGATGAATTGATTGAACAGTATGAAGAAAGTGGATATGAGTACAACTATAAAGTGCGATCGATGCCGCTTCGATATGGTGTTGTTGCTATGGCCAACCAAGGTCCTAATACAAACCAATCACAAGTATTTGTTGTTACAAATCCAGATGGTCTACAGTATCTAAATGGTCGATATACTCCCATTGGACAAGTAGTACAAGGTGTTTCGGTGATGAAACAAATTGAGCAAGCCCAGACAGATCGATTTGATGAACCTCTTGAGGAATTCTATATCCAGAAAGCAACGATACGATAGTATTATTTCATTGCTTGTTCAAGAAGGATCCGTTTTCTTTCTTTATCAAGTTCTAGAATCGTTACTTCCACAGATTGCCCAATAGGATACAGTTGAAATGCTTTGTCAACGGATGTTTTTAATGGCATGAAACCATTGTATTCGCAGCCAATGTCAAAAAAGATTCCAAAATCTGTAATGTTTGTGGCAGTTCCAGAAAGCTTCATGCCTACTTGCAGGTTTTCCATTTTGTAACAAGAAGATTGACTAAGAGGTTCTTGCAGTGTGTCTCGAAAGTCGCCTTCTCGCAGGCGAAGAAAGGTAAGAGTTTGCTGGATAGATTCTTGTGAGTCGACATTTTCTTTGAGAAAGTCTGAGATGCAAAATGTTTGCAGTCTTTTGTCTGAAAGAACTGGATCTGACTTGAACTCTTCCTCTGATAGACCAACAAACGATAGAATTCTACGAGCGATAGCATAGGATTCTGGGTGTACAATTGTATTGTCTAAAGCGCAGTTTCCATTTGGAATGCGACAGAAACCAGCACACTGCTCATAGGTTTTTTCTCCAATACCTTTAATACTTTTCAGTTCGTCTCGGTTTGTAAAACCACCTACTTCTTTTCTTCTTTGCACAATTCTGTCTGCCATTTTGGGCGTAAGACCTGAAATATACTGCAGAAGATCCACCGATGCAGTATTTATATTCACGCCTACCGAGTTGACAACCAGCGACACTTCTTGGGCAAGATATTCTTGCAACTTTTTTTGTGGAAGATCGTGCTGATACATACCAACTCCAAGCGATTCAGGTGGAATTTTCAGAAGCTCTGATAAAGGATCTTGCACTCTTCGTGCGATAGAAATGGATCCTCTGTGCAATACGTCAATGCCCGGGAGTTCTTTTGCTGCTCTTTCTGAAGCAGAATATATGGAAGCTCCTGTTTCGGAAACTCTACGAAACCGCGCTGCAGGTTGTCGATTCTGAATCCATTGGGCTACTACTTGTGAAACTTCGAAGCTGGCAGTACCACTACCGATTGCAAGTAAAGAAAAAGGATGTTGTTTGTACAGTGTATCCAGCACCTTTTGGGTTTCTTCTTGCTGGTTTTGTGGCGGAGCAGGATAAAAGGTACCAATCTGAACAACTTCTCCATTTCCGTCCACAAGAGCCCACTTTGAACCCATTCGATAGCCCGGGTCAACTCCTACAATCGAAAGAGAACCAAGAGGTTTTTGTAGAAGCAACGACCGAAGATTTTTCCCAAATACAAACAAGCTTCTGTTTTGTGCATATTCCAGAAGGTTTGATCGAATTTCTCTTAGAACACTTGGAAGGATTCTTTTGCGCAGAGCTGTTTTTCCCACTTCCAAAAACTCTTTTTGATACGGGTGCGATGGATGAGTGTAGGGATGCTTTCGAAAAATCCTTTCCATCCACTGATCTGGCTCGGAAAAATGGACTTGTAGTACTTTTTCTTTTTCCCCCCTTGTGATGGCTAGTATTTGATACGGTTTACAACGAGAGACAGGGCGGGAAAACTGATAGTAATGTTGGTAGGTTTTGTTCGTATCATTGTCAGGTTTTGCCTTGATGAAAAGAGAAGAATACCTGGAGTATTGGTAAGCAATTTCTTGATGAATAGAGTGCTGCATCACAAAATCTTCTTCGACAAGCGAACATATGCCTTCCCAAACAGATTCTTCCGTCGGAAAATCAGGAGTACAATACGTTGAAACTAATAGTGACAACCGTTTAGAAGCTTTCACAAACTGCTTTTTCAAGGTTTCAAGTCCAGCTTTTCTCGCTTTTTCTGCTGCCGTGATACGAGGCTGTTTATATGGTTTGTATAGGTCTTCTACTTCTGATATGGTTTGAGCAGCATCTAGACGTTCTTTTAGGAGGGGATGAAGCCGATCCTTTTTTTGGAGCAATGCAAAAATAGCTTCTTTGCGTTTTTGCAAGGTTCGTCTTTCGTCAGCGCATGAAAAAATATCTCGCAACTCCTGGTCGGTGAGTTTGTTGGTGATTTCTTGTCGATATCTGGCAATAAAAGCCAAACTACAGCCCTGTTCTCGCAGAGAAAGGGCAGCATGAATCTGGTTTTCTCTTATCCTCAAAATTCTTGAAATGTATGCTATATCATGTTTTGTAAGTGTTACTTCTTGGTTTGTCATAGTACTCCTTTCATAATAATGATATAATGAACATATCCATTTGAAAAACTTGGAGGGATATCGTGAAAGGATTTTCTTTAGAACAGGCAGTTCGAGATGGTTTTTATTTTTGCTCAAGTGTAGGGCGTCGCAGTAAGCCTTTGTGGTTGTTATTTTTTGTTGCATGGGGGTTGTTGCTGATACAAACCTTCATGATGGACGCAGTGCTAGGAATTTTTTTTGAAACGTTTGGTTTCGAAACAGCCGCAGAATCTTTAGTATCGCAACCGACATGGATTGCACAATTAAATCCTACTACTGTAGGGGTGTTCCTTTTTATCATAATGGTCTTGGTGCTACTTGTTCATATGGTACTTCAAAAGGCAGCTATGTTGTCGCATCGATTTTCTGGAGAAGAGATACAGCCAGATTTTTTTAAGGTGCCCGGAAACGTAATTTTAAACTACTTATGGCTCCTTCTTATATTCAATCTTGTCGTGTTTGCAGGCACTCTTTTTCTTATTATCCCAGGCGTTGTTTTATCAATTACGTATGCTTTTGCCCCTTACATGCTTTTGGATAAGCAAAAGGGAACCATGCTTTCGTTTCGGTTGAGTTCTCAATTGATTGATGGTGTTCGGTGGAAATATTTTTTATGCGAGTTGTTGGTAAGTGTTATTGCAATAATATTGGTACTAGCAGCTACGCAACCATTTGAAATCTTCCTAGGCAGTGGATCGATGTTTGTACCTCTGTGGAGCAATTTTCTATCTGCCTTTCTTGTTTTTTTCCTCATTTTTTTCCGGGCTTCCATATACCGACAACTTATCGAAAGCATCAAATTCAACCCAGCGATGGAACCAGAATTTGTAAAGAATTATTTTGTGGTTCGATATCGTGATGACGAGGCAGATGCGAATGACAATATCGAATTCTCAACTAGAACAGAAGCAGACTAAGAGATTTGCAAGGGGTTGTATGTCTTTTTTAATGAATTGCTTTGGAGAAGTTAAAAAAAGTGTTACAATTTTCACAAAAGAGAAAGAATTCTCTTTTGTCTTCATCAAAACACCCCATGGGCTCCGCGATAACCAGAACCAGGAGCCCTTTTTGTGGGACTTTAAAAACAAGATTTTTTATCGCACAGTTTTACTTTTTCTAGTACTTTTTGTGTTTTTCTTAAATTTTTATGGTTGCAACCCTAAAAAGAAGTTATATAATGCTGTTTTTTTACCAGTACCGGTTCATCAGTTGCCTTCACTGCCTCCCCTCTCATGGGATGATTTGCCTGCCGATGAAACCACTGCTTTCTATCAATGGGTCACTCCTTTTTTGCAACAAGCACTTGCTCTGGATATTTTTACATCTTTGGAAGTGCAAACTCCTGCAAAAACAATGTCCAAGGGTCAATTTCTATCCAAACTATGTTATTGCCTGAAAAGACCTTCTCAAATAAAAGCAGCTATGCCTTTTGCAGACATCCCCTCCCATACCCCCCTCTATAACGATGTACTGTTTGCACTTCAGCAAGGAATTATTGAAAAACCACCAAGCAATGAACTAGACCCGCCCTTTTTTCACCCGGATGCACCCATAGAAAGATGGGAAGCTGCGCTATGGTTCGCGAATGCGCGTCAAATTGATTTCTCATACTACCAGGAAAATGTGTTGTATATTTTGACACAAGACGGCACAGAAAAATTTCCTTCTGAGCAAGCTAGATTGGCTATGGCAATTAGCTTCCACCCAGCCTATCAGTTTCTTCCGTATCGATGGTCTACCAATCATGAATACAGACTAGCCAAACCCTATGGACTCCTTACTTATTGCGAAGCAAGTTTTGGACTGTTTCATGTGCTAGTACCTCCCGTGAGCCAAGAACCTTTGCATATTGCTAAAGAAGGAATGGCCCCTAGCAGCGATGTGATTGCCAAGGAAGACTTTGATCTTTTATCTCCGTATCTCTATGTTCCAGCTATTAGTGAAAGGGATATGCATTGGGGGTTTTCCCCTCTTTTGGTTGAATCCATTCCCCATATTGACAATGGTAGCATGCGGATACTAGATGATGGAAGAGTACAGTGTATATACAAGATTCGCGATTATCTCTTTTGGTCCAATGGAGATCCTATTGTTGCACAAGACGCCATTACAGGATTTCAGTTTGCCATGCAGTTTGTCAATTCATCGGTACCTTTTGATTGGCTTTTAGGCATAAAAGTAGAAAGCCAGAATACTGTTTTGGTTACATGGAAACGTCCTTTTTATGGAATAGAGCGTGCGTTTTACTTGTATTCACAATCGCTGGAGTTTCCACTCCGCTGGGATCAGTATATTCATTGTGCTTCCTTTTCTTTGGATACCTGGGACAAGGAAACAATCCATTTGGTAGAAAACCGAAAATCTGTTATAGGGACAATTCCGGATACATCCATTTACATCGATTTTTATCAAAACGCGCCCCCTGCTATAGAAAAGTATGATTTGATTATACCTACAATGGATTCCGATTGGATTGAAATCCCCTCTTCTTATTCCACTATCTATTCACCTACCATGCAGTGGGAGCATGTTGATCTAAAACTTCCGAATCGCATTCTGAACGATATCTCTGTTCGAGAAAAAATAGTTTCCGCTATCCATTATGAGGAGTTAAATCGATTCGTTTGGAACGGGAATGCATGGCTATCTCCCGGTTGGTTTCTACCTCTTCATCCTTCTCTCCAGGGAAAAGTAGAATCCTTGCAGAAAACTTTGGAAAGCTCTATAGATAAAGCTGTTGGGTTCGACCCGGAGATGGAACATCTCGATGTAGTAACAGACGAAGAAGAACCAATATCTCTTCGCCTGATTGTTCTTTCTTCCAATGATAGAAGAGAGCAAACAGCAAGTTTTCTTCAATCTTCATGGGAAGACATTGGCCTGCACGTTGATTTGGAATTTCTTGAGGAAGAAGCTTTTTTTGCCTTGTTGCAAGAACCTTCTAAAGAAGAGGCAAGAGCATTTCTGTATTCATGGGTATTTACCCCTCAAACCAATCTGTTTTCCATTCTCCACTCAAGCTGCATTCCTGGTGCAAAAAAAAACCAACAGGCAGAAAACCATACAAGTTTCCAAAATGCTCAAGTTGATTTACTATTACTCAAAACTCTTTCCGAACCAAATGCCGAAAAAAGAGCGCAAAACTTGTATGATATTCAAGTGGAAGCTTTGCAAGAGGCGCGTACCATTCCATTGTTTTATGTACCAAAAGCAGCTATAGTTTCCCATGATGTGCAGGGATTGTATAATCCCCACTCGGGCATTTCTATTGATTGGGCCCCTTACTATTTGTATGTATCCACTTCAAAGGAGACGCAATGAAAAAATTACATGTTTCATTAGACAATGTAGGAGATGTTCTACCCGAAGATTTGACAGAAGAACAAAAAGCACGAGTTAAAACGCTTTTTTACAAAAAACTGTCGTTGGAGGCTCATTCCTTTTACAAAGGAAAAATGCAAACATTTCCAAAGGCGGGAGTGTTTGGGTTTAACTGGTTTAATGCCTGGTATACACCCGGCATATCAAACATCTCTACCACCATTCGCGACGACAATGATATGTCTTTTACTTTGACGAATCGAGGAAATTTGGTAGGCATTGTTTCCGATTCTACTCGCGTCCTAGGAGATGGTGATGTCACCCCTCCAGGCGGATTAGGTGTTATGGAGGGAAAAGCCTTTTTGATGAAATACCTTGGAGGAGTCGATGCGAATGCATTGTGCATGGACAGCAGAAATGCTGAAGGGAAACCAGATCCCTCCATTATTATAGAGTTTGTAAAACGAATCCAGCATAGCTACGGAGCGATTAACTTGGAGGATATTTCACAGCCGAATTGTTACGAGGTGTTGGATACGTTGCGAGACGAATGCGATATCCCTGTTTGGCATGATGACCAACAAGGAACCGCTTGCGTCATATTGGCTGGCTTGATTAATTCATTAATTCTTGCTGGCAAAAACATAGACCAGGTTCGCATCGTGTTTAATGGTGCTGGTGCTGCCAATATGGCAAATGCACGATTGATCTTGGCTGCGGGAGCCAAACCAGAAAACATTGTGATGTTTGATGTCCAGGGCCCACTAAATACTTCGCGAAAAGATTTTATGGAAGATGCTCGATATTATGCGCACAAAGCGATATGTGAGACGACCAATCCCCGCAATTACCAAACGCTCAAGGAAGCTCTTGTGAATGCAGATGTTCTGATATCGTGTTCCAAACCAGGACCAGGCGTGATAAAAAAGGAATGGGTTTCAAAAATGGCAGAGAAATCAATACTATTTGCTTGTGCCAACCCAGTTCCTGAAATTTATCCGTATGAAGCCAAAGAAGCAGGAGCTTTTATTGTGGGAACAGGCCGAGGAGATTTTCCCAATCAAATTAACAACTCTTTGTGCTTCCCGGGCATATTGAAAGGTGCCTTGCTTGTTAGAGCAAAAAAAATAACCGATCCTATGGCAATTGCAGCCGCAAAAGCTATTGCAGCGTATTCTCGTAAAAAAGGAATTCATGCAGAACAAGTGATATGCAAAATGGATGATATGGAAGTGTTTCCGTATCAAGCTGCAGAAGTTGCTACAGAGGCTGTTCAATCGGGAATATCAAGAATACAAAAAACATGGCAGGATGTGTACGATGAAGCCTTGGCAGATATTCGAACTGTCCGTTCCATGATGAAAGACATGATGGATGCCGGTTGGATTCAACAAATTCCACAAACTTTGTTGCAAGATGCTTTGCAGTGGTCTTTGGAGGAGCTTCAAAGGCAGCAATCCTAGGTAGGAGACTAGTATATGTTTGAACAAAAAAGGATTTCAAGAGAACCGCTGTACGATTTTTTAATGAAAGTATTGCAGAAAGTGGGATGTAAGGAGTTTCAAGCCTCTGCTGTGGCAGATGTTTGCCTTGAAGCTGACATGAGGGGAATATCCTCCCATGGAGTGGCACGTCTCCCTCGATACATAGACCATATACAAAAAGGACTGATACAACCCGAAGCAGAACCCGAGATTCTCTTTCAAACGGGCGTTTCTGCCGTGTACGATGGCCATCACGGAGTAGGTCAGTATGTCGCTAAAATTGTATGTGAAAAAGCAGCCCAAATGGCTCAAAAAAATGGAGTGGGCATTTCTGTAGTACGAAATTCTAATCATTATGGGATTGCCGGGTATTGGGCAGAGCAAATCATGAAAAATGAAATGATTGGAATGAGTACTTCCAATACAGCCCCACTTGTTGTACCAACATTTGGATCGCAAGCAGTTTTAGGAACCAATCCAATCTCGGTTGCCATTCCCAGTTACTATTCTTCTCCCATTATGTTAGATATGTCTACAAGCGTAGTTTCAAGAGGCAAACTGGAAGTGTTTTCTCGGAATAAAAAGCCAATTCCACATGGTTGGGCTGTGGATGCAAATGGAAAGTCTACAGATGATCCAACAGAGGTACTGGACAATCTTAAAGAGCAAAGAGGAGGTGGCATTGTACCTTTGGGAGGAGAAACAACAACCCATGGTGGACACAAGGGCTTTGGTCTATCCTTTATTGCCGAATTGCTAACCGCTGGGTTGAGTTTGGGAGCATCTTCGCTACATACTTACAAAGAACATGGGAATATTAGTCATTTCTTTATGGCTATTCGGCTGGATTTGTTTGGTGATAGCAATGCGCTACTGGAACATATGCACCAGATTGCTCTGGAAGTTAAACAAACCAAGCCTTGCGAAGGCCATTCGGAGATCTATATTCATAACGAGTTGGAATATCGCTCTAGAGAGGATGCATTGAAAAACGGAATCAAACTTGATATACCTACATATATAGAATTGAAAAAAATTGCTGACCAATTTGTGTTAAATTTGTAAAAATTTTTCGTCAAACCCTATGGAACCGAAAGATTTCATGATACACTAACGATATATCGTACTTTGGGAGACATTGTGCAAAGAATAATCATTGGTATTGTTATTTTTGTTTCAGTTGTGGTTACCTTCCTGGTCGTTTTTGTGTTGCTCAGAAAGTATATACTGCAAATCAAAACAAAAAGAGAAGCTGAGATTAAACAAAGTATCTATGAAGAAATTGAAGACAAGTTGTTTTCTTTGGCACCTGAAGAATTTACAAACTATTTTAGTGATCCAAGAAAAAGACAATACATCTACGACGTTTTGAAAGAAATGGTTGTAGAGAATGGGTATGATTTTCATGGGATATTTGATGAAATGAATTTTACCCATGAGATGATGGAAAGAGTAGAAAGAAACGCAGATCGACAAGCTCTAAAAGATTTGTCCTTAATTAAATCTCCTATCTCGTATGACTATTTATGTCAGCTTCTTCAGTCCGATGATATCGAGCTAGTGTACAGAGCTGGCTATGCTCTTTCCTATATATCACTAGAATCCTATCAAAAAAGAGTTGTGATTGATCTTCTGCTACAAACCAAGATCACAAAGCAGCGACTAATGGAAATTATTTCCACCATGCAACCATCCATAAATCTTTTGTTGGAAGAACTTGAGAAACAAACTTCTCAGCGAGAGAAAATTATCCTCCTAAACGCAATGAAACAAAGAGTTATTGGGTATACCACTCGATTTCGTTTTCTAGAAAAGAAACTTCGCATTCAGAATCAGGTTATTATCGATCAGCTGAAAGGGTATATAGATGACGCAGAAGAAGTTGCCATAGCGGCACTAGATGTTATTAGTGATACACGGCAAACGCAGGCCCTTGATATTGTTATACATGCAGCCAATACATGGGAAAATCCGTTAGTGTTAGCCGCAGCTGCGGATTGTTGCTCCAAATTTCCACCCGAGCACAGGGCTTTGTCTTTGTTATACCACTTAGCACAGCATACAAACTATTGGGTTCGCCTAGCGTCTTTTGAATCGCTCTCAAAAATGGGAGAAGAGGGCTATCGACAGATCTTCTTGTTATCGATGAATACAGAATTTCTCTCCAAATATCCCTCCACCTATTATTTGATTTACCAAATCATTTCTGAAATACCCAATATGTCAGTTCTTATCGAGCGTTTTAAGCAAGAGCAATATACAAACCAAGACAGAGTTTTAAATGCTAGTTAAAATATTCATCATACTCAGCTGGGTCATTTTTGTATATTTTATTCTTATCTGTGTTCAATATATATTTTTGATTGTTGTTTCGTTTTCACGACTTCTTCATTTTAACCGCGAGGAACGAACAGGGTTTCCGTTTGAAGAAGCTCATGCTTTGCCTATATCCATCATTATTCCATCGTTTAATGAAGAAAACACAATTTGTGACACCATTCATTCTCTTCTTTCTCTCTCGTACCCAAAGTTTGAAATTGTAGTTGTGAACGATGGATCCAGAGATCATACCTTGAAATATATCATTGATGAATACCAGCTTCGCCGCGTGGATATTCTTCCTCATGGGAATATTCCTACGGAAAGAATCAAGGCTGTGTACTCCAGTTACAAATATAGCAATTTACTGTTAATTGATAAGTACAATGGTGGGAAAGCAGATGCCCTGAATACAGGAATCAATATGTCTTCCCATCCTTTGTTTTGTTCCATTGATGCTGACAGCGTCATAGAAAAGAATGCCCTCATGAGAATGGTAAAGCCATTTTTACTAAAAGAAGATGTTGTTGCTGTTGGGGGCATTGTTAGAGTAGCCAATGGATGCGATATTGAAAATGGGGAAGTAAAAGCAATACATCTTCCTAGCAATCGTCTTGTCCGATATCAGATTATTGAATATTTACGAGCCTTTTTGTCCAACCGTATTGGTATGGAAAAATTTAACTGTTTAGCTATTGTATCAGGTGCTTTTGGCTTGTTTCGTAAAGATATTGTTGAGAAGATTGGTGGATATCGTAACACCATTGGAGAAGACATGGAAATTACCTTGCGTATCCACGAATATTTACGACGAAATCGTGTGAAATACTACATTGATTTTATACCCAATGCAGAATGTTGGTCGCAGGTACCCAATGATTTTCGTAGTCTTCGTTCCCAAAGAATACGTTGGCATATTGGTTTAATTGATTCTCTGTGGATCCATAAGAAAATGTTTTTCAATCCGCGATATGGATCTGTAGGGCTATTTGCAATTCCCTATTATTGGTTTTTTGAAATGGCAGCTCCTTTATTTGAATTTTTAGGATATTTAATCTTTCTTCTTCTTCTTTTTTCTGGCGCGATTTCTTATTTTGTTGGCATTGTGTTTCTTATGGCTCTTTTGTTTGGTTTTTTCTTTTCCGTATCCTCTATTGTGATGGAAGAGTTTTCCTATCAGCGTTATAGCAAAGTAGGCGAAATTGCGGCTTTAATCTTGTACTCCATTTTTGATCAATTTTGGTACCGACCCATGCAAGCTTTCTTTCGACTTCAAGCTTTTTTTATTCGGCCTAGTAGAAGACAGAAATGGGGAAATATACAACGAAGAACATTTGCAGAAGACCTTGAGAAACAAAGAGAGTAATATGAAAGCAAAGAGGTTGTATGGACGCACATAAGAATCTTTCCAAAAATCCAGCACAAAAAAAGAAAAGAACATTTTCGGAAACAAAAATGGCTGCTCTCATTTTTTCTGCCATTGCTCTTGTTCTTATTCTTACGCCCATTTTGCTTTGGTCTCTCCAGCCATACCACAAGCTTCATGTTTGGATACTAGACAAGACTGTTCCCACCCAAGAGTATCGAGAGCATCGCGGTACCATGTGGGCCCTAAACTATTATCGCATCACAGATACAAAGATTGATCACTCGTATTACCGCTATAACAAAGATTACTACGGGTTTTACCCTATATCGTCCGATGAATTCTCCATTAAAGATTTAGTGTATGCTCCGCCAGATCCTGATTTGATTCTATTCACAGATACCTATGGGGTATACAAAGATGATTATTGGATCCCCAATAAAAAGGGGAATCGGTCCTCTCTTATATATGGTGGTTTGTCCCGAGAAGATATTTTTATGCTCCGCAAGAATTTAAAATACAATACTACCCTGGTTACTAGTTTTAATACATTTGCTCAACCTACCGATGAGGGCACTCGGAAACAATTTGAGAAAATTATTGGTGTGGAGTGGAAAAGATGGATGGGACGATTTTTTATTAATCTCGAGCGAGACAAAGAAGTTGCTGTATGGATGGTTCGCAATTGGGAAGAACAACACGATGCTGTATGGGATTTTACTGGTCCCGGGTTTGTACTGTGTTCAGATTGGGATCAAGTAGAAGTCATGGAAGAAGGGATTCATTTTCACAAAGAAAAAGATATCTCTTTTGCTTTTCTACCACCCTATACAGAAGAATTTAACTCCAAGACAGATATTTCCTACTACTATTGGTTTGACTTTATTCAGCCCTTCGAAGAAACTGAAATACTAGCAGAATATACAATGGAAGTCACAGAGGAAGGCCAAGATTTATTAGATTCCTTAGGACTGGATTCGGTGTTTCCTGCCATTACTCGAAAAAGAACATCGGATTATACCGCCTACTATTTGGCTGGAGATTTTGAGGATCACAAAACAAGTTCATTTCTTTGGCATGTATATGGCCTAGATACACTTCGAAAATGGTTTAGTCTGGATTTTCGCGGAGAAGCTTATGAGTATTATTGGAGGGGCTACTTGCCCTTCATGAAAAAAGTACTCCAAGATGTTGTAGCAGAGCGCGAGAATTTTAGTCCACCCCAAGAAAAAGAAAATGTTGAAGTACGCAATGGCATCCATTTCATTAGCAAGACAGAGCAAAAGAATTTACAGCTTTACAAAGACGATGCCTGGGAGAACTTTTTTGTGAAGGGCGTCAATATTGGCATGGCTCTACCCGGTTACTGGTTTACAAATTTTCCAGAAGAAGACGATGTTTATTATTCTTGGTTTGAGAAAATTGGCGACATGAATGCCAATACTGTGCGAGTTTATACCCTCATAGATCCTGCTTTTTATCGAGCTCTTTATTTGTACAACCTGGATCATCCTGCGAAGCCTATTTATCTGCTCCAAGGCATATGGCCTGAAGAACATCCTCCCAATGGAGATTATTGGGCCCAAGAGTATATGGATAGTTTTGTGAAAGAAATACAATGGGGCGTGGATGCAATTCATGGAAACGCAGTGATACCAAAACGTTCAGGAAGGGCTTGGGGGCGTTACATTGCGGATGTTTCTCCCTGGACGCTGGGATATCTTGTGGGCCGAGAATTTGAAGCCATGGAAGTTTCAGCAAACAATTTGATCAATCCTGGTAAGTTGTATACTGGCACCTACATTGGGGTTACCGACGAAGCAACACCTACAGAGGCTTGGATTGCTTGGGCATGCGACCAAACGATGGACTATGAAACAACAGAATATCAGTGGCAACGACCCGTTTCTCTTGTCAGTTGGCCTACTCTAGATGTAATTGAGCATGAGTCGGAGTGGGACGACCTTACCGATAAATCAAATCAGTTTAATGACATGGAGGTTGTTGATATCCGGCATTTTGTCACAAAAAAAGCTTGCGAAGCTGGCTTTTTTGGTAGCTACCATATTTACCCAAACTATCCTGATTTTATGAACAACGAGCTTCTATATCAATCTTACAGTGATGAGCAGGGAACCTTAATGTACGCTGGATATCTAGATGAATTCATGAGCACTCACGGGGAGTATCCAGCCCTTGTTGCAGAGTTTGGTATGGCTACGGGCATGGGAACCGCTCACGAAAACCCGGATGGGCTCCATCATGGAGGTGTTACCGAAAAGCAACAAGGAGAAATGACAGTTCGCATGATGAAAGCTATGCAAAAGTATGACTATATTGGGGGCTGCATTTTTGAGTGGATGGATGAATGGGCGAAGAAAACTTGGACGACGGAGTCGTTTATGATTCCTTATGAACACCATGTATATTGGCACAATGCAATATGCCCTGAACAAAACTATGGACTCCTTGCAAACGAAACTGTCAAACCCCAGACTCCTGGTCTTGTTATTGAAGAAGATAGAGAAGAACTTCTACGAAAAATGGAGATTCGAAACGATGCTTCTTATCTCTATTTGGATTTGTTTTTTGATCAACCCATTTCATTGGATCAATACGATGTTAAAATTGGAATTGATACGTATGATAAAATTCTAGGTAGTTATCGATATTCTCCCTCTTTGTTGTTCCATTCTCCTACAGGAATGGAGTTTCTACTTCATTTTTCCAAAAATAGCCAGGAAATTCGAGTGAACCCTGGATACAACATTGGACGCATGAAATTTTCATCGCAGATTGATTATTCGGGGCAATTTGAAATTATTGATCCCATCATTAACAAAGAAAGAACGACCCAAAATGGTCGCTATATTCCTGAAATTCGCGAAAATGGAAGCCGTCTTTCGCAAGGTGAGTTTAAAGGGAGCACCCATCATTACAACATCAAAGATTCACGTATTCTGCAGATTCGAATTCCATGGGGTCGATTGAATGTAACCGATCCTTCGAGCCGGACTGTTTTGGACGATACAAAACAATACAATTATTATCCTGAGCGAGATACATTCAGTACGAAAGTTACAACAGGATTTCTCATCACAGCTGTTGTACAAGATGCTCAAGGAACATTGGTTGATGTTTTTCCCGGTACAGTAAAGTCTGTGAGAGATCAGTCTGTAAAATGGGACACACTTGTCCCATACACCTGGGAAACATGGACATGGGCAATACCTCCTTATGAGCAGAGATTGAAAGACAGCTGGTGGATACTTCGAGACTACTTCCAATCGCTAGAGGGCTAGTTTATCTCTATCGTTCTCTATCTTTATTGACCAGGGGGCCTGTATTTCATTTGCAATGTGATTTCAATTTCTTCGCAATCAAATGGGTCCGATGCTTCTTCAATAAGCCATAAATTGATCGTGAGTTTCATTCTGTCTTCTTCTAGTGGTATGTAAATGGCATCTTCACCAAAAGAAGTTTGTTTGTATTCTGCTTGGTAATAGGGGTAGTATCGTTGTAAGTCTGCAAACTCGTGCTTAAGGGGGTCAAACACATAGGACCGAAACGATAGATAAAAATCCTCCCATTGAATTTCATGCATTGTTTTTTCGTACTCTGACATTTCAAGAGAAAACCCTTCAGTGTATTGAGGGACAGGAGTTTCTCCTTCTTCCCAGGAAGGCCATAATACATACCAACTATTGTGGTCAATATCGACCCATTCTCCCGATTCATTTTGTTTCGGGAATCCCCATTTTGAAAATTCAAGATCTATTTCTGCACGGGCCGTGGGAAAATCTGGGTCAGATTTGTACAGAAAGATACCCAATACCACGTTTTGGTCTAGCCTCTCTAGGTTTTGGTCAATGATAAAAGAATACGTACCGTATTGTGCAACCTCCTGGGAAACGATTTGAGCACATGTCCATGCATCTAAGTTGCTATCATATCGAAGCGTTAGGTGCAGTTTGCCATCGCGATCAACCGATACATTCTTTTCACTATCAGAAAAATAATTCCCCCCCGGTGCAATTTTTGTCCAGAGGGAGTTTGTTACTTGCCAATCTTGCTTTGCAAATTGAAGGATGCGATGAGACTCAGATTGACTAGGGGAAGGATGTCCTAGGAACGAAAAGGCAAATATGAAGATAAAAATACTAGCCAAGCGACTTCTTTTTCTTGAAATCATTTTGTCTCCTTTGATTGTTTCTTATAATACCATTTAATGGACAGAATGTTACAAAGAATGAACAATTGACAACACGATGTGTATTTATAGGTAAGTATACTTTTCCTGAAAGGATGAATATAGATGGCACCACTATTTTTAAAGCGAGTTTTTCTTTTGTTTCTGTCTTTTTTATTGCTACTTTCTTTTTCTCATTCCTCTGTAGACGCATACCCAAATCGCCTCCCACTGTATCCTTCCCAATGTGATTACCAAGAGATATCGTCCATGGAACATGGATGGGAAAATGCGTACCGAACAGGGTATGTGTATTATGATGATTATTTTAAAATAGAAGGCAATACTTCTTTGGCGATACAAACTGACAGACGCGACCGGAGCAATATTGTAGGGGCCTCTATTTCATTTCCACCACAGACTTTTGAATACAGAGCTTTCCGTTTCTTCGTACGCGTCTCTGATTGGAATGATGTTGAGCTGTTTAGCATTTTGATGAATAGCAATGGCATGTGGCACGATATGTATGCTGTTGATGTGAAATCTTTGTTAACAACTCCTAACAACGAAGAATGGATTGAAATTGTATTGTCGCGCAGTGAAATGTTTGCTGTTCAACAACCAACCTGGTCCTCCATTAACAAAGTGATGTTTCGATTGATATCGAAGCCCGATACTGAGCCAACTGTTTGGGTAGACAATTTTGGTCATTTTGAGTCCGCTAAAAAGCCCTATTTATCTATCATTTTTGATGACGGAATGTCGGTGATATACGACCATGCTCTCCCCGTTTTCGAAGAATTTGGCGTGCGGGGTAGTTGTTTCATCATCCCCGATTTTATTGGTTTGGAAAGGGATGGGTTTATGACACAAAGACAACTGGATTTTCTGGCCTATTGGCATGGTTGGGGAATTGGAGGGCATGACTGGATGAAGCTGACGGATCTTCCTATGGAGCATTCTCCAGACGATCCAAGCTGGTTGTATACGCTGGATGAATCGTTAGCTAGGAACAAGGCCTATTTTGAAAAGCATAAGTATCCGGGTAGGGATTGCTATGCCATTCCTTATGGTGCTTACAATGAGAAAGTGCTGGATACAATTTTGAAGTATTACACCTATATACGTCCTCACAATAACCTTTCGCAACCTAGCGGATATGTTTCTCCTTCAACCATCAATTCTCATGTTGTCTATGCCGATCTACCCATTGAAGAAGTGCAGCGCTGGATTCACAATGCAAAAAAGAACGGTGATTGGGTAGTATTGGTCATGCACAGAGTGGTTCCAAACCCTAGAAGCGGTATTGATACAGAAAATTCTGTTGAATATTTGCGGCAAATACTAGAATATGCACTGTATATCGAAGAAGTTGACGTTTTACCTTTTCATGAAGTTCTAGAAGAATATTATCCTCTTGCTGGGTAGCTTTATTGTGCCTTTCCTTGATTGGCCACTTTTTGCGTAGCAGCGCGAATAGCATCTTCATCTCCAAGGTAGTAATGGCGTATCGACTCTAAAGTATCGGTCATCTCGTATACAAGCGGAATGCCTGTAGGGATGTTAAAACCAACAATTTCATCATCCGGCACTTTATCAATAATTTTTACCAGTGCTCGTAAGCTGTTACCATGAGCGGCAATGAGAATATTTTCTCCGGCACGTATGTCAGCTTGTATAGCTCCTTCCCAAAGAGGAAGCACCCGGGCAACGTTGTCCTTTAAAGATTCGCACAAAGGCAATTCTTCCTTGCTTAATGTTGCATAGCGTGGGTCATTTCCCGGATATCGATCATCTGTTTTTTCTAGAGCAGGGGGTGGTGTGTCGTAGCTCCGCCTCCAAATATGCACTTGTTCTTCTCCAAATTTTTTCGCCATTTCGGCCTTATTCAATCCTTGCAAAGATCCGTAATGCCTTTCGTTGAGCTGCCAATACCGAACAACAGGAATCCACATAAGGTCCATTTCATCCAATGTAATCCAAAGCGTACGAATGGCTCTTTTTAAATAGGATGTATAAGCTTTTGAAAAAGAAAAATTCTTCTCTTTCAGAATTGTACCTGCCGATAGGGCTTCTTCTTTGCCTTTTTCACTCAAGTCGATATCGGTCCAGCCTGTAAAACGGTTTTCTTTATTCCAAAGACTTTCGCCGTGACGTAGTAATACAATTTTTTTCATGTTCTACCTCCTAGATTGCTAATGGTATGGTACTATCATACAGAAAAAAAGGGAAAAATGGAGAGGAAAGAGACAGCTTTTGATTTGGAATTCATGCAAAAAAAAACTCCCCGAGAGGGACTCGAACCCCCAACCTATTGGTTAACAGCCAACCGCTCTACCATTGAGCTATCGAGGAATTATGCACAACGATGATTATATTGAGGATTTTTTAGAAGTCAACTATGATTTCTATCATAAAATGAACATTGCATCTCCGAAGCTATAAAACTGGTAGCAGTTCTGAACGGCTTCCTGGTAAGCTTTCAAAACATACTCTCTGTCGTACAAGGCAGATACGAGCATGATGAGTGTAGAGCCAGGAAGGTGAAAATTGGTAATGAGTCGGTCAATGATTTGATAGGAATAGCCTGGCTTTATAAACAAGTCCGTGGTGCCACTACCTGGATGCACGATCCCGTCCTTTGCACAACTTTCTAGAGTTCTTGTGACAGTAGTCCCCACCCCTACGCACGCATGACCATTTTGTCTAGCTGCGTTAATAGTGTCCGCTGCTTCCCTGGACACTTCATACCATTCAAGATCCATTTTGTGATCCTCAATGTTTTCACACTTCACCGGCTTAAAGGTTCCGGGGCCTACATGAAGCGTGATGGTTACAATGCAAACGCCTCGATTGGATAAATCGGCAAGAAGTTCATTTGTAAAATGCAAACCAGCTGTTGGGGCAGCAACAGAGCCATTGTATTTGGCATAAACCGTTTGGTAATACTCTTTCCATTGGTCTGGGTCTGATTTGATATAGGGGGGGAGAGGGGTTTTTCCAACCGTTTCTAGGAGTTCCATAAAGGATTCTGAAGAATCCCAAGAAAAATCAATGATTCTTTCCCCACTACTAAGGACGGCCAATACTTTTCCTTCCAGTTTCCCACTAGAATGCTGTAAGATTTGTCCCACTCTTGCTTTTCTGCCAGGTGTTACATAGCATGTCCATGAATGATCTGGATTGGGTCGAATCAGCAGTACTTCTACGTGGCCTTTGGTATCTTTTCTTTCCAGGAATAACCTTGCGGGGATCACGCGCGTGTCATTAATGACAAGCACATCTCCTGGGCGGAAGTAGTCTACTACATCTTTAAATGTTTTGTGAGCAATGGTGTGGGTTTTTCGATCCAACACCATCATTCTTGCCATTTCTCTTTGCAGGGAGGGGGTTTGGGCAATCAATTCCGTGGGAAGATCAAATGTAAAATCAGTTGTTTTCATTCCTGTGTAGTCTCTTTCTAAGGGTCAGTAATCGCTGTTTAAATTGTTTTTCTTTGCCTTCTTCAGAAGGGCAATACAACTCTGTGCCTTGTAGATTTTGTGGCAAATAGTCGGTAGATACAAATCCATTTTTTGCATGAGGGGGGTAGATATAATCTTTTCCATACCCTATTTGTTTCATAAGTTTTGTGGGGGCATTGCGAAGAAATAGGGGAACGGGTGCATCTGGATTTTCTTCTAGAATGGCCTTGGTTTTATGAATTGCTTCGTAAACCCGATTGCTTTTTGGTGCTAGGGCTAAATACAATACAATTTCTCCCAATATAACATCGCATTCTGGATACCCAATTTTGCTGCAGGCTTCAAAAGCATTTTGGGCAAATACTAGGGCAAATGGATCAGCAAGACCTATATCTTCTGCGGAAAACCGGACCAATCGGCGAGCTACATACAAAGGGTCTTCCCCTGCGTCAATGATGCGCATAAGGTAGTATAATGCTGCATCTGCGTCGCATCCTCGCATGCTTTTGTGCAGTGCTGAAATCAGGTTGTAATGATATTCCCCCGCTTTATCATAGGACGGGATTTTTTTTTGAACAATGGATAAAAAATCTTTTTTTGATATTTCTTTGGTGGATTGACCAAAGGAAGAATGGGCAATTTCTACCAAGTTTAAGGCCATTCTGGCGTCTCCGGATGCATAGTTGACAATAATACGCAAGCATTCTTGGGGCAGTGGAGTTTTGAATACCAATCCTTTAGAGGAATCGTTTAGAGCTCGGTTCACAACTGCCCAAATATGGTCTTCTTCAAGCGGCTTGAGAACCACCACTTTCAATCGAGAAAGCAAGGCATTGTTTAAAGCAAAAGAGGGGTTTTCTGTAGTAGCACCCATTAAAATGATGCTACCATTTTCAATATAGGGTAGAAATGCGTCTTGCTGCGCTTTGTTAAACCGATGAATTTCGTCGATAAAAAGAAGAATGGTTTGATGTTGTTTTTCCACTTCTTTAATGAGTTTTTTAATTTCTGGAATTCCAGAGGTCACAGCACTAAATGGAACAAAAGGAAAAGAAATGTGCTGCGCAATGATTCGTGCAATGGTGGTTTTACCAGATCCTGGTGGACCCCAAAAAACCATGGATGGAATTTTTTTGGACTGAATCACGTCAGACAAAAACCCTTTGGGACCAAGCAGGTGCTCTTGTCCCACTACTTCTTCAAGGGAAGAAGGACGCATTCTCTCTGCTAAAGGTTTCTGCTGAAGGTTATCAGGCGGTGATGTTTCAAATAAATGTTGCATGCTACTACTGTATGGAAAAGATCAAGCGAATCAAGCAGTACTTACAACCATTTCATGAAAGGTTTAGTCAGAGGTATCGTCCGGGCTCCAATTTTCAAACATATCCTTTTCAATAAATCGCGTGCCCAGGAAGTGAAACTCAAATTGACCGTTGGAGCGAACTAGTGAATAAAAGGCTGTGTCTTGCGACAATTCATCAACAAGGTTTTGTTCGTTGTCAGCAGAAAGAGCTACTACATGATGGATGCTACGGTTTAGCGGATACCAGTAGCGAGAGTCCAAAGCATTGAAAATCCATGCTGAACCCTCTAATTGCGGCTCCCACAGAAGGATATCATTTTTCTTGGACGAATAACAAATCCGGGGATTGTCAAATTGGTACAAGGGGTGAGGAGAAATGGATTGAAGGCGTTCAATTGCAAGGGTTGCATCGTCGTTGGAAGATAGAGCCAAAAGGTGTGTGGTTTGATCTTCTACGAGTGCGGCAATCGTTTGGGCTTCGTAGTCCCAGCTAACAATGTTTTCTTTCATGGTTACCAAGGTGCGAAATGCAATTGTAGTGCCAGGGGGTGGGTAAGGGGCTACATAGAAGGTGCTAGCAGATTCATTGGAAGTAGCAAGAAGATATTTTTTTTGCTCTAGCTCTACTACTTCTATTTGGTGCAGGACGGCAATTGCATCCACTGCATATTTCGCTGCGGGAGTCTGGGCGAGGATATCAATGGCATGAATAGCCTGGTAGGCGGAAGCGTTTTCTGTGGGTTGCCCCGTTACAAGCATTACAAGGGTATCCTTGTCTAGGGAGATGCTTTGCGCTGTTTCATGACTGGGCAGGGCATTAAGCCAGGAGGGGTACTGGGCATAGGCTACCGGGTTTGAACCCTCAAGGGGATATCGCTTGATACCCCCGTTGCGGATGCCCAAAGTATATAGATGGCTAGCATGCAAAATAGAATCTTTAAAAAACAGTTCTTCCTTCACTTTTTGGTGCTTTAATAAAACCGGCATTACGTGAAAATTCAAAGAGCTTTGAGAAAACAACAATTTAACACGTCTAATATTGGAAACGGTTTTTAAAAAACCACAGGAAACCAGGGGGAACACCAGGAAGAACAGCAAAAGAGAGAGAAGAATTCTCTTTTGCTGTTTGGGTAGAAAAAAAGTGGTGGGGAGAATTCTTCTCTCTTTCATGTATATTACTCCAGTTTTCCGTCGCGTTGCTCATCTAAAATGCAGACCATTTTAACAGGATCCTTCAATTTGCCGTAGTCTGTTGGTTGATGGATTCCATAGCCTACCTCCCCACATTTTTGATCTTCAGATTCTTTTTTGATCCACAGACACAATGTGCGGATTTTATCTCCGCTATGGGCCTCGGCGTATTCCACGGTGTAAAGCTCTGGATCGTCTGGGTCTCTGGGGTCATCGCCAACGATATATTCATAGCATGTATAGCAGCAGACAATGCAATCAATAGAACCGCAGGTGCTGTCCTGGGGAAGGTAGAAGTTGTTCCAAGGGTTGGCGCGAAGGTCAGTGCCGTCGTCGGGATCTCCAATGACAATGACACCAGGATCTGTGCCAAGTTCGGGCCTGAGCCAGGGGGGGATATAGACAAAGTCTTTTCCAATAGGGGCTGCACCTAGGGGTAGAATAGGGCTACCCATAATTCCTTTTTGCAGGAATATATTCACAAGGTTTTGCGGGTTCCATTCCTGTATTAGCTTGTTGTTGACAATATCATAGTCATAAGAGGCTACAGGATTACCCATTTGATCGGTTAACAGGACCACATTTCCCAAATTGTCATTGTGAAAATAGTATTCACCGCTGTTTGATCCACCCACGGGAGTGTAATCTGTGTACGTCATGGAAAGAATTCTTCCGTGCACGTCGGTGGTGAAGTTTTGGCTAATTTGCAGGGTATTGTTTGGACTATACTTGTATGCTTTTTCCAGGCCATTTGGACCATGGTGAAAGAACCAGTAGTCCACCTGAATTCCGTCGTAAGAGGTTGCCAGATAGGTCATTTGACCCCTTTTGTTGTAGCTTATGCTGTAAGAGATCATGGAACCCATTTCTGTATAGGATACGTTTGAGATTTGGTTTGTGCTATCCCAGGAAAGCTGAATGGATGCATTGCCAGGCAAACTCACGTTCGACAATTTGCCCAGGCTTGCCCCGTAGGTGAAGGACGCTGTGCCAAGTCCACCAGGGTATACGATGGAGCTTATGCGACGATTTCCAGTTTGCCGTTGGAGGGTGTAATTGCCTAAAAGGGAATCTTGGATTGTCTCTAGGAGGCCACTTGTCTGGGAATAGGAGTAAGTTATGGTTTGATTGGAAGAAGAGGTTGTAATGGATTGCATTTTGCCCTTATTGTTTCCGGATGTGTAATACTGAAAGGAGTGGGAATCTGAAAATTGGTTTTGACCAGCCACTACAGAGTGTTGATAGGTAGTTCTTTGATCAAGACTATTAAACTGGGTATCGGTAGCGGACAATTCAACTTGACCAGAAGAATCCAATACCTTGCTCTGATCATGGATTTTGTTGGAGTAGGTTTGCAAATACTGTGTGCTGTTAGGATTTGTAATGGAGGCAAGTTGGTTTTCGCTGGTATAGGTATATAAAAAGGAACCTTGCTGCGACTTGGAGGTATTGTCTAGCGAGTACAGCAAATGCTTGTTGTTGTATTGGAAGGCATAACTGTTGAGTTCCCCTCTGCCAGTAATGGAACCGGGAAGATCCAAACAGGAGAAACCATTTTGGTAGTTGAATGAGGCTCCATTTGCCCCTTCTTGCCAAGTGCTAACTCGGCCTGTAGGGGTGTAGGTGTATTGGATTCCCTTGGATTCACTTACAAATCCATCGGGCGTATAGGACCATGTATCATTTCCACCACCAACATAATTGATGCTAGTTTTTCTTCCTATAAGGTCGTAGCTATACGTTCCATGTTCATCGGCTAAAACATCTCCCCGAATAGAGTAGGAGTAATTGATCGTGCCTTGGATTGGATGATCCAACACAGTGATCTGACCAATATCATTGTACTGCCACGTTATGGTGCCCTCTTTGGAGTTGCTAGAAGTGACAGGACGATTGTTGTTGTCGTAGGTAATTTGAGTGGTAGTGCCATCAGGGTATTGAATAGCATTGGTGTTGTAATAAGCATCGTAGGAGTAACTTACCATCTTCCCTATATGGTCGGTTTTGGAGGCAACATACCCATTGTCAAAATAGGTGTAGGTTGTTTGATGGTTTAATGCATCTGTTTTTGTATATGGATTTGGCGAGTATGAAGGCACTGTAACTGTAGGCAGAGATTGAAAACCCATGCTCAAAAGTCCGTAAGGATACGAGTACAGAGAAGAAGGAAGTGCTTTCTTATCCTTGTTGGACATGGGAAGAGTGGCATTATTGATGGTCTGTGTATAGGCAAAGGATTGAGTGCATCCCGTTTTGCTTGTCCAAGAAACGGTTTCTCCATTGACTCCGTATTGATGAGAAGATTGTTCATTTGTTATTGCGTCTGATGTTGCTGTCATTTGATTGACAGAATCATAGGTGTAGCTGAGGGATGAAACAGGGGTGCCCGTTTGAGCATCTCCTTCAAACATATTCAACTGTACAATAACCCCATTGTGATTGTATTGCAAGGAAGACTCATTGCCATCCGCATAGGTGATTTTTGATAGAAAATGATTGGTTGGATGGTAGCTGTAGGTAGTGGTAGCAATACCGTTTTCTGTGGGGTTGGTTGTAGAAAGGATTTGACCAAATGCATTGTAGTCATAAGTAGTGGTTTCACCCAGGGCATTTATTTTACTTGAAGCAAGATTTGGTGCGTCAATATCGTTGTATTGATAAACCGTTTCATTCCAAATCATGGGAGTGGCCTTTTCTTTAAATGAAATCAATTTCCCATCAATGCTATCTGGAGGTGCATAGGTGCGAATGATTTCATACGATTCACTACCCACAGAGGGAGGAGCGTTTTTTTGATAGATTAAATGACCTACGTCGTCATAGCCAAATTCGGTTGTATTGTCATTGGAATCACGACTATATTGAATCCATCCTTCTTGAGTGTAGGAAATGGACTGCTTGGATTCAACTCCATTGTGGGTTTGTGATATTTTTTCAACATGGCCGCTGGTGGATCCAAAATAGTAATGTACGGTATGGTTTTGTGCATCTTTTACTTCTGTTTTTTTGGAGTAGGGAGTGGTGGCTGTTAAAAACTGAAAGGTTGTTTGGTCGCCAGCAGGGGTTTCCCAACTGGCAATGGGATAAGGACTGGCAGTGGTATACGCAATGGTATAGTCAAAACCAGCAAAATCTTGATGCCCTGTTAGCAAGGAGTTTTGATTGTAGGAAAAAGTACAAGAGGTAGTTTGGTCTGGTTTCTGAAGAGAGGTAAGCTTTTCTTCCGATGCATCGTAGGTTAAGCTCCATGTTTGATTCATTCCATCGGTTATGGACTGTAGCATTCCATTTGCATTCCAAGAAAGAGTGTAACCAATAGAAGAATGAATATCGTCTGTGATTTCTATTGGAAGGCCACTTGTGTAAGTGATAGAGAAACCAACTCCCTGGGGAGATTTTACTTGGGTCAGTTTTCCTTGGGTGTCAAATTCATAGGAATTCTTATCAAGCATGGTGAGGGTAAAAGAATCGTCAGGGTTTTTCTCTAGAGCTCCCTTAAATCCATAAGGATTGGAATACGATTGAGTAGCCGCTTGATATGGGAAGAGAAGAATAGCTCCAGATGGATGAATGTATCGGATATCCTGGGTTTGCGAATCTTCTTGTAAACAGCTTTGGACGTTTAAAATCCATCCGTTTCCAATCCCAGTATTTTCACTTGCATTAAAGGAATTGTATGTTAGCTCAAGGGGGATGTCCAGAGCAATTCCGTGTAACACAGGCAGCTGGGTGTGGAAAAGAAAATTACCTGATTTCAAATCAGCGCCAAGAGAGGTCCACTGAGAGGTTGGATGAAAGATGTATTCAGCGTCAGATCCATATCTTCCCGCCTGGCTGTGACCATATCCCTGTGATATGGAGGAGGGGTGCAAGGTAGAAATGGAAGATCGCTGTTTCTCCATTGCATGTGTATGCAAAAGAGAAAACGGTTGCAAAAGCAAACTTAGAATAACAACAATGGATACAACAATGTGTCTCTTCGTAAGGACGATTCCTTTACTCATACAGATCTCCTTTTCAAAATAGAAAAATGTTGACAACAATTACATTATAAACCCAAATGCTAAATATGAAAATACAGAAGTATATAAAAAAGCATACTTTTGTATAAAAAAATTATCTATTTTAACATTTCTTGCACCACATAAAAAAAGAAGTATTGACAAAAGGGTTTTCAAAAACTCTTTTTTTATTCATAATAGAAGTATATTTTCGTACGTTATCTTTTGCAAGGAGGGAGAAATGATACGTAAAAGTTTGGCCTTACTACTGATTGTTGCTATCCTATTTATGCCGTTTACATCCAAAGTTACCGCCGTTCGAAATTCCTCCCCTTCTTTTTACGAGTTGTATTGGTTCATACCCTCATCTGTCAAGGTAGTGCGACTTTTTGAAGAGTTTACCTTGCAAGAACTGAAACAGCTGGAGATTGCAGCTACACATTTAAATCCACAAGAAGGAGAGTATTCGCATTCTGTTTTTTCACCTTGTGGAGGGGCTATCCATCTGCATTCTATGGAGTCGATGAATAGAGTTTACAAGTTTTATCCAACCCTGCGTAGCACATCTTACTATAAAATGCCCAATGGAGAGATGCAGAAAACGCTTGTTTTCTTATCTTGCGTTAGAAACACAAAAGGAGATTGGCTATTCTTCCATTTTGATATGCACAAAACACTTTCTTTAAAAGCAGTTTTGCTGGATCAACATGCCACTATTCAATGGGAACATTTGGACGATTCTCCTGTAGAATCAACCATTGACGGTTTTATGGGCTTGTACCAAACGGTTTGGAATGAATTTGAGGAGAACCAGTGGACGGACTATCAAGACTTGCTTTCTATTTGTTTCTCGGGAAAACTCTGGGAGAGTGTATTGTTTACTTGTCAATCCACGGACCTTCCTTCTTTTGTATCAAGCCAAGAAACCCATGATTTTGTAAAAGCAGATTCTCCCACAGAGCTCTTACACTGGTACAAAAAAGATTTTGAAAAAACAAAAGTGCGAGATTATCGTTTTAACAACAAAGATCGCGATGCTCTAGCAAATTTTTTGAATCACACAAGAGAAAAAGTAGATTTTTCATTTAACAGTTTCAATGTTATTGCCTATACTGATTATTGTTATCACTTAGAAGATGACTCACGTCGGCGCCTTTTGTATGTGGGAGAAGTTACCTATTGTCCTATTCCGGAGTGCTTTAAAGATTGCTGCTTGAAGGCAGTTCTAGATGAGAATGAAGAATGGTCTTTTTCGTATACCAACAACACCATGATAAAAAACAAGGTGTTTTTAAAAACGTATGGGCTATCGCCATTAATTGAGAACTGTCAACGAGATGAGAAATTGTATCTTCAATATTTGCATACTCTTGGACTGGTGCTCTTGAACGAGGAAGATGTCTCATCTAGTGAGTTAATTACCTTGTTGTTTTCGATGCGGTTAAACGATTCATGTTTAAAAGAATACTAGGATGACTGCTTCATAATGTTGGTGATTTCTTGAATATGAGATACTTCCTGTACAGTAGAGGGTAGATGAGATTTTTCCATGCTACCGGCAGGTACAATAATGGGATGAAAATCTCGTCGCAATGATTCCTTGATTCTTTTCTCTGTTCCGACAACAGGACGGATTTCACCTGAAAGACCCACTTCGCCAAAGGATATCATTTTTGGAGAGAGCACCAGATTCATGTGAGAGGAGAGCAGCGCCATAGCTATTGGTAGGTCTGCTGCAGGATCTACAATGCGGCTTCCTCCGGTAATATTAACAAAATAGTCAAACCCAATAAAACTTTGTCCTATTCTTTTTTCCAAGATGGCTGCTAACATCAGTGTGCGGTTCATATCAGTTCCGTTGACAACGCGCCTTGGAATAGGAGTATAGGTTTGCGTGCACAATGCTTGAATCTCTAGAAATATTGTTCGGATGCCTTCTAGAGAAGGAAATATAATGGTACCAGATTGAGAGGCATGGGTTTTGCCTAGGAATACTTCGGAGGGGTCTTCGATAGGAAGAAGCCCATGTTCTTTCATGGAGAAAATGCCCAATTCTCCCGTTTCACCAAACCGATTCTTGTTGCCTCGAAGCATGCGAATCATCCCGTTCTTGTCTCCCTCTAGATACAAAACAACATCTACAAGGTGCTCTAGAAATTTTGGGCCGGCAATATTCCCATCCTTTGTGACATGACCTACAATAAAAACTGTTACATTGTCTTTTTTTGCTAGTTGCACCAAGCGCTGCGTGGATTCTTTGATTTGAGATATACTTCCTGTGGTCCCGTCGATGTCTTGTGTATAAGTTGTTTGGATAGAATCTACTATCAAAACTCCCGGGCGATGTTCTTCTACCAGTGCTTGCAGGCTGGCTATTTCTGTTTCAAATGTAACCAATATAGTTTCTTGTTGAATGTTCAAACGATTTGCGCGAAGTTTGATTTGGGATGGAGATTCTTCTCCAGAAGCATACAAAACTTTGATAGATTGGGACAATGCCTCTGCAATTTGCAGAAGCAATGTAGATTTTCCAATGCCAGGTTCCCCTCCAATCAGGATGACACTTCCTCTGACAACCCCTCCGCCCAACACTCGGTCTACTTCTGCTAGATGCGTTGGGAGTCGATGATTTTTTTGGTCGGATAAGTCTTTCAGAGAAATGGGGCTAGATAACGCTGATGATGTTTTTTTGTCACTCAAAGCGGCTACATTTTGAACGGGAGAAAAGCTATCCCACGATCCACATTCAGGGCATTTGCCAAGGATTCCTGGAGAAATATAACCACAACTGCTACATTTGTACAGAAGAGTTGTCTTTTTTTTCATCTTAATACAGTATGAGCAATAAGATGCCTAGACCCAGACAATAGAATCCAAACCAATGCAGTTTTTTTGTTTGCAAAAACCACCTGAGTATCCACAGTGCTCCAAGGCCAACAAGCAGTGCCACTACAAAAGAAACGAAAACAGGAAATGTGAAAAAGGAATCAAGACTTCCCATTTCACTAACTTCTAAAACAAAGGCTCCTAGAATGGCAGGTATGGAGATTAAAAAGGAAAAGCGAAAGGCTTGATCTTTTTTCATACCAACCAATAAGGCACCTACTAACGTAAAACCAGAACGAGAAAAGCCTGGGACAAGAGCAAATGCTTGGAAGATGCCAATCAATAAACAGTCTAGCCATGTAATGGAGAGCATATCTTTTTTACCATCTGTGATAAAAAAAGTAAGAAACAAAAGACCGGCTGTTCCAAAATAGGCCCATCCCACCAATTGGGGGCTTTGAAACATATGAGAAATGGGGTCTTTCAGAAATAGCCCTACCATAGCAGCTGGAATCACAGCGATGATGATTTTTGTAAAAAGGCTCCACATGGATTTATCAATGATCCATAAGCCTTTTACAATGGTCTTTATGTCCTTCCATAAAAAAATTATTACAGCTACTAAGGTGGCAATATGGAGCATAACATCAAACGATAGAGGCACTCGTTGGGGGAATTGAAGGAGAAAGGGGATAACAGCGAGATGGCCCGAACTGCTAATAGGTAAGAATTCTGTGATGCCTTGCGAAAAAGCCATGATGAATGATTGAAATAATGTCATACACACCCTCTTTTTTGGAAATACTTTTCTATATCTTCTATATCAGATACTTTGTCTATATCGACAGCAAGTTCTGCATGATCGGTCAAAATGCCCCTTACACAAATTCCAGATGCCTTGAAGAATGCCTTTTCTAGTTCAAGGATGGAGATGGACTTCGTGATGATCAGTTTTAAAAGGTTGAGAATGCCAAAGTGAAAGGCTAGCTTCAGAACGCTCTTTCTGTTCTCTATAAATTGATTCATGATTGCGTCTACTTTTGCAAAAGCACTTTGTCGAATCATGAAGCAGTTGGCTATTTTGACAGATCCTTCTTTGATTTTTCCATAGGTTCTATGAGAACCAGGGAAACGATTATCAACAGAAGATTTTTCAATGATGGGAACATAGATATCAATATTGTCCGTTTCTTGTATCTCTTGCAGCAAATCGATAATATGTTCGGCTCGAATGCAAGGAATATCGCCAGTGATGATAAGAACAACGTCTCCTTTTACTTGCTCCATCCCAAGGCGGACATTGTCTGATAGTTTTGTGCTTTTTGGCGTGAGAACAAATGTGTCAAAATGCTTGTGGAAGCCTTTTTCTTGGAGAATTTTGGTACCCAAAAGGATGGTTCGCATGGGAAACTGCTGCGATATGACAGCGTTGTTTTTGGTGTTTTGAATAGCCTCAACAATCCATTCCAAACAAGGTTTTCCATGAAGGGGAATAAGGGCTTTGTTCTCAATGGGAGGTTGATACCACTGTGGATCGCTTCCTCCTGCCATCACTAGAATATCAATTGTCATGATGATCAATCTTCCGAGGGAAGTGGCGGGAGAAGTCCATCAATCGACCCTGTATCTGTATCAATCCCGCATCCTACGGCATTTATTACCTTGTCGTGGACAAAAGACCAGATTGTGTTGTTTTGTGCCCTTTCATAGGGAACCGTGAAATGGCCTTCTTCATCTGCCGTTACATAGGTATCTTCTCCAGATCCATCAATAAAAACGCCAAGAGTTAGTTTTCCCCAGCGCCAGGACGTTTTTGGGAAGAGTTCGCAACTTGCTTTTCCAAGGTTGGCAGCATTGTTTCTACGAAGCTGATAGACATCGTCACCTTGTGCATCTACAAAGAAACCAAGGCCATTTGCATTGCCTCCACCCAAAGCCAAATTAGGCGATGTGTACGTATCGTTTCCCTGGCGATCAATGAGATATCCAAGCGATACATCGTGGCCAGCTCCCTGCGCCATATTCAAAAGGGCATCGTAGGTATCATCCCCTTCGTCGTCCATGAGCATGGCAATTCCAAAATGAGCAGCGCCTCCCTGGACATACCAAACGCCTTTGTAGGAATCGTTGCCCTTTCCGTCATATAAGACACCCGTACCGGCCCAATAGCCAGTACCTTGTCCAAAAACACCACAGGTGTACGTATCGTTTCCTTCTAAGTCGATCAGCAAACCCATTCCTCCAGACATGGAATTGCCTTCCGATAGATCGGCTCTTCGGCCAAAGCCAGCTCCTTGACAAAAACTAGTGTTATGGTCGGAGGACTGAGGATTGGTTCCTGCTACATCTTCATCATTGGCAATGTAAATATCGTCACCACTATCGTCTAACAAGAGCCCAAAGCCTTTTACGTATCCAAAGCCCTGGCTGAAAGAAAAGGTATGATAAACATCGCTACCACTGGAATCATGAAGAATGCCAATGCCAAAAACCCCAGAGCCTTGTGCAAGATAATCGCAATTGTATTGATCGGTCCCGTCTTGATCCCACAGAATTCCTACGCCAAAGCAACCAAAGCCTTGACTGTATTGAGTGCTTTGGTAGGTGTCATCTCCTTGCAGATCGATCAAGGCACCAAACCCAAAAACACCTGCTCCTTGGGAATAAACGGAAGGATCTTCCATGGAATACAGGTCATTTCCATTCAAGTCAATACATATGGAAACTGGGTTCCACCAGGAATCATTCCCTCCTGCACTGTTCATGTAATGATCATTTCCTCCAAGATCAAGTGAAAACAAAACATTTCGAAATGTGTGGGTGGTTTTTTTGCTAGGATGGATAAGAATATGACCCATGGGAGTGTCGGTGGAAAATGAAATGGAATCAGGAATTTGCATGGAAGACAACGCTTGTAGAAAAGTATCCAAATGATGGTTTAGGACAATACTTGCAAAATACAGTTGCCCATAATTTACGTCCGATGCAATTTGGAGGATATTTGCATCCAGGGTATCTTCGGTCAGGATAGCTGCAGGATTGTTAAAAGCTCGGATCAGGTTTTCTGTAGAAGTATTGGAAAAGGCTTTGTCTCGAGCTAATTTGAATTCCATAGAAGCAAAAAGAACTCTAGCCATTTCTTTTTGTAGATCGATGGGAATTTCTTCGGTTTGTGTTTTTATGTTTTGAAAGGCGTGCGAAGACAACGGTTTTTGGTGTAGAAGATAAATATCAGCAATTGCATACAAAAGGGGAGCAGCTTCCACAATGCGGTGGTCATACGTTGGTTCATACTGCGGATAGGCCGCTACCATATACCCCAATCGATAGGAGGCATACCAGTTGATATTGCGTAAGGAATCTCTTTGCGCAATGCAATAGTCAATGTTGTTTTTTAAAACACTAGGGGTTTGGAGTGGATTGCAAAGCTGGTCATTAAAAAATGGAAGGCGAAATGGATCGCTACCATATGTTTTTTCTATTGCTTCCTCGCTGACAACACACATTTCCTTTGTGAACTCAATGGATTGTAAAACTTCTTTCACGATATCAACTTCTGCGGTCGCTATATTGGTTTGTAAAAGAAAAAAAATAGAAAAAAGGAAAGCAAACCAACGGCGAAATGAGTATTTCATAACAACCCCCAAAATGTAGTTTTTCTTTATTATACTAAGGGAAACTGTAGAAAGGAAATGAGAGAGGTGATTTCTTTAGGAACTATTCAAAAGTCTTGTAAGCAAAAGAATAGTGGCTTCTTTGTGAAGAAACTGGTTGTCATTTCCACATTTAGGAGATTGTATACAGGCCGGACATCCATCTTCAGCATCGCAAGTGCATGCTTGTACCAATTCAAGAGCTGATTCTAGCAAGGTATGAATCAGAGAATACCCTTTCTCGCTTAACCCAATACCTCCTAGAAAGCCATCGTAGATGAATATTCTGCAACAGCCTGTATCGGGATCATACAAGGTGGACAACCCTCCTAAATCTCGTCGATCACACAATACATACAAAGGCATAATGGCAATCATGGCATGTTCGGCACCATGGATTCCACCTTGCAGCTTTCGAGTGTCTATTGTATGCAGGAGCTCTTCTTGAATACTAGGCTGCAAATCAATCCAAAAAGAGGTGGTATCAAATCTGTTTTTTGGAAGCTCTAAAGGAACTTCTTTTACTACCGTAGCCCCCTTTTTAATTTGGTAGGCATAATGGTCTTCTGTAACATGTACTTTTCCAAAAGAGATCTGAAAAGGAATAAAATTCTGTGTATCTAGCGTTTTTAATATAGCAACGTCGGTGTGGATTTGAGGTTCGGTTGAAAAAGGAGTAGAGGCTGGAGAAGCATGGATGACATGTTTTTCCAAATCCAAAGAATGAATCAGGTACGTTTCCCCTTGATGCAAATAGATAGCTCCTTCGTAGGCCTCTCGAAAGGCTTGTTCTTTGTCCATGGTTTCGAGTAGTTTCCCGTCAGCATACAACAGAAACATATCCGAGCCGATTGTATTGATGGAGACCTTTTTGAAGGGTTCGTCTAGAAGGTTGTAATACCATTTGCCATGCATCTTTGTTAACAATTCCTCGCCAGTGAGAGTTTCCAATTCGTCTAGCAAAGAATCTCCAAAGTACAAAGTATCTTCTTCCATAAAAGGAATCTCTTTGGCAGCACAACATAAATGCCCCCACAGAATATAGGGGTTGTGCAAATCAATAATGGCATATTCCGGCCTTCGAAGAAAAAACTGATCTGGATGCTTCATAAAATATTGGTCCAATGGATTTTGCCTTCCTACTAATATGGCCAGCGATTCCTCTGTCCCCCTTCCAGAACGTCCTGCTTGCTGCCAGGTGGAGATCATAGTGCCAGGATATCCATTCATAAGAACAGCATCTAGTGAACCAATATCAATGCCAGCTTCTAGGGCATTTGTACTAACAATTCCTTTCAATACCCCTGTTTTTAATTGGTTTTCTATGGTCCTTCTTTCCTCCGGGAGATATCCTCCACGATACGAAGCCACAGCGGGTGTTGTTCGCAAAGGAAAAGCAGTCTGAAAGTGTTTCTGTACTTGCCGTGTAATCCATTCGGTGTTTCGCCTTGATAAAGAGAAGCAGAGAGTTTGAATATGGGAGGTAACGAGTTTTTGTAACAACCATTCTGTTTCAATGTTAGAAGAAGTCCCGCCATCTTCAAACTTGTAGGGGTTGTAGAGCACAAAATGTTTTTTTCCTGTGGGCGCTCCATTTTCATCAATATGGACACATTCTTCTCCTACGAGTTGTTCGGAAAATGTAGAAGGATTTGCAATGGTGGCTGTAGAAAGGAAGAAAAGAGGGCTCGAGCCGTACAAGGCACAGATGCGTTTTAATCGGCGGATTAACATGGCCATATTGGATCCAAACACTCCTCTGTAATAATGGGCTTCATCCAAGATGATGTATTGCAGAGAAGAAAAAAAGGACCCCCATAAATGATGCCAGGGGAGGATCATATGCAGCATGTAGGGATTGGTTAAAACGATTCTTGATTTTTTTCGAATTCGCGAGCGTTTTTGTCGGAGTGTATCCCCATCGTATACAGCGGGGTGTAAAGATTGATCTAGTTCTTTGTCCATTTTATGCAGTGTTTTCCACTGATCATTCGTTAACGCTTTGGTTGGAAACATGTACAGAGCGCGAGCCTCCGGGTTTAGAAGAAGGCCTTCTATAACAGGAATATTGTAAGAGAGGGTTTTTCCCGAAGCAGTGGGTGTTGTTAGCATCACATGAGACCCGGACCGAAGCGCTTCGATCGATTGTGTCTGATGGGAGTACAGTTGGATCTTGTTGGTTTCTAACCAGGATTCAAGCAAGGGAGGAAACGGGGTTAAAACCGATTGGTACGAAGCCTTTCTTTCTTCCACTATATGATGCGCTTCCATATAGGTTTGAAAGCGTTTGATTGCTAGAAGTTTTGCAATTGCCTTTTGAATCTTCATGAGGCTAGAGGAGGCATTGGTCAGTTATCGCCAAATTTGTTGCAAGCGAAAAAAGATTTTTGCCAACGTGATGATATCTTGCTGGTTGTGTTTGATGATAGGGACAATGGTTCCAATTTGACGGCTTTGCAGATAGGTTTGATAAAAAGCGGGGCAGAAAGCACCTGGAACGTCATCAAAACGGTTGATATGGAAGATCTCCTTTTCAATCGTTTGCAATTTGCAATTGGGTAGATCTTGCTTCCATACTTTTCTGGCAAAAAACAAAGCATCGAAATTGGGCGGGTAGGCTGTATGCTCTAAACGATGATAACGGGATCGGTTTTTAATGTAAGGGATATCAAAATATTCTCCATTGAAGGTCACAAAGAAATCATCCTTGTGCATACTTGCGGATAAATTTACGAGGATGGACGATTCTTCCTCGATTGTACGAGCAAAATATTGTATGATATGGAGAGTGTTCTGCAAAATTCTCCCTATTCCAATAAGCGTAATGGGCTGAGAACCCAAACCCATGGTTTCAATATCCATAAATACCAATCGATCTGTGGGGATTAAACGGGATAATTGCAATAGGTCGGGGTGGTCTTTCCCATATACTTGATGAAAACTCCAATACAAATCGGTGTAAGGACCCTTTTCAATTTGTTGTATATATTGATTGGCTATGGGGTAAAAGCGTGATGAAGTAGGTATTTGGGAAAATGTAAAGATGGTTTCATGATGCAATTGTCGCTCTGTTGTGGGACCAAGCCCAGGAATTAGCTGAAGAGATGCCTGCAATCTATTTTTTGTACGTTGAATTTCTCTAGAAGGAACTTCAATAGGAACAGATTGCTGTATACAATAGCAGCTCCCAAGTGCACCGTGAACTTCTTTTCCGGGGAATACTTTTTCCAAGGGAATGTTGTGGAATTGTGCCCAAAGCTTTTGTCGGAGCTGAAGCATATCATGGGGTAGATGATTTTCCTGGCTACCGTACGATGCAGTGGGTTCGGAAACACGGTTTGATGGGGCGTACTTTTGCTGCTTCCAACGTTGTAAAAAAGTATTGTCTGCCCTCATTGGTAAAAAAGTTAGAGGATTTGTTTTTTGGCGTACATCTGGCTAGCAGCCAAAACAGTGCATATAAAGACGGGGAACACAAAACTTCGTATGACATAGATAATCAAAAGAATCCACAAGCAGCAAATGGTTTGCCAGAAAAAATACCGGGAGGAATGGCCTTCAATGAACATAAATTCAAAAGGATAAATGAAAGCGGATATAATGAGCACAAAGATGTTGTGAATAGGGGCAAAATGTTGCAGAAGAGCTGGGATAAAAACAAGACAGAAAAAGGATGTGACCGGAGCTGATATAAATACCTTATACACAACAATCCATCGAGATTTTTTTGAGCGATGATTTTGGTGTTTGTAGTGGTGATGAGAAAGCTTGTCTTTAAAGTTACTTCGGCGTTTTCGATAAGATAGTGTTGCCCAAAGTAGGATCCCACATGATAAAACAAAGGTAAGTGCCCATGCATATTGGTTCATATTCACCAGATACAGGGAAGGAAGGATGTTGGGAAGGAAATAGACTCCAACTACTATTACAATTCCATACAAACGGATGCGAAACACAAAATCCAATCCAATCCATTGGAAGGAATTTTTTGCCTTGTAGTGAAGCCAGTCAGTCATAACGTATTCCTTACATATAGTTTTAAACGAAACTTATTATACATTTTTTCCTTCGAAAGAGGAAAAAACGAGAACCAGTTTTTAAAACAGAAGATTTTTTTTGAAGTCTCACTTTTGACAAAAAAAAACTGGCGGAGAAAGAGGGATTCGAACCCTCGAGGCAGTCATCCCGCCTACACGCTTTCCAAGCGTGCGCCTTCAACCGCTCGGCCATCTCTCCACACTCAGCGAAAAATGATTATATCATTTTTCAGTTCGATGTAAACACTGGATCATTTTGAGTTTCTATGGAAAAATGATAGAATATTCCAGAATGCCAAAGTGGCGGAATTGGTAGACGCGCTAGGTTCAGGTCCTAGTGAGGGTTAAACCTCGTGTGGGTTCGAGTCCCACCTTTGGTACTTCTTCAGAAACGTTGCTAGTTTTTCCAGTGCTCTTCCCCTATGACTCACTTGATTTTTCTTCTCGGAAGAAATTTCTGCAAATGTTTTTTGATAGGGAGGATAGTAGAATATGGGATCGTAGCCAAACCCTTTTTCACCTCGTTCAAAACCAAGGACAAAACCGTCCACACGTCCCTCAAAAAAGTAGTATTGATTTTGCACCCAACAGCACAACGCGCAAGTAAAATGGCAATGCTTCTGAGTGAACTCAAAGCCACGAAGCATTTGTAGCAGTTTTTTGCGATGGTCGATATCTTTTCCCGATGGAGCAAAACGAGCAGAATGAACCCCTGGAATGTTTCCCAAAACGGGGACTTCTATCCCTGAATCATCTGCCATACAAATGAAATTGTTGGAGGAGGGCAGTTGCTGTAAAACTGCATCGCATTTTGCTTTTGCATTTTCACGATACGTCGAAAACTTTTCTACAGTGGAATCCACAGTGATGTCTTTGTCAGAACTTACCTGCAGGGGGATCGAAAGGAATCCAATTTTCTCTTGTATTTCCTTGAGTTTATGTTGATTTGAAGACGCAAGAATTAAGTGCATGAGCTAGGGGGTTTGATTTGAAGAGCCTGTTCTTGCAGTAGCATAATCTCTTGAATGCCTGTAAAACCTAGGGAAAGGATGGTGTCTAATTCCGATAGCGTAAACGGTTTTTTTTCACCCGTTCCTTGGATTTCAATGATTCGACCTTCTTCGTCCATTACAATGTTGCAGTCAACTTGTGCTTGAGAATCATCGTGATAATCAAGGTCTAAAAGGATTTCATTGCGAACCATTCCCACGCTGATAGCGGCAATTTTTTTCTCACAAACGTGGGGGCTAATGTTTCTCATTTGAAATGCAAGCATAGCGGCAACAAAGGAACCTGTTATGGCAGCGGTACGTGTTCCCCCGTCTGCCTGGATGACATCGCAGTCAATGGTTACCGTTAAGTCCTTTAAATAACGCAAGTTGAAAGCCGTGCGAAGACATCTTCCAATCAGCCGTTGAATCTCCATATTGCGACCGTTACGGTGAGAGCCATTGTCCCTGTTGTTTCTTCCGTCCCCGCTACACGGGAGCATCGCGTATTCTGCCGTAATCCAACCTACATCACTGTTTTTTAGAAAATAGGGTGTTTTTTCTTCAATAGTGGCACCGCAGAGTACTTTTGTATAGCCCATTTCAATAAGAACAGAAGCAGGGTGCTTTTCGAGGTAGTAGGGCGTAATCGTAGTTTGTCGAATTTGATTGTAGGGTCTTTCTCTATGCATTAGTCTACCGTCAATGTTTTGCTAATGTTTCTAGGAAAATCAGGATTTAGGCCAGCTTGAATGCTTGCATAATACGCTATTAATTGCAATACAATCACAGTGGTTAAGGGAATGAAATAATGATCAGAATCGGGAACGGCAATTAATTGGGAAGCTGCTTTCATATATCCATGGTACTGAGGAGAAATGACAATGACGTTTCCTTTTCGAACTCTGATTTCGTTTATGTGGCTTATCACCATATGATCATCTGCAGGACTAGCAGGGAAAAGGATGGGATACCCCTCATCTACAATCGAAAGAGGCCCATGTTTAAACTCGGAAGAATACATTCCCTCGCAGTGCTTATAATACACCTCTTTGATTTTTAAAGCTCCCTCTAGGGCAGTACCATATTGGATGCCATACCCAAGGCAATACAGGTCAGTTCCTCGTTGTACTAGTAAATCGGCTATTACTTTCGCTTCTTCTTTGGTTTGATCAATTGTTGTCTGCAGCAAGTTGGGGATGACGGAAAGCTGGCTGAACACTTCTTCTGCTTTGTCCAAATTTTTCTTTCTACCAGCGTAGGCAGAGAGATATAGAAAAGCAAACAGCTGATTCATGTACGATTTTGTAGCTGGAACACTTGTTTCAAGCCCCGCTGCTACATTGATTACGATTTCGGATTTTTGAGCAATGGAAGATCCTATCACATTCACCATACTGATAATTTTGGCACTTGTATTGTGAAGAATAGGATTGATTACATTGATTACGTCTTTGGTTTCCCCGCTTTGCGATACACAGAAAATAATATCCTTGGCAGTGGGGGATACGTTATAGTATTCATTAAAATAGCCTGCAAGTACTGGTACTGCATGAATGCCGGCAAGATGGTTTAAATAGTAAGCCCCTACAACGGCAGCATGGTAGGAAGTGCCCGAAGCCACTAAATAAACGTGCTCTGATTGATTGATAAGATCAATACAGTCATCCATATTGGACTGGGTATTTTCCAGTAAATCATGAAGCTCTTGTACTTTTTTTGGTTGTTCATGGATTTCTTTGATCATATAGTGATCAAACCCAAGCAAATTAGCTTCTTCAATACTAATTGTGCATTCTTCCATAGGCCTTTGAAGTTCTTTGCCTGTATGAATGTCGTATACGTGGTATTCAGAATCGTTGTATAAAACAAGATCCCCATCTTTCAGAAAGACAATGTTGCGAGTAAATTGTAAAATGGAACCCAGGTCAGATGAGCAAACAATGAAGTCGTCACCAATGCCCATATACAAAGAAGACCCCATTTTTACAGCAAGAAGCTGGTGTTGATTCACGTTTCCACAAATGAATGCATAGTCTCCTTGTAGAAGGGTTTGCGCTTTCATCATGGCTTGTTTTGGGTCGTGAAGCTGGTCATAGAATTTTTCGTAGGCGTGCACAACCATCTCTCCATCATTCGTACCACGGACGATCATGCCATTTTCTTTGAAATCTTCAATGAGCTGTTCCGTGTTGACAATATTTCCGTTGTGTGCCCCTATAATGTCTTTGTCCGAATCATAGTGTGGTTGAGAATTCTCAAAATTGGGCTCACCAAATGTTGCCCAGCGAAGCTGAACAATGCCTCTACTACCAGTAAAACCAGAAATGTTTTCTTCGCGTATGATATCTTCTAGCATGCCAGGACCTTTTCGAAGCAATGTAGAACCCTTGTCTTGAAAAGCAGCAAATCCAGCAGAATCATATCCTCGATAAACTAGTTTTCGTGAACCTTTAATGAGAGTGTTGCCCAATTCATTTGTGTCTTGGGCATAAATAATTCCAAAAACTCCACACATGAAAATCTCCTTATGATTGGTTTATTTTCCTCGCAGGACAATCAGTAGTATCCAATTAAGAACAGAAAAGGCAATGGCTGTTAACAATGCATATGGCCAGAAGGAAGGGATTGTAATGCCATCAATGAGGGACGAAGTTAGAAATAAAACGACTGCATTAATTACAAAGGCAAAGAGCCCAAATGTGATGATGTGAAGAGGGAGAGTAATGATGGTAAGGATCGGCTTCAAAATTGTGTTGACCAATCCCAATACAAGACCTGCCAGAAGAGCTACTTTCCAATTCCTCACCACCATCCATGCCGGAAAGAACTCTCCTACAATCAGAAAGCACAACCAGTTTGATACAATGGTTACTAGGATCCGTCGCATTACAGTTCCTCCATTTCATACTTCTCTCTACCCTTAAAAGCAGCTTGAAGGGTTTTTGAATCTGCAAACTCAATATCTGTTCCCGTTGGAATGCCAGAAGCCAATCGGGTTATTTTTAAAGGCACCTGTTTCAATTGATGGATGATGTACATACAGGTTAAATCACCAGTTTGACTAAAATTAAGCGCAAGAATAATTTCCTGAATAGGTTCTTGTTGGATGCGGTCAAACAGTTCTTTGATACGTACTTTTTCTGGCCCCATGCCATGTAAAGGGTTAATCGACCCTTCTAAAACATGATACAGTCCTTTGTAAGAGCCAGTTTTCTCGATCGCTAAAACATCCTTTTCTTTTTCTACGACACATATTGTATGGGAATCTCTCGATGGGTCAGCACATATCGTACACAATGATCCTTCGGTTAGGTGAAAGCATTTTTTACAAGGGTGGACATTTTTTCTCATTGATTCCAATACATCCATAAACTGATCAAAGTAATCAGGTTTCAGGTGAAGAATGTAATCGGCTAATTTTTCTGCGCTTTTTGGCCCAACGCCAGGTAGCTTGCTTAATTCTTCGATGGCTCTTTGGTAGCCGGGAGTGTAATATGCCATGCACTACATGGGCAAGTTAAGGCCCATCTCCTCAGCTAGTTTTTTGGTTTCTTTTTGAGTGGCTACCTTTGCTTTATTGAGGGCCATGTTGACTACGTCGCGAATACTTTTTTGTAGAAGTTCTGGGCGTACTTCTTGAATATAGTCGGGATCAATTTCAATGCTTTTCACGTTCATGTCCCCTTTCACAATTACTTTTACTGTGTTGGACTTGTTTTCTGCTTCATAGGCCATCTTGCTTAATTCTGTAGCAATTTTTCTATATTTGTTTAAATTTTTTGCTCGATCAATTACGTTCATCATAGCTCCTTATTGGTTTTTTCAACACTATCAATACTTGTTTTGAATGTTTTTAACGTATCTATTATAACGGGATCCTTTATGATTTCTTCCTTTTCTTCTTCTTTTTTAAAGTCCAATGTGGCTTTTTCATGGTTGAAACCAAGCTTTGGGATTAACTGGAGGGACATATTCGGATATTTTTCTTCAAATCGATGATTCAATTCTTGAATGTTCTTTTCTTTGTTTAACTGTTGGTAGCTAAACTTGTTGTCTAGTGCAAATACGATATATGCAGTGGCCTCATTGACTTTGATCAATTGTGTTCTCATGATATGAATAAACAGATCGGGAGCATCTGTTTTGAGGATTTGTGTAAATTCTTTCCAAAGAGGATCTTTTATTTCTGGAGGTTGTTCGATTGTGATATCTTGCTGCAAGGGGTTTTTTGATGTGGCTGATGAGGATGCGAGAGCTCCTGGTGTATTTTGTGGAGAAGAAAGAGTTTCCTGTACAGAAGAAGTGGTATTTGTTGGAGGTGCATTCTTGACAGAATTTTTTTTGACGGGGCTTGCAGAAACCTTCTTTTTGGATGGGTGATCAATGACAAACTTCATTTGTAGAAGTGTTGTTTCTAGTAGTAAAACAGGGCGAGATAAATATTTCATGGTAGGAAGGATATTGGAAAGAAGCAGTGTCAGTTTCATAAGAAGAGATAAAGGAATCTTTTTGGCTTGTTCAAAATAAAGGTCATTGTCGCTATGGGGTATTGTTGTGAGAAAGGTACTCTTTCCAAAAGTTTCTGCGAGGACAACAATATCCCGACAATACGAAAGAAGATCTTGCGTAAACAAGAATATGTCGGTACCCGAGGATACTAAGCCTTGCAAGGCGTCCAACAGCGAAGAAAAATCGCCAATAAAAAGACTTTCCACCATGTTGTACAAAGTTTCTGTATTGCTTTTGCCAAGAAGGGCTAGAACATCGGATTCATGGATGGCTTCTTCGGTTCCTGACAACACAGAAAGCTGATCTAGGATAGATTCCGCATCTCTCATAGCTCCATCGCTACTCTCTGCTATAATTTGCAAGGCTTTAAAGTCGATATGAATGCCTTCTGCCTTTGCCTCCATTTGTAATTTTTCTGCAATATCATGGGAGGAAATCCTATGAAAATCGAATTTTTGGCACCGACTAACAATCGTTTTGGGTAGCTTGTGAGCTTCTGTTGTTGCCATAATAAAAATCGTATGACTAGGGGGTTCTTCGAGGGTTTTCAAAAGAGCATTAAAGGCTTCCCCTGTGAGCATATGAACTTCGTCAATGATGTATACCTTGTAGCGACATTCGACGGGTGTAAGGTGTACTTTTTCACGAAGTTCTCGGATATTATCTACTCCTCGATTGGAAGCAGCATCTATTTCAATCACATCCAAATTGACACCCGATTCAATAGAGGCACACGAGTGGCATGTTCCGCAAGGTTGTACGGAGGGACCTTCTTTGCAATTGAGACTTCGAGCTAGAATTCGTGCACACGATGTTTTTCCTGTCCCTCTTGGTCCACAAAACAAATAGGCATGATGGATTTTGTCATAGAGAATCTCATTTTGTAAAACGCGAACAATTTCTTTTTGTCCAATAATTTCATCAAAGGAGCGAGGCCTCCATGTGCGATACAGAGTTGTGTTTTTTTTTCTCATCACATTCTCTCCGGTGCTTGAATGCCTATAATGGAGAACAGGACCGATAAGAGTTGTTCAATTCCTTGTACCAATAAAAGTCTGGCTTTGGTTCGTTCAAGATTTGTAGAGTCGACGACTCTACAGTTTTCGTAGAAGGAGTGGAAGTCATTGGCAAGAATTTGGATATCTTGTGTAATCAGATGAGGGGCTAGCGAAGAACATGCTCGGTCAAGCAGTTCTGGCATGATCGCAAAACGTCTCATTACCTGTATTTCGCTAGGATCTGTCAATAGCGTTGCATCAATTTCATCGAATCGAGAGGGGATATTGATATGGTGAGAGTCTGCTTCTCGACTAATTCCTTTGCATCTTGTATAGGCATATTGAGCATAAAAAACAGGATTTTTTGGATCTCGATTTTTGGCAACATCTAGGTCAAAATTTAAATGCTGTTCATTGCTCCTACTTAAATAAACAAATCGGCTGACGTCTGGGCCAACTTCCTGTAACAAATCGCGGAGGGTAATGTAATCTCCACCTGATTTGGACATTTTGACTTCCTTGTTTTCTCGAAAAAGGTGCACAAGCTGAAACGTGATTGTTTGTAGTCTGTCAGATGAAAAACCAAGTGCCTCAAGACCCCACTTCAAAGGGTTCACATGGCTTTGATCTGCTCCCCAGATATCCACGCAGAGATCGTATCCTCTTTCGAGTTTATTCCTATGGTAGGCAATGTCTCCTAATAAATACGTGGGAAGCCCGTTGGAACGAATGAGAACGCGATCCTTTTCGTCCCCAAAGTGGGTTGTTAGAAACCAGTGAGCGCCCTCTTTTTCTTCCACTAGGTTTTTGGCTCGCAAACGCTCTAGCGTATCTTGAATGTAACCATTGTGCAGTGAGCTTTCGTGAAACCAAGATTGGAAATGGATTGCAAAGTAAGCCAAATCTTCTTTGATAGAGGATACCATTTGGGCAATACAGTATTCTTCCAGGATAGCAATAGCTTCTTCTTGGGGGATGTGGAGAAGGGAATCGCCTTCTTGTTCGATGTAAGAGGCTGCCAACACAGGAACATAATCACCTGGATACATTTCTTCCGGAAGAGCAATGGGGTGATTTAACTGCTGGGCATAATAATAGAATGCGGAAAGAGCTAATTTTTTTGCCTTTGCTCCTTTGTCATTTATAAAAAATTCTCGATCGCAATGATACCCTTGCATTTCTAGTAAATTTGCAATAGCATCTCCAAGGGGAGCGCTTCGTCCGTTGGCTACAGTTAAAGGCCCGGTAGGGTTGGCGCTAACAAATTCCACCAAAACCTTTTTCCCGCAACCAGAATCATTGCTGATGTATTTGCGAGGGTTGTTTAGCACTGATGCAAAACAAGAGTGCAGAAAGGGAGTACTAAAGAAAAAATTGATATATCCGTTGGGGAGTGGTTGAACCGACTCAATTTCATCCATGGAAAACTCTTTTGCTATTTCAATGGCAATTTCAGAAGGTTTTCTTCGCAGTGGTTTTGCTAAGGCTAGAGGTAGGGTGGTTGCAAAATCTCCCATTTGAATCTTGGGAGGTTGTTCTACAATAATATTCTCTGGGACTATTTCCCACCCTTTTTTGAGTGTTATTTCGTGAAGTTTTTGAGCAATTTTAGATCGAATGAGCATACAATCTCCTTACGTAGCGTTTGCGTTATTCTTTTGACATCCATTGTAGCCATATTTTTCGCCTTCTTGGACCATCAAATTCTGCGAAAAAGATATCTTGCCATGTTCCCAGTTGAATTTGACAGTTTTCTACAATAAACGTTTCGGACGTATGCGTGATGGATGTTAATATATGTGAATCACTGTTTCCTTCTGCATGCAAATAATCATCTTGTCGTGGGATTAACGATTGCATTTTGTGTAAAATATCTCTCCCTACATTGGGATCTATGCTTTCATTCACAATGATCCCGGCAGTAGTATGAGGAACATACACGGTTAAGATACCATTTTTCCACTGGTAGTTTTGAACGGCGGAATCTAGTTTAGAGCCAATGCGGACTAGCTCTTTATTCATATGTGTTTCGATGTGAATCACCTTCATGTTTCACCACTTTCTTGTTTTTTTTTTTTGAGTTGACACTTTCACAGGTCATTATACAATAATCTATTAGAATTGTATATTTGCGGGAATAGCTCAGGGGTAGAGCATTAGCTTCCCAAGCTAAGGGTCGCGGGTTCAAATCCCGTTTCCCGCTTGTACTGAGGGGCGACATAGCCAAGTGGTAAGGCAAGGGTCTGCAAAATCCTCATCGACGGTTCGAATCCGTCTGTCGCCTTTTTTAGGAGGATACTATGAAGCGAATCATTTCTTTTTTCCTTTTCCTTTTTTTAGTTGTAGGACTTTTTTCTACTGTCTTTGCTTCGGAAGTAAAAGTAATCACAATGGCGGTTGGTGAAAAAGAAGCAATGGTCAATGGGGAATCTGTTTTTCTTGATGTACCCCCTACGATTGTAGAAGGTCGAACTTTAGTACCACTTCGGTTCATAGCAGAAAGCTTTGGGGCAGAAGTGCAGTGGGATGCTGTTGCTCGTTCAATCACGCTGATAGCACCTGATGGTGCTGTACTTCAACAAATGTTGGAAGCAATGACCGAACAAAATGAAGCCTTGCAACAAAAAGTTGAAGAGCTGAAAGATGAAAACGCAAAACAGCAGACTACTATTTCTTCTTTAGAAGAAGAAAATGAAATTCTGTCTGAAAAAGTGGGACTCATGGATACCTTGATTACCAAACTAGAAGATCAGATTGCAGACCTTCTTGAAGAAAATAAGAAACTCCAAGAAGAAGTGAAAGATCTGAAAAAGAAGCTTGACAGCGGTGATGAGTCGGAAGATACTACACCTCCCTCTATTGTCATTCACAATCTTTCTCCTAATGAAATACTAGAGGAAGAATCAGTGGCACTCGATATTTCTATCGAAGATGATTCACGTATTGTTTTTTCTAGGGTGTTTTTGAATTCTGTTTTGTTGACAGAAACCCTTGGTGAATATGGTGAAGTTGATCCTACCAAACTAGTCAGCGGAGACTACTCTATAGTTGTCCAAGCCATTGATGGACACGGCAATATTGGTACAACTACTGTTCCTTTTACTGTGAAACATGATCTTAAGAAAGAACCCATTCGCTTTACTCTCAATGCTATCGATATTGCTTCCATGCCAGGTATGCAATCGTCCATCCAAGAGTTCAAGGTAGCAGCCACATCGCAGCCTTATCTCATTGCGAATTTTCAAAATCGAAGTATGGCTTCTTATGAAATTGTGAATGTCCAGGCATTTGACAAAGAGGGAGTAGAATTTCAACCTATGCCAGGCATGAATTTCTACGATCTTATGAAGGAGCAGTTTGGTCTACCCGATCATCTTATTATTGTGAGCGGGGATTCTTATACTACTCCTTGTGCCATCAGTTTAACCGAACAAAATATGACCCCCGAAGAATATTTTGATGGATGGGAAATCAAAATCACCCTACATGATTCGATTCGGGAGCTTGAATTTATTAAAACAATTCGTTATTCTAGATAAGCGTTTGTATATGAGTGCCGGAGTGGCGAAATTGGTAGACGCACAGGACTTAAAATCCTGCGGTAGCAATACTGTAACGGTTCGACTCCGTTCTCCGGCACTTTTTCCATTGGAGGTCAAATGAGAAAATTCACTGTTCCGAAAAATGCCTTGAAATATAGTATTGTTGCACTTCTCGTGATTGCGATAGGACTGGGCAGCTTTTTTCTAATCCGAGGAGTTATACGGAATAAAGAAAACCACAAAGCGTTTCGGGGAGATATTGAAAACGTATATTACTATCTGAAACAAAAATCCAAGGATATGTACCTTTTTTCCAATCTGAAAGATGGGGATAGTGTAGCATTATCTGCATGGCATAACACGCAATCAACAATATCCACTCAAATTAAAAACTATGAAAAAGCTTTCGCTGCTCACGAAAAGCATTCTACTACATTTAAAGAGTTTGCACTAGTGGAAGATATCAAAGAATACATTGGCGATTTTAGTAAAATTGCTGCGTATATCTCGATGCGCGTGTCACATCCAGAAGAGTTTTCTGATGAGCAATACCAGAGCATGAAACAAGAACTGGATGAAAAATTGAAAGCCTTTGCAGAAAAGGCAAAAGAATACAAACTGGATCTACGCTAACTACTACCCAAACATACGAAAGGGTTGCCATGATTGAATTGCTTGAATGCCAACTTCGAAAGTGTTGTGAAGTCTCTGATTTTCATCCTGAAACTTCAAAAAATTTAACTCCTTCTTTGAATATTATTGGTCAAGATCGAGCTATTAGGGCTATTGAAACAGGATTGCATACCAAAACAGACGAGTTCAATATCTTTATATCCGGAATGTCCGGAACCGGACGTAACTCCACGATTCGAATTCTGTTAGAGAATCTAGCTCCTAAAGAACAAGACCCCCCTGATTGGGCCTATGTCTATAATTTTAAAGATCGCAATTTCCCCAAAGCCATTTCTTTTAAACCTGGCCAAGGAAGTCAGTTTAGTACTGATTTTGATGAATTCATCGAACTCATCCGAACCAAAATTTCTGATGCATTCAAAAGCGACCATTATGAGACTGAGCGCAATAAAATTGTGTCCAATGCTCAAAACCAAATCAAAGACGTCTATCAGGAAATGAACCGATTAGCTCTAGAAAAGGGCTTGTTGATTAACACAAACCCAGAAGGGATTTTCACAGTACCTGCCGTGGAAGGAAGAGCTATGACGCAAGAAGAATTCAATGCTCTTGATGTCAAAGAAAAAGAAAAATTAGAGCAGGCTAGAATCGATTTGCAATCCACCATTAACAATGGTCTCAAAAAAATTCAGGACTATGAGAAAAGAACTCGATCTGATATATCTTCTTTGGACCATAGAATTGGAGATTTTGCGGTCCAGATATTAATTGATGATTTGAAGCAAAAGTACAACGACAACCCGAAACTGGTTAATTATCTTGATGAAGTGAAAGAAGACATCTCCGACAATATTGATTTTTTTAAGACATCGGAAGACGATGCCGGAGACGAAGAACAAAATAAGAAAAAGGAAGATTTTTTCCTACGACGCTACAAAGTGAATTTGGTTGTTAAAAATCAAGTAGGAAAAGGCGCTCCTGTGATTCATGAAGTGAATCCAACCTACTACAATTTGTTTGGTTCTATTGAGTATCATCAAGAGATGGGCTCTTGGGTAACAGATTCCTCCTTCATTCGTGGAGGATCCTTGTTGAAAGCAAGCGGAGGATACCTCGTACTGCAAGTCAATGATTTATTATCTTCCCCCTACGTATGGGATGTATTAAAACGTTGTTTAAAGTCCAAACTTCTGCAAATTGAAAATTTGGATGAACAAGTAAAAACGATTCCTACGTTATCCCTAAAGCCAGAGCCTATACCTATCCATACGAAGATTATTTTAGTTGGTAGCGAAGAAGTATACAACCTTTTGTACCACCTAGATGAAGATTTCCGAAAATTCTTTAAAATTCGAGCTCAATTTGACTACGAGATGGAGCGAAATGAAAAAACCGAAAGTTTGTATGCTTCCTATATTGCTATTCAATGCAACAAAGTAAACGAAAATGTTCATTTTACACCGCAAGCTGTTCGCATTATTGTGGATTACGGATCGCGCATTGCTGAAAATCAAGAGAAGTTAACCACACAATTTACTCTGATCCTGGACATTGTTAAAGAGAGCATTCACTGGGCTCAATTGAATGGCCGGGATGTTGTGAATGACGAAGACGTTCGCAGAACACTTAAAGAGAAACGATATCGCGGGAGTTTGTTGGAAGAAAAAGTGCATACATCTATTGTAGAAGGTCGAATCCATATAGAGATTGTGGGTGAAAAAGTTGGACAGATCAATGGACTGTCCATTATCGGCAACGGAGAGTATATGTTTGGGCAACCTAGTCGCATTACCGCCACTGCTTTTCCCGGTAAAGGCGGCGTCATGAGTGTAGACAAAGAAAGTGACATGAGTGGTCCGATTTTTGACAAAGGGGCCATGATCATCAATTCTTACATTGCTCATTTTTATGGGCAAGAATTTCCATTGCCTGTATCCGTTTCGTTAGCCTTTGAACAGAATTACAGTGGCATTGATGGAGATAGTGCATCCGCTGCTGAAATTATTGTATCTCTTTCTGCTATCTCACGACTACCTATACGGCAAGATATTGCTATTACTGGTTCTACCGATCAATTGGGCAACATGCAGCCTATTGGTGGCGTTAACGCGAAAATAGAAGGGTTTTTTGATATATGCAAAGAAAAAGGATTGACCGGCAAACAAGGAGTTGTCATTCCCAGGCAAAATCAAACGAACTTAATGCTGGCACAACGCATTATTAATGCAGTTAACAACGGTTTGTTCCATGTATATGCGGTCGATCGAATTGAAGAAGCAATCGAGATTCTGTTTGATAAAAAAGCAGGCGAGGTTGATGAAAAAGGAAATTTCCCAGAGAACAGCGTAAATTTCTTTGTATCGGAAGCTTTGCAAGGCTACCATGAACTAGAAGAGAAAAGCAAGCACATGGAAGAAGACGAGTGCGACGACGACGAATAAATAGTTTTTTTGATAAAAATAGCAAACGGGGGTGAAAACCCCCGTTTTTTTTTGTTTTTCTGAAGAAAAGGATGGTGTGCGAGAGGAGGGACTTGAACCCTCAAGGTCGTGAAACCACTGGATCCTAAGTCCAGCGCGTCTGCCAATTCCGCCACTCTCGCGAAAAAGGCAAAAAAAATGGAGCGGAGAACGAGATTCGAACTCGCGACATCGACCTTGGCAAGGTCGCGCTCTACCACTGAGCTATCCCCGCACCTTTGGGTCGTACAGGACTCGAACCTGTAACCCGCTGATTAAGAGTCAGCTGCTCTACCAATTGAGCCAACGACCCTTTTCTTTTAACGAGATGTATTATAGTACATTTCGTTTGCTTTGCAAATGGCACGCCCAGCAGGAGTCGAACCCGCAGCCTACAGATCCGAAGTCTGTCGCTCTATCCAGTTGAGCTATGGGCGCATTTACCATTTTCAAACACATTGTACTCATGGGCCTAACAGGATTCGAACCTGCGACCTACGGTTTAGGAAACCGGCGCTCTTCCCCTGAGCTACAGGCCCAAAAAATGGGGTGGATAATGGGACTCGAACCCACAACTTCCGGTTCCACAGACCGGTACTCTAACCAGTTGAGCTATATCCACCACTACGCGCGCCTGGAGGGATTTGAACCCCCGGCCACTTGCTTAGAAGGCAAATGCTCTTCCCCTGAGCTACAGGCGCATGTGCACTATGCATTTATACGGATTATTGCGAAATAATCAAATATTTTTTTCATCTTTGTGTTAGAATAATAGAAATATACTGCAAAGGAGAGCTATGAAGAAAATATCTTGCAACGATGTTACCAAAACAATTAAAGAAATGTGCATGGAAACCAATGTTACATTAAGTCAAGATGTGCTTTCTTTACTACAGGAAGCTAGAGAAAAAGAAACGTTCCCAGTGGCTCAAAAAATACTCAATCAAATTTTTGAAAATGTCGCCTATTCAAAAAAAAGTTGTATTCCTTTATGCCAAGATACAGGCGTGGTTATTATTTTTGCAGAAATAGGACAGGATGTCCTGATAACGGGAGGAAGTCTTTCCCATGCTATTCAAAAAGGAGTTGCTCAAGGATATAAAGATGGATATTTGCGGAACTCCATGGTGTTTGATCCTGTTGTCAACAGAATCAATACCAATGACAATACCCCTGCATATATCTATTGGGATGTTGTTGCGGGGGATGAGATTACATTTCACCTTGCTCCCAAAGGGGGTGGCTCTGAAAATATGAGCCAAATAACAATGATGAAGCCGGCTCAAGGAAAACAAGGTGTGGAGGATTTTATCCTGCAAGTTGTGAAAGATGCAGGGGGAAACCCCTGTCCGCCCATAATACTAGGAATTGGCCTAGGAGGCAGTTTTGAGCAAAGTGCTTTGTTGTCAAAGAAAGCCCTGTTTCGTGATTTTTCACAACCAAACCCAGAACCGATATTGCAAGAATGGGAATGTGTGATTCGCAATCGCTGCAATCAGTTAGGGATAGGACCCATGGGCTTGGGAGGAAGAACCACCGTGTTGGGCGTTAGCATCCTGTGGAAGCCATGTCATATCGCTTCTATGCCTGTTGCTGTCAATATCCAATGCCACTGTGCCAGGCATCAATCTAGAACACTCTCGGGGAGTTCTGTATGAAAACTTGGACCATACAATCACCATTGCAAGACGTAGATATGACACAGTTTAGCATTGGAGATACCGTTTTTATCTCCGGTGTTATATATACTGCAAGAGACGCTGCTCATATGCGTCTTGTTGAAAAAATTCGAAACCACGAAGAATTGCCTTTTTCATTGCAAGGCGGAGTACTATTCTTTGTTGGTCCCACGCCTTCTCCCCCGGGGTATCCTATTGGCTCGTCTGGCCCAACTACCAGTGGACGCATGGATGCTTTTTCTCCCCTGCTGCTGGACAATGGTTTAAAAGCCATGATAGGAAAAGGACCCCGTAGTGAAAAAGTGATTCAATCTATTGTCCGAAACAAGGCATTGTATCTTATAGCTGTAGGTGGAATTGGAGCACTGTTGTCCCAGAAAATTGTTGAATCGACCGTGATAGCCTACCCAGAACTAGGCGCAGAAGCAATCCGACAGCTGCAAGTAAAAGGCTTCCCAACGATTGTAGGCATTGATGTCTATGGAAGGGATCTTTATAAAGGGGGACCCAATTCTTATTTGAATGGGTGGAAATAAGAAAGAATGGTCGGAGAGAAAGGATTTGAACCTTCGACCTCGTGGTCCCAAACCACGCGCGCTACCAAGCTGCGCCACTCTCCGATTAACAGCTACTTATTCTAAACGTTTTTCAAAAAAAAACAACACAAATTCATTTCTTTATGCAAAAAAAACTTCTTATTACGATACTTCTTATGAACGATTTTTGTTCAATCTTTTGAAAGCAAAGGAGCGTCTGTATGACAACTGTCGAACTAAATGGATATGTAACTGTGTACTTGTCTACTGGTGGAGAAGATCGAGTTAGTTTCAATCTGCGAAATGTTAAATCGACTGCTACCGACCAGGATGTATATGATATCGTAACCTCTATTGTAGCTTTGCTTGAATATCCTGTCGATGAAATTCTTCGACATGAAAAATCGAACTTAACCGCTTAATAAGGAGTGTAAAATATGGCAGATTATTCCAAAAAAGTATTGCAAATGGTCTTTGAAAATACCTTAGGGAAACAAACAACCATCTCCATTCCATATCCCAAAGAATCCATTACTTCCCTAGAGCTAGAAACACTAATGGATAGTTTTGTTACAAAGAACATCATATCCGTGAACGGAGCAGAGCTTTCCCAAAACAAAGATGGCGGAATTATCGAAAAATCATTCACTGATTTAGTGGATTAACGACTCAGTTATTATACACATGGGAGCGCTATGTGTAAAATAGAGTACAAGATGTAGAAAAGTGGGCAATAATTTTCACAAATGAGAAAAATATTGCCCACTTTTTGTTTTTTTCTGCGTTTTTTTCCATGGATTTTCTATTGTTGAAGAACAACCACTTCATATACTAATAGTGGGTATCGTATCCACTCTGTTTCGGATGTTGAAACTAGATCTAGAGAGGTATGATGGGCAAGTGTAGAGATTCTTTTTGTTTCTCTTACATGGACCACTTAGCTTTCTATATCAGTCACTGAAGAGGCTGGTTGAATGTGATATCAAGTCGAGGTAAACGAAAGTTTATGTTGGCGCAGACTATGTGTGAATCTTCAAGAAAGGAGAACATGAATGAAAAAAACACTTAGTTTATTGGTTACCATCATGATGGTGGCTGGATTATTCCAATTTGGTTTCATGTCTGCTCCAAAAACGGTTGAAGCTGCAGAAAACGTAAACGGTACATTTGCTGCCGTGCGTTTTGTACCTGTAGGCTATGACCGAGATGGGACAGAACTAACCAATAAGAATTTTCCTTGGCAAAAAGCCGGTGAAGACGTCTGGGGACGTACTGATTATGGCATGCCAGATTCCAATGTAGCTTTTGAGAATGGTATGAACATTCCTGCTACATCTGTCGGTCTGCGTGTTAAACCTTTGTTCTGGACGGACTTTTACTTGGATGTTACACCAGCTGGTGGCCGCTCTACCGTATCTGAGCATTGGTATGCCGTATACGATGAAGCAGGTCAACTCTGGTTAGATCCCGATGGTCGTTTTAACGATTGCCGTTACTACGAACCGGCTGATCCAGCAAATTTGAATGGCCGTTACATTTCCGAAGAATGCAAAGCCAATCCATTTGCAACCGTGGATCCATCTACTGGTAACAACACCCAAGGACCGTACATTTTAGATCCTCAGAATGATCGCTTCAATGCAACCATTGATAGTGATGGAAACACATCTATTTATTTCTGGGATAAAAATCGTACCGGTCGTTTGTTCAGAATGGGTTGGATCGACATGGACGATTTTCCACTAGTGAAATCTTCCGAAGGTGTAACCTATTCAATCGTACAAGGCAACGGTGAAGAGATAGAAGGAAACGACTATGTCGTCACTACTGACTGGGATGCTGCTCCATTTGGTGCTGACACCGGTTATGACCTGAACGATTTTGTCTATTGGGGTAATTATGACTGGAATTGGATTTCCGAATTTGGTAGCTTATCTCCCATTTTCAATGTATGGGGTCCAAATCCTTCTCAAATTACCGCAGATGATCCTGGTACCAACCAGTATCGTGGAAACACTTCTCCTTATGCAGATTGTTCTTGGTATTTCAACAGCGAAAACGTAGACCCCGTTACCCGTGAAGACATTTATTTTCACTATGGTGACGAAGTCCACGCCGCTAACATTGCGATGGAAGAACAATTTGTACAAGATCCCTTAGAAGATGGTGAAACTCGCTGGACAGTGGTAGACAACTACAATCCTGGTGAATTCATCTATCGCAAAGGGATGGGTGCTGATTACTACCCAATGTACTCTACGTATGTACAAGAAGGGGACATTCGTTTGACCCATGTTTCTATCTACAAAAATGGTGAAACGAAGAATTATCCTGCCGAATCTATCGTAAAGGCAACCGATTGGGACTGCTATTACGACGCAATGGGTATGATGGTCAACCCAGAAACGCAATTGGCTCTGTACCGCTTCCCCATCCATTTTAACAAAGATGGTGTACGCGAGAAGTATGCTGGGGATCAAGTTCATGCTGACAATCAAAAGAAACCATCTGATTATAAATTTGATGAACAATGGTATACTTTTGAACCAGGCGAATGGATTTATCAAGAAAATGGAAACATTCTTTCTGATCATGGTATGGTAACCGTTGGAGACTATCGTTTGACCAACGTTAACAAACCTGTCGAAAAAGGTACCATGAAGAAAGAAAAAAATCGCGGGTACATTTCCAGCGATGTTTCTTTGGTTCAAAGCCCACAAATGAACGGCAAGTATGTACCACGCGTACAGGGAGACCTTTTTGTCTTGGCCGAAGTGTTGTTTGGCGGATGCAATCAACCTGCCTACAACCTTTCTGTTCAAACTGATGTATGGGAAGGCATGGTACCTTCCGTAACAGCAGCAAGACTTCGCTCTCCCAACAACGATGTTAAAGTTTCTGCTCAAACTGTTCAAAAGAACACCGTTTTGGGTCAGAAAGGTTCCGATTTTAACATTCCTGCCACCACCTTCCAGAATGTCAACTTAAAATACCGCGAATACATCGGTGTTGAAATTTGGAAAGATGACGGAATTGATAACAATTGGGGCATCAATTTTTCAGGAACTCCTCCTCCACCAGTCGATACTCTGTATCCTTACAATCTGTCCGATGATTATCGTGCAGGTCGCACGGGTGAAGAATATTTGGGCGCAAGCAATGGAATGTACGCTGCCAAAGATTTTGGCAACGATCTACTTCCATTCCCTAGCGATATCATGTTCTATGATACCGAAGGCAACGACCAATATGGCTGCGGAGAAACCATTTACAAAAACAACGATGATGACAATGATCCTTTTACTCCAGAACTCGTTTCTGAAGGTGATAAGAGATTGTCTGTTGTTACCGTCAATATCGGTAACAATGTCATCAAGTACAAAGCTGGAACAACTGTTGCAGCTGGCGATGCTGACGTTGGTTTTGAGCTAAACAATTTCCATGCTTGGGATCTTTTCCAAGATGAAAATTGGCCCAATGAAGACATTCCTTACAACTGGACCTACGATGTTGGCGAAAATATCTACAAAGTTTCTGCTGATGTCAGAAATGGTTTTGTTGGCGACGGATATAAGTATTTCATGGGTGTCCGTGATCCTGCCGATACCGATCCCGCTCCCGATATGTTTACCAATATTTTGTACGCCGACGTAGACAATAGTGGCACAGCATCTCCTGGCGACATTCGTGTATTTGACCCAAGCGGTCGCTACGAAAACGGATCTGTTATGAACTGGAAAGATTTGGATTGTTTAGGCGGTTGGTATTATATTGATGCCAACGACTTAAGCTTGAAAGATGTTCCTGTTAGTGGATTGGTTTCTTATGAAATCATTTACCGTGATGATATGTCATTTAACTCTATCTCTGGTGCCAATTGGCAATATGCTCCTATGGCCTATTTGGACATCGATGGTTCCGGTGATATGACCGTAGGCGACGTGCGATTAACTCGCATTTTAACCTACAAACCTTTCACAGCCGTTAAGGCTACCGATACCGACTATATGGCCGGCATTGATACTGCAGAATGGAGCTATGTAGCTGGAGATTTTGATATTGCCCTGTTTGACACGGTATATCGCAATCTTTTAGTTCTACAAGGACCTTCTCCTGACAACAGAATCATTGACGACGGCGACCTATGGTTAACCTCTTATTCTGTTCGTACAGGCGATATCCGATTGACCGAAGTTACTGAATCTGACGTAACCTACAGCTGCGGATCCAAAATTGGTGACAATCTCGATTTCTGGATTAATCAAAGCACTGTTCATGGTCTTTCCATGGCCAAAAACTGCGATTTCCGTTACATCGACTGGGAAGTCTATCCTTCTGACCAAATTGGTATGTCTGTGAAAATTGACAAACCTTTCCAAGTAGAACAAACTTCTCAAATTGACATTACTGTTGATCCTGCTCCAAGAGCCGCTTATTGGGAAGACGGCGTATACCATGAAGCCGAAAAGGTATACATCTTAATCAGCAATACCGAAGGCCCAACAAGCGACAAGATTTATGAAGATTACAAAGCAATCACAGCAGACAATCCCGTTGCTACTTTCCAATTCACTCCTTACCGCGGAACTTGCCCTCCAAATGGACAATACGACGGCTTTAAGAAAGTATGGGAAAATGGCAAATGGGTTCTGGAAGATTATGATTTACGAGTTCGCATCGTGGCGATCAAAGACGACGGTGGCGTAAGCCCTGCTCCTGAAACCCACTATATCGATGAAGCGGGAAAGACCAAAGACTACAAGTTGATGGATCCTTTCTGGAAACTTCATGATAACAAAGGCGATCTCCGCTGGGGTCACATTGAAGGTACCAAAGCCTGGGGTCCACCTAGATACCAAGTACCTCCATTCCCAGAAGATCTCATGAACAAGTATGATTGCTATGCACAGAAGAAGTACAACGTAGCTCCAGAAGGCATTAAGTTCAGCGCTTCCAAGAAGTGCGTGGGCGTTCTTGATCAAAGATTCCCCAACTTAACCATGAAACTGGAAGACGTTGACAATCCTAACGATGTAAACGATCCAAACGGCATTCGTATTTCTGTACCTGATGGTGAAGAAGTTGCTGTCTTCTACAATGCACACAATGCCGGTATTGACTATCTGTTTACTGGATTTGCCATGTCCAATGGCGTGGTTACTTCTCAAAAAGTTATCGTCCAGGTAAACCTTGACGGTACCTACTTGTATTGGAATTGGGACGACGTAGGACCACATCCTGGTATGTTGGATGCTCAAGACGTATTGTGGAATCCGAATCCAAAATTCCCCAACGAAGGTCCTGAAAGAATTCCCAATTGCGTCAAAGTAGAAGAACGACCAAACTTCATTGATGCTGATTGTTCACAAGACAAGAATCAATGCAAAGTATGCGGTGATGGTTTTAAAAAGCTCGGATATGTTTCTTATGGAGACATTTTTGGAGACTTCTTTGTAAGCACCTTTGGTGTACCATCTTACCTCATGAATTATGGCGAAAGAACTACAACTGACGAAGGTGGAGAAATTCAAGTCGCAGTATTGGCCCGTGATGCTGCAACCAAATTGGAAGTACGAGTTTGGACTCAAAATATTATTTTTGATTACAACTCTACCATTACCCATCCTCCTTATTTTGTAGTGGATAAACCTGTGGCTCCTGTAGGCGAATTTGACTTTGATGTCAACACCTATCCCAATGTACCATATAGTGGTGCTCGCAACTGGGAAACCATGGGAATTGATTATTGTGGTGTAAAATCCTTCAAAGTATTGGCTCCCGATCCATATGTGAACTTTGTAGAAATGTCTACAGTAGACCATGCTCTTCAAAATTCACAAGTCAACTACACTGCTGGCCCAAGTGCTTTGTCTGCAATGAATGTACCTACACCTCAAATTCAACATCCATACAACCCCTTAATTCTTGATGTAGGAAAAGACTGCCGCGCATATCCCGGCGGACAAACCCATACCGGAAGAGTACAGGGTGTTGTTACTGCTGGTGGCGTGACCCGTACCGATCAAGACCACTGCGGTTGGAATGCATATCCAGCCATTTGGTGGTGGTATTGGTATGATGATGTGGATTACAACAATTTCACAGACTTCAACCGCTTAGGTACGGAGTTCTTCCCCTTAACTGATTACGGTCTATATTTCATCCTCAAAGACATTGATGGAAATCATTTGAGTTTTGACGAAGATACCCCCATTGATTTCAAACTCCGTAGAGTTGTTATTGACGGACCTTTTGCACAACCCAAAATCTTTGATGATAAGAAAAACACCGTGACCTCCGATTATGAGTACAATGGTTTGCGTCATGTACCCATTGCTTATGATTGGTCTGGCGAAGTCGTTATTGATTCTGCCAATATGAGAGATTATGAAAATAGTTGGGGACAAGATTGGACCAATGTGGACCGTGATGGTGGTACCTACCGCTATACCAACCCACTTTTGGTTGACAACAAGCAACTCAACTACACCGGCCTTGAAAACGTATTCCGTTTTGAAGAATGGATTCCCATTTCTTATGGTAAGTTAAATGTTTCCGTTACCCTTTGGGACGGTACTGTTAAGATTTACCAAGATTGTTGCGCAGAACCACCAACCGACGGTATTGATATTCATGCATTGGAAGTTTCTTCCGACAAAGACAAAGTAACAGCCGACGTGGACAACAAGATTGAAATTACTGTCAAAGAATACGAAGTAATGCAGTCTGTTCAACCTACAAACGATGCCTTTGTTTATGCATGGCAAGACCGTGGTATTTTGAATCCTAGAACCAATCTTTATGATGGTGCCGGAGATGGTTGGGTAACCAATCCTCCTCATTCTTCCGATTTCTCTGATCGTGCTCCTCAGTACTTCAGTGAAGACGACCTGAATGAAGACGGAAAGATTTCCTTTGGCGACAAAGAAACAGAAATCATTGGTTCCTATGACTTAGCAACCAATACTTGGACAGGCGGCGTCATTGATGCCAGAACCTTCCAACGTAACAATGGTGTCTATGTATTTGACCTTTCTGAAGCCAATGGTTCTCGCATTGATACTGTTGGTGTAGATTTCGGTGGAGATAAAGGCGATCCTGATCACGTAATTTCAGAATTTGAAACTTTACCTGTCATGGTTACCGCTTATAAGTATGGCGACGACAACAACGATCGTAGTTTCCGTCCGCTTTACTCCTTCCCTGGAACCACTCCTCAGTATTCTCACGAAGTATATCTCTCTGGTCAAGCCTTTATTGAAGTTGCACCTATTATGGATCTTTCCGTATCCGTGCAGCCCAATCCATTAACTGCTGGCGTAACACCAGAATTAGTGGATCCTGTTTCCCCATTGTCCTTCTCCATTACCAACGAAGAAGGCGAACCAGTTGATTTAACTCGTGGTGTTCCTGACAATGATGGAAAAACGTATGTAGAAGATGACGACATTTGGAATCATCTTTTCAAAGATATCCATCCTGATCCATTGCCAGAATATTACTGGGTACGTACTGATCTTCATAACGATGACAATACGAAGATTTCCAACCGTGAGCTTTACAGCACTCCTGCAAAACCTTTCCAACCCATCAAGATTGACTTCAGTCTTGCCAAAGATGGAAAGTATGCATTCCGTGGCTTCTGTGCTAACGACGAAGGTGAATTTGATGTATACATCTATACACCGGATCGTAAGCATGCTGCTAAAGCCAATGTGAAAGTTGTATTGCCAACTGTTGAATATTCCATTGTCAACACAGAAGATCCATCAGGTACAGAATATCAAGTACCTGGCGAACCAGACTTTGTATTAACAGCTGCTGATAACAGAATCTACAAGATTACCATCACAGCTAAAAATGCACAAGGCCTTCTCTTGAAGGGTGTTAGCAAAGGCGTTAGTACGTGCGGTGGAGGAATCAAGAATACCGCTCGATTCACTCCTTATTCCACAAGACCTGCTTCCTTTGATTTCAACGAAAAAGATCGTTATCTCTTTGCAGAACATTTCTTACAGGATCTGTATCCCTTTACATTGAATATAGGATTTGACTTCAACGATAACGGCAAAGTAGATTGGCGTAATGCTGAATTGTTCAGCCTAGGTGCTTTCAACCATACCCAAAGAGCTTCCAATCAGATTACTCTTGGCAAGGTCTATTACAATACTTGCCTTGTTATGTATGATGAAGAATCTATTAAGGGTGGTTGGGATGTCGTACCCAATCCTAACTTAACACCTCCTCTAACCGGATGGGGTCTTGGAGCTATTTACAACAGTGCCCATAGAGGCGGATATTTATTCTCCGACATCGATGGTAACAAGCGTTTGGATTATCACGACTCTCTTGGACTTGATGTAAATGCTCAAACCACGTTCTACATTTTTGCAGAAGATCTTTGTTGGATCGGTGGCTTGGTTGGAGACAATATCTATTGTAACAACCCTGACGAAGCTGACCTTGCTGGTTATCCACCACCTAACAAACAAGATCCTGCTTCTGTAGAAAAACGTTTCCACAGAGCTCAAAATTCATCTGATTATAGCACGAATGACGGATCCTTCTTACTTGATTGGGAAGCTTTCCCCAACAAAGAAGTACAAATTGGTTCCCCATCCTTGCGTGTACTCAGAGCCGAAACCAGTGAAGAATTAGGGAAAGACCTTGTCAATCCTTCTAATTACGATCTTGTTTATGCTATTGAGAATCATTTGATTGTTGAAGTTCGCCCTGCTGACAACCGTGATCGTGAAATGCATGAAGATGGCCGCGTCTATATGATCGGCAACCAACATCAAACTGCTATTTACGGACATACCAAAAAGTCAGCAACCGATCCTACCGTTATGACAACAACATTGCACTTCACCCCCACAGGTCTTGGTGAAGATATTGCTGGTATGGGTTATTTCAATAAGAATAAGTATTACCTTACAGCTCCTTATGATCTGAAGAATACTTCTACCTATACTGTCCGCAATATCATCGAGTTTGATTCTGTCGTTGGATTGCAAGTTCATGTCATTCCTGAAGGACCATTACACCCCAACAAAACAACCGGTGTAAATGTTAAAGTTACTGAAATTGGTACACAAGCTCCCGTTGAAGGTGCTAACGTCACTGCCAAAGGACCTGGCGTAAATGCTTCTAAGAAAACCGATAAAGACGGTATGGCTGTCTTTGAAATTACACCCAATGACAAAGGCATAGTTGTATTTACCGCAACCAAAGAAGGGCGTATTATCGGAGTAGCCGAACTTCCTGTTATTCCTGATACTTCTGCTCCTTGGTTACAACTAGATCCTGTGAATCCTTTAACCAACAATCCAAGTCAAAAAGTAACAGGTCGAACCAACCCTGGAAACAAAGTTACCCTAAACGGAACTCCAGCTCAAGTAGATCAAGATGGTTCCTTCACCGGAACAGTTACTTTAAAAGAAGGATTGAACACCATTGTTGGTGAAGCTATCAATCCAGCTGGATTGAAAGTTCGCAAGCTTATTACTGTAACTCTTGATACAACTCCTCCTAGTATCTTTTTAGATGATCCAGGAAAAATTATTTACAGCACCGACATTGATCCATATCAATTTACAGGCCGTGTAGATATTTATTCCTCTGTCACTGTTAACGGTATAAAGGCAGAAGTTGTACACGATATCTGGAAAGCTAAAGTTGCCATCAAGCCTGGCATCAATACTTTAACCATGGTAGCCGTGGATCAAGCTGGAAACAGCAGTACCGTTACTGCTGAAGTAAAGGTTTGGGAACGAAACATTATCAAACTCACTATTGGCAATATTGAATGGACCAAAAACGGCGAAGCCCTTACACCATTAGAGGCTCCTGCTCAAATCATGGCTGGCCGAACTATGGTACCTCTTCGTGCCATCGGAGAAGCGTTTGGTGCAATAGTAGATTGGGATGGTATATCAAAAGGTATTACCATTACCTTAGGCGACGAGATATCCATTGCCATGACCGTCGGCGAACGAGTCGCAAACGTCAATGGTGAAGAAGTTATTCTAGATGTTGCTCCTGTCATTGTTGACGGAGGACGTACCTTGGTACCCATCCGTTTCATAGGAGAAGCGTTTGGTGCTGAAGTATTGTGGGATGACGCAACTCGCACCGTCACCATTATCAGAGATACTTTACCTAAATAAAGAACAATCTTTAAAGATAAAGGTCTTTGAAAAAAAGCCCTGGAGGTTTTCCTCCAGGGCTTTTTTCTTTGGAATCTTCTAACAGGTGTATTGAAAGATGCTCTTTTAATTCTTCCTCAAATGAAAAAAGGAAAGAATAGAAATCTAGGGAGCTTTGGGATAGTAAATTGTGACCGTTTGTGTGGAAGCTTCCCATTCCACCGAAGCACCTAGGTTTTCGCTCACAAACCGTAAAGGAATCAAGGTTCTACCTTCTACAATAATGGGAGGGGCATCAATAGATATTTCTTTTCCATTCACAATGGCTATCTTTTTACCGATGAATAGAGTGATAACAAGATCGTCCTTGTGGAAAGTAACGGATCGGTCCTCTGCATTCCATTCTACGTTGGCTTGAAATACTTCTTCGCTGAGGAAGCGAATAGCAACGTAGGTACGTCCATCAAAGATAGTCGGAATGCTCCCTTTGTCTAAAGAGATTTCAGTTGTATCATTTAGGATGGCTATAGAGCTACCGATTTGAATGGCAATTTTGGTACCCACTGCATCGACTACAATTTCAATCTTCTTGGAATCTATTTCCAGGGTAGGAAACGAAACAGTAATGATGGCTTTGTTGGTTTCCCAGCAGTTTAATAGTGTGCCATCAATTTCGTATATCATGGGATCTGTAGGGTAAATGCCACTACTTTTTGGGAATGTAATCCAAGGTACATCTGCTGTAAGCTCGTAGGGGAAATCGGCATCTTTGGGTTCCACGGTGCAGGGGATCGAGAATGACTTCTTCGAAAAAACGGAATACTTCTCATGTAAAAGGGAAATGGAAGGAAAGGAGGGCATTGGTTTTTGTAGTACTTCCTGAAAAACTTTGTGATAGCGGAAATTCCCGAAATCAGATATGTAAAGGGGGTCGGATTTTGAGGTATGGTTTTTAGCCATACGTATTTTCCATGCACCAAACAACAGGTGGGGGTTTTCTTTGTAATGTTCCTTGGTTCTTCCTGCAACAATAGTCCCTTGTTCCCCATATGTACCCAGCAATTTTCCTTCCATGTTATAGTGATATACTTGATCTGTCATAACATCTGTAACATAGAATGTATTGTCGCATACTACAAAAGATGAAAAAATGCCTACCAATCGGCTTTTATCGTTGGCAAACTCAAGCGGGATTACATCCATAAGATCCGTGTCTGAATCAAAGACTAAAAATGTTTTGTTTTCAGCATCCAAAAAGTACAACAGTTCTTCTTGTGTATCGTACCAAAAGTCTAACCAAAAAGGCGTGTTTTCGGGTTCATAATCGGAGGTTTCATACGTGAAGTGTAGTTCTTCGTCTATGTCACCCCAAGAATCGATACTATACACTACTGGGTAGTTTCCCTCTGGGTTTCCGATACACATTGCATATACAAGCTCATCCACTACTTCGATACTGGTTGAAAAAGGCAGAGCAGAATCACTCATGAAATTGTCTGCAAAAAGAAGCTCCCATTGTTCTGTTTCAAACGAATACCGAGCAATAGAAAGAGCGGACATAATAAACGCATTGGATATGTATAGATACTCTTCGTCAATCTCCATATCAAGAATGAGAGGGAAGAAAGAAATCATGCCCATAACGCTACTTACAACATCAAGATCAATAGGAATCCTTTTTTCAAACGTCCCCATATCATTGAAAACATTAATATAGTCTTGCCCTATACTTGTTTCATACAACCAATGGTTTGCATCCACTGCAAAGGCAGAAGAACCACAGATTTGACCATCATCACTTGGATACGACCCAATAGGAATGGTGTCTTCGTCCTGTATGCAAAACGTTTTGTATTGAAAAAGATCTTCCATCATGCCCGTTGATATGAATTGTACAACTTCGTCAGAAACCTGAAGGGAGACAGGAAGAAAACCGGCTCCTTGTACAGCAATATCATCTTGCTTCTCGAGGGTGTATTTTTCTTCTTTTTGTTGCATTTCTAGTGTGGAGATATAGCAGCCTTCCAAACTCATCAATCCATCCATGTTAAACCCACTAGTGTATAGGGTGGTATCGTCAAAAAAGGAAATAGTACTGATGGATTCACCACGGTCATCAAAATTGTATGTAACAAGAGTTTCTCCATCAAAGTTGAGGACGTATAGTGTATCCAATGTGCAAAATGCAATCTTGGATTCATCCGGAGCTACTGAAAAACTTGCTATAGCAGGGAAGTAGACGGATGAATCGAAGAATGAGTCTTCTAGTAGAATTCGCTGGACTTCATTGCCAGAGGTGTCTATAACCATCCATTCAAGTTGTGTTTCGTCGTCTTGGTCAGGATTTTCATCTAGTGGATATTGTTCCAACGATAGAATGTGGATATGGTCTCCAACAACACAGAATAAAGAAGAGGTGCTAGCGTTTTTGTGTGGATTCGATACAGCGGGTAGAGAAATGGATCGGATTCGTTCCCCACTATCCGCTGCGTATACTCCGAAAGTATCTTTGTTTTCAGCCACAATGCATTCTTTTGATTGGCTGATGCCCAAAGAAGGGAACATCCTATCTATGGCCATCAAGTTTGTCTGGGTAGGGTCGGTTATTGGTTCAGAACTACTCAAAGAAGAAAACATCCGAAGCATCTCAACCAAATTTAAATTCTTGTAGCTATTTGCATCCGATTGAATGGGAAAACTTTTTAGAAATGTTCCATCGGCTGCATCAAACTGAGAAATGCCAAAGATGTCAAGGACATATACGATGCCACCAGCATATGTACTTGCCATAGGCATGACAATGTTCCCTTCAACGGGACCATGCCCCATAATAGAAGTTTCCGCTTGTCCAAGTACCTTGCGATGATTTGGTGAAAGAAATAAGCAAACCATCATGATGACGACAATACAAATTGAAACAGCTTTGTTTCTGCGTATCATTGTTTCCTCCTTAGAAACCTAAAAAAAATACAACTAGTAAGTATTGAAATTTTACCACTCGGGTATGCTTTTTAAAAGATCTTTGTAGTCTTTCCAGCGGGGACACATTTTTGTCAGATAATCTTTAAATTCTTTCCCGTGGTTCATATGTTCGACATGACAAAGTTCATGAATAATCACATAGTCGATTGCTTGCAAGGGGGCTTTCCAAAGATCCGTATTCAAAGTAATAACCCCTTTTGATGAACAGCTACCCCATCGCCTTTTCATGCGTCGGAATCGGAATGAAATGGGGATCTTATGGGGATGAAACTCATAGGTCGTAAGAATATACTGTATCCTTTTAGACAAATAGTCAATTGCCATTTTTCGTGACCAATTCTGAAGGATCTTACGTATGTTTTCTTGGTTTGCATCCAAGCAGTAAATGTGGAGACCGTTCACGTCCCACAATACTTCATTTTTTCTCTTTGAATGCTGCGTGATATGCAAAGGAAAACTTGTACCGACAATAGGAAATGGTTTTCCCTCTGCGTACTCCATTGGTTTGGGTCGGTTTTGAACCCATTGGATGTAGTGTTTTACAATCCATTTTTCCCGTGACAATAGAAACGAAAGCCACTGGCTTTTTCTTGTACGTTGAGGGACGCGAAGGATAATCTCACCTTGTTTCGTAATGGTTATGGAAAGAGTTTTTCTTTTTGAAAAATAGACCGTCAAGGAAAAGCACTGATTCTGTAGTGCAATCGTCGAATGGAGAATTTTAGTAGCTATCTGTTTTCCCAAAATAGTCAATCACTTACCACAGAAACCGTTTTTCGTTCCATTGTAATTATTCTATTGCAGAGTCGACGGGAGAAACGGGGGAATCTGGAGAGTGTTTGTGTGTTGGACATAAGAGAAGAGGGATGTTAGGGATACGAATAGTAAACACACAACCTTTGCTAGATTTGTTTTCAAACAGGAGAGTCCCGTTATAAGAGGCTATTAACTTTGCAGCAATGTTAAGGTTCAGATCATTGGCGCGCGAGGTTTTTGGGATGTCAGAAGAAGAGTTTTCAACCGATGGAAAGGGTTGGGCTCCAAGAAGCTCAGGAATTCCTTTGCTTGAATCGGTAATATCCCATAAAAATGTACATTGTGTTTCTTCTGACAGTGTATGGCTTGGGGATGCGTATTGAAGGATATCGATCAATCGAATATGTACATCTACGGTGCCCGAGGGCTCTGTATGGTGCAAAACATTACGGAGAATACCCGCAGCAATTTGGTAGATTTTTTGTCGGTCAAGTATGAGACAATACTCCTCTCCATCACAGCGAACAGAGAATTGAACGTCTTTTTTCTGAAACAAGGGCTTGTATTCTTTTTCCAACTCTTCCCTCAGCTCGTGCAGCTGGACCGGTTCTTTTTGACAAGACACCTTGGTGGTGGTTTCAACTGTTCTATAAACTTCCATATTTTTGGAAAGATATTGAAGAGACTCTTGTGCTTTTTGAAGTGTATGGATAGGAGTCTGTAGTGAGGTTTCTTTCGATTGCGTAAGCAACTGTTGAAGAGATGTCGAGAGGAGTTCTAACGGGGGATTCAACTCATGGTTTATAATAGAAATAAGCCGATTCTTTTCCTGGCTGGCTGTAGTTGCTTTTGTTCGGGAAGAAAGGACTTCATTTTCATAGATTCTTTGTATGGAAACATCCCGTAGTAGGACTTGACAGAATAGTTCCTTGTCTAATACAAAAGGACTGATTGTGACGATGACAGGTTTGTGCTTATCATCGCCTGTTTTACAAACAAGAGATAACGGGGGGATGTCAAAATTTTGTGTATGGATTTGTTTTTGAATCTTTAAAATTGTCGATTTTGTGGACGTGCCATCTTCTTGCGTTTCAGGAAAAAGATTTAAAAAGCTTTCCGATAGTAGATTGTCTTTCGATTTGAATCCAAAAAAAGAAAGGGCTTTCCGGTTGCATTTGTATATATTCCAATTCTTTAACATAAGGATTGGATCGTTGTTAGTGTCAAAGAGCATTCGGTACAAAAGCTCATTGTGCTGGATTTTTTCCTGGATTTCTACCAATTCCTGGTTTTTTTCCTGCAAAGAAGAGATTGTTTTTCGAATGGTTAATGCTGCAAGAATAAATATTGCAATGACAAGAACCCGCGTTAGAAAGGAGAAATAGGAAATGTTGAACAGAAGTGCATCTGAAAATTGGAGAGGTTCATTGAAAAATAAAAATGAAATTTGCTGGTTTAGGGATAGGAAATCATATATAGAATAGAGTACCCAAAACCCTATTGAGGCCAGTGCAACAGAAATACCAAAAACAAAGGTGCCTTTTTTGTCAAATGTTTGTTTCATTTATTTCTTTCTTGTGTAGCTCCTTATAAATTTTATTCCATTATACAAAAGAAAAATCAATTATAAAATAGGAGAACAAATAAAAAAGGAGGATAATTTTCCATCCCCCTTTTTTATGAAGTTCAAAAATATGGGTTCTACATTTTCGGTCTTGCTTCATTTACTCGGATAGTACGACCGGAGAAATCTTTTTCATTGAGTGCAGCAATAGCAGTTTGAGCACTTTCTTCGTCTGGCATTTCAACGAAACCAAAACCCTTTGAACGCCCTGTATTACGGTCTTGAATGATACGAACGGAAGTGACTTCTCCGAAATTCTCAAAGGAAGCACGAAGGTCGTCTTCTGTAGTTTGATACGGCAAATTCCCAACATAAATGTTCATAAAAACTCCTCTAACACCATGCATCTCATTTGTCTACTGACGATAGAATCAATCATGGCTAACTCGTAGTACGTAACTGTACTGAAAATAGTACACAACTTGTTGTATATCAATTTTTTATCCAAATACAAGAAATATTTTAAAAATAGTAAAAAAAGCGCTACAATTTATACAAATACTCTTTATCTCAATCTATTTTTGGAGGAACCATGACAAGACAAGAAGCAATAACCTTATGGAAACAATACAACTCAGAAGATCATCTTTTTCGGCATGCTTTAGCTGTTGAGGGAGCCATGAGGGTATATGCAAAGAAATATGACCAAGACATTGATTTGTGGGGATTGTGCGGTCTTTTGCACGACATTGATTTTGAGAAATATCCCGACGAACACCCTGTAAAAGGTGTTGAAATCCTTCAAAAAACAGGTTGCAATCCCGATATGATTCAAGCTGTACAAGAACATGCAATGGATATAGATCACCGTGAAAGCTTATTGTCTAGAGCTTTGTATGCTTGTGATGAAATGGCTAGTTTTATTGTAGCTGTTGGTTTTGTTCGTCCTGATGGACTCCAAGGAATGAAGCCTTCTTCGGTAAAGAAGAAAATGAAAAACAAGCAATTTGCTGCAAAAGTAGATCGAGAACAACTTGTGAATAGTGCAGAAGACCTTGGAGAAGACTTGTCAGATCATATACAGGTCATTATTGAGGGGTTGCAGGAGCAAGAGAAAAGAGTCCAAGAAATGGATGGGTTTTTGCTGCTATCTCATTAAAACCTTTTTATGGTTCTGTTGGTGGCAGTTCTACATGCACGCGTAGCGTGTCAATGTTTACCGGACGATTCCCACCTACCTTCCAATATGCCCTCCAAGAACCTCTATCATCCAATACCAAGTTGACTTGATTCGACAATAGACCATTGCCATCCATTATGTAGTCCATTGTATGGCTTTCACCTTGCGTATCTTCAAAGGTGAAGTAATATCCTTCTCCCGGTTCAACGGAAATTTTATTGTTGAAAGGGGTATATAGGACACCATCTACGTTAGTGGAGCGTTTCCACATGTTTACTTCTTCTTCTGTCCAGCCAAGACCGAGTTCTTGGTTTAGCAAATCCCAGCTCTGTCCATCGTAGTCATTCATAGGCAGCCAAGAATTGGTTTCATTTTTGTACTCGATCATAATTTCTGCAAGCCCGATGGAAATATCATGTACTCCCTGTCCTAATCTTGTTTCCGTGGAATACCATCGATCGTACCATTCTTCTTGATCGAGGCTATTCCAGTATTCATGATCCTCTTGCGATGGGAGAACCGCAAGTTCTTCGGAATTTTCAAGGGCTGTCTCTACTTGAAGAAAAACCCCTCGAACGCTATTTCGTAAAGTGGGTATTGCCGAGATGATAACGAGAGCGAATACGGCAATAATCAGGCTATATTCGAGAACGGTTTGCCCCTTCTCATTAGGACCATACTTAAACATGCTTTTTTTCATGGGCACTTCCTCCGTACAATCAATACAGTTTTTCTTTTCATGCTATGATTTTTTCCAACTTGCTTTCCCATCTTCTATCGTTATTCCTTCCCATATTTCTTGTAGGGCCGATAAGAGTTCGGTAGCAGGAATAGAAGAGAAGGTATAGTTCCATTCAGAGTATGAAGTTGCGATATGGAGCTTACTAGGACGAATCTTTCGCGGAGGAGGGTCTAGCAATTCATTTGGGTCAAATAAGTAGGAAATGCTTTGAATATCGACAACAGAAATTTTAAAATTATCTTCATGCTCTTCCAAAATTTCTGCTGGATTCATATCAAAGTATTTGGCATAGTAATATAGCGTTACTCCCATTCGTATACTTCCTACTCCGATAGGAGATCCTTTTTCATTTTCATACTCCTCTTTTTTCCGTTTCATTTCTTGCTGCAGTAACTTTTTAGTAAAAGTTGCATGAATGATTTCCTGAGGGAACAAAACGACATTGCAACTGACAGAATGAAAAGCATTTTTTCGCAATCCAGTATAAGGAATGACTGCTAATGCTTTTTCATTTTGTGGGGGCTGATTTTGTAGTGTTTGCATATAGAGCTCCTTACTTGGATTTGATTTATGTACATTATTATATACTCTTTTTCATATCATGGAACTAGCAATCTTATGCATTGTGTTGTTTTTTGGGTATTTAGTAGGACAGATTCAGATCAAGAGAGTATCTCTTGGTACATCTGCTGTGCTATTTGTAGCACTCATTTTTGGCTATTTTGAGTATTCTCTATCTCCGATTCTTACTGAGTTTGGACTTGTCCTTTTTATGTACTCCGTGGGTCTACTGGTAGGTCCGCGATTTTTTCGCATGTTTCGAAAAACAGGGATTCATTCTATTATTGCAGCCGCTGTGACGGCTCTCAGCGGAGCCATTGGTGTATGGATTGTCTTTCAATGGCTGCATATACCTTATGATATCGCAACCGGGCTCTATTGCGGAGGTTTAACCAATACTCCAGCATTGGCAGCCGCTATGCAAACAGCGGAGAAACAATTCTCCATGGATGTTGCCGCTAGCATTTCTTCGGGATATGGAATTGCGTACCCTTTCGGAATGGTGAGCGTTGTGATTTTTAATCAGTTCCTTCCCATTTTCATCAAAAAGGATCCACGGCAAGAAGAAGAAAAGTGGAAAAAAAATACCGAAAAAATGTATCCTCCTCTTGTTGCCTTCCAATGTATAGCAGAAAATCCGGGCATTGTCGGGAAAACAATCCAAGAGATAAACCCAGACCGGCGATTTAGAACTAATTTTTCTCGCATTCTACGAGGTGATACCATCCATATTGCTTCCCCTTCTTTTGTGATTGAAAAAGACGATATTATACGCCTTGTTGGACCAGCATCTGAACAAGACTTAGTGGAACAAATGATAGGAACCAAAACGGCAAGCTGGGAAGACAAAAAAGAACAGAAACGAGTGCGAGACGCTCGAGTAATGGAGTCTAGTGTGATTGGGAAACGACTGCGGGAACTTCGTTTCTTTGCAAAACATGGCGTGATTGTAACAAGGATCATCCGCAGTGGGTTTGAGTTTGCCCCCAATGGGGGGATGGTTCTAGAGATGGGGGATATCATCCGCATGATTGGCGATATGTCTTCCCTGGAAGAAGTAAAAAAAATGGTACAAGGCGATACAAAACAGCTTGAATTAACCGATTTTGTTCCTTATCTATTGGGACTTTTAATAGGAGTCGGCATTGGTTTTATCCCCATTCCTATCCCCAACCATTTACGAATTACACTAGGGGCATCGGGGGGTGTTTTTATCACAGCTCTTGTGCTAGGACATTTTGGCCGCATTGGTCGCTGGCGTTTTTATGTGCCTACCTCGGTACATAATTTTTCCATGGAATTTGGCCTGATGATCTTTTTGGCGGGAGCAGGAATGGTGGCTGGATCGCGCATCATTCCCATCATAGCACAGCATGGTTTGATTCTGTTCGTTGCAGGAGCAATTGTGACTTGCACAACCATTTTAATTACATTTTTTGTGATGTGGAAACTATTGAAAATGAACATTCACGATATGCTTGGCTCTTTGAGTGGTGGGATGACCAATCCTCCCGCTCTATCAGCAGCCAACAGCCAATCTACCATGGGTCTTCCTACTATTGCTTATGCTGGTGTTATGCCGATGGCTCTCATATTTAAAATCCTGGTTGCTCAGCTATTGCTTTTGGTATTGGTCTAATGGAAAACATAGGAATTGCCTTTTTATATACTCTGATTGCTGGCTTGTCCACAGGCATTGGTGGAGTCATTGCTTTTTTTACGAAGCAAACCAACACAAAATTTCTTTCTGTCGTGCTTGGTTTTTCTGCTGGCGTGATGATCTATATCTCCTTTGTAGAGATTCTTCCAGAAGCCTTCGACGAATTAAACCATCTCCTTGGATCGTTTCAAGGGTCACTTATCACCATTGTATCTTTTTTTGCTGGGATCGGCTTGATTATGCTTATAGACCGATGCATTCCCTGCTATGAAAACCCTCATGAAATCAAAAGGGTAGAAGATATTGCAAGCAAACAATCGTTTCCCAAAAAACTTGAAACGAAATGCAAGAGACACAATAGTAAATGTTTGAATCTTTCTACGTTGAACCCAGCGAAGCTCAAACGAATTGGTATTTTGATGGCCGTTTGTATTGCCATTCACAATTTCCCTGAAGGATTTGCAACCTTTGTGACTGTTTCCAAAGATCCAACCTTGGGCATTATGATTGCGCTTGCTATAGCTATTCACAATATTCCGGAAGGGATTTCGGTTTCTATTCCCATTTACTATGCAACAGGCAATCGACGATTGGCCCTATTCTATTCTTTTCTATCTGGATTGGCAGAGCCTTTGGGAGCCATAATGGCCTATTTTATCCTCCAGTTTTTCTTATCGGATTTGGTACTAGGGATTATCTTGGCAATTGTTGCCGGCATTATGGTGTTTGTTTCTTTTGATGAGCTTCTTCCTGTTGCCGAAGAATACGGAGAACACCACCTTGCTATTTATGGATTAATTGGAGGAATGGCATTTATTGCCATCAGTATGCTATTCATATAAAAAAAGAGGATAGCACCTTCCGGTTCCACCCTCTTTTTCAGCATTGTAACCTGAAAAGAAAACTTTATTTCAGTTTTTCAATCTCTTCTTCGACTTCTTCTGCGCCTTCTTTGTAAAATTTTTCTTCATCAGGAGCAAGCTCTTTCAGTAGTCGTAAAAATTCTCCCGCGTGCACTCGTTCTTCATCGGCAATGTCTTTGAGTACTTCTTGTGCCAATTTGTGATCAATTGATTCTGCTAACTGCATATACAGCTGAACTGCCTCATACTCAGCAGAAATCATAAAACGAATGGCTCGAATCAATTCTTCGTGGGTTAGCTTACGATCTTCTTTTAATCCAGAAAACGGATGTCCAAAATCTGGCATATGTATCTCCTTTCCTAAACAGTTCAAAGAGTATTAACAACTACTATTAGTATATAAAATCAGCAACTAGACTCAAGATGTAGATTTCTGTCAATATGACCCCTTTCGTGTGCCTGATTTCTTGGTTATGCTTGTTTATGGAACCAACCAATCTAGAACGTTTATTTTTTTGATTCCTGAAAAATCTTCATTGGGGTCATCATCAAGAGTAAGGATGTATTTAGGATAATGATCCGGTATTTTTTGCAAGGAGAGTAGTTCTCGACGCAATGTTTTTTCATCTCGAACGGAAGCCGTTACTTGATAATAAATAATACTTTTAGAATTCAAAGCAACAAAATTAACTTCTGTATTATCGACCTTTCCTACAAATACACGAAAATTTCTGCGCAATAGCTCAAGGTAGACAATGTTTTCTAAAATATGACCTAACTCAAGATTTCTTTTTCCAAGCAGCAAAGATCTTATCCCTATATCGACACTATAATATTTATCTAAAGTCTTCAGATATTGCTTGCCTTTTATATCGTATCGTTTAGCTTTATAAAGAATATAACTATTCATTAGAGCAGAAATGTATTTTTCAACTGTTTTTACATCTACCTTCCTACCTGCAGAGAGCATAGAGTTGCTGATATTTTTTGTGGAAAGCTGGTTTCCGATATTGTCAAACAAAAAACTCAGAATGCTCTCGAGCATCATGACGTCAGAGATATTATATCGACTCACAACGTCTTTTAAAATAACCGTACTGTAAATTCCTTGTAAATACTCGTTGATTTCTTGCTGATTCCCTTTCAATTTTGAAACGTAGGGGAACGAACTGGTTTTGATATAACGGGTAAATTTGTGATTTAGATCATTCTTGTTTCCTGTGTTTCTAACGAATTCAGCAAAAGAAAGAGGTAGCATTTCAATGGTGATATACCTACCAGAGAGATAAGTTGCTAATTCTCCAGAGAGAAAATATGCGTTTGAACCTGTTATGGTAATATCAATGTTCTTTTTTAAAAACAAACTGTTCACTACTGTCTCAAAGTCTTTCACATTTTGAATTTCATCCAGGAATACATAGGTGGTAGTGTCTACAGAAAGACGATCCATTATGTAGGAGTGTAAACTCTCCGGATCTCGTAAATGTGAGGTTCCAAGATCCTCAAAATTGATTGAAACAATCTGCTTAGATTTTACACCGTTAGAAAGAAGATAACTCTGGAACATTTCCATAAGTGTTGATTTACCACACCGTCGTACCCCGGTAATCACCTTAATGATTTGTTTATCTTTCCAAGCAATTAAGCGATTGAGATACTCTGTACGTTCAATCATATTGGTTCCTCCAGAATTGATATGCTCCAACTATATCCAAAAACATTAAAAAAGCAATAATTATAGGAAAACATTCCTAAATAACAGAACAAAATAAAAGTTATTGGAAATAAATCCTAAAACTATTTCATATGAACCGTATACGAGAAGGAGTAAATCCTGATGCACAGGAAATCACCGTAACCTATCCTGCACCAGAAACGGAAGAGTAGATCAATAAGCGATTTGATGTAATAAACTTGATGAGATAAACACAAAGTGCCTCTGAGAAAAATACCACAGGCACTTGTCGGAATAGTGTCTTTATCAGTTGCACTACTTCTTTAGTTTACATTAAACAGAATGCTCAGGTAGTCTCGTTTTCCATATAAAACTCTGTCAATAAAGATTTGTCATTTCTTTTCTTTGAAATAGGTTTGGATCTCTTCATGAGAAAACCATCCTTCTTTTTCTCCTGATTGTCTTCCTGCTTCAAGATTTCTCATCAAGCGTATAGTTGCTTGTATCTTACCATATTCTTCGATGTCAATAATCGCATATCGCCCTCTGCCATTTTTGGTTAAAAAAACAGGCGCACCCACTGCAACATCTCGCAAAACTTCATTATAGTTTCGTAAATCTGAAACGGGTTTAATGTTTGGCATATACAGCTCCTTTCATACTACCTATATTGTATAATTATCTTCGTAATATTCAACGTAATATACAACATCGTTTTAACTTCAAGTGTATTCTCCATTCCATCAATCATCTCACAATTCAATTATGTTTTGTATCCAAATATTTACTTTTTTGTCTTGCATTTGAAATTCTAGAGATTACACTATGATTATCGTTCACTGAACGAACTATTGAATTCTTTGCAAACTCCTTACACAAGGGGAAAGGAGGCAGTAAAGAGAACAATACTTGGTTTGCGGTGTATTTCGTTATTTGTGACGTAACAATGGTTTCGTGACCGTCGGAAAATTTGTTTTGATGGTGTTTTTGTAAGTACAAATTTGTAAAATTGATGGAGGTCTTATATGAAACGTTTTTTACCTTTTCCAAAGAGAGAGAGAGAGTAATTTTCATTCTTTCATTTCTTTACTAACGATTGTAACCATGGCATTGGCAGCTATCGGACTATCCCCTAAACCACAAGTACAAGCTAATAATTATGATGTTGTAATTGAAGCGACCATAGGACAAGAGGACTACAAAGTACTAGAAATTAACAATGCAACGGGAGATGTGAACTTCTACGAATTTACTGTCGATGGCGACCCTGTTCTAGATGGCAACAACGAACAAACTACTTTTGTTCCCGGTGACAATGATTTTGAAGACCGGCTCACCTACCTGAATGATGTCATCATATCTACTTCTTTAACCATTACTTCTTCAAACGAATTTGCCCTTCCTATTTTTGTAGGAGACGGCTACTACGGAGATACCATTACACAAGTCTGTTATGATGGAGATTCTTCTACGGATTATCGCGTAATTCAACACAATGAACTAGATGCTCCTTTTATCCCAGCATCACTTCTTGGCACCTTCGCCTATATGGAAGTAGGCGAAACAACCTATACAGGCTTCCGCTATACTCCCAATGCCCCCCTAGGTCAATGGGATCAAGCTGCCATAAATGGACCAAACTCCAATTCAACTTCAGCAGAGGTCTACAGTGATGATGTTAATAGACCTGCTAAATTCACCATAATCGGAACAACATCTTCTGGGAAAACTATCAAAATCGAAGACACGGGCGATGGGACCGGTTCTCATGTGTATAAATGGGTTGATAAAAATGGTGACGGTGAAATTCAGGAAGACGAATGGGAAGAAATCGAGGATGATGAAGAAATTGAAGAAATAATAGATGAAGTTTGTGATGATATTGAGAATGGACTTGGATCTTATTCAGGAAGTACTTTCGATCAAGATGGAAATCCTATAGACTTAATCATCTGGTTTAAGAAATCTGATGGTACTTATTGTGGATTTAAAATAACGTATACTGGCGATGGTACTAATCACTCCTGGGATTTAGAAGCTAAAAATAATGTATCATTAGACTGTATGCATTATTTAGGTTATATTCCTTCTTCAGGAGATAATAATCCTGATGGTGCTTGGTCAATAGGTTCAAAAAAATCAGGAGCTAGTAGATATGGCTGGCAAAATTATTGGAATCATTCTCAGTATTGGTTTAGTGGGGGAACTACTCCAGTTTTTTGGCCAATTAGTGGGAATCTTACTGTTCGCAAAAATGATACTAATGGATCATGGCCGACAGAGCCATGCCCACCAGTTTAAATTATAAGAAGTGTGGTGATGAATTATGTCGAAGAATTTTCTATTGATTAGCATTTTACTATGTCTGTTGTTCACATCCTTTTTGATTTCTGCGAAAGCAAATGAAAAAGATTCTCCAAAAAGCTACCAATACATCTTCAAAGTTGGATCGGTTGATTTCCATGGTGTAGTGGATGGTGTAGAGGGAACAGGATCACTTCTGTATCCAATTCTTATTGATAAAAATAGTGGTAGAGCTGGGATAAGTCACCTAGTACCTTTTCCCAGTAGGCTTGACCCTCATATGTTGCTTTACACAACAAACCCAGATGAATTCACGATGATCTATGGATACTCTAAAGAAACAAGACTGTTTCTGCATTATCCAAGTCAGAAAGCATATATCAATGATGAAGAGATATCAAATCCCTTTCTTGTGAAACGAGTTAGAGATGGAGTGAATCCTAACGCAAACTGGAATGGTATGCTATTTTCTCCAGGAGCTAATAGCTCTTTTATCGCTCCTCTCCGCCTTGTTTTTGAATTCACCGGTCACAAAGTAGATTGGAACCCCGATACACAGGAAATAACTGTAACCTATCCTGCACCAGAAGCGGAAGAGTAGATCAATAAGCGATGTGACTTAATAAACATGATGAGATAAACACCAAGTGCCTCTGAGAAAAAAACACCAGAGGCACTTGTGTACACAATTCAATTATAGTTTGTATCCAAAAATTAACTTTTTTGTCTTGCATTTGAAATTCTACAGATTACACTATGATTATCGTTCACTGAACGAATAAATAGATTTTTAGTTAACCCTCTACACAAGGGGAAAGGAGGCAGTATAGAGAACAAGGCTT
>Ga0334898_1000219_pt1 | contig 104876 bp, 104 predicted proteins | sample GraSluR3_MG_10_FD_207228 | JGI IMG/M metagenome (GOLD analysis project Ga0334898, IMG submission 207228) | Sludge microbial communities from methane-producing bioreactor in Wageningen University, Netherlands - Granular Sludge_3_08-R3 | ecosystem: Engineered > Bioreactor > Anaerobic >... | reverse complement strand
AAGTTCGTCTGTTGTAAGATGGGTATAGGTCATTTGTACTCACTCCTTATAATTCTTTGGTCGGAACTATTTTGAGTGTAGCACAAATGACTTTTTTAAGTTGTCTAGCTTAATTTTACAATCGGCGGAATGAAAAAAGTCAGCGTGGATTCGCTGACTTTTTTAAACATGATCATCATTATTCACGATCTCGTACTTGATTCCATCTGGATCGTTAAAAAAAAGAGCATAATAATTTGGTCCATGTTGCGGAAAAATTTGTGGCTCATCTAAAATCTCAGCACCAAGTTCAAGTACCTTTTGATAGATTCGATTGACTTCATTTCTAGAAGGAGCTTGGAAGGCGATATGATGAACCGCTCCGGGTTTTCGTCTATGGATTGTTTCCTCTTGATACTCTTTAAGAGGTGAACAGATACCAAAATCATAGGATTGATCGAGATATTCGATAACATTCATATCCAAATCTTCTAAATAGACGTTGATTTTTTTATTCAAATCAAAGCCCAAAGCCTCCATCAACCCATCATAAAATACTTCAGCCGTATCAATATTCTTCACCGTAACTTGCAGATGATCCACTTTCATAGGTAATGCCATTCTTAACTCTCCCTTCAAAAAAGCTATAGTTTCCAATAAGTCCTGCCATCAACAGTTCGACCTAAAATTCCGTATTCTATGAGATATCGTCTAATCGTAACATAATCTTCGAACATCCTCGAAATGATCTCATTGATTTCTTTTTCGCTATATTGTTTTTCAGAAGTAAAATTTTCTGCGAGTTTTTGAATGAGAATAATTCGCTTTTTTTCTTTTTTTGGAATTTGATTGGCTTTTCCATTTTCGTCGAGAAAAGTTTTAAAAACTTTTTCTCTTTCCTTTTCTGTGGAAATGAATCGTTCATCAGAATCAATGATGGAATTCGCTATAAAATTTCCCTGATCTTTTTCTTCAATGGATTCCAATAAGGCTAACAAAATTTTGGCCTGCCGTTTCTTTTCTTTAAATTTGAAGCGATGATTCCTTACGGCAGAAGTTGTAATATTCAGCTGTTCGGCTATTTCCTGATCATCAATGTCTTTATTAAACAGTGTCAGAAAGGTTTTCTGTGTGTCACTTAGACCTGTTTGATTTTTATCAAGATTGAACAACGCGTCAAAAGGGCCGTGGTGTTCATGTTTTATATGATAAATCATTGCGCCTTCTGCTCGGGCTAGTTGGCTGTTGCCTTCATTAAGCGGGTAGACGAAGCGATCATCAAAGGTTTGATCACAATACAAGCATTGGAAAAGAAAGTCGCCTTTTTTTGAATAGCCTTTTTTTATTTCTTTGATGGTTAAATCACTCTTCATAATAACTCCTCCTGATTAAATGCTAACATATTTATTTACAGTTTGCAAATATGATTGCAATAATTGTTAAAGTTTTATATATATAAGTGCTTGACCTTCACGTAACGTCAACGATTATGATTAAATCAAGGAGGTTACCATAATGAATAATTTTAGTGTAAAAATAATTGATACTTTGTCTTATTATGAAGCGTGTCTGCAGGGTCAGAAGGATGAAAATACTTTCCGCTATGAGTTGATGCAACCTTTCGAGGAAATGTGGCGGTATTTAAGTGTTCCCCTCATGCCAAAAACTTCGGGAGGCTATGATGTTTTGATGGCATCAGAGATGATGGGCATCTGGACGCCGCGAAAACGTAGAGAGTTGATTGAAACTAAGGTAAAACCTTTAAAAGACACGAATATTTTCGGAGAATGTCGTCAAGTTATAGAAAAAAGCGCACAGCTTTTCACTGACATTGGCTATCAAATACCGATCGAAGACTTTGTTGTAAATATCTTGCTCGGTGATCCGGAAAACAGCGTCTTGATGGCAAGTGAAGGGTATAGCGGATTTGGCGGGATACCTGGGTATATTTTGTTAATCGTTGTTCCGAATGAATTCAATCACACACGACTAAAATCTGCTTTGGCACATGAGTTTAATCATAATATTCGGTTTACCTATGAGCCCTTTAATCATGGAGATGTAAGCGTCGAAGATTATTTAGTAATTGAAGGCTTAGCGGAGGTTTTTGCCGAAACGCTTTATGGCATCGAACATCGTGGACCATGGGTACAAGATTACGACCAGGAAGAATTGGACTATACGATCGAAGTAATGAAGGGTGGACGTAATGCTCGCGGCTTTGATCAGGTTTCTGCGTATATGTATGGGGATGAAGTTGCCCGTGAGCAGGGGTATCAACCCGTGGGACTCTCAAGAAACGCTGGATATACAATTGGTTATCATCTCATAAAGAATTATTTGAAAAATACTGGAAAAACAATAGCTGAAGCGACTTTGACACCCAGTCGAATTCTTGTTCAGGAATCAAGAATTTTTGATTAGACACGAGAAGTTTTAAATAGCAATCGTTTTTCTAAAAAGAGTATGCTATACTTTTATTAATTGAATGACACTAGGGGTGCTTTTGAAGCTGAGATTATACCCATTGAACCTGAAACAGTTAGTACTGGCGCAGGGAATGTGTGATGTTTAGAATTTTGCACCCGACCGTTTTTTTGCGGTCGGGTTTTCTTCAGTATGCGTGTTTTGTGCAGAGAGCCTCCTTTTCATTCTTATGAGAATAAAGGAGGTTTTTTTATGTTGTGACTAGGAGACGTTGGAAGAGTCGTAACAAGTGGGCGTACTAAAAAAGTTAATAAGAGGAGATAGAGAATGAATTTTACAAAAATTGCGCGTCAAGAAGCAGCATCATTTTGGGAAGGAAGCTTTGAGCATCCATTTATCACGGCATTGGCAGATGGAAATTTGGCTCCAGAAATTTTTCGCTATTATTTACTTCAGGATCGCTATTATCTTGAACATTTTAGCAAGCTTTATCATTTAATTGCGGAACAAACAAACGATCGGGAAGCGCAGGAGCAGTTGCAAGAAAATGCTGAAAATCTTAAGCTAGGTGAAATGGCAATTCGCAAGGAGTTCTTTTCAGAATTAAGGATTACAGATCATGAGATTTTGACTACACCGATTGCACCTACAGCTTATCATTACGTTTCGCATATGTATCGACAGTTGATTGACGGCACGCCAAATACTGCTTTTGCAGGGATGCTTCCATGTGCCTGGCTGTATCAAGAAATCGGTGTTCGTTTGATTGACACGGGCTCTCCTAATCCTTTGTATCAGCGCTGGATTGAGACCTATGCTGGTGAAGCCGCTGCTGAAGGGATAAAAAAGGAGTGTGCGCTCTTAGATCGTCTATATCAAGAAAGTTCAAACAAAGAACAGCAGCAAATGATCGACGCCTTCGTGATCAGTAGTAAAATGGAATACGCCTTTTGGGAAATGGCTGTTAAATTAGAAAAATGGTAATGCTTCAAGAGATCGTTCGATTGCGGACGGTCTTTTTTTTTGAAACAATTTACAAATCGCATAGTTTATATGTTAAAATGCAAGTTAACACTTGCATTATTAGGAGGTATGTAAAATGATTTCGGGAGCTGAATTGGTTGTTAAAGCATTAATCGATGAGAAGGTTGACGTATGTTTTGCTTATCCAGGAGGACAGGCGATTGATTTGTTTGATGCGCTTTATCAGAGAAAGGAATTTCGCGTTATTTTGCCTAGACATGAGCAAGGATTGATTCATGCCGCAGATGGGTATGCGCGATCTACTGGAAAAGTCGGTGTTTGTCTAGTTACTAGTGGTCCAGGAGCAACAAATCTGATAACAGGGATTGCTACGGCGGGCTACGATTCCTCTCCGCTGGTTTGTATCACAGGACAGGTTTCAACACAGCTGATTGGGAAGGACGCTTTTCAAGAAGTAGATATGGTGGGAATCTGTCGCTCAATTGCTAAATATGCCGTAACAGTCAGGAATCGAGAGGATTTAGGAAAAATTCTGAAGAAAGCATTTGTTATTGCGCAATCTGGTAAACCAGGAGTTGTAGTCGTTGATATACCGAAAAATATTCAGCAAGAACTCGGTTCAGAAAAATACCCAAAAGAAGTAGCAATTCGTGGTGGTCAGAAAACGCAAATGATCCCACTGGAAAAACTAGAAACCGCAGCTGAAATACTCGAAACCGCTAAGAAACCTGTCTTGCTGCTTGGAGGTGGTGTTCATCGCGCTAGAGCGTATAAAGAAATAGCCGCCTTTATTGAAATGTACAATCTGCCAGTTGTTAGTACGATTATGGGAAAAGGGTCTTTACCTAGTAATCACCCAAATTATATTGGTAATGTAGGTATTCACGGAAGCTATGCAGCAAATCAGGCAATTTTAAACAGTGATGTTCTTTTGGCTTTAGGGACACGTTTGAATGATCGTGTGACTGGAAATGCCGCAGTGTTTTGTCCTTTCACAAAGCTGATTCATGTAGATATTGATCCAGCAACCATTGATAAAAATGTCGACACTCAAATTGGGTTAGTAGGAGACATTAAAGAAATATTGCCAAAAATCACTTACATGCTGTATTCGAAAAATCACGAGAAATGGCTACAAGAAATCAAAAATAAGGACCTACTTTTGCCTGCTCACATGAAAGAAGTAGGTTTAACACCAGAAAAAATCATTCAGAAAATCAACGAACATTTCTCAAATGCAATCGTGGTAACCGACGTTGGACAAAATCAGTTATGGACGACCCAATTTCTTGAAGTCACAAAAGAAAGACAACTGCTGACTTCAGGTGGATTAGGTACGATGGGCTTCGGTTTTCCAGCTTCTATTGGGGCCAAATTAGGGAATCTGGAAAAGGATGTCCTGACAATTACGGGTGATGGCGGCTTTCAAATGAACCTTCAAGAGCTTGCGACAGTGATGCTAGAAAAAATTCCGATTATTATTTGCATTTTCAACAATGAAAGTTTAGGAAATGTTCGTCAATGGCAAGAAATGTTCTACGACAAACGCTATTCTTACACGAAGTTAAGGGGTAACGGCATGTCTTATCTACCAGATTTCATCGCTTTAGGCCGCAGCTATGGAGTAGACGGTATTAGAATCACTGATGAAGAAGAGCTTGACCACGCATTTATCCGAGCAAAAGGTGCTAAAAGTCAACCATTTATTTTGGAGTTTATGCTTAAGACAGAACAAAAGGTCCTACCAATTGTTCCACCAGGTCAAGGTTTGAAGGAGATGATTACTTATGCAGACAATTAAACAGAAATGGTTAAGCGTCTACGTTGAAAACGAAGTTGGCGTACTAGCAAGAGTCTCTGGATTATTTTCCGGAAAATTGTATAATTTAAATAGCTTAACGGTTGGTGAGACAGAGGTCAAAGATATTTCTCGGATGACTATCAGCCTTTTTAGCGATGAGCGAACCTTTGAACAAATTAAACATCAATTAAGCAATATGATCGAAGTGATCCAAGTGATTGATTACACCGACATTCCCATTCACACTAAAGAGGTAATGTACGTTAAGCTGCCTTATTATGAAAGTCTCGAAAACGATCTAAATGGATTGACTCAGGCAAACAGATTTATCATTATTGATCAAACAACAGATCAAATGCTGATCGAGTGTATCAATACTGACGCGCAAAATAACCAACTAATTACCGATCTCCAACAAAGCATTTCTCAAGAAATCGAAGTGATTCGGGGAGGAAGTGTGGCGATCGCAAGTCTAATAAAGGAGTAAGTATTTCCTGTATGAAAAATACGCGAAGCAATATCATGGCTGCTACAAGAAAACTAATCGTTGAAAAAGGCTACAGTGACATGACAACAAAAGATGTTGCAAAAGAAGCGCAAGTAAACGAAGTGACGCTGTTTCGGCAATTTGGCAGTAAGAAAGAACTACTGTTGACAACATTAAAAGAAGCCGAGTGGATTCCTTCTGTAAATAAGGAGATTTATGATCAATTTCAATGGGATCTAACCAGCGATCTTCGTTTGATGATGGAAGCGTATCTCACACAGGTTACGCCAGAGATTGTCCGGTTTTCCTTAGGCCTTCGCGCACAAGAAATTTATCAAGAAACGATGCCTTATATTGAGAAAATTCCAACAGCCTTTATTCAGACGCTGGAGGATTATTTGATTAGAATGAAGTCAAAAAAGCAAGTCAAAATCCATGATCCGAAAAAATCAGCGGAAATTATTTTTTCTAGTATGATAGGCTTTGCTTTCCTGCACGCCTACTCTAGCAGCGATCAGTATGAAAAGGAAGTGGAAATCTTTATTTCTGATGCCATTGATCAATTTATTAATGGCCTCATTTGAATACGAATAAAAAAACACCTGAATACGCTGCTCAATTGTTCGGACAGTTTGTATTCAGGCGTTTTTTTATTCTAACGAGTCTCCACTCAGAAATGAACGGATTTTTTCTTTTAATAGCTTGGTCTTTCGCGGATTGGCACCTTTAGTAGTTAATGCAATCCCAAAATCCTTTTCTTTAATCCATGCCATGTTGAAAAAATTGCTATTGCTTTGATTGGTTGTATCATTTACGAGTTGTCGCGGTGTCGTTTCATTCAAAACAGCTTGGTTGACTGCTGGATTATCTGTACAGATAAAAATGACTTGAAAACCAGTGGTATCACCATATTGAAAGGAACGTTCCCGCAATAAAACTTTTCCATTTTTCTTTGCTGTTAGTAAGGTATCAGAAAAATTCGGCGCGATAACCGTGGGTTTTACACCTGCTTCAATCAATCCGCAAACTTTTCGAGTGGCTATTCTCCCACCGCCGATCACTAGGACAGAAAACTGCTGGATATCAATTAAGATTGGGTACATAGGCGTAACTCCTTAGTCAATGATTTTACGGATTTTCGCTGTTTTGTTTAGACAAATTCACTAGAGCTTTTTTCTGTTCAAAGCGAAAATAGATGAAGTGGGAAAGAACACCAAAGAATACTGGACCTAAAAGCAAGGTTGAAAAGTTCAGATAATTTCCTAATTTTAAGGGTTCATATATTTGAAAGGCAATTGCAACAAAAATACAGACACAAACGCTTATGGAAAGAAAATAATTCAGGTAATTATTTTTAATAATCAATGACTGTTTCTGGATGATTTTTTTCTTTAAAAAGAAAGGAAAACTAGCTGCGACAATAAAATATGGAATCGCTCGTGAAACATTCGTCATGTAGGTTAATTGATTAAATAAATCTGATAAAAAAGTATTACTAAATGACAACAGCCCAATAAATAAAGAAATCAGCAAGGCTTGGATCCAAAGTGCATTTTCAGGCATTTGATTCCTATTCAGTGCTGAGAATTTTGGCCAGAAAACTTTAGGTGTACTCTTTATCAAACTTTTTAATGGACCATAGCTTATTGAGCTAAGAAGACTCAAATATGCCAGCCCCATTGTCAGGGCGGTGTAACGAATAAAAATCTGAGTCAATAAGTGCGTGTGACTAACTGACAGGTTGAAACTGACAGCCAATGTTTTGGCCAATTGTTCCATGACACCATACATTAGATTTCCCAAATGAAGAGACGTTGTCTCCCGTAAGCCGTCAATGTTATTTGCACAGCTCCAAATGATAATGCCGCTAACATATAAAAATAACACAACAAACGAACTGATAATCACGGCTCGCGGAAATCTGCTGCGGCTTTTTTTGGTTTTATCGGCTAGACTCGCAATCGTATCCAATCCTCCGAATGCGGTGATCGAAAAAATGAAAAAAGGTAACTGTGAGAGCAGGCGGCTCGATGATTCTTGAAAAAAGCTTGGCACAGTCAAACTATGATGGATATTTATTAAGACTAGTTCAGGATTCTTAAAAATCAAAATTAAATTACCAGATAACGAAAGGATTAACAAACCAACCATAGCGTACCCGCTAATATGCAAAAAACGGAAAATAACTTGGAAGCCACGTTTGTTCATCCAAGTGATACCTATTACTGCCATTACAGAAAATAACGCTAACCATATTTGAGAAGAAACACCGAACCAATTCATTGACGCAGTTATATCTTGCCCGAAGAACAGAATAGAGATTGGAATGAGAATCTTCATAAATAAACTAATCATCCAAATGAAGTAGCTGCTATACCATAAAAAAACAGTTGTGAAAGCTGCCTTAGGAGAAAGGGACTCTTTTAACCAGTCATAGATCGCTCCTGAGCGATGTGCGTACTTTTTGGTATACTGCGCTACGATCAGTGCGTAGGGAATAAAATAAAAGAGGGCACTAATAAAAAACCAAATAAGTGATTGACTTCCCAGCATAAAAAATGCTGAGATCATACTAGAAAATGAGTACACAGTAGTGGTAATGATCAAAATCAGATTTTGTGAAGATTGTTTTTTAGTCATCGTCCGCTCCTTAAAGTCTTTTCTCCATCTTATTTTCTTTTAAATAAAAAGACAAGATGAATTTTGATTTAAAAGAATTACTTCATCAAAAAAGCGGTAGATAAAAATGAATGAAAAGATTGATAAATCAATGATTTTTCAAATCGAATAATAAATAATAACAATATATTGCTTTGTTTTAGGTTCGAAATAACAAAATTTGGCTGAACTTCAGCGATTGAATAGCTTTCCTTTGATTGCTTTATTAAAATTCAAGAAAAACCTTTAACCAGTAGTTAAATCTGAAAATAGCAGTATTTTATATTGTTTGAGCAGGGAAATAATATTCTGAAGACTATCTTTTTAGAATACATATCAAGATTATTGAAGGACACAGTTCTCTTCTACATTCTAGAGCGAATGATGATGACGATTGCTTGGTTCCGTGAGGATAGTACATATTTCGATCATCATTTTTTTAAATCGTCAATCAGTTTTAAATATAGTAATATTTTGCTCTTACCTTTTTCAAAATAGCACAATGTGGCTGAGTTATGGAAAAAAGCCAAGAATAAGGAGAAACGTTTGCTATAATAAAGAAAAATTGAATACTTAATAACTGATCAAGGGAATGAGGTGAAAATCCTCAACAGCCCCTTTCTACTGTATATGCGGATGAACTCTCACAAGCCACTTTTCGGGAAGGCGAGATAGTAAATGGATGCAAAGTCAGGATACCTTGTTCAGGGATTAAAAAATAATTGGATTGGGAAGATTATTTTGCTAACGGTATTATTTGGTGTATTTATACAAATAAAAAACGCGGCGAGACCATCTTTTCTGGACTCGCTGCGTTTATTTTTTTTGGTTATCAATCAGAATTTACTGAGAAAACAAATAGTATATCAAAACGAATAAGGATGTCAGTTCAACTTTTCGCAGGTTACTTAAAACAGAAGGATATTAAGCAATAAGAATCAAAATAAAGCTCAAGAACTTTAGTTGAATGATATACGACATTCGAATCGAACTAATTTTACTTGAAAAATTAATACATTAAAACGAATAAGGATGTCAGTTCAACTTTTCGCAGGTCACTTAAAACAGAAGGATATTAAGCAATAAGAATCAAAATAAAGCTCAAGAACTTTAGTTGAATGATATACGACATTCGAATCGAACTAATTTTACTTGAAAAATTAATACATTAAAACGAATAAGGATGTCAGTTCAACTTTTCGCAGGTTACTTAAAACAGAAGGATATTAAGCAATAAGAATCAAATTGAAGCTCAAGAACTTTAGTTGAATGATATACGACATTCGAATCGAACTAATTTTACTTGAAAAATTAATACATTAAAACGAATAAGGAGTGAAACATGATGAAGTATTCAACAAAGAAATTGGCAATCTTGGCAATCCTGCTGGCGCTATGTGTGATTGGGGCAAACATTAAAATCCTTGGTTCAATCGCATTAGACTCTTTTCCTGCATTTATTGGTGCAATCATTCTTGGCCCTGCCGCAGGAGCATTTTTAGGATTTTTCGGACACATGATCTCAGCGTTACTGTCAGGGTTTCCTAATACTTTGCCAATTCATCTGATTATTGCTGTATTGATGGCGGCCTGTATGTTCTTTTATAGCTGGACGCGCAAAAAGTTGCAAAGAAATAAGGTCGCAGCTTCGATAATTTCGATGCTGGTGGCTTACGTAATCAATGTACCATTGGATTTGCTATTGCTTTATCCATTGATGGGGCCGGTTGTTTTCATGCTTTTCGTCCCCCTGACCTTGGCGACAGTCGTGAATTTAACTCTATCTGAGATTGTGATTCTAGGAATTCCACAAAAATATAAAGAAGCAATCTTTCTAAAATAATCAAGAAGCGGAGTCGTTATTATGGCAGTGAAGCATGGAGGAAATATTCAAGAAATCAGTGAAATATATCAGATAGATAAGAAAGAGTTAATTGATTTTAGTGCAAATATTAACCCCTTAGGTATTCCCCAAGGAGTCAAAGCAACACTAACGAAGGGCATTGCGGAGCTAGTTCATTATCCTGATATTCGATACCATGCACTAATCCAGTCAATCGCTGATTTTCACGAGATTTCAGCAGAATTTGTCTATCCAGCCAATGGGGCTGCAGAAGCGATTTTTATGTTGGGAAGAACGCTTATGCTGAAAAGACTATTATTGCTTGCACCGACTTTCATGGAGTATGAAGCAGCTTTTAGTCAACAAAAGACTGAATTTAGCTATTTTAATTTGGAGCAACGCAATTTTCAATGGACAATTGCAGAATTGATACAATCAGCGAAGGAGCAGCAAGTGGATGGCATCTGCCTCTGTAACCCAAATAATCCAACTGGTCAAATGCTGAAACAATCAGAGCTTGAGGAATTATCTCTATTTTGTCAGAGAAATGAGATAGCTTTAATTATCGATGAGGCCTTTGTAGATTTTACAGGGGAGGAATATTCACTTGTTTCTTCAATCAGCACTAATGAAAACCTCTACATCTTTCGATCGTTGACAAAAATGTTTGCGATTCCAGGTTTGCGTTTAGGCTACTTGCTAACTAGTAATCGTGCTGTTCTAGCTCAAATTGAAGCGAAAACTGTGCCTTGGCACATTAATACCTTTGCAGATATTGCCGGACAGCAAGCATTGAAGGAAACAAGATTTATTAAGGATAGTCAGCGCTATATCGCAGAGGAACGAAGGTTTTTAGAAAAGGGGTTGGCTCAATTTAAGGAGCTAGAAACGTTTTCTAGTCAGACAAACTTTATTTTCTTGCGATATCAGGGTTCGGGTTGTCTACAAGAAAAATTGATCCAAAAAAATATTCTGATTCGAAATTGTAATAGCTTTCATGGCTTGTCTCAAAAATATTATCGAATTGCAGTTAAATCAAGAGTTGATAACAAATCCTTACTTGATGCATTGGAGGCGATTTTATGAGAGTAACGGCTTCTTGTACCGGTTCATGCGGAGAATTAATTCAAGGCTGGCTAGGTAATTCGCAAAAATTAGTTAGTTATGGGATTGATCGATTTTCTAAAGTAACGCTTCAAACGGGAATTGCTTCTAAAGGAGCTAAACCAAAAGTCGAGAAAGCGATCAATAAAACGCTGGATCACTTAAGAATACCGACTGCTAAGAGAGAAAAGCTATCTTTCGTGATCAATTCAGAACTACCGATAGCCAAAGGGATGGCAAGTAGTACAGCGGATATTGCCGCAGCTTGCCAAGCAACGACTGCTTACTATGGAAGAAAGATTACCAGAGATGAAATTATCGACATTTGTTTGGCAATTGAACGTACAGACAGTATTCTTTTCCCAACACTTACATTGTTTGAGCAGAAAAATGGGTCAGTTAGAGAGAGCAGCGGATGGGCTCCCCATTTTTACGTGGTTGTTTTGGAGCCAGAAGAAACCTTAGAAACCGAAGCTTTTCATTCACAAGTGAACGAGCGCTTAATTTTTCAACAGCGAGCACTCTTTACAGAAGTTTATCAGTGTTATGTAGGGGCAGTGAAAGAAAAGTCGTTGCAAATGCTCGGAGAGGCAGCCACACATAGCGCCATATTAAATCAGGAAATTTTAGCTAAACCCTATTTCTCAGAATTAATGAAGCTTAGACAGCACCATCAATGGTTAGGAGTCAACGTTGCACATAGTGGCTCAGTAGTTGGAATCATGATTGAAAAACCAGAAGATATTCCAGCAGTCCTAGAGACAATAAAAAAATCTAATGTGTCACGTTGGTACTCCAAGGTCAGTGTTCATCAAAGCTGCTACCGAGGAGTAGAACTGATAGAAGCGAGGAAAATGAATGAAGAAGCTAATGATCGCGGCTGTTTCCAGCGGCTCAGGAAAGACAACGATAACGCTTGGCTTAATGAAACTTTTGCAAAATCGCGGGTATCGAGTTCAACCCTATAAGGTCGGTCCTGATTACGTCGATACCGAATACCACACGCGTATTACCGGAAACCCTTCACGGAATTTGGACATGTTTCTAGTTCAAGATAATGCACGAATGAAAACACTTTTCGAAAAAGAAGCGGGAAATGCAGACATTTGTGTAATTGAAGGAGTAATGGGGCTTTTTGACGGGTTAGGGGTAGACAAGGATTTTTGCTCCAGTGCAGGAGTCGCAAAGCAGTTGGATTGTTCCGTATTGCTGGTAGTGAATGGGCAATCAGCTTCAACATCTGTGGCGGCAGTGGTTAAGGGATTCGTCGATTTTGATCCGAAACTAAACATTTGTGGAGTCATTATTAATAAAGTTGCCTCTGAAACACACTATCAATTGATTAAAAAAGCAGTGGAATTGTACACCGATGTTCCTGTTTTCGGATATTTGAAGCGAGAAAAAGGAGTAGAGCTGCCTTCTAGACAGTTAGGATTGGTCCCTGATCGAGAAATCAACGATGTGACAGAAAAAATTCAGCAGGTAGCAGAATCCTTAGAAGCGACCTTTGAGCTTGATCAGTTATTAGAGCGGCTTCCGAATGAGAAAATCCGATATACACCGCCGTATTATCCGCAATTTCCGGAAATCAAGGTCGCATATGCTCTAGATGAAGCATTCCATTTTTATTATCAAGACAATCTTGATTTGCTGAGGACGCATGGCGTGGAGCTGCTCACCTTTAGCCCAATGAAGGATGACCATCTTCCAGAGGCGGATTTGTATTATTTTGGTGGCGGTTATCCAGAAGAATTTGCTCTGGAGCTTTCAACAAATCAATCAATGCGCAGCAATATCAAGAAAAAACACGAGCAAAGCGCCTTTATACTAGCTGAATGTGGGGGGTTAATGTATCTAGGATCTGCCTTTACTAACGATGAGAAGAACTATCCGATGGTAGGTATTTTTGAAGGAGTTAGTCAGATGACATCAGGTCTTCGAAAATTTGGCTACTGCTATGGCGATCTGAATCAAGAGACTTTGCTTGGGGAAAAAGGAACAACAGTAGTAGGGCACGAATTTCATCATTCAATTTTTCAAAGTAATGAACCAACAGTTCTGGAAATGCGAAAGGAACGCGATGGAGAAGTCGTGAAGAGATGGACTGGCGGTTATCAGAAAAAGAATACGTTTGGCAGTTATCTTCACCTTCATTTTTATCAAAGTGAAGATTTTCTTCAGAATCTGCTGGAGAAAGTGAGGAATAACAGATGATCTACTGGATTATTGTTGCTTTCATTTTAGATTTATTGATTGGTGACCCTTACAGCTGGCCGCATCCAATTAAGCTGATTGGCAATTTTATCGCTTGGTTTCAGGAGAGGTTCACCCAGACAAAAAGTGATCAGGAAAACTATCGTTGGGGGATTCTATTGTGGTTGGTAACTGTTTTTGGATTAGGATTGGTAACTTTTATCCTTTTAAAACTTAGTTTTCTAATTCATCCTGTTATTGGCATCGTCTGTTACATTTATCTGTCTTATACAACGTTAGCAACCAGAAGTTTATCGCTAGAAGGTAAAAAAGTTTATCAGAAGTTAGTCAACGACAGTCTCGATAATGCTCGTAAACAGGTTGCAATGATTGTCGGAAGAGATACCAAAGAACTAACAAAAGACGAAATTACCAAAGCAACCATTGAAACAATCGCTGAAAATACCAGTGATGGTGTCATCGCTCCATTACTCTGTCTATTTCTCGGAGGACCAACTTTGGCTATGATGTATAAGGCTGTCAACACGCTGGATTCAATGGTGGGGTATGTGACACCAAAATATCGCGCAATCGGCTGGTTTTCCGCAAAAATGGATGATATTTGGAATTTTATCCCTGCTCGTTTGACTTGGTTCTATTTACTAGGAGCAACTAAAATACTGCGCTTAAATACTTCAAACGCTTGGAAAGTTGGAAAAGCTGATTGTCGTAATCATAAAAGTCCGAATAGCGGCTATCCCGAAGCAGTGGTCGCAGGTGCACTAGGAATCCAACTTGGCGGCACGCATCTTTATCATGGTGTGGAAATTTATAAACCGACAATCGGAGTCTCACTTCGTTCAGCGAAGCCAAAGGATATATTAACTGCTAATAAACTTTTGTATACAACAGCGATTTTGAGCGTAACTGTATTTAGTGTTACTGCAATCATCATCAACAAGTACTTTTTATAAGAAGGAGAAAAAAGCGTGGACTATATAAGAAATCCTCAATTAATTGAAACAGAAAGCTTCAAAATCATTCAAGGAATCATTGATCAAGAATTTCCTGACTATATTTTCTCATCAACGAAGGAAGAAAAAATTATTAAACGGGTGATTCATACAAGCGCCGATTTTGATTATTTGAAAAATCTCGTCTTTTCTAATGATGTTATTTCGGAGTTAGAGAAATTTTTCTTGGGAGGAGATGGCACAATTTTTACAGATACAACTATGGCACTTAGCGGTATTAACAAACGTCTCTTAGATAAATTAGGTATTCGTTATGAATGCTATATTGCCGATCCAGAAGTGGCTGAACAAGCAAAGGCAAAGGGAATGACTCGTTCGATGGCAGGAATAGAGCGAGCAGCAACAATTTCTGGCTCAAAATTATTTGTTATTGGAAATGCGCCAACGGCAATTTTTAAATTACTGGAGCTACATAAACAAGGAGAATTAAATACGGTTGCTGTTATTAGTGCTCCTGTTGGTTTTGTTGGAGCTGCAGAATCAAAAGAAGCATTGTTTGAAAGTGATCTCCCAGCAATCATTGCCAGGGGTCGCAAAGGCGGCAGTAATGTTGCTGCGGCGATTATCAATGCCATGTTATATCAATTGATTGAAAGGGAAAACTGATGGAAGAGTTCGTTTTCTATAATGGGAAAAAGCTGCGAAAAGGGTATACAACAGGTTCCTGCGCAACTGCAGCTGCGACCGCTGCGGCAGCATTTCTTTTTGAAGAGGAAGCCACAGAGGAGATTTGCATTGAATTACCCGATAAAAAAAATCTAACTATTCCAATCGCTTCGATTGAAGCTACCGAAGATGGTAGCCAAGCTTTTGTTGTAAAAGATGGCGGTGATGATGTGGATGCGACAGATGGGATGTTAATTGGTGCAAAGGTCGTTAAAATTGATGGAAATCAAATTCTAATTGATGGTGGAATCGGCATCGGTCGAGTAACAGAAGTAGGGTTACAAAATCCTGTGGATCAGGCCGCAATTAATCCTGTTCCAAGAAAAATGATTGAAGCTTCCGTTCGCAAAATCATCGGTCTGAATCAGGGAGTAAAGGTGACTATTTTTGCTCCTGAAGGAGAAGTAATCGCTAAGCAAACAATGAATCGACGCTTAGGTATTGTGGGCGGCATCTCCATTTTAGGAACAACCGGTATTGTCACACCTATGTCTGAGGATGGCTGGAAGCAGTCCATCTCATTGAAACTAGAAATGAAGAAAAGCCAAGGATATTCTTCAGTCATTTTATGTCCAGGAAACTATGGTGAGGAGTTTGTTCTAAATACAATGAAGCTCAATGGCGAGAATATCGTTTCAATGAGTAATTTTGTCGGCTATGTCTTAAAAGAAGTTCAGCGCTTGGAATTTGAAAAGGTTCTGATGGTTGGGCACTTAGGCAAATTGATTAAAGTTTCTGCAGGAATTTTTTCAACTCACAGTAAAGATGCAGATGCACGAACGGAAATCTTGATCGCAAATCTAGCCCTACTAGGTATGCCTGTACCCCAATTGCAAGAAATCGAAAGATGTTTAACGACTGAGGCTGCTGGAGAGATTATTGCCAGTGCAGGATACGAAGCTGTCTATCAAGTGCTGGCAGAAAAAGTTAAGAAACGTTCCGAAGATTTATTGAAATATCGGAAACATGAGCCAAATATTGAAGCCGTTCTTTTTTCTTCACAACGAGGATACTTAGCTTCTACAAAACCTCTGGAGCAGCTAAAGGAGGAGTGGCGATGATCACTGTTATAGGTATCGGACCAGGCGGGACACAAGACTATTTATTTGGAAAAGCTCAAGCGGCTATTCAGGCAGCCGATTTGATTATCGGGAGTCAGCGTCAATTAGAGATTATTCCTAAAAACAAGAAGCACAAAACTCATTTACTTCCCCGTAAACTAGATGATCTGGAAGATTTTTTAAACGATCATCAAAAGGATGAGATAGTAATTTTAGCTTCCGGTGATCCATTGACCTATGGCATTGGCAACTGGCTCCTAAAACGATTTTCAGGAGAAAATTTACTGATTTTGCCGGGGATTAGTTCCCTTCAGTATTTATTCAATCGACTAAATATTCCGATGGAGGATTGTTTTATCACTAGTAGTCATGGGAAATCTCCGAACTTTTCTCTTATTTTCAAGCTGCCAAAGGTCGGGATAGTAACAGACAAAAGAACAGGTCCTTATCAACTGGCACAAGAAGCACTAAAACTCGGCAATGATTCAATTTTTTATATAGGTGAAAATCTCAGCTACTATGATGAGAAAATAAGGCGTTATAAAGCTTCTGAGGTTCCCAATGAAGACTATCAAATGAATGCAGTGGTGATAATCAATGAAAGATAGTAGTTTTATTCGCGGTAATGTTCCCATGACCAAAGAAGAAGTCCGAACGGTCAGTATAGCAAAGCTGCAGTTAGCTAAAGCAGATAAGTTTTTAGATATTGGCACAGGAACAGGCAGTATTGCGATCGAAGCGGCATTGCTACATCCAAATTTAGAAGTGACAACAATTGATTCAAATCAAACCGCTGTAGCTGTTTTGAAGCAAAATCTAGCAAAGTTTCAGTTAACGAATATCCACAGTATTCTTGGCAAAGCACCGATTGAATTAGAGGATAAATTTGATGCAATTTTTGTTGGCGGAACGGGTGGAAACATGGCTGAAATACTTGCTTGGAGCTTCCAGCTGCTGAAGCCTGACGGTCGTTTAGTATTAAATTTCATTTTATTAGAAAATGCTCTTCGTGCAATGGAATGGCTGGAAACGAATCATCACTCCTTCCAGACGATTCAAATGCACGTTAGTCAGTTCACCAAACTAGGGCAAGGGCACTATTTTAAACCACAAAACCCAGTAATCATTATTGAGACGAGAAAAGAGGATTAAGTATATGACAAAGGTTCATTTTGTCGGTGCAGGACCTGGTGATCCTGAACTGATTACGTTTAAAGGCTATAAGTTGTTAAAATCAGCAGATGTTGTTATTTATGCAGGCTCACTTGTGAACCCTGAACTGCTAAATTACTGTAAAAAGGAATGCAAGATATTTAATAGTGCCTCAATGAATCTAACCGAAATCATTGATGAAATGGAGCACGGTGTTCGAGAAAATAAGGAAGTTATTCGATTACAGACAGGTGATTTCTCTATCTACGGTTCAATTCGTGAACAAATTGAAGAGCTAAAAAAACGCAAGATCGAATTTACCTGTACACCTGGTGTTAGCTCCTTTTTAGGCGCAGCCTCTAGCTTAGGCGTGGAGTATACTGTTCCAGAAATTTCTCAGAGTGTGATTATTACTCGTATGGCTGGAAGAACTCCGGTACCAGATAAGGAAAGTCTACGCTCTTTTGCCCAACATCAAACGTCAATGGTCATTTTTCTTTCTATACAAGGTATCAAGCAAGTAGTCGAAGAATTATTAGCAGGAGGTTATCAGCCTACAACACCCGTAGCGGTTATTTATAAAGCTACTTGGCCTGAAGAAAAGAAAATCATTAGTACATTAGAAAAAATCGCAGACCAAATCGAAGCAGAGGATATTACAAAGACAGCTTTAATCATGGTTGGGGAGTTTTTAGGAAATGAGTTTTACTACTCCAAATTGTATGATGCCTCTTTTAAACATGAATACCGTGATGTGAAGCGTAATGAATAAAGCAGCGATTTTAGCCTTGATGTCAACAGGTATCCAATTAGCCAAAGAACTCCGAGGTAAATGGGATCAGGAAATCCCAATCTTTGTATCAGAAGACAATTTGGATGAAGAAGTACTGCCTTTTCCGACAGGGAAATTTAGCACAGGGATTCAGGTATTATTCAAGCAATATGACGCGCTTATTTGCATCATGGCCACTGGAATCGTAGTACGCAGTATTGCAGGAGTATTGGAGGACAAACGAAACGATCCAGCGATTGTTGTAATAGACGAAAAAGGCCGGCACACGATCAGTCTTTTATCCGGTCATATTGGCGGCGGCAATCAACTGACGCTAGAAATCGCAGCGAAATTAAACAGCTGTCCGGTGATTACCACTGCAACGGATGTACAAAATGTGACGGCTCTTGATTTGTTGAGTAAAGAGCTGAATGGCTGGTATGCAGATTTCAAAGAGACAACTAAGAGAGTCAATCGACTCTTAGCAGAGCATCAAGCAGTTGGTTTGATCCAGCGGGGAAATTGGGTGAGGGATCTTCGAGGACTTTCTTTGCTCAAAGAAGGAGATTCATTTAATTCTTATGAAGCGGTATTGCTTATTTCTGACAAAAGAGAAGAGCTGGAGTCTGAAAAAATAATCCAAATTGTGCCAAGACGGTATGTATTAGGGATTGGGGCAAAAAAAGGAATTGATTTTTCAATCATCAAAGAAGAATACCTTGCTTTTTGTCAATCAGTAAATATCCATTTTCGCAGCATTAAGAAAATCGTTAGTATCGATATTAAGCAACAAGAAGCTGGAATCTGCCAATTAGCTGAATGGCTGGAAATTCCCTTTGAAACCTATTCAGCAGCAGAATTATTAACTGTTTCAGAGAAATATCCGCAGTCAGCTTTTGTTAAAAAAGTAACAGGAGTAGGAAGTGTTTGTTTGGCAGCGGCTGACTTAGCCAGTAATGGAAAAGTGGTGACTGAGCGTTACGCCAATAAGGGAGTCACCTTTGCATTGGGAAAGGATGAAAACGACACATGTTATACGTTGTGGGATTAGGTCCAGGTGAGAAGGAAAAGATGTCACTTGAAGCGATTGAAGTTATTAAAAAGGTGGAAGTGATTGTTGGTTATACGACCTATGTTCGTTTAATCAAAGAGCTAGTTGGTGAAAAAGAAATTGTCAGTACAGGAATGAAACAAGAAATTGATCGCTGTAAAAAAGCGATTGAAATAGCTAAAACAGGTAAGGATGTCGCTGTCATTTCTAGTGGCGATGCAGGCGTCTATGGGATGGCAGGCCTGATCTTAGAACTTGTCAGTCAAATGGATGAAGAGCTTGCAGTCAAAGTGATTCCTGGAATTACTGCCAGTATTGCTGGCGCGGCTTTGTTGGGTGCTCCGCTAATGAATGATTTTTGTCACATTAGCTTAAGTGACTTAATGACACCATGGACAATGATCGAAAAACGTCTTCATGCAGCAGCCAGCGCCGATTTTGTAATCTGTCTATATAACCCGCGAAGCAAAGGCAGACCAAATCATTTAGCTAAGGCATTAGCAATTATTCAACAATATAAATCAAAAGATACGATCATCGGATTGGCTAAAGATGTAGGACGCAAAAAAGAACAGGCAATTTTTACTTCAATAGGTGATATTGATGAAACTTTAGTAGATATGACGACGGTTGTATTAGTTGGAAATAAAGAAACTTATCTATCGGATGGCCGAATGATTACTCCTCGAGGTTATCAATTATGATTCTATTACTTGGAGGAACCTCTGATAGTTTAAAAATTGCGCAGGAGTTAAATAAAGCGAATTTAGCTTTTTATTTATCTGTTGTATCGGATTACGGAGAGAATTTGGCTACAGCAGTAACAAGCAATGTGGTTAAGGGACGTCTAAGTACAAGAGAAATGATCGAATTCATGAAGAAACATCAAATCACTCAATTGATTGACGCGACCCATCCTTATGCGATAGAGGTTTCAAAAAACGCCATGACGGCTTGTACTCAGCTTGGAACTAATTATCTTCGATTTGAACGTCCTTCACTGATTACTGATGAGATGATCACGGTCCAATCAATAAAAGCTGCTTGTGAACAGGCTTTAAATTATTCAGGAAAGATCTATTTAACCACTGGAAGTAAGACGTTAGCAGATTTTTTAGAGTATCTGCCTAAGGAACGAATTGTTGCCAGAGTGTTGCCAACAGTTGAGGTGTTAAAAGTAGTTGAAAAGCTGGAAATATCAACGGGGAATGTCGAAGCACTTAAAGGTCCTTTTTCAAAGGAACTAAATCGCGAGCTTTTGATCCATAATCAGGCTGGGGTAATGATTACTAAAGAAAGCGGTCATGCGGGTGGTTTTTTCGAGAAGACTGAAGCCTGTAAAGAGCTAAATATTCCGTGTATTGTCATTCAACGTGAGCAATTAGACTATCCTGAAAAGTTTTCTTCTATTGAAGGACTAATTGAGACAAGTAAGAAGAACTAATTATTAACGAAAAAGAGGAGCGATGAAATGACTGGATGTATCGCCTTAATTGGTGCAGGACTAGGAGATCCAGAATTATTGACCGTTAAAGGATTGAGAAAAATCAAACAGGCGGATGTGATTGTCTATGATCGTTTGATTAATCCAGCGATTCTGAATTCCTGTAAAGCGACCTGTGAAAAAATTTACGTAGGCAAAAAGCCCAATTACCATCCTGTTCCACAGGAAAAAATTGAAGAAATCATGATTGAAAAGGCTAAACAAGACCTTGATGTAGTCCGACTAAAAAGCGGTGATCCCTATGTTTTTGGTCGTGGTGGAGAAGAAGGAGCGGCTTTAAAGCAAGCGGGAATCCCATTTGAAGTGATTCCAGGAATTACTTCTTCAATTGGGGGATTAGCTTACGCCGGAATCCCAATTACTCATCGTGATTTGGCAGCAGACTTTCATGTTTATACTGGTCATTTAAATAATTCTGAGCGTGAAATTGATTGGACCGCAGCAGCTAAGGTTGGAGGAACTTTAGTTTTTCTGATGGGAATGTCAGGACTAAAAAAAATTACAGAGCAGCTAATGATTCATGGAAAGGATAAGAATACTCCAGCGGCAATCATTCAATGGGCGAGTCGTAAACAACAAAAAACAGTAGTCGGGACATTAGAAACAATTTTTGAAAAAGCCTGTGTCGCGAAACTACAGCCGCCTAGTTTGATTGTGATCGGTGAGGTGGTTACACGAAGGAGAAAATTAAACTTCTTTGAAGAACGACCTTTGTATTCAGTCAGTATTGCCGTTCCATATACAAAAAGGAAAAGAATGGCGACTCGTTTGACAGATTTAGGTGCGGAAATTATCGAACTACCGCCTAGCAGTACCACAATTTTTGATACAATTATCGATTTTTCTGAACCTCGACAAGTAGTTTTCACTGATCCACTAAGTGTAGAAATGTTTATTCGAGCAATGAAAACACAGGAAATTGACTGGCGGAAATTAGCCAACTGGTGTTTTATTTCTGTGGGACATCACACTGGATCGGTTCTGGAAAAGGCCGGAATACGACCAGATATGAATTATCCAGATTTAACGGAATGCCTGCAGCGATTAGAAGAAAACACGGACAGCCTATTCTTAGGTGATTCTTTAACGTTAGCAGAGCTAAAGAATAACGAATCTCCCATTGAAAAGCTGCTTACTCACGAGGAGAAAATCACTGTTGATATTCCTGATCTTTGGCAAAAGGCCGATCTGATGTATTTTCCAAATTCTAAAGCAGCCCGCCTGTTCCTAGCTGCATTAAGTGAGGAGGAGTTGGCGACTGTCGCGCAAAAGAAAGTGATCGTGATGGGGCAGAAGACAAAAGCTGTCTTCGATAACTATCAGCTTGCTGTGGTTCAGACGGCGGAACCTACATTTGATCAAGTCGTAGAAAAAATAAAAGAGGAGATGAAGCGATGAAGCCTGCATTAATTGCTGTTAGTTTTGGAACAAGTTATCCAGAGACACGAAAAAAAACAATTGGGGCTGTAGAGGAAAAGTTAGCAGAGAAATATCCTGATTTAGATGTTTTCCGTGCCTTTACTTCCAATAAGGTGATCAAAAAGATTAAAGAGCAAGAAAATGTAACGGTTTTAACGGTAGATCAACAGATGAAAAAACTGATTACTGAAGGGTACAAAGAGATCTATGTTCAACCACTTCACATCATTCCTGGAATTGAATATTCTAAAGCTCTGCATCAAGCAATGCGTTATAAGAATCAGCTAGAGCTTGTCAAAGTTGGGAAGCCATTACTTAGCAGTATTGAAGATTATCAAAAGGTCGTTGCTTGGCTCGAGACTATGGCAGCGGATCTCGATGAGAATGAGGCGGTAGTCTTAATGGGGCACGGCAGTCAGCATTCCGCTTTTACAGTTTACGCTTGTCTTGATCATATGCTTTTGGAAAAACCAATCTTTATCTGTGCAGTGGAAAGCTATCCTGAAATTTCTTTGTTGATTGAACGACTTAAAAATAGCCGATATAAAAAGATCAAGCTGTACCCATTAATGCTCGTGGCTGGTGATCATGCAACAAATGATATGGCTTCTGATGAAGAGGATTCGTGGAAATCCCAGTTGGAGCAAGCAGGTTTTACTGTTGAGGCGCACCTTAGAGGTATGGGTGAATTTCAGGAAATACAACAGCAATTTTGTGAGCATGCAGCAGCAATGATGGAAGGATCGACAAATGACTAAATTTTATGGAGTTGGGACTGGACCGGGAGCATCAGATTTATTAACGATTCGAGGAAGAGAAGTTTTGCAAATGGTTGACTGCCTGTATACGCCAGAACCTAAAAAAGCTGGTAAAAGTCTAGCTTTACAAATTGTTACGCCTTATTTAAAGGAAGACCAAATGATTAAACAACGTCACTTCCCGATGGTAAATAATTGGGAGGAAAAACGAAACGCTTGGGACAAGGTTGCTGAGGAAATCATTTCAGATGTCAAGAGCGGCTTGAATGTAGCCTTCATAACTTTAGGTGATCCCATGGTTTATAGTACCTATAGTTATTTGTTAGAGCGTATGACAGAACAAATAGAAACAGAGACAGTCCCAGGCATTTCTTCTTTTTGCCAAATTTCTAATGAATTGCAAATTCCTTTGGTAATTGATGAAGAGAGTTATGCCGTTTTACCTGCGACTGCTGATGAAGAAATACTACGAATCGCTTTAAAAAATATTTCTACAGTTATTTTAATGAAGGTTTCGATAGCACTGCCCAAAATAGTAAAGCTCTTAACGGAGCTAGATTTATTAGGACAAACGATATTGGTCAGTGATTCTTCAATGTCGTCAGAGAAAATTATGATTGGACTAAATGAGTTGGATGAACAGGATTCCCTTTCCTATTTCAGTACCATGATTGTTTATAAAAATAGAACGTTGAAAGGAAGTTAAAAAGATGAAAGTAAAAACAGTTAAAAAAATTCTCTTTGTCGCGCTTCTTTTAATTCTAGTTGTCCCTCAAAAGGCACACGCGATGCACATCATGGAAGGTTTCTTGCCACTTGGCTGGTGTTTGTTTTGGTATGCGGCATTCATTCCGTTCTTTCTCTATGGATTATTCAGTATCAGAAAAGCTGTGGCTGAAAATCCACAAAATAAAGTACTGTTAGCTTTTAGCGGGGCGTTCATTTTCATCTTATCAGCATTGAAAATCCCATCAGTTACGGGCTCTACTTCACATCCAACGGGTGTTGGAATCGGAACGGCTCTCTTCGGCCCCGGAGTGATCAGTGTTTTAGGAACCATTTGTTTATTATTCCAAGCCTTATTATTAGCTCATGGGGGAATAACGACCTTAGGAGCAAATGCCTTTTCGATGGCAGTTGTTGGCCCATTTGTTGGTTATGGCGTTTATGTGCTTCTGAAAAAAGCGAATGTTTCAACGTCTGTTTGTTTGTTCTTGTGTGCGTTTATTGCAGATATAGCGACGTACTTTACCACCTCTGTTCAGCTTGGACTAGTTTTCCCCGATCCTTCATCAGGTATTTTTGGAGCAATCATGAAATTTGTAGGTGTCTTTATGATGACTCAGATTCCAATTGCCATTGCCGAAGGTCTTTTGACCGTCGTTGCTTATAATCTTATTTCAGCGAATTTTTCTTTTCATGAAAGAGGGGTTTTGAACAATGGAAAAAAATAAATCAAAAACGGGTATAAATATTATTCTATTATTAGCGGTCGTAGCTTTGATGGTGGGGGCACTACTAATCAATCAACATGGTGAGTATGGCGGTTCAGATGGGGAAGCAGAAAACGTAATAGCAGAGATTAATCCGGATTACCAACCTTGGTTTAATTCATTATTAGAACCTAAAAGTGGAGAGATTGAAAGCTTGTTATTTACTCTTCAAGGAAGCTTAGGTGTAGGAATCATTACCTATATTTTAGGTTACTACAAAGGAAAAAATAAAAATGCTGTTAATTGATAAGATTGCTTATGAAAACCGGCTACTTGATCTATCTCCAGGAATAAAAGGTTGTTTGTATCTTTTTCTATTGATCAGTTGTTTTCTATCGCCGCCAATAGTTCAAGTTCTAATAAGTCTCATTATTGGTGGAGTAACTATCTTTGTTACAAAAGTGAGAGCAAGCAGGTATTTCAAATGGCTGCTGGTTCCGGCGCCTTTTCTTGTGATTAGTATCTTAACAATCTTGTTTTCCGTCAGTTCACAGTCAAAAGATTTTATCTTTCAGATTCCAGTATTTCATCATTTTCTAGGTATATCTGAAGCATCACTTTATTTAGGAACACGCTTGTTTTTTCGGTCGGCTAGTTGTGTGATTTGTACCTATTTTTTCATTTTAACTGTTCCTTTCCACCAAATTTTATTGATTATGAAAAAAGCTCATTTTCCAGCGCTATTGATTGAATTAACCATGTTAATGTATCGCTTTATTTTTATTTTCATTGATGAACTTCTGATTATTAAACGTGCACAGGATATGCGTTTTGGATTCAAAGGATTGAAAAACAGCTATCAATCATTAGGGGTATTGATTAAGCTTCTATTTTTTCAAACCTTTGATCGCTTCAATAAGATGATTCTTTCGCTTGAAATGAAATTTTTTGATGGTGATTTTCCACTATGATTACTAAATGAAAGAAGGTGCTACCGTGTTTAAGGTAACAGATTTATGTATCAGTTACGAAAATCAAGCAGATGTCTTGCATCATCTTTCTTTGGATTTTAGCGATTATCGAGCAATCGGCGTTTTAGGAGCAAACGGTTCAGGGAAATCAACCTTATTTGCGGCGATCGTAGGACTTTTACGACCGAGTCAAGGCGAAATCATTTATGATAATCAACCGCTGAATTATAAAAAAGCGGCGCTGTATAAGTATCGACAGGAAGTTGGAATTGTCTTTCAAGAACCTGAACATCAGATTTTTTACTCGATCGTGGAAGATGATGTCGCCTTCGCACTAAAAAATCTGGGGATTGAACCAACGCAAATAAAAGCCAGAATGGACGAGGTGTTCGCATTACTGAAGATTGAACATTTGAAAAAGAAACCGGTTCAATACTTGAGTTATGGACAAAAGAAAAAGGTTGCAATTGCCAGCGTTTTAATGCTTAAAACAAAATGGCTATTATTGGATGAACCAACTGCAGGGTTAGATCCAGCCGGCAGACAACAGATGATTGAGATTATCTCTCGTCTAATCCAACAGGGGACCAAAATTATTCTCTCTAGTCATGATATGGATCTAATGTATGAGATTTGCGAATATCTGTATGTTCTTGATAAAGGAGTAATCATTAAAGAAGGAGAAGCTGACCAAGTATTTTTGGATGATAAGCTTCTTGAGGCTGCAGGATTGGAGCAGCCGTGGTTGGTGAAAATTCATCAGCAATTAGGTTTTCCGCTAGTAAAAAATCAGCAAGAACTTATGCAAGTTAAAATGAGAGCGAGGTGAAGAAGATGGGAAAAAGCTTGATGATTCAGGGGACTGCTTCGGATTCAGGTAAAAGTATTTTGGTGGCAGCCTTATGCCGTATTTTTCATCAAGACGGAATGAAGGTAATGCCCTTTAAGTCGCAAAACATGGCATTGAATTCTTATATCACATTGGATGGCAAAGAAATGGGGCGGGCACAAGTTTTCCAAGCAGAGGCTGCCGGAATTGAGCCAGATGCACGAATGAACCCGGTTTTATTAAAACCTACTTCTGATCGCAAATCGCAAGTGATTTTTAATGGGAAAGTCCTTTGCGATATGGATGCTGTGGAATACCATAATTTTAAACCTCAGCTGATAGAAAAAATATCTGATTTATATCTGGAGTTGCTAGAAGAAAATGACGTGATTGTCCTGGAAGGTGCAGGTAGCCCAGCAGAGATCAATTTAAATAGTCGTGATATTGCAAATATGGGAATGGCAAAAATTGCCGATGCTCCGGTCCTTCTAGTAGCGGATATTGATAAGGGCGGTGTTTTTGCTTCAATTTATGGCACGATTCATTTACTGGAGCCTGAAGAACGCGCTCGAATTAAAGGAATTATCATTAATAAATTTCGCGGCGATATCGGCTTGTTAGAACCAGGGTTAAAAATGATTGAAGACTTGACCGATGTTCCGGTGGTTGGGGTCATCCCGTATGCACAATTAAATATTGAAGATGAAGATAGTGTGGCTTTATCACAGGTGAGCCGAATGTATAATACGCAGAAAGAGTTAGACATTGCTGTAATAGGACTAGCTAAAATGTCCAATTTTACTGATTTTAAGAGTTTAGAAAGTGAGCCAGATGTGTCAGTTCGGTATGTTTTTCCTAATGATCAACTAGGAAGTCCGGATATTCTTATTTTACCTGGAAGTAAAAATACTTTAGAAGACTGTCTCTACTTGCAGCAATCTGGATTAGCGAAAGAGATTGAACGAATAAGAGCCGAAGGAAAAATGATTTTTGGAATCTGTGGTGGCTATCAATTACTTGGAAAAAAACTGCATGATCCTCATCACGTAGAATCTACTATTGGCAGTATTGATGGATTTGGTCTATTGAACACAGAAACCTTTTTTGAAGCAGAAAAAACGACTACGAGGGTAGAAGCAATAATTGATGATGAGACGATTAACGGTTACGAAATTCACATGGGTAGATCTGAAAATTACGAGCAACAGTATTTTGCTCAAGTTATTTCTGCTAATGGACAAACAGTTTTGAAGAAAGATGGAGCAATTAGTTCAGATAAAAAGGTGATCGGAACGTATCTTCACGGTGTTTTTGATAATAGTGTTTGGCGAAGAAAACTGTTAAATCAGGTTCGAGCTGAAAAAGGGTTAGCCCCGATTGACAAAATTGCGTTGCCTTATCATGAGTATAAAAATCAGCAGTATGATAAGCTGGCTAATTTAGTTCGTGAAAATGTCGATTTGGAGAAAATTTATCAAATTATGAATCAGGGGGTAAGTGTATGAATATCTATACGCGTTACGGAGATCGTGGTTTTACTAGATTGGTTGGGGGAGGAAGAGCAAAAAAAAATGCTCCCCGTGTCCAAGCGTATGGATCGATTGACACATTAAACGCTCAGGTTGGACTCACCGTAGCTTCTTTAGCTCAAAAAGATTCACTGTATGAAGAATTAGTTCAGATTCAACAGTGGGTATTTGATTGTGGCAGTGACTTTGCAACCCCTGAGGAGAAACGCCCCTATAAGGTTCAATCTCAGGTCATTGTTTGGTTGGAAGAAAAAATTGATTTTTATTGGCAGGAATCCCCAAAAATTGATCGGTTTGTATTACCAGGCGGGACGGTCACGGCCGCAAATCTACATCTTTGTCGTTGTTTTGCCAGAGAGGCTGAACGAAATGCAGTAGCTCTCTTGGAATACAATGAAGCAATTAACGAAGAGGCGTTAAAGTTTTTAAATCGCTTATCTGACTACTTTTTTGCTTTGGCTCGTTGGGTTAATGGTCAAGCTAAGCAAACCGAAATCTTATATGAGAATAGCGCTCCTGTTTTTAATAGGAAGAAGTGAGTCTGAAAAAGGGTTTATTGAGTGAAAGAAGGAAGAAAATGAAAAAGCTTAGAGTTGGCACACGAGGTAGTAAATTAGCTACGACACAAACAAAACAAACATTAGCTGTTTTTCAAGAGCATTTTCCAGAGGTTGAAGTAGAGTTAGTAAAAATCAAAACCAAAGGAGACCACTTAGCTACACATAACTTGCAAGCAATCGGTGGGCAGGGCTGTTTTGTAAGAGAATTAGAATACCAGCTTCGTGAAGGTGAGATTGATTTTGCGATTCACAGCTTAAAGGATATCCCAACCACGATTCACGAAGAATTAGCCTTGGCCTGTATAATGAAGCGTCATTCACCAACAGATGCTCTGATTATTCGAGAAGCTGGGAAAACCTTAGAGACTTTACCCAAAAATGCTGTTGTTGGAACTAGCAGTCTTCGCAGAAAGGCTCATCTGCTGCATGTGCGTCCGGATTTTGATATCCAGCCAATTCGAGGAAATATCGATACACGGATACGTAAAATGAATGAAGGTCAGTACGATGCGATTGTTTTAGCACTAGCCGGCTTAGAACGTCTAGGACTGGATCAAACAGTTTATCATCAAGAACTATCTCCAGAGATCATGCTTCCGGCAATCGGACAAGGTGCGATTGCTTTGGAATGTCGTAAAGATAATACTGAAATTCTTCAAATGCTCAAAAAAATGGAACATTTAGAAACAGCAATAGCAGTAACTGCAGAACGTGCTTTTTTAAACAGTATGGATGGCAGCTGTACTTTTCCTGTTGGAGCGTACTGTCGGCAAAAAAATGGTTCTTATGAATTAACAGGGATGATTGGGAGCGAAAATGGGAAAATCATTCTGAAAGAAACGCTGCAGGGAGATGATCCGGTGATTTTAGGAAGAGCTGTTGCCGATAATCTGATCAAGCAAGGCGCAATTACATTGATTGAGGAGTGTAAGAACGATCAAAAAGAAACTTTTATACACTAGAGAAGCAAGTATGCCGATTGATATTCAACACGTGTTTGCAGAAAAAGGCGTGGAGGTTATTACTATTCCGATGAATCGCACGGTTTTCCAGCCACATAAAAGCCTGGAGCATGAGTATGATTGGATTTTTTTCACTAGTGTCAATGCCGTAAAATATTTTGATTTTACACAATTGAATCAGCAGGCCAAAATACTTGCAATTGGCAATCAAACGACCAAAACGTTGCAAGAGCTGGGGTACTCTGTTGATTTTCAACCGAAAGAAGGCTTTTCTGAGGGATTAGTAGAGGAATGGCTTCGCCTAGTCGGAGCGAAACAGCGTGTTTTTTGGCCCCATTCATTTCAAGCCCGGCGTGTGATATATAATGCTTTAGCTAGACAAGGACATGTAGTTTTAGAGCAGGTCATTTACAGAAATGAATTTTTCCCAGAAGATCAAGCACGGTTGCAAAAGCTGATAATGAATGAAACTATTGATTATGTATTGTTTGCTAGTCCTTCAGCCTGGACTTCTTTTAGTAAAACAATTAGAACGTTTAAGCAGTTGCCCGAAAATTTTTGGTCGCAGTTAACGATTGCCGCTATCGGCCCCGTTACAGCTAGAGTGATAGAAAAAGAACAGCATGTGGCTATCCAACCAGATATTTATGATATGCCGCATTTGTATGAATGCTTATTGAGAAGAATTGACCAAGAGAATGTCAGTTCTCTGTAATAATTACACCACTTTTGAGTTGAATTTTTATGAGAGGAACTAGCTGATTAACAGACACTTTTGATTAAGCTAATTTTTTCTTCAAAGAATAAGGAGTGATCGGCCTGTGAGTTTGATAAAAGAATACCGAGATCTTTCCATTTTACCTATTTCGAAGGGAAAATCGCTGGTGATCGCTTGTGATTCTAGTGCGGGTATTGGGAAAAAGGAACACGATGCCGTTGAAATTGATCCCGCAATAACAGCCGCTTTTTGTTTGCGTGTTCCCCTAATGGAATTATTATGTTATGGAGCAGAACCGATTGCTGTGATTGATTTGATCGGTAATGAATATGCTCCTACTGGAGAACGAATGTTAAAAGGGATAAGGGAAGAATTGGCTAGAGCTGAACTTTCTAATATCACCCTCAATGGCAGTACAGAGGAAAACATGTTTACTAAAACTACTAGTGTTGGAATCACAGTTGTGGCGGAAACTAAGGCGGGAAAAGAAAATTTTCAGATGCAGCAAGCCTGCAGTCTCATGCAATTAGGACAGCCTTATGTTGGGGAACAGGTTGTGAAAAATCGGGAAACAATTTTTTCCTATCCTTTAGTAAAGGCCCTAAGATCAGAGCCTGGAGTTATAGATATGTTGCCCGTTGGTTCGAAAGGTATTCGTTATGAAGCAGAATTAATGGCGAAGGACTCTGAGTTCCAGATTCATTTTTCAGAGGTAGAAAATCTAGATTGTTCAGCGGGACCGGCAACAGTTATTCTAATAGCAGTTAAATCAGAACAAGAAGCCGATATTACATCTCGTTATTCCGAGTTGAAAAAAATCGGTGAATATAAAAAGAGGTGACAGAGTTTGGGAGAAATTACATTAGTTACTGGCGGAGCACGCAGCGGCAAATCAGCTTTTGCAGAGAGCTTATTGGATACAGAGGCAAAAATTAATTATATTGCAACGAATTGCTCGGCTCAAGATCCTGAAATGGCTAACCGAATATCTCTCCATCAACAGCGACGTCCTAAAAATTGGCAAACCACCGAAACGTACTTAGTTGTCTCCGACGTAATCGAACAAGCACAAGTGTCAGCGCATTTATTGGATTGCGCGACTATGCTATCGACTAATTATTTTTTTGACTTAATGAAAGAACGATTTGGTGAGGACTTCACAATAATTGACGAAGAAATCCTTAAGCTAACTCAAAAAGAGAAGGCTGCAATTGAAGCCGATATTCTCAATGAATGGCAAAAAATTCTTACAGCAGCGCGGAATAGTCAGACGGATTTGGTTGTCGTGACAAATGAGGTGGGGCTAGGAATCGTTCCCGAAAATGCTTTTTCCCGTTGGTTTAGAGATGTATTAGGACATGTAAACCAATCTTTAGGAAAGGAAGCGGATGCGGTATTTTTCGTGATCGCCGGTATCCCTACGAAGATAAAATGATTGATAGTCTAATTTTGTATTTTCAATTCTTTACGCGAATACCGATTCCGATTGCGGTTGATGAACCTGAAGAAAAAATGCGTTCAGGCGTTCGTTTTTTTTCGCTGTTTGGATTAATGATTGGCTTTTTAGAGGCTGTTGTTTATTGGCCTTTACAATATTTATTCAGTCCCAGCATCGCTTGGGTTATGATATTGTTTCTTGATGTGATGTTGACTGGCGGCTTTCATTTAGATGCATTATCGGATATGGCTGACGGCCTGTTTTCTTCTCGTGACAAAGATCGTATGCTGGAAATCATGAAGGACAGCCGCGTTGGTAGTAATGGCGTTTTGGCTATCGTCTTTTATTATCTACTTTTAGTTTTTAGCTTTTTAGTGTTGCTCCCCAATCTCAATATTCGATTGCAGGCGACCATTGTTTTATTATTGAATCTTGTAGGGAAAAATGGCATCAGTCTTTTGTTTTATCAGATGCAGTATTCTGGTAATAATTCTCAAGGATTAGGTACTACCTTTTTGAATGTAAAAAAGCAAAATATCTTAATTTGTCAATTGTTTTCTTTTTTTGTGTTGTTCATTTTTTTAGGTAGAGTAGGGATTGTATGCTTTATTGTCAATCTTTTAATTGTTTGGCTTTATCGCAAATTAGTTATGAACAAGGTTAATGGTCTTAATGGCGATACTTTAGGCGCCTGTTCGCCTATCTCACAAGTAGTATTTTTATTGACTTTAATTCTAATGCGAGGTTTTTTATGAAAATCAATTTGATTCGTCATGGAGAAACAGAATATAATCGAAGACACTTATTTTATGGAAAGACGGATATCTCCTTGAACGACACCGGGGTTCAACAGGCTTATTTCTTGAATGAAAAATTAGCGGGAATGAGGCTTGAGGTACCCATTTATACGAGTAGTTTGAAACGAACGATCAAAACAGCAGAATTGATCTTTCCAGACCAAAAAAAAATTTCCTTAAACGAACTAGATGAAAAAGATTTTGGTTTGTGGGAAGGGTTAAGTGCGGATCAAATCAACGAAAGATTTCCAGAAGAATGGGAAAAATGGTTGATTTCTCCCTTTGAGGTAACACCAGCAAATGCGGAAGAATTTTCGGATTTTCAGCAACGTGTTTTAGCTTGTTTGGAAGTGATGCTTCAAAAAAAGCAAGATTTTGTAATTGTTGGACATCTCGGCGTACTACGAGTCATTTTGAAAGACTGGTTTCCGGAATATGAATTTTGGGAAATCGCATTGGATCAAGGAAACTATACGCTGATTGAAGTTGGAGAGTCAACAACGAAGGTGATTGAGTGGAATAAGTAACTGTTATTCTTATAAATAGAATGAGTTGCTTTCTTAGCTATTAATTTGACTAAAATAACTACGTGACGATTGACCGTGTATCATATTACGGTTTTTTTGTCGTTGCTCTTTCATTTGAAGATCATTAATAAATTGTAATAAAAAGAGTTTATAAAAAAATCATAAAAAGTTGATGCTAGTGATGAAGACGAATAGTTTTAGTATAAACTGAACAGGTAGTTTAGAGAATTTATTTTTATATTTTATGAATCAATCAGCAGGCTTGATAATTATAATTTTTTTATTTTTAAAGTGAGGATTTCGAATGAAAGTTTTTAAGCGCTTGATCTTAATTATTTTAGGAATACTGTTAGTTTTTGAATGTTACTTAATTTTTTCATTTTTACAGGGTTATGAATCGACAAAAAATGCTCAATCGAAGCAAACGATTTCTTTTAACGGAGAAGAAGCTCCAGATCAGAATGATTTGAACATTTTGATTATTGGTACCGATTCTCGGGGAGAAGATCGAGGTCGATCAGATTCCCTAATGGTTGCTCATTATGATCAGAAAAGAAAACAACCCAAGTTAATTTCAATTATGCGCGATAGCTATGTTGATATTCCTGGTTATGGGAAGGATAAAATCAATGCGGCGTATTCATATGGTGGTATTGAGCTGGTCCGAAAAACATTAAAAGAAAACTTTGATCTCCCAATTGAATATTATGTAACAATCGATTTCGACCATTTTAAAGAAGCTATTGATAATCTGTTTCCAAAAGGTGTGACCATTGATGCGGAAAAGGATCTAGATTTAGATCAAGTATTTATTAAAGCGGGCAAACAAAAAATGGACGGCAATACATTGTTGCAGTATTCTCGATTCCGTGAAGATGAGGAGGGCGATTTTGGTCGAATTCGCAGACAACAGCAGGTGCTCTCAGCCATCTCACAGCAAGTTACAAATGTTACTTCATTAAGTAAATTGCCAAAAACAACTGGAAAGCTATTGGGATATGTCGATATAAATTTATCTGAAAGTACGATTTTAAGCGTAGGAAAAGATTTCGCTTTAGGTGATACTAAAAAAATTGAAACCCTTGCTGTACCAATCGATAAAACTTGGGAATTTAATAATGATACGCCAAGTGGAAGTGTTTTAGAACTCGATACTGAAGCAAATGCAAAAGCAATTCAAACGTTTTTAACAGAATAGTAGAATAAAACGTACTATTTTTAATCCAATGGGAATACTCGTTGGCTTTTTCTTGTGTCCTGTCAAAATCGAATAATCATTAATTTTTTTAGACAAATTGATCAATTTGTTTATTAACAAATTTGTATGATTTTAGCTATAATCCCTGTCGAGGGGATGAAATAACTAATGAAAAAATTAGCTTTATTCGTATTATGTAGTGGTTTCGCTGCGAATTTTTTTTGGTTCAACACAGACGCCTTCGCAAGTGTTGCTAATTCAGAAGTTAAGGTAACGAAAACATCAGAAACTTCCGATAGTGCAACCGCTTCTAATGAACTAACAAATAGACAGACAGAAATAGAGGCTGCTTTAAAATTGGCTCAGCAACAATTTGAAACGCGTCAAAAACAGATTGCACAAGATATTGCTGAGGCTCAGAAGTATTCACAGAAACGCTATGAGGATCTGCATAATGATTTTGCTGCGATTCAAGATCAAGTAGATCAGACGCACAATGATTTTCAAAATCATTTTAATGAGGTGAATAATCGCATTCAAACAGATCACTCCACAATTGAAGATCAATGGGCACAGGCGCAAAAGCAATTAGACCAAGCGCGAGCGGATTTAAAACAAAAGATTGCTGAAGCTGAAAAATTGCAAGAACAATTAAAGTCAGATCGCTCAACGCTCGATCAAAGCATTTCAAAGGCCAAAAGCAGCGCGCAGACAGTGAAGGGTCAGTTTACTGAAGGAGCAGAAAATGCAGAGGCAGCTGTTTCAGATGTTCAAAATCGCACAGGCGATATCGAAGGCAGTATCAATCGAATCAAGGCTGTCCTCGATTCAGCGGGGGATGACCTTTCGGCAGATGGAAAAGAGGGAGAAAAAACGCCCACGACCCTGTCTGCAACGTCAAAAAAGACTGATGATCAGCAACAAAATATACAAGTAAAGGAATACCCTAAAACAAATGATCAAGAGAATCCTTCACTTTCGCTAATCGGCTTTGGGATTATTGGGAGTATCCTTTTTTACTACACACGCAAATTTTACAAATAAAAGAGGCTCGACGACCTGAATTAGATTATTCAGGATCATCGAGTCTTTTTTTGAATGTAAAAATTACTTTAGGAATACTTGATAAAAGCAAGTGTTTGTTTCCAACAAAGAGATGTGTGTTAGAATACGTCTGTTACTACTACGAAGAAAGAGGAACGAGATGACAAAATCTACTTCAGCCTACATTCACATCCCGTTTTGTGAACATATTTGTTACTACTGCGACTTCAACAAAGTTTTTCTTGAAGGTCAGCCTGTAGATGAATATATCGAAGCGTTGTTGAAAGAGGCACGCTTAGCTTTAAGACAAAACCCAGTCGAAAAAATGGAAACACTTTATGTTGGAGGGGGCACCCCAACGTCATTGACTGCAAGTCAGTTAGAACGTTTATTGAGTGGATTGCGAGAAATTCTTCCTTATAATAATGGAGAATTTACAGTCGAAGCGAATCCTGGCGATTTAACTGCTGATAAATTGGATGTAATGAAAAACTATGGGGTCAATCGCTTATCAATGGGTGTTCAAACATTTGATGATCGTTTGCTGAAAAAAATTGGTCGTAAGCATACCGCACAGGATGTGTATGATACGATCCAATTGCTAGAAGAAAAAGATTTTAGCAATGTAACGATCGATTTAATTTATGCATTGCCGGGTCAATCCCTAGAAAGTTTTCGTGATACGGTAACACGAGCCTTGGCTTTAGATTTACCTCATTACGCACTGTATTCATTGATTTTAGAAAATCAAACGATGTTTATGAATTGGGTTAGGCGTGGGAAGATGTATCTTCCTGAGCAAGAATTAGAAGCACAGATGTATGCCGAAACGATCGATGCGATGGAAAAAGCTGGGCGTAAACAATATGAGATCAGTAATTTTGCAAAACCTGGGTTCGAAAGTCAACATAACCTAGTTTATTGGAACAATCAAAATTATTTTGGCCTCGGAGCAGGTGCTAGCGGGTACCTTGGAAATCGACGCTATAAAAATCGAGGACCTATCCAGCATTACTTAAAGTCTTTAAAAAATGATCAGCTCCCCGTGTTAGAGGAAGAAATCCTTACTCAAAAAGCTCAGATTGAAGAGGAAATGTTTCTGGGCTTAAGAAAAATTTTAGGTGTTGATAAAACCGTTTTCGAAAATCGTTTTGGCCTCAGTATGATGGATGTGTATGGGGATGTGATTGAAAAATTAAAACAGCAAAAGCTGATAACAGAGACGAATTCAAGGGTTTGTTTGACTGAGGAGGGCTTGTTTCGAGGGAATGATGTTTTTGAGAAGTTTTTATTGAATAAGGATGATTAGCACTCTCGTGTCGAGAGTGCTAATTTTTTATATTTTTTCCTTGACTTATATAGAAGTTGTTGGTATATTAATAATCGAGTTAGCACTTAAAAAGAAAGAGTGCTAACTAAAGGATGAGAAGAATGTTAACGGAAAGACAAAAACTGATTCTCAGCTTGATCATCAAAAACTTTACCAATACGGGTCAACCGGTCGGATCAAAAAGTTTGATGGAAGAAGGCGTAAAAGCAAGCTCCGCAACCATCCGCAATGATATGAAGGCGCTAGAGGAATTAGGCATGTTAGAGAAGACTCATTCTTCATCTGGAAGAATTCCTTCAGCTTTAGGCTATCGATATTATGTGGATTATCTATTAACGCCAGCGAAGGTGAGTAATCAAGAAGTAGACCAGATTCGCAGATCGCTTAAGAAAGATATTCATGAGATTGATGATATCATTCAGCAGTCTGCCAAGATACTTTCACAAGTTACTAGCTATACCGCGTTCTCACTTGGCCCTGAAATGAAGGATCGGACATTGACTGGTTTTCGAATTGTTCCATTAAATGATCGTCAGATTTTGGCGATCATCGTCACAGATAAAGGAAATGTTGAGAGTCAAGTTTTTCGCATTCCTGAGAATGTAGACAGTCAGGACTTGGAGAAAATGGTTCGAATTATCAATGATCGTTTAGTAGGGCAACCTTTGGTAAGTGTTTATCAAAAATTGAGAACTGAGATTCCAATGATTTTGCATCGTTACTTCCAGACAACTGAAGGAATCAGTCACTTATTTGACGTGATTTTGAATGATGCTTTTGAGGATAAGGTGTTTGTCAGCGGACGAATGAATATTTTGAATTTTAATCCTGATCAAGATTTTAATCATGTGAAATCAATGTATTCATTGATGCAGAATTCAGATGAGCTGACACAGCTACTGTTGCCTTATGATAGCGATATTCATGTTCGAATTGGCGCGGAGATGGGAAATGATCTGTTTGATCATCTTAGTATGATTCAAGCAAACTATGAAATTCGTGGACATGGCCGCGGAACAATTGCGTTATTAGGACCAACATCGATGCCATATTCAAAGATTTTTGGTCTATTGGAAGTTTTCCGATACGAGTTGACGAACGCATTGGACGATTATTATCGTTCTTTGGGTTTATATCACTAGAAACGATTCCTACAAAGAAAGGGAGTACGCGCAGTGGCAGAAGAAAAGAAACAAGAAGTTGAAGAAGAATTAGAAGAAGTCGAATCAGTTGAAAATGAGTCGACCGAAAAAGAAGCGGAAGATATTGATATTCCAGAAGTTTCAGAAGTTGAAGAACTAACGAATAAGTTTAACGAAATGGAAGACAAATTTTTACGAGCTCGCGCTGAGATCGCAAATATGTCTAACCGCAACAAAAATGAACGTGAACAACTGGTTCGTTACCGTTCACAAGATCTTGGCAAAAAATTACTGCCAGCGATCGACAATTTAGAAAGAGCCCTAGCAACTGAAGTTACTGACGATCAAGGCGCTAGTCTAAAAAAAGGGGTAGAAATGGTCCTTGAAAGCTTGACTGTTGCATTAAAAGAAGAAGGTATCACAGAGATCAAAGCAGAAGGTGAAACGTTCGACCCAAATCTGCATCAAGCAGTACAAACTGTTCCAGCAGAAGATGACGTAAAACCTGACACTATTGTAAATGTGCTGCAAAAAGGGTATCAGCTACATGATCGCGTATTGCGACCAGCAATGGTGATTGTAGCTCAATAAAATGTAAACTACTATATTAAACATATAATGGAAAAGGAGATTTTCAACTATGAGTAAAATTATCGGTATTGACTTAGGTACAACAAACTCTGCTGTCGCTGTCTTAGAGGGCGGAGAAGCTAAAATCATTACTAATCCAGAAGGAAATCGTACAACACCATCCGTTGTCTCATTTAAAAACGGTGAGATTCAAGTTGGTGAAGTAGCAAAACGTCAAGCAGTGACAAATCCACACACAATTTCATCTATTAAACGTCATATGGGTGAAGCTGGTTATAAAGTAGAAGCAGATGGCAAATCATACACACCACAAGAAATTTCTGCAATGGTATTACAATACATTAAAGGTTTTGCAGAAGATTACTTAGGCGAAAAAGTTGAAAAAGCAGTCATCACAGTTCCTGCTTACTTCAATGACTCACAACGTCAAGCAACAAAAGACGCTGGTAAAATTGCTGGTTTAGAAGTTGAACGTATCGTTAACGAACCAACTGCAGCAGCATTAGCATATGGTTTAGATAAAACTGATAAAGATGAAAAAATCTTAGTATTTGACCTTGGTGGTGGTACTTTCGACGTTTCAATCCTTGAACTAGGAGATGGCGTATTCGATGTATTATCTACTGCTGGTGATAACAGTCTTGGTGGGGATGACTTTGATAACAAGATCATCGACTACTTAGTTGCTGACTTTAAACAAGCAAACGGAATTGATCTTTCTAAAGATAAAATGGCAATGCAACGTTTGAAAGATGCTGCTGAAAAAGCTAAAAAAGACTTATCAGGTGTTAGCTCAACTCAAATCAGCTTACCATTTATCACAGCTGGTGACGCTGGTCCATTGCACTTAGAAACAACTCTTTCTCGTGCGAAATTTGACGAAATCACTGCTGATTTAGTGGAACGTACAAAAGCTCCAGTTCGTCAAGCATTGAAGGATGCTGGATTGTCACAATCTGACGTTGATGAAGTTATTTTAGTCGGTGGTTCTACTCGTATCCCTGCGGTTGTTGAAGCGGTACGCAAAGAAACTGGCAAAGAACCAAACAAATCAGTGAACCCGGATGAAGTAGTAGCGATGGGTGCTGCGATCCAAGGTGGGGTTATCACTGGTGATGTGAAGGATGTCGTATTACTAGACGTAACACCATTATCATTAGGTATCGAAACAATGGGCGGTGTGTTCACGAAATTAATCGACCGCAATACAACGATCCCAACAAGCAAGTCACAAGTATTCTCAACGGCTGCGGACAACCAACCTGCAGTAGATATTCATGTGTTGCAAGGTGAACGTCCAATGGCTGCGGATAACAAAACTTTAGGTCGTTTCCAATTAACTGATATTCCAGCAGCACCACGTGGAATTCCTCAAATCGAAGTTACGTTCGATATTGATAAAAATGGTATCGTAAATGTTTCTGCGAAAGATTTAGGAACTCAAAAAGAACAAAAAATCACAATCAAATCTTCATCTGGTTTGTCAGACGAAGAAATTGAACGTATGGTGAAAGATGCTGAAGCGAATGCAGATGCCGACAAAGCTCGTAAAGAAGAAGTAGATCTACGTAACGATGTCGATGCTTTATTATTCTCAGTAGATAAAACTTTGAAAGAATTAGAAGGTAAAGTAGACGCTGATGAAGTCAAGAAAGCGGAAGATGCACGTGATGAATTGAAAGCGGCAGTTGAAGCAAATGATATCGAAGAAATGAAAGTGAAACGCGATGCGTTGAACGAAATCGTACAAAACTTAACGGTTAAACTTTACGAACAAGCAGCACAACAACAAGCAGAGGCTGATCCAAACGCAGCTCAAGGCGGCGCGGATGATGTCGTGGATGCTGATTTTGAAGAAGTTAACGATGACGACAAATAATTGATTCGTTACTAAAGGCCAAAGTCATCGCTTTGGCCTTTTTTCTTTCAAGATTGGTGATTCCTTTAGAAAAAATCTAAGAAAAGTATCGTATCGATTTTGAGTGTGATACAATACTAACGATTCTATGAAATTATGGAGGGAAGCCAATGGCTACAAAACGGGATTATTACGAAGTCCTTGGGGTACAAAAAGGTGCTTCGGATGATGAAATAAAAAAGGCATATCGTAAGCTTTCCAAGCAATACCATCCGGATATTAATAAAGAAGCTGATGCTGAAGAAAAGTTTAAAGAAATTTCTGAAGCCTATGAAATCCTAAGTGATCCACAAAAACGAGCTGCTTATGATCAATATGGTCATGCAGGGACTGATCCAAACTTTGGTGCCGGCGGAGCAGGCGGTTTCGGAGGCGCTGGTGGATTTGGTGGAGCAGGCGGATTTGGTTTTGAAGATATTTTTGAATCATTCTTCGGAGGCGGAGGTTCTCGTCAAGCCGATCCTAAAGCACCAAGACAAGGCTCTGACTTGCAATATTCGATTAACTTGGAATTTGAAGAAGCTATTTTTGGTGTGGAAAAGGACATTAAATACAATCGTGAAGAAACCTGTCATACATGTAACGGTAATGGTGCAAAACCTGGGACACAACCCGAAGTCTGTCATAAATGTCATGGCTCTGGCTCAATCAATGTGGAACACCAAACACCACTTGGCCGTGTAATGAGTCGTCAAACATGTGATGTTTGTCATGGAACTGGGAAAGAAATTAAGGATCCTTGTCCGACTTGTCATGGCTCAGGTCATGAAAAACGTCCTCATACAGTTAAGGTAAAAGTACCTGCTGGTGTTGAAGATGGACAACAAATGCGATTAGCTGATCAAGGCGAAGCCGGGATCAATGGCGGACCATATGGAGATTTATATGTGGTCTTTAAAGTGAAACAAAGTGATATTTTTGATCGTGATGGTGCAGAAATCTATTACACGTTGCCTCTAAGTTTTGTTCAGGCGGCGCTAGGTGATGAGATTAACATTCCAACTGTTCATGGTGATGTAAAATTGAAGATACCAGCTGGAACACAAACAGGTGCTAAGTTTAGGCTTCGCGGCAAAGGAGCGCCTAGACTTCGTGGCAACACAAATGGCGATCAGCAAGTAACAGTAAAAATCGTCACGCCTAAGAACTTGAATGAGAAACAACGAGAAGCGTTGCGAGCATTTGCAGAAGCTGGCGGCCAAACGGTTAGTGAACAAAAAGAGGAAGGTTTCTTTGGTAAGGTGAAGGATGCCTTTGGCGGAAAGAAATAATTATAGAGACTTAATCAATTCACTGTTGATTGAGTCTCTTTTTTCTTTTACTATTAGTAAGAAGAGAATATGTGTTGAAGGAGGTTCATATGGATAAATTGGACAAGCTATTTGATCGAATGACCAGAGACATGATGCATTACTTTATTGCGGGAGGACTCGCAGAACCGGATGGCCTAATTCGCACAATTGAATTCTTTTTAAGCTTTGTTGACAAAGGGAAACTGAGTAGTAAGCTGTTGGATAAACAAATTGTAGAGGATGCATTGATTCATCATATGCCTAAACATATGCCTCTATTTATTGATGAAAGCTTTTATGCCTATCAAATCCTATTAGACCTTTATAGTGCGTTGTATCATGAAAAAATTATCACAGAGGATGAGTGCAAGGATATGCACTATTTCATTTATCTTAATAAAACGGCCTTTTTGACTCGTATGAGTAATCCGAATTATTGGTCTAAAGCAAAATTAGCTATTATGGATGAGTGGCGTGAAGGAAATTTTGAAGTTGAAGACCCCTATAATGTTGAATACTATGACCTTGAAGAAGTACCAAGAAAAAAAGCACCTGACAATATTCTAGCGTTTCCTAAACAGAAGAAAGTTAAAAACCAAATAACAAGTTATTTAGTTAGAGTGGACTTGAAGGGGTTTAAACCACCTATTTGGCGTCGCTTAAAGATTCCGGCTGGCACTACTTATCAGCAACTTCATCAAATTCTTCAAGTTAGTTTTGGATGGGAAGACAGTCATTTACATAGTTTCTTTGTAGATCGGACTAAAATGATTGGACCGAGCGAACTGGAAATGTCACAGTTTTCTGAAGAGCGACGATTGATTGACGAGGATTTTCAAGAAGGTGCAAAAATTGAATATATCTATGATTTTGGGTGTGATTGGGAACATCAAATCATGGTTGAAAAGGTTCTTGTGAATGAAGCTGTGCAATTTCAGTATGCTGTTTGTGTAAAAGCGAAAGGGGATACACCGTTTGAAGATTCTCGCGGAGAAGAAATTTGGAAGCCCTTTGATCTAGCAGAAATAAACGCCAGGCTAGAACAGAAAAGAATCAGGAAATGAGTAAAATCAAAATTAAAAAGAGTCTGGAGTAATTTACTCCAGACTCTTTTGACGTTTTTTAAAAGCGAATATTTATTTACAAAATAATCACTAATATGAAAACAACTAATCTCTAAAGATGAATCGACGGAATCCATGATACTTTTTTTCAGCTTGAACTGGAGCGTTATCTGTAATCAAAAGGGCGATCATGACATAACCAATCCAACTATCACGGGAATAGAGTACGTATTTAGGTAGCCATTCATTGGCATATTTATCTTTGTATTCCTTTAGCCCACCAAAGGAATAAAAGCGGGAACCGAAATTATAAACTAAATAGGCAATTCGTTCCTGGGTGAAGCTTTTGCGGGAGGTTCCAACATTTGCTAACGGTGCCATGCCTAGGTCGAAGTATTCAATGCCCATTTCATCTCGCATATATTGGAACAGGTTGATGAAAAGAAAGTCCATCGTACCGCTTGGTGCCTCTTCTGGACTGTGGCGCATCAAGTCGATCGTGCCGATGCTGTTGGTATAAGTAGGCATGAAATTTGCGAAAGCAACAATCTTTTCATCGCTATTTCTAATCACCGCGATTGGCGCTCGTTGCAAATAATCTTCTGAGAAAAAACCTAAGGAAAAGCCTTTTTCTTTGCGACCTCCCAACCATTCATCTGAGACAGTTTTTAAAGCATAAATGGTTTCAGACGAGAAGGGTGGTGTGATCACGTCAAATTGATACCCTTCCTTAAGAACCTTGTTGAAGCTAGAGCGCTGACCTTTCATTTTCTTTCCGCTTAACGTAAAGTCAGGCAGGTGAACATGGGCTCTTTCACCGAATTTGATAAAATCATAGCCGAACTCGTGAAGAATCATGACCATCTCTTCGCTATTTTCATAAAAAACCGGTAAATAATTGTAGCGATCAACTTCATTAATCAGTGCTTCTGTAGCAGCCTCGAAGTCACTTGCTTTCCCCGAAGGATCGCCCATTACTAAAATTTTATTATTGAAGGTCGATAATTGGAAGAAAACTGTGTCTTCATCACCGTTGTTGTAGTAAAAGACCTTTTTATCCTTTAAAAAAACCAATTGACTGTCAGGATTACCGCCATATGTTGATAAAATGTGTTGGATACGAGACTCATCTAAGGCTTCTCCAATTTGAATTCGTTTATTTTTCAAAAAGCGGATTAATAATAGGATAATGAAAGCAACTATCAGGATAGCGATAAAACCAACGAACCAAATTCTTTCGCTTGGAAACAAGAAAAATTCTGGCAAACGATGACGATGATGAATGTTTGGACTATTGTAAACACCGATAATAATGTATAGAATTGCTAAACTGCCCATAATTATCCCATCAATCGTCATCCATTCAGCAGAATAAACTAGTTGTTCTCTAAATAACTCATTCTTTGAAAAAATAACAAAAAGCAACAATAGCGCAAGGAATATTCCGGTTGAGAAACGAAATCCTGCTAACAATGAGTATAGAAAAGTTAAGGTTACAATGATGATCGTAGGAATATAAGCTCTCTTCACTCGTGCAGAGGTTCCACGACCGGAAACAATCAATAAAAAGCCTAAAAGAATAGCTGGAAAGACTACAATTACACGGGAATGAATAGGATTCAGCCGTTGCAAGAAAGGCAACCGGATAAATGCTTCAGGAATTGTTGCTGATAAAACCAGCATAATTCCCGTAAAATAAAGTAGAATAACCTCGAACTTGTGTGCCAATTCTTTTAATAGACTAATTGGAATTCCTTTATAACGTGCATTAATCGTTGTACCAAGATTCTTGAAGAAGAAAATCAGGCCGATAGCAAAGGGAATCAGGTAATAGAAAAGTCGAAATAATAAAAGCCACGCGACAACTGTTTCGCGAGGAGTTCCCAGAGCTGAAAGACCGATAATCATCATCAGATCAAAACTGCCGAGTTCACCTGGTATCATCGAAGCAATTCCGATTACTGTCGCAGCAATAAATAACGGAACAACATCGCGAATACTCACATGGATACCCATCAACAAACCAATTGAAATGAAACTGACTAACGTCCCCGTCCACTCGAGAAAGGAGGTCGCGATCAATTCCAAACGATGTGAACTTTTCAGGTCGCCCAGATATTCTCCTTTACCGAAAAGACTTAAACAAAAGACAATTGGAAAATAGAGGCCACCACCAATTAACCAAATCCAGTATTGTCGTAGATATTGATTGTGGTCGTCGAACATAACTAAGAAAAAAGAAAGCAGTGCATAAATTGAAAGTCCTGACATTGTAAAGACTAAAATTTTTGATAATGCTTGAATAACTTTTTTCCCAGATGTTTGTTTGCCATAAAATTCAGAGCGTAATCCCGCACTAACGAAGCCACCAAAGCCAGCAATATTGTTTAGGGTATTAACCAACCAGCTTGTTTCAAAGATGTATAACTTCTTTGGTCTCTGTTCTAAGATGTTATTTAAGGTAAAATCGTAGCCGATCATTGGGACCACAGAAACTAATCCGATTAGTGCCATTAGCAAAATATTCCAGATGCTGATTTCGCTAAAAATAGTTGAAAGCTGATCAAAGGAAATTGTTTTTGCAATATTGGATAACTCGAACAAGACAATAATAATAACTGAAATCAAAAAGATTGTTTTAAATTTACTTAAATGTGTTTTTATCCATCCGATAAGATTTTCCATCGAATCACTCCTCACCAATTAAAAATTGAAGGACTTCTTGATTGAAACGCTTTGGATTTCTACGCGCGAACATATGTCCTTGTCCTGAAACGATTGCAAAACTCGCGTTTGGAATCGAACGAGCAATATACATTGAATGTTGCGTTTTAATTGAATCATGTTTACCCACGATAACCAAAGTAGGAGCCTGTATCTGGTTCAAGTCCTCAGTTGTCAACCCGATATCGCGGAAAAGCAGACGCAGAATGGGTAAGAAATTTCGCATACCTGTATCTACAAACGCCCCGATCCAAACGATCGCGTATTGTACATAACTCAAGAGATGATAAAGCGTTCGAACACCACTAGGAACCGTATTTCCAGCATTCAAAACCAGATGATCCACTTTTTCAGGAAAAAGTCGCGCAAAAACCATTGCCAAATTTGCACCATCACTAAAGCCCAAGAGATCGGCATGATTAAGTCCTTCTTGTTCCATAATGGTTGCGAGATCTTCTGCCATTAAGTGAAAACTTGTTTCCTTTTGCGTATTAGTTGAACGACCATGTCCGCGGCTGTCAACAACATAAACGTTGAAATGTTTGCTGAAACTGTTTAATTGTTTTGAAAAGTATCGACCGCTTCCGCCGTTACCGTGAAGCAAAAAGAGCGCTGGCCCTTTTCCGTATTTTTCGTAATAAATTTCTGAACCATCGCTCATTTGAGCGATTTTTTTTTCATTTTTCACAACATCACCTACCAGTGTTAAGTATACCGATTTTTTTAAGTATTGCACATTAATTTAATCATGGAATAAAATGAAAACTTTAGAATGATTAATTAAATATAAAGCTATCATATTTTACTTTTAAAAGATTGATTGACTCTTGTAGTATGGAAAGAGAAAAAAGAAGACAGATGGGTAGATTTCATGTTAAAGATAATTGGAAAACTTTTGAAAATAATTATTATAGTTGCAATTCTCACGGTCCTTGTGGTCGGTGGATTTTTTGCAATTCGAATATATAAAAATACAAATACCGTCAACAGCTATCGCAACGATGTGCAAGTTTTGGCGGATCAAGCTGGGGTAGGAGATTATACGGACGTTATTTTAGGAATCATGTATACTGAATCAAAGGGTCAGGGTACGGACCTAATGCAAAGCTCCGAAAGTGCTTATGGAAGTCGTGGAAAGATCATTAGTCAACAAGAGAGTATCGAAAGTGGCGTTAAGCATTTTGCGGAAAGCTATAAGCAGGCGAAGGCTGCTGGATGCGACCTCGACACTGCAATTCAAGCGTATAACTTTGGAACAAAATATATTCAATATGTGCAAGAGCACGGTGGTAAAAATAGTGTGGAGCTTGCTGAAGAATACTCGCGAGACGTTTTATCCCCAGGCTATGGCAATGATCAGCAGCACACTTATCGTTATATGCAATTGCAATCTGTGTTATACAATGGCGGGTATCTGTATCAAAACGGTGGAAACATGTTTTATGCTGAAATCGTGCAAATGAATAAGCGTTTCATTACGATGTTTCAAAGGTTTCAAGATAGTTAAAATAATGAGCGGAAAGCTTGTAATAATAAAGAAATATGCTAAAATGATAGACGTATAAGTTTGTCTAAAAAAATCGCGCTGATCGAGAGATGAATTGGGGCGATTTTTTACGGCTGTTATCATATTTTTGGGAACTGGGGTGAGGTTTTTTTGGCGCAAAGAATTCCCCAACAAGTGATTGATGAGGTTCGTGAGAAAACAAATATTGTTGAAGTGATTGGGCAATATGTTCAATTAAAAAAATCCGGCAAAAATTATTTGGGACTTTGTCCATTTCACGAAGAAAAGACTCCATCATTTTCGGTTGCTGAAGACAAGCAGATTTTTCATTGTTTTGGATGCGGTAAGGGCGGCAATGTTTATACTTTTTTACAAGAGCTAGAAGGAATCAGTTTTCCTGAAGCTGTAAAAAAAGTTGCCGACATGGAACAAATTCCTTTAGGTATTGAGATTTCTAGTGAGCCTGTGAACCAAACGTCAACAGGGCAGCAACAATTAATTGCGTTGCATGAACGAACGCGAGACTTGTATCATCATCTGCTAATGAATACGAAGGTTGGTGAAGAAGCGTTAGAGTATCTTCATGAGCGCGGTTTAAGTGATGATTTGATCAATGAATTTAAGATTGGTTTTGCACCTAGTCAACGGGATTTCTTAGTTCAAGTGACACAACAAGACAAGGTGAATGCTGATTTGATGGAACGCAGTGGATTATTTATTCGTAGAGATGACGGTAGCTTTAGCGATCGTTTTTATCAGCGAGTGATGTTTCCTCTGAATGATTTTCGTGGGAAACCGATCGGATTTTCTGGACGTTTGTTGAAAACAAAAGATTTTCCTGGAGAAGATCAGCCGAAGTATCTGAATTCTCCTGAGACGGAGCTATTCAATAAACGGCAGGTATTGTTCAATTTTGACAAAGCCCGAAACGAAATTCGTAAACAGGGGGAAGCAATACTATTTGAAGGTTTCATGGACGTATTAGCTGCTTGGCAGGCCGGTATCAAAATTGGACTAGCTTCCATGGGTACAAGTTTAACGGAGCAACAAATTGCGACAATTGAGCGTGTGACTGGTCAAGTGGTAATCGCCTATGATGGTGATGATCCTGGGCAAGCGGCGACGGATCGTGCATTAACAATTTTAGATGCACATAGTCGATTGAATCTGTCTACCGTTACTGTTCCGGAAAAACTTGATCCAGATGAATACTTGCGAAAATACGGTGAGACTGAGTTGCAGAATTTATTACAGCATGGTCGCCAGACTCCTTTTGCTTTTAAGATGCATTATCGGAAGAAAGGGTTGAATCTGGATAATGAAGCGGACCGTTTGAACTACTTGGAAGTCTTAATGCAAGATTTGGCAAAAGTCCAATCTCCGGTAGAACAAGATTTGTATTTGGGTCAATTAGCCAATGAGTTTCATTTGACGCGAGAAAGTTTGAAGCAACAATTGCAAATGGTTCGCCAAACAATCCGTACTGAGCGACGTCAGCAGCAAGCTCCGGTTTCTACGGCACCGACTCAATCGGTCAAAAGAGTATTGACCAAAGAAGAAAAAGCCGAACGAATGTTACTGTATCGGTGCATGAATGAAAGTTCGATCCGTGAACAATTAGTCCAGACGGAATTTCAATTTATCCACGATCAGTATCAAGAATTGCTTCTTTACTTAGATAGTTATATGATGGTTCATGGAAATTTTATTTTAGCAGACTTCCTGAACTATTTAAAAGAGGAGGAGATGAAGCAGCTAGTCATCGACATCTCTATGATATCCATGTCAGAAGATAGTAACGAACGAGAAATCTATGATCTGATGCGGGTAATTTCCCAATCTGGCATTGCTGAGGAAATCAAACAACGACAAGAAGAGCAGCTTGAGGCTAGAAAAAGTGGAAACCAGCAGCGGGAATTAGAATTAACCGTGCAAATTATCGAATTGACAAAACGCTTGAAACAAGCCTAGAAGTGAAAGGGGCATTTATTTTATGGCAGATGTAAAAAACAAAAAAGAGTACGAAAAAGCTTTAGCAGCCTTCATTAAGGAGAAAAAACCTTTAGGACAGGTGGTCTACGATGAATTAACCAATCGTTTGGCGACACCTTATGAATTAGGTGCAGAAGCAATGGATGAATTAATCCAAAAAGTCGAAGATGCTGGTGTTAGTGTCGTTGATGAAAATGGTGAACCTTCTAAGGCTAGCTTGAAACAAAATGAAGAAACTGCAAAAGCCGCACAAAAAGAAGATTTATCGGCCCCAACTGGCGTTAAGATTAATGACCCAGTTCGTATGTATTTAAAAGAAATCGGACGCGTTTCATTGTTGACTGCCGAAGAAGAAGTTGAGCTTGCATTATTGATCGAACAAGGGGATCAAGAAGCAAAACAACGCTTAGCAGAAGCGAACTTGCGTTTAGTTGTAAGTATTGCGAAGCGGTATGTTGGACGTGGAATGCAATTCTTAGATTTGATCCAAGAAGGAAATATGGGCTTGATGAAGGCCGTTGAAAAATTTGATTACCGTAAAGGTTTCAAGTTCTCGACCTATGCAACATGGTGGATTCGACAAGCAATTACTCGTGCGATTGCTGACCAAGCGCGTACGATTCGTATTCCGGTTCATATGGTAGAAACGATTAATAAGTTAATTCGTGTGCAACGTCAATTACTGCAAGATCTAGGCCGGGAACCAACACCAGAAGAAATTGGGGCTGAAATGGATCTGCCTACTGAAAAAGTTCGTGAGATTTTGAAGATCGCTCAAGAGCCAGTTTCATTGGAGACGCCGATTGGTGAGGAAGATGATTCACATTTAGGTGATTTCATTGAAGACCAAGAAGCGACAAGTCCAGCTGAACATGCGGCTTCAGAGATGTTGAAGGAACAACTAGAAGATGTATTGGATACATTGACTGACCGTGAAGAAAATGTCCTACGTCTACGTTTTGGTTTAGATGATGGCAGAACACGCACATTAGAAGAAGTTGGCCGTGTATTTGGTGTCACCCGTGAACGGATTCGTCAGATTGAAGCGAAGGCTTTGCGTAAATTACGACATCCATCACGTTCTAAGCAATTGAAAGACTTTTTAGAATAAAAAAACATTTAAGCTCCTCGAGGATTTCCTTGAGGAGTTTTTTTTATGGCAAAAATACAGCTAAACTGCATGATTGTGCAATTTCCAAAAAGCATACGGAATTTATTATTTTTGATTAATTCGTTCGAAAATTGCTTGGAACATCCCTAAACATATGATAGATTAAAGCATATGATTGAAAAAAAGGAGCCGATTTCATTGCAAAAATGCCCTAACTGTGGTTATGAACCAGTCGAAGGATGCACAACTTGTCCGAAGTGTGGCTTTTCACTACAGTTAAATGATCAAGAAAATACCAAAGAAATCAATGATAAAAATGATACGATCGAATGGTCTGATCTAGCAGATATGCCAATTGAATCTGTGCAAAAAATGTTTAAGGATAATGAGGATAAAATGAAAGAAGAAAACTCTAAAGAGTCAACGGAAGAAACTCCTGAAATGAATCCGATTTTAGCGCAATATATTCGTGAGCATAAAGAAGGCCAGGACAAACCCGAAAATAGTGAAACTGAAAATAAATCAGAGGAAGTCGATGAGACAGATTCTGTTAATATCGATGAAAATAAGATTGCAGAGACGAAAGAAGTAACAAATGACAAAGCTCCAGAGACTGACTATGAAGAAATTGCAGAAGAACAAAAGAGTGAAATGGACGAACCAATAGAAGAAACGGCTGAAAATGCAATTGAAGCAGAGAATGAATCGAAGGAAGCAATTTTGTTAGATCCTGCAGTTCCTTATGACGAAGAAAACACAGAATCCGCTTCTGAAGAGATAGAAGAAACACCACTTGATTCAGAATCAAATAATGGAGCTATTCCGCCAGGAGATCAACAGTCTTCAGAAGAAAAACCCAAGAAAGGCCGCAAAAAGGTTTATATCACACTTGCGGCAATTGCCGTGTTAGGTATTGGTGGCGCTTATTACTATCAACACGAGAAGGAAGTTGAAGCGCAGCGGATTGCAACCGTTAAAAAAGAAAATAAAGTCCTTGACACGATTGAGGAAAGTATTGATAGTTATTACACGGACGATCAACACACATTTCTCGTTGCCGACAAAGTGAATCTTAACACGGGTAAAATTGATGAAGAATTATCCAAGTATAAAGATCACAAACGATACGATGAATTGAAAAAAGAGTACGATGAGTTATCGAATAAGCAAAAGGCTGAGCAATCTGTAAATCAGCTATTCACAAGCCCTGCGATCAATGGGAACAAACTAGCAGACAAACCATTATTGAAAACAGCCGAACCTGTGAATCTTACTGTTAATACAGGAGATAAAGAGTTTGATACTTTAATGAGTCAAGCCATCACGAATGCAAAGGATCAATATACCAAGTTTGAAGCAGCGAAAAAAGCGGCTGATAGTTTGTTAAAGGACGGCAACGTGATTGATTCTGTCAATCGTGATCAGTACAATAAGGCTAACGATGCAGTGAAAGCGGTAGCTAATCAAGAGCTAGTGCAGACTCAAAAGGATGAATTAACGAAGGTTGATCAAACGTTGAAGGATAAAGAGAAAAAAGCTGCTGAAGAGAAAGCAGCAGCAGAAAAAGCCGCTCAAGAAAAAGCAGAACAAGAAAAGGCAGCTCAAGAAGCCCGAGATAGAACTTCTTCTGATACTAGTCAGGCAGGAGATACAAGTAGTGATGCATACGCTTGGGCGCCAGGCGTCAGGGAGAAGGTTATACAAACATGTATTTCCCGTGGATATATCGTGGAAGGCGGATATAGCTTAGAACCAGTGAAAGTTGAAAATGGAGAAGGGTATTATAATTTATACGCCACTTCTAATCGTGCTTCATTGACAAAAGGCTACTCGGATAGCGACTTGCCAATGTACCTAGTAACGATCAACTGTAAAACTGGATGGTTCAAAGGAAACGGGCCAAACTAAAATAAAAAAAATAGAGGCTGGGAAGAAAGTTTTCTTTCCAGCCTTAGTCATGAGCTGTGGTAAAATAGGAGAGATAGTTAGTTTTAAATGGTGTGTAGAAAATTAGATGTAGTAAAATCAAAAGGAGCAGCAGGTATGAATGAATTATTAGGTCAAGTTTTTACAGGCTTGATCATTGATGAAAATGACATGATGTATTTAGTACAAAAAAATGGGGTAACGTTCCGTTTTTTGAAGACTGAGGATGCCTCTTATAAAATCGGAGAATCAGTTGAAGGTTTTGGGTATGTGAATCAAAAGAAAGAGGCGATTTTTACCACAATAATCCCCCAAGTTCGGATTGGACATTATGCTTTTGGAGAAGTGACAGACGTTCGCAGAGATTTAGGTGCGTTTGTTAATATTGGATTACCTGACAAAGATATGGTTGTTTCTTTAGATGAAATGCCGAGTATGAAAGAATTATGGCCTAAAAAAGGTGATCGTTTGATGATCAGTTTACGTGTTGATGAAAAGGACCGGATGTGGGGTGTTTTAGCAGATGAAGCGATTTTTCATTCATTAAGCCGTTCAGGTACTGCTGAGATGCAGAATGAGAATAAAAAAGGAACGATTTATCGCTTGAAAGTTGCTGGTTCATATTTAATTACGGATGATTTTTATATTGGTTTTGTTCATCCCTCAGAACGTTATCAGGAACCACGCCTAGGAGAAGTCGTTGAAGCTCGTGTCATCGGTGTTCGTCCAGATGGTGTTTTGAATATGTCTTTGAAACCACGCAGCTATGAAATGATCAATGATGATGCTGCGATGATTTTGACTATGCTGCAAAGAAATCCAGATCACTCATTACCTTATTGGGATAAGTCTGCGCCAGAAGAAATCAAAGAGGCGTTTGGAATCAGTAAAGGCCAGTTTAAACGGGCAATTGGTCACTTACTGAAAGAAAAATTGATCGAACAAAGCGAAGGTCAAATTCGTTTGAAAAGCTAATTGAGAATGTCCTTGCATAAATAAAGGTGATAAACTATAATAATTCTAAGAAAAGCAGCAATTACTTAACTGTTAGTTTAGAATTATTCTAAAATAGATGAAGGAGGGTTCTCTTGAACGCAATCCTAGCCTTACAAAAGACCAAAAAGCAGCTCCACGATTCGGGATTCAAGTTGACACCTCAGCGCGAAGCAACTGTTCTCGTATTATTGGAAAATGAAAAAGATCATTTATCAGCCGAGGAGATATACTTTTTAGTAAAGAAAAAAAGTCCTGAAATCGGCTTAGCAACGGTTTATCGTACATTAGAAATTTTGACTGAATTGCAAATCGTCAACAAAATCAGCTTTGATGATGGTTTAGCTCGTTATGATCTTCGTAAAGAAGGAGCAGAGCATTTTCATCATCATTTATTGTGTCTTGAATGCGGAAATATTGAAGAGATTGAAGAAGACCTTTTAGGCGAAGTAGAACGTGTAGTAGAATCACGATATCACTTTTTAGTGAAGGATCATCGTTTAACTTTTCACGGCATTTGTCAAAGCTGTCAAGAAAAAAAAGAAGCGTAAGGCTTCTTGAGAAAAACGGATTAAGTTATAATTAATTTATATAGTCCCTTGCAAAGATACGTGCTATCATTTCAAGGGACTTTTTGTTATGATAAAGCGAAAGTGGTGAGAACATGGATGAACAAATAACGGAATATTTGCATTTTTTAACGATTGAACGTGGTCTTTCAGAAAATACTCGTGTCAGTTATCAAAGAGATCTTCACCAGTATTTGTCCTTTTTGAGTGAACAAGGGGTCACCGAATGGCAGGCTGTCGATCGTTATATAGTTGTGGCTTTTTTGGCAAATTTAACTGAAGCTGGGAAAGCATCAACTACGATCACGCGAATGATTTCCAGCTTGCGTCGGTTTCATCAGTTTTTACGTCAAGAGCGTTACACGGATCATGATCCGATGCAACATATAGATAGTCCGAAAAAAGCTCAAAAATTACCTCAGACGCTTTCATTAGCAGAAGTGGAACGTTTGATAGCCGCTCCGGATACGACGACAGATTTAGGAATCCGTGATCGTGCAATCTTAGAAGTAATGTATGCGACGGGGCTACGAGTTAGCGAACTGATTGGTTTGAAACTTGGAGATATCCATTTAGAGATGGGTTTATTGCAAACTGTTGGGAAGGGCGATAAAGAACGGATTGTTCCTCTTGGTGATTATGCAATTCATTGGCTGGAACGCTATTTAACCGAAGTGCGTCCTTTGTTAACCAAGAAAACACCAAACGTAATGTTTCTATTCGTTAATAACCACGGACACGGGATGAGCCGTCAAGGGATATGGAAAAATCTGAAACAATATGTAATCAAGGCCGAGATCATGAAGGATGTCACTCCTCATACACTGCGCCATAGCTTTGCGACGCATTTGTTAGAAAACGGGGCGGATTTGCGAACTGTTCAGGAACTTTTGGGCCATGCTGATATTTCTACGACTCAAATTTATACCCATATTACTAAACGAAGAATGACCGAAGTCTACAAAGAATTTTTTCCACGGGCCTGATAGGAGGAAAGAAAATGCTTAGTCACTATCGAAAAAATCAACGAAAAATCGCAATGGGCCTTTTAAGTTTCCATGAAAGTTTGAAGGACCATCAGCACTTGCTAAAAGAAATTGATACCTATGAAGATGATGATCGTTATCAGCTTTATTGCTATTACGATGAACATTCAGATAATGTTCAAGGCGTCGTGGGAGTCAGCCAGCTTGAAGACCAAGAAATTGTTTTGCATGACATCAGCTTAAATCCTTCTTATCGAGGAGAAGGTGTGAGCCTAAAAATGATGGAAGAACTACAAGCGCTGTATCCAGATCAAACAATAATTGGAACACCAGCAACATCTGCTTTCTTAGCGAAGTGGCAGAAACATAAGCGAGGATAAAATGGAGACAATCAGTTTAAAATTAGATGTTTTTGAAGGGCCATTGGATTTATTACTGCACTTGATTCAGCAATTGGAAATTGATATTTATGATATTCCGATAGCAGCAGTTACAGAACAATATATGAATTTTATCCACGCCATGAAGACATTGGAATTAGAAGTGGCCGGTGAATATTTGGTTATGGCCGCAACCTTAATGTCAATCAAAAGTCAGATGCTTTTGCCTAAGCCTGAGGTGGCATTTGAGTATGATGACGAAGAAGGAGAAGATCCACGAGACGCTCTAGTCCAGCAATTATTAGAATACCGAAAATATAAGTATGCTGCTTCGGTATTGTCGGAAAAGGAAGAAGAGCGTAGCTTGTTTTATACAAAAGCCCCCATGGATCTTTCCGAATATGAGGAAGAAATCTTACCTTTACCGAAAAATCAATTGAATACCATCGATCTCTTTTTAGCCTTGCATGATGTTTTACAACGAAAGAAAAGAAATCAGACAATCGAAACAACTGTAACCGCCGAGACGATTACGGTTGACCAAAAAGTGAATGAGATTGGTCGTCGATTAGAAAAATTATCTGAGAATGAAGGCTTACCACTAGAGTCTTTTTTTGTGCAGTATACCAAGGATGAAATGATCACAACCTTTATGGCGTTGTTGGAATTGATGAAAAAAGGTCAAGCTACTGCAACTCAGGAAGAAACATACGCACCAATTTTGATTTTTAAAGGAGTAATTGTATGAATCAATTAAGCCAGATTGAAGCGATGCTTTTTGTGGTAGGTGAAGAAGGGATTAGTTTAGAAGAACTGGCCTTTACTTTAAAACGCCCTACTCCGGAAATCTATCAAAACATTATAGATCTGAAGGAATCATATGAAACGAATGCTGCTTCCGCATTAACCCTGTTAGAGGTTGGAAATCACTTTGTTTTAAGCACGAAAAAGGAGTTTGCTCCTTTGTTAAAAGAATTTGCACGTTCTCCAATGGCTAACCGTTTAAGTCAAGCAGCTCTTGAAACACTTTCGATCATTGCTTACAAACAGCCAGTGACACGATCAGAAATTGATGAACTGCGTGGGGTGCAATCAAGCGGAGCAGTTCAAACATTAGTAGCACGACAGCTGATCGAAGAAAAAGGGCGTGTTGATGGTCCGGGTCGTGCAATTTTATATGGAACCAGCGCTTATTTCATGGACTATTTTGGATTAAAAGACATGGAAGAACTGCCGGATGTACAAAAGATGGAAGCAGATCTAGCTGATGAGGATGAACCATTAGATTTATTTTATGATCGCTTTAAAGAAGAGGATGGACAATAAATGGAAAGATTACAAAAGGTTATCGCCCACGCAGGAATTGCATCGCGTCGCAAAGCTGAAGAGTATATTACTGGCGGTCGGGTTAAAGTAAATGGTGAGGTTATAAAGGAGCTTGGAACAAAAGTAGGTAAGAAAGATATTGTCGAAGTTGATGGTGTACCAATCTATCAAGAGGAGCCCGTGTATTATTTATTTTATAAGCCTCGCGGTGTAATCTCAGCCGTTAGTGATGATAAAAACCGAAAAGTTGTGACAGACTATTTTGCAGCTGTTCCAGAAAGAATTTATCCTGTGGGACGTTTGGATTATGATACGTCGGGTATTTTAATTCTTACGAATGATGGTGACTTTTCACAACGATTAGCTCATCCAAAGCACCAAATCGACAAGGTGTATATAGCTAAAGTAAAAGGATACGCAGAGAAAAGAGCTCTTTTACCATTGACCAAAGGTATCCGCATTGAGGGAAAGAAAACAGCACCGGCTCGTTTTGAAATCCTTTCAGCAGATAAAAAAGCCGAAACAAGTATCGTTGAATTAACGATCCACGAAGGCCGAAACCACCAAGTCAAAAACATGTTAGCAGCAGTTGGTTTGCCGGTTCAGAAATTAAAGCGAGAACGTTATGGTGATTTAACTTTACAGGGATTGCGTCCTGGAGAGTATCGTCGTTTAAATACAAAAGAAATCAATACGTTGTTGAATCAGTCAAAATAGAAAATCATTTACTTGTTTTTTGAAAGTAAACTTGTTATAGTTAATTCACAATAAAAAAATAATTTATGGTTCGTCTTCAGGGGCAGGGTGAAAATCCCGACCGGCGGTGATAGTCCGCGAACTGCGCAAGCAGCCGAATCGGTGAGATTCCGATACCGACAGTACAGTCTGGATAAAGAAGATAGAGCTTATTTGAGTGAGATTGTATTCAAGTAACTCTATGCTTTTTTCTGAAGCATAGAGTTTTTTTGTGTCAAGGTCTGGCTCAAATGGTTCGTTGAAGATGATTCCGAAACGGAGGATTTCATATGAAGAACTTACGGTTACAAAAAATGACGGCAGTGGCAGTGGCAGCAGCAATGGGATTAATTTTACAACTTATCGCATTTCCCATTCTCCCTATGTTTCCTTTTCTAAAGTTAGACTTTAGCGATATTCCAGTGTTGATTAATATGTTTATCTTTGGACCATTAACGGGGATTGCAACAGCTTTTATTCGTTCATTGCTGCATTTGACAATGACCGGTTTTTCGATCGATAATTTAATTGGAGACTTTGCTAGTTTCTTCGCCTCAACTTTATATACCTTACCGATTTTTCTAATGTTTAGAAAAAGAACAACTTCGAAACGGATTTTAGGTTTAGGATTAGGTATCTTGGCGATGACGATTTTTATGAGTATTGCAAATTACTTTGTGATTACGCCGCTTTATTTGAAGGCATTTGGACTTTCAGCCGGACAAATGCTAGGAATGGGATTAGGACGCTATATTTTAGTAGGGATTGTTCCATTCAATATTCTTAAAGGTATATCTGTCAGCGGTGTTTTCTTAGTCTTACACGCCAAGTTATTACCGTGGTTATCGAAAAAGACGATGACCTCGCAACATCATTCAGTATAAGTAAAAAATCTCAGACAAAATTGTCTGAGATTTTTTTGAAATTTGCTTGTTTTCGTGTACTTTTTTTAAAGTATGTTATCATTAATTTTGATATAAGATAGCATGAGACGGGCATCGTTTGGCTGACTGAATAACCGCCGCTTGTTGATCTTCAGGGATAAACTCGTGATTGGCTTCAGGCTCTCCAACAAATAGGACGAGACCGGCGTCAGTATAATCAAATATTTCTGGAGCGATCGTTTGGCATAACCCGCAAGCTATACAGCGCTCAGGAATGATTTCGCACTTCATTTTTTCACCTTCCACAGGAGATTTTACTATGACTTTTTTTATTCTAACGTTATTTCAATCTGGCTACAAGATAAGAACCTCGACTTTGTATCATTTATTGGTTGGAAAGCGAACAAGTTCTGTCTTGCTGCACGGTTTTTTTTATCATAATTTAATTTATTTAGGAGCGCTGCCAAATTTACAGGATGCTGACTTTCAGAAAGAACTTAAGAAATTAGTTGCTGCTGATTGGATTATCATCGATGAAGGCTTTGGGATGCTGACCTCTCGAGGCAAGAATCAATTAGCTGAAAGAAAGTATGATCTTAATGGATTGGATAATTTACGTTATGGTCGCACACGAGAGAATTCTTGGCAACTGCTTCTATTTGCGGTGCAGGTCATTAGTCATTTATCTTATGGTAAAAAAGAATATATCCCAATTGAAAATCGACCTTTCTATTTACAGCAGATCAAAAAATGGTTGGTGGGTTCTGGGCCAAATTTAGTCAAACACTTCCAGCAAGAATTACTGACGATTTTTCAACAATTGCCTTCTAAAGAAGCTGATTTTTTAGCTAATCAATTTTCTGGCTATGATTTTCAAGGGAAGACAGCCTTTCAATTATTACCTGAAAAATACCAAAATGCTCCATGGAATCAACTTTTTCGACAGCATGCAATTGATCTTTTTTTGGCTCAGGTTAAAAAAGGAGAGCTGGCTAGATTATTATCAGCGTTGGATCAGCAGAATCTTAATAAAAGTATGTTGAAAACCAGAGAATACTTTCTAGCTGGTAAAACAGAAGCTGAAATTTTACGACTTCGACATTTAAAGCAAGGTACGATTAATGATCATTTTATTGAATGGGCTTTGTTAGAGAAAGCATTTCCCTTTGAACGTTTCGAGCTGCTTGAATTTAACCAGTTAAGCAGTGAAGAGGTACTAGATCAACGATACCAAGAGTATGACATACCGTATTTAAATTTTCGTTTGTCACAAATTTATTATTTGAGGGAAAAACAATGGACTTAACACAATTATTAAGAGAAAAATTTCATCATGATCAGTTCAGACCTGGCCAGCAGGAAATTATTGAGACGATCCTAAATGGAGAATCAGTGTTAGGAATGTTGCCGACAGGAACTGGCAAATCATTGTGTTATCAACTGCCTGGTTATTTAATAGATGGGACAGTAATCATTATTTCACCGCTTATTTCTTTAATGGAGGACCAAGTAGCTCAGTTGCAGCGACTTGGCGAAAAAAGAGCTGTAGCGCTCAATAGCTTGCTTTCTTCTTGGGAGAAGCAATGGATTTTAAGTGAAATTCACCATTATAAATTTATTTTCATGAGTCCAGAAATGTTTTTGAGTAGCGAGGTCCAAAAGGCTTTACAGGCTGCCAGATTAGCGTTGATCGTGGTGGATGAAGCTCATTGTATCTCTCAGTGGGGAATCGATTTTCGACCAGAATATCTGAAAATAGCCGATGGTATTAAATTCATTGGCGGCCCTTTAGTTTTGGCATTGACAGCAACGGCTACACCGGCAGTTCGAATGGATATTCAAAGGCTATTGTTTAGAGAAAATCAAGCAAAGGAATTTATTTTTTCTGTTGACCGTCCTAATATCAGTTACTTTGTCTACCAAGAGACTAAATTGGAAAAGCTACAAGAACTGATAACGACCTTAGAGGGTTCCGGTATTATTTATTGTGCTACTCGAAAAAAAGTTGAAGAACTGTATCAAACGTTTAAACACCAGCACGCGATTGCTTATTATCATGGTGGTTTAAGCGGTCAAGAACGACGAATGCTTCAGCAGCAATTTTTAGCAGACGATTTACGGATTTTGATTGCAACGAGTGCATTTGGTATGGGGATTAACAAAGAAAATATTCGCTTTGTAATTCATTATGATTTGCCAGATTCACCAGAGAATTATCTACAAGAAGTTGGTCGTGCTGGTAGAGATGGTCAGCTAAGCCAAGCAATTTTGTTATATGAAACAGGTGATGAGTATATTCATCATTTTCTTCAGAAGCAAACCGATCAATCCAAAAAATTATTTGAGATCAAGCAACGAATGACTGATTTGGTCTTTGAGGATCCGTTAATAAAAAAATGGGAGCAATTTTTCCCCAACGAAAGCTCTCGCTTAATGGATTTATTAAGCCAACGAGGTAAGACTAAAAAAAATCAACTACAAAAAATGTTGGATTATATTTCGACAAAGGAATGTCGTCGAGCTTTTTTGATCGCTTATTTTGGTGAAACATTCGCTGGGGAAAATCATAATTGCTGCGATAATGATGGTGCTTTATTGAAGGCGAAACCAGTGAAACAGTTAGACAGTGAGGCCCAGCTTTCTTGGGAAAAAATTATTCAAAAAATTTTTAAAAATGATGAGAAAGATTGAAAATTGACGCCACATTTTCAAGAGCTATGGTATAATACATGGCGATAGCATTTAGGAGGTTAGAGAAATTGAGTAGAAAAGATCGCTATAACGATACGAACAACGAACCGTGGGATCAACATATTTACGAATCTGATAGTGAAGAAGAAACCTATTCACGCAGCCAGTCTCGTCGTAGTGGTGGTGGAAACAAAGGTGGCGGAAATACGAAATTCTTGACGATTCTAGTCGCATTATTATTAGCCCTTATTTTGATTCCAGCTGGTGCCTTTTTCTGGATTACTCGTGATAACGACAAGCCAGCAGCCTCTCCTGAAAGTACGACTCAGGTATCAAAGGTTTCTTCAACAGAAAAGTCAAGCACCGAAGAAAGTAGTACAGAAGAAAGCACATCTTCAACTGATTCAGAAGCAAATCAACAAGAGCAGCAACAAGCCGCTGATCAGCAAGCACAGCAACAAGCTGCAGCTGAATCTCAGGCAGCCGCAGAGGCACAAGCGCAAGCAGAAGCATCACGTTCTGCAGCCGCAGCGCAACAAACAACACCATCTTCAAGTACAACGAATGATGCAAACGCACAATACGGTACAGTTCAAGCAGGTGAAGGTCCACAACAAATTGCTGGACGCTATGGCTTGAGTGTCGATGAGTTTTTAAGACTGAATGGGATGGATAGAAGCAATTTCTATTTTGATCCAGGTCAGCAAGTGCGTATTAAATAATTTGAATACTTTGCCGTAATCGCTAGCGATTACGGCTTATTTATTGAAAAGAGGCAGAAACATGGAAAAAATTTCAATTGCAATCGACGGTCCCGCATCGTCTGGTAAAAGCACCGTAGCAAAAATTTTAGCGAGTGACTTTCATTTTATTTATGTGGATACGGGTGCGATGTACCGAGCTATAACTTTTTTAGCAATCAAGCACAATATTGTATTTTCAGATGAAGATGGTTTAGCCGAATTAACAAAAAAGTATCCAATCACCTTCAAGCAATCTGCTCATGGACAACTTGTCTTCGCTGATGATGAAGAGATCACACAGGCAATTAGACAGCCGGACGTGACGGGGGCTGTTTCTGAGGTATCCGCTCATAGAAAAGTTCGTGAAGAATTAGTCGAAGCGCAAAGAAAGCTAGCTCAAGCTGGCGGTGTTGTCATGGATGGTCGTGATATTGGTACAACCGTACTGCCGCAAGCAGAAGTGAAAATTTTTCTAGTCGCAAGTGTTGACGAACGAGCACAACGTCGATATAAGGAAAATCAAGAAAAAGGAATAGAGATGGATTTTGAAGCGATTAAAGAGGCCATTGCTAAGCGAGATTATTTGGATTCGCATCGGGAAGTTTCGCCTCTTATTCAGGCAGAAGATGCTGAATTGGTCGATACGACTGGAATGTCGATTGAACAGGTAGTAACGAAGATTAAAGAGGTAATCCAGTCAAAAGGTTTCTAAATTTTGGATAAAAACGATAAATAAAGCGAATTTCTTTCAATTTTTTAGAAAAAAAGAAGAAATCGCTTTATTTTTCATGTGGATTCATCTAAAATAGGATATGTAGTGCAGTTTACGCAGAATTGTTGGTAAGGAGGACAAACGACATGACAGATTTAGAACAAAATTCGATGGATAACGAGAATGTTTCCATGGAAGCAGCAATGGAAAGTGTGAATGAAGTTCAAGTTGGCGATATTGTTAAAGGCGAGGTGCTTGCCTTAGAAGATAAACAAGTTATCGTTGGTATTGAAGGTGCGGGAGTAGAAGGTGTTGTTCCTGCTAAAGAGCTTTCAACTTTACCTGTTGAAGATATCAATGAAGAAGTCAAGGTTGGCGATATTCTTGATTTAGTCGTTATCTCTTCTATTGGAAAAGACAAAGAAAATGGAAGTTATCTCCTTTCTAAACGCCGCCTAGACGCGAAGAAAGTTTGGGAAGATATTGAGAAAGAATTCCAAGATGGAAAAATCATCGAAGCACCAGTAACCAGCAGTGTTAAAGGTGGTTTGGTAGTTGATGTAGGAGTGCGCGGATTTGTACCTGCTTCAATGATTGATGACCATTTTGTAGATGATTTTTCGGTATATACTGGAAAAACATTGAAATTTAAAATTATTGAAATCGAACCTTCTGAGAATCGTTTGATTCTATCTCATAAAGCAGTTGTTGAAGCGGAGAAAGCTGAGAAGAAAAAGGAAATCTTAGCAGACTTGTATGAAGGTCAAGTTATCAAAGGACAAGTTGCTCGTTTGACGGACTTTGGCGCGTTCATTGATCTTGGCGGCATCGACGGATTGGTTCATGTGTCAGAGATTTCTCACAGTCATGTGGCAAAACCTGCTGATGTATTAAGCGTTGGTGATGAAGTAGAAGTTCAAGTCCTTTCTGTTGATCCAGAAAAAGAACGGATTTCATTATCCATCAAAGCGAATCTGCCTGGACCTTGGACAGATATTGAAGAAAAAGCCGCTCCAGGTTCTGTACTTGAAGGAACTGTGAAACGTTTGACCAGTTTTGGTGCATTTGTTGAAATTTTCCCAGGTGTTGAGGGCTTAGTGCATATCTCTCAGATCTCTCACAAACATATTGCAACTCCTCACGAAGTGTTGCATGAAGGCGACCAAGTACAGGTGAAAGTTCTAGAAGTACATCCTGAGGACCATCGTGTGGCTCTTTCAATTAAAGCATTAGAAGAGAAACCAGAAGAAGCAAAACCAGAGCCGGTGGAAGAAGACTCATATGAGTTGCCAGAAGAAAATACTGGTTTCACAATGGGTGATATTTTAGGCGATGCTTTAAATGAAGACTCAGAAGAACAAGAATAGAAATCATTGAAGACGTGCTTTAGCACGTCTTTTTTGTCTGGTCCGTTTTTCAGCATAAATGAATACCTTATATTTTGATGAAAATGGCTCCTTCTCTTGCAAGAAGGAGTTTTCTTAGTTAAACTAAAGAGAATTTGGAAAAAGCACCGGCATTTTTAGAATGTCGGGTATCTGCTGTATCTCTCAGATGATTTTTTTCTAGTAGAAAAGTAATTAATAGAAACGAGGAGTTAAATTATGTCAAATCCTACAATTGCAATTGTTGGTCGTCCAAATGTCGGTAAATCAACATTGTTTAATCGGATCGCTGGAGAGCGCATTTCGATCGTTGAAGATACTCCAGGTGTTACACGCGACCGGATCTATGCAAAAGGCGAGTGGCTAGACCACGAATTTTCAATTATTGACACCGGAGGAATTGATATTGGTGATGAACCATTTATGGAGCAGATTAAACAACAGGCACAGATCGCTATCGATGAAGCGGATGTCATTTTACTTGTTGCGAGCGGAAAAGAAGGCGTCACTGATGCCGACGAAGCTGTTGCTAAAATCTTGTATCGTAGTAAAAAACCGATTATCTTGATGGTTAATAAGGTCGATAATCCTGAAATGCGAAACGATATCTACGAATTTTATTCACTGGGTTTAGGTGAACCGTACCCTGTATCAGGAAGCCATGGGCTCGGCTTGGGAGATGTACTGGATGAAGCAGTCAAACATTTCCCAGCAGATAATGAAGAGGATGAAGACCAGTCAATCAAATTTAGTTTGATCGGCCGTCCAAATGTTGGTAAATCTTCTTTGATTAACGCTATTTTAGGTGAAGATCGTGTCATTGTTTCTGATATTGAAGGAACGACTCGTGACGCGATTGATACAAAATTTGTTGGTGAAAATGGCCAAGAGTTTACGATGATTGATACTGCCGGAATGAGAAAACGTGGGAAAGTTTACGAAAACACTGAGAAATATTCTGTGATGCGTGCAATGCGTGCCATCGATCGCTCAGATGTCGTTCTCGTCGTTTTAAATGGAGAAGAAGGCATTCGGGAGCAAGATAAGCGAATTGCTGGATATGCCCATGAAGCGGGCCGTGGAGTGATTATTGTCGTTAATAAATGGGATTTGGTAAAAAAAGATACCAATACCATGAAAGAATTTGAGGAAGAGATTCGTGATGAGTTTGCCTACTTAGATTATGCACCAATCGTTTTTGTGTCTGCTATGACGAAGCAACGATTGAACAAGATTCCGATGATGATTGAAGAAGTCAGCATGAATCAAAACTTACGAATTCCTTCATCTGTCCTGAATGATATCATCATGGATGCGGTAGCGATCAATCCGACACCAACAGATAAAGGCAAACGTTTGAAGATTTTTTATGCTACTCAGGTTGCGGTAAAGCCACCAACTTTTGTTGTATTTGTGAATGAAGAAGAACTGATGCATTTTTCATATGCGCGCTTTTTAGAGAATCAAATTCGAAAAGCTTTTGAATTTGAAGGAACACCGATAAAAATAATCGCCCGCAGAAGAAAATAAGGTATTTTATCATACTTTTATTTTGCTGACAACAGATTTCACTGAATGATAAAACAACCATGAATTTTATGCCATTAATCGCTAAAAACCTTGCTAACATAAGGTTCTTATGCTATCGTTATAACAGAATATTGACCAAATCAATATTTCTTTACTGATGACTGGACCACTCAGTTTATCAGTTGATGTTTTTAACATCAATACTCATTTCTCAGGAGGTGAATTCATTCATGGCAAACAAAGCAGAATTGATCGAAAAAGTTGCAGCAGCTACTGACTTAACTAAGAAAGACGCTACAGCTGCTGTCGATGCTGTATTTTCAACTATCCAAGACGCATTAGCTGAAGGTGAAAAAGTTCAGTTGATCGGCTTCGGGAACTTTGAAGTACGTGAACGTGCGGCCCGCAAAGGACGTAACCCACAAACTGGTGAAGAAATCGAAATTCCAGCAAGCAAAGTACCTGCATTCAAACCAGGTAAAGCGCTAAAAGATGCAGTTAAATAATTTTTGCTGCTGAAACCGTTGTGACTCTAAAGTCGCAACGGTTTTTTTCTCTAAAAATAGAACTAAGATTATTTGAATCTTATTTCCGCGAAGAATCGTTATTTCACTCAATTTTTAACTTATTTTTCATTTTACGAAAGGCTTTGCTTACGATAGAATAATAAAGAGGATTTAATGAAAAAGAAGAAGGTGGGTGAAGCGATGTCGAAGGAGAAATTGTACTATGTACCAAAAAATGATTCTTGGCATTCATATGAATTTCTTGCACAAAGACAAAATGATCCTAAGTGGCGACAAGCTTTTTTGGAGGCAGAAGCACAAATAGAAAGAGAAGATAAAAAGAGGAAGCGGCGCAACTTTATCATATTACTAATATCAGTTCCACTAATACTCATCGGTGTGATGGTTGGATTATATTTCTATGGGTCCTCCGATGATGAAGTTATTCCAAAGCGGGAAATAAGTTTAAATGATTCTACAGGTGTGTCAACAGAAACAACTGCTGAATCATCAACAGTTGATACGTCGAGTATTGGACAGGTATTGACTACACCTTGGGGAGAACAAGTTACGGTCCTGCGTATCTTGTCAAATGGTGAACGGGTAATTAAGGAGGGTTATTCGCCATCAGATTTAAATAACGATGGTGTGCTCACTTTTGAGGAATTGTCTCAGGTGGAAGAGCGGGCAAATCAACAACCGTATCAACAGACACCACAACAAGGACAGAATTATTATCAGCAACAAACACCGCAGCAGGGTCAAAACAATCAGCAACAGCAGATCCCGCAGCAAGAACAAAATCAACAGCAAACGCCGCAAGGAAATCAAGGCGTTCAATCAAATCAATCAAATGGGGAACAAAACCCTTCGAATCAAGAAACGCCAGTCCAGGACCGACAGCAAACACCACAAAATCAATAAGTCATATAATTTATGTGTAGTGAGTTTTCAATCTATTCAAAAATATAGAAACTTGAAAGATTTTGAGGAATATCCTAGAAATAACTATCAGCCTTTCGCAGATTTGTTGCGGGAGGTTTTTTTGTAGTATAAAATGAAGTAAACGGGGTGAACGTGATGGAAGTAACATACCGAAACAAACTTCAGGAGACGCGAATCACGTATGGTGAAACCGTCGCTTCAATGATGCGCAAAAAAGATTTGGAAAATAAACAGATTCTATTTTGCGGCAACCAGCGTTATTATGATTTATACGCGGAAAAGTTAAGACAATTTATTCCAAAATCAAGTACACATGATTGGTTCATCACGCCGAATAATCGCTATTGCAATACTATGGATAATTTTCAAGAGCTGATTCACTTTCTGGAACGGTTTAGTCGGCAAAAGGAAACGATTTTTCTTGGAATTGGTAATGAAGGGGTAATAGAACTGTTAGGATTTACTCACCATGTGACAAACTTTGATACCGAGCTGTGCTTTTTACCAGTTTCGCTGAGATCCTTTGCTCAAAGTCTCTCGTTTGTTGATCAAATTCTCTCAGAAAAAAATTTAATGACAGTCATGGAGATTGAAGAGGTGCCTCAAAGCATCCTATTTGATCATACCTTAGCAGATCAGCAAAAAACCGGCAAAATGGTGGATCTATTGACGTTGATTCGCTGTGGAATCGTTTGTGATTACCCTTTTTTACAAAGTCTGTATGTAAATTTTCCTACCAGCGAGGCGCTTTTGCAGCAGTCATTCTCGGCGTTTAGCGAAAGACTGATCAATTATTATCAAACCAACAGTCAACAGCTCAATGATTTCGGGAAAACCTTTGAGAAAGCTTTTTTTCAAACGGAAAACGGCTCGCTGCTGTCAAATAGTATGAAAACAATGTTCGGTCTATTGTTTGAATTGGCATGGAATGTTTCAGCAAGTAATCTTCATTTCAATTTCAAAAATTTTATGATATGGTTGGTGCGATTAGGTTTTCCAATCATTGTACCAGAAGGCATTTCGCTGGCTGATTATGGTCAGCAGGTGATTGCACTAGCAAAAGAAAAACCACTGGCGGGATTAATTCAAGTCGGTGAAGTCGGAATGAAAAAGGTTCCGACGCAAAAAGAATTACTTCAAACATTTGAAATATATCAAAAAATCGTTACAGAGATCAGGGGAGAATAGATGTCAAGTTATAGTGAAAAAATGCTCGCAGCACTAAAAGATGAAGATTTAGGCGAGGCCAATCTACTGTTCGAAGAGGCCCTAAAAAATGACGAACCAGAAATACTGGCAAGTTTAGCAGAAGAACTTCAAGCATTGGGATTTCTAGAGGAAGCTAAACGTATTTTGGAGAAATTGTTAAAGGATTTTCCAGAAGAGGATGTCTTTTATCTTTCATTAGCAGAGATTGCCATCGAAAATGATGACATTGATGGTGCCTTTGAATATTTAGAAAAAATTGAACCAGAAAGCGATAATTATTTAGAAAGCCTACTAGTAACAGCTGATTTGTATCAGGTCTTAGGCATTCCAGAAGTGAGTGAAGCAAAATTATTACAGGCAAAAACGATTGCACCAGAGGAACCGTTGATTACCTTTGCTTTAGCTGAACTTCACTTTACAACCAATCATTTAGGAGAAGCCATCAATGAATATGGACAGCTTCAAAAACAAGGAGTCGACGAAATTGCCAACATCTCGATTGATGAGCGAATCGGTACAGCCTATAGTATGATGGGGGGCTTTGAAGAAGCCATTCCGTTTTTGGAACGTGCTTTAGAGCAGGAACATACCTCTGATCGTTTATTCCAATTAGGTTTTACTTACTATCAAATCCACGATCATCAAAAAGCGATCAACTATTTGCAAGAGCTGATTGCGCTTGATCCACAATATCAAAGCGGCTATTACTATCTTGCTGACAGCTTGAAAGAAGAGGAGCTGCTAGAAGAAGCGTTGCTTGCCGCTGAAGAAGGGATCAAGGAAAATCCTTATCAGGTCGAGCTCTTGCATTTGGCTTCAGAAATTGCTTATCGTTTACGTGATAGCAAAAAGGCAGAGGAATTATTGCTGCAAGCTCTTGAAACGGGGGATAAAACGGATGAGTCCCTGTTAACCTTAAGTAATCTGTATTTAAATGAGGATCAGCCGGATAAGGCGATTGAAATGATTAGCCAAATGGAGGAAAAGGGAAATCCTTATGCCGCATGGAATTTAGCTCAGGCTTATAACGAATTAGAGGATTTCGCGGCTGCCGGTACGTATTATAAACAGGCTTATGAGGATTTAGCTCATGAACCAGATTTCTTAAAAGCTTACGGCATCTTTTTACGAGAAGATGGGCAATTGGAACCAGCCCGCGCTGTATTAACCAACTATTTGGAAATGGAACCAGGTGATTTGGAAGTACAATCATTACTAGAAGAGTAGAGAGGTGAGGAAAAATGATCGATGTAGGTGAAAAACGCGAATTTCTTGTTTGGTTGATCAACAATGTGAGTTTTCAACGGCGAGAAGTGATCTGGATTTTGAACTATCTAATTAATCATGAGGCGATTTTGCGAAATGTCCATATTGTGGAGCAAGCTTTAGAAACAGAACGTGGATTGGTTTTTCGCGATATCACTCAACGAGAAGAACCGATGGTATTTTCGATTGAAGGTCATCAGTTTTCTAATAGTGATCAAATTTTTCATGAGATTCGTCTGCATTGGCAACAGCCTTTATACTTGGAATGTGTGTTTCCGCATTCTTGGCAAAATGCCCAATACTTATCCGTGCTTGAGGACAATCCTGCTCTTTCATGGAATGACAATGTAAGTGAGGAAATTATTTCAGAAGTTGAGAATTTCTTGAAGTACCAGGAAAAAGAAGCTCAAATGAATCTACTCAAGAAACAAATTGATATGGCTCTAGAAGATGGTGATAAGGAAGCTTTTCTAACGTTATCAGATGAGTTGAATCGCTTGAAACTTAAGCTAAATAGTTAAAAGCATCGCACGACTGGCAATGAATGTCAGTCCGTGCGATGCTTTTTAATTGGAGCGTTTTAAAGTAAATCTTCGTCGCTGAGGCCTTAAGTAAGTAAATCCTTCACCCTCAACATCATGGACGTTACTAATTAGGATAAAGGCCTTTTCATCAACAGAGTGGATGATTTTTTTCACTTCATTTATTTCCTGTTGAGAAACCACAATATAAACGATGCGTTTTAATTCTGATGAGAAGCCACCTTCACCATGAAGATAAGTTACCCCTCGTTCCAAATGCGCCATCAATAATTCAGCAATTACATTGCTTTCGTTTGAGATGATCATCACACCCTTGGCTGCATAACCGCCTGAAGATAGTACATCCACGACTTTACTAAAGACAAATGAGACGATTAGTGTGTACATCATTCGTTTCAGGTCTAGGTAGGTTAATGAACAGATCAACACAACGATATCGAAAATCAGCAATGATTTTCCCATGGTGAAGCCGATCTTTTGTTCCAATATTCGAGCGATGACATCAGCACCGCCGGTTGTTCCACCATTACGATAAACCAAACCGCTGCCAAAGCCGGCAAATAACCCCGCCAAAATTGATACGATAAATAAATCGTGGTCCAAGTTAATCTGCAGAGGGATTCTTTGCCAGATCCACAAGAATACCGACAAGCAAACGGTTCCTAAAATGGTGTAATAAAAAGAACGTTTTCCCAAAATTTTTCCGCCAATCAAAATCAATGGAATATTGATGAGTAATGTTGTGTAGGCGGGATCAATGCCAAAAAGAGCGCGAATAATCAATGTAATACCAGTGACGCCGCCTTCTGCTAAATGATTCGCAATATTTAAATAGACGAGACCAAATGCATAAATCGCTGTTCCCACCACAATAAATAGAATTTCTTTGATCCGTGTAGTCATAGTCGTTTCCATACGACACCTCCTGTTTTTATTTGCTGATTGGATAGTGAGTAAAACCTGATTCTGTACAATTTCAGTCCTCAACCAACATAGCATGAAATTCAGATAGTTACAACAACATGATAGGAAACAAATCTGTTTTTTGATAAGATAGGTTTGAGGTGGTTTGATGAATGAAAAGACAATGAAAATCATGCAACAGGAAGTTGATGATTATATTCAACAATTTAAAACCGGTTATTTTTCCCCGCTTGGCCAAATGGCTCGTTTAACAGAGGAAGTTGGGGAGTTGGCCCGCGAGGTTAATCATTATTATGGAGAAAAGCCAAAGAAAGAAACAGAGAAGCCAAAAACAGTCGAAGAAGAACTGGGAGATGTCCTAGTTGTGACGATTATCATGGCGAACTCTTTAGGGATTGATTTAACAGAGACCTTCAATCGCAATATGGCGAAGTTTAACCAACGCGATCGTTTTCGTTTCGAGCGCAAAGATGGTTTGACGGAAGGGGAGACACAATGAGATTAGAAGCTTTTCCATTAGAATTTCAAGGTGCGATGCCGATTCTGCGTAAATTGCAAGAAGCAGGGTATGAAGCTTACTACGTTGGAGGCAGCGTGCGGGATATTCTACTGAATAAACCAATCCATGATGTTGACATAGCTACCAGTGCTTTTCCGGCAGAAGTTAAGGAATTGTTTCACCGTACAATTGATGTGGGCATTGATCACGGGACGGTGATGGTAATTACAAAAGAAGCTACCTATGAAGTGACGACATTTCGAACGGAGTCGACCTATCAGGATTATCGTCGTCCGGATCATGTGGAATTTGTTCGTTCGCTAAAGGAAGATTTAAAGCGTCGTGATTTTACCATTAATGCGTTAGCCGTGGGAATCGACGGAACGGTGATTGACCTGTTTGATGGATTAGACGATCTGCGAAATAAAGTTTTACGGGCAGTGGGAAATCCCTATGAACGATTTCACGAGGACGCTCTGCGGATGATGCGTGCTCTACGATTTGTCAGCCATTTGGGCTTTACATTAGAGCCTAATACCTTCGAGGCGATTCAAGAATATCATTCACTATTAGCTAAGATATCTGTGGAACGGATCAACGTAGAATTTGTCAAACTAATGATGGGTTCCTTCAGAGAAGCAGGCTTGCGTTCTTTTGTCGAATCAGAATGCTATATTTATTGTCCAGGGCTGCGTGATTACGGCACTGCGTTATTAAATTTTTCTGAGCTTCACGGGCCTGCCGTTCCAACTGAGCGACAAGCATGGACGCTTTTAATGATCATGTTGGATATGAATATCACAGATATCCGCTACTTCATGAAGGAATGGAAATGTTCTAATCAATTGATTAGAGAAGTAACTGAGATGGTACCGGCTCTACAATTCCGTTTGAAATTTGAGTGGGATAATTGGACATTATATCAACTTGGCAGAGAATTGGCATTGTCTGTAGAATACTTACTTTATTATTTTGATCGCGAACCAAACCTAGCAAAAATTCGTTTGCTTTATCAATTTTTGCCGATCTATTCATTGAAGGATTTAGCTTTAAAGGGCAATGAAGTGAAGGATCATTTTGATTATCCTCGCGGACCTTGGATCAGTATGACTTTAAACAAATTGGAGCAAGAAGTTGTTGAAGGGAATTTGAAAAACGAAAAAGAAGCATTACTTGCTTTTGCAGAAGATTTTTTAGAAAAGAAGATGTCATGAAAAAATTAATCCAGCTTTATCAAGTTAAAGAAGAACAAACAGCGTTAAAAATGGGTTCAGGTGATTTAGAAGTGTTGGCGACCCCAGCCTTAGTAGCGATGATGGAGAATTGTGCTAAGCAGCTCTTAGCACCCGAACTCTCTTCTGAGCAGACCAGTGTTGGCTTTAAAATGACGTTAAAGCATTTAGTACCGTCTACTGTGGGAGCAGAGGTAAAAGTTGAGGCAGAAATGCTTGAAAATGAAAGAAACAGAGTGTCATTTTCCATTAAAGCCTTTGACGGAAAGCAATTGATCGGGGAAGCTGATCATCAGCGAGTGATTGTAGAAACAGCAGCTTTCCTAAAAAAAGTGAAGTGAGAGCACAACATGTGACCGTTTACTCAAGGTATGCTAAACTTGTTTTAGATTAGTAGTGAGGAGAATGTAGAATGGCAAGAGAAATGACAGCGTTAAAATTCTATTTTCGTAATGGCGAAACATGGACGATTGATCGTCGTTACATTGGCGATTTGTGGATTAAACAAATTACCACTAGCTTCGGAAGAATTCATGGAAGTGAATTTGTAGAAATTCATCCATGTGCGGGATTCAAGATCGAAATTTATCAAGAAGGCGACCATGTTCAAACAACAGATATCAACTTAGGCGGACTAGAGCTAGGAATGTTTGAACGTGCACGTAAATTCGAAGACATCGAACGGATGGATATTATTTATCGTGCAGGGCATCCTGATTCTGTGTATTTCCCTTATAAGGACAAAGACACTGAAGGTCTTGACAATGTATACCAATCAACAAAAGTTTCTGAAAAAACAAAAAGCTTATATATCGTAATTGATCCAATGAAAAATGTGGATGATGTATATGGCGATCAATTTTAAAAGATATTTAAAACAAGCATTCAATTAAGGATGCTTGTTTTTTTGTCACTTTTTTGTGTTGGTGTGACCAGAAAAAGAATTCCCTGAATTTCGAACTAACTTTACAATTAGTTTATCATTTGAAGCAGATTTCTAAAGAATTTACTAAGGTACCGGAATAATTTTGGGTACTTCCTTGATATATTGTTCAGGTACCTGTATTATATAAATGCAAGGTACCTGAACAAAATAAGGAGAGATTATTATGGAAAATCAAATGAATGAACAATTTATGAAGCTACAACATGACTTACGACGTTATTACCATCGTCAAATGGCAAAAAATCAGGGTTACGGTCCACATCGAGGTCAAGGAAGGGTACTAGCATTATTAAAGATGAATCCAGAGATTAGTCAAAAAGATTTGACGTTCGTCCTTGGCATGCGAGCTCAATCAGTTGGAGAATTATTGCAAAAGCTAGAGGATAAAGAATTGATTACCCGCGAAGCCTCAGAACAAGATCGTCGTGTGATGATCATTCGTTTAACTGAAAAAGGTCGCGAAGAAGCTGAAAAGATTTCTGATGCGCCAGATTTTGGAGAAGAGTTATTTGCTGATTTTAGCGATGAGGAGAAGGCAGAATGGACACGATTAGTTGAGAAATTAAATGAAAGGTTAAAAAATGAGTTAGGCGAAGAAGATTCAGAGGAATTCTTTGGTGGAGGTAGAGGCTTCGATGGTCCACGACCACCGCATGGACATGGTCCACACGGAAGAGGTCCGGCTCATTCACGTCACTTCTTGGATTTTGCTGATTTTAATTGGTAAGAATTAAGAAAGGCTTCGCGAACTTGCTCAGCTTTTGAGCACCAAGTAGGTACTGTTCCATATCAGCTTTGCAAGCAGTCGCTGTGTGTCTCAGCAATAAGACCAAAATATTTCTAAATATTTTTGCTTATTGCCGAAAAAACTAGTTTGTGAAGCCGGATATGTATATGCTTGTTGTAATGCGATATACTCATCTGAAAATTTTATACTTTTTTATAGTTGAGAAAGCCGTAAAGGAAAAATTTCCTTTACGGTCTTTTTTTGTTACAATAACGTAGAGAAATTTGAGGATGGTTTGAGATGAAAGAATTAAAAGTAACAGAGCTATACAAAACATTTGGAGATAAGACGTTATTTGATCGTATTTCCTTTTTAATTCATGAAAAAGATCGAATTGGATTGATCGGAGTCAACGGAACTGGTAAATCCAGTCTGCTAACAATTCTAGCCGGTAAAGATAGTGGAGATGGTGATGTTTCGGCAATCGAAAAAGCGAGCGATTATCGGATTGGCTATTTAGCGCAGGAACAGACTTTTTCTGAAGAATTATTGGTTTTGGATGTTGTTTTTCAAGGGAATAATCCGCTAATGCAGACAGTCCGCGACTATGAAAAGGCTTTACTAAATTTATCTCATGAGAATACTGCAGACTCTCAGCGACAATTTAGTCTAGCCGAAGAAGCGATGAATAAGCAAGATGCTTGGACAGCTGATAGTGAAGCGAAAGCGATCTTGAACAAGTTAGGGATAGACACATTGAATAAACGAATCGGAGAGCTTTCAGGGGGACAAATCAAGCGTGTCGCATTGGCTCAAGTTCTGATTGACGCACCAGATCTCCTATTGTTGGATGAACCAACGAACCATTTAGACTACGATGCGATTCAATGGTTAGAAAGTTATTTGAAAAGCTATACAGGTTCACTGTTGATGGTCACTCATGACCGCTATTTCTTAGATCGAGTGACAAATCGCATTTTTGAGCTTTCTTTTGGTAATCTTTATGAATATCATGGAAATTATGAAGCGTATCTAGTTGAAAAGGCTGAACGTGATCGGATCGCCATTGAACAGGAAGGTAAAAGAAAACAGCTGTACAAACAGGAACTAGCCTGGATGCGTGCGGGTGCCAAAGCTCGAACAACCAAGCAACAGGCGCGAATCCATCGTTTTGAGGATCTAAAGGAGAATTTAAATCAAGTCAAAACCGATGGACAGCTTGAGATGAACATTGCGACGACTCGACTTGGTAAGAAGGTTTTGGAAGTAAAGCAAGCTTCGTATGCGATCGAAGGGAAAAAAATTCTGGATCAGTTTGATTTACTAATTCAAACGAGGGAACGTTTAGGTATTACTGGGAAGAACGGGGCAGGAAAATCAACCTTGCTCAACCTTTTAGCTGGAAGATTACAAGTAGACAGCGGTGTTATTGAAATTGGTGAAACTGTTCGTTTGGCTTATTACACCCAACAAAATGAAACGCTTGATCCCAATAAACGAATGATCGCCTATTTGCAAGAAGCGGCGGAGGAAGTCAAGCAGCGAGATGGTTCACAAATTAGTGTAGCGGAAATACTAGAGCGTTTTTTATTTCCTCGATTTATGCATGGAACACTAATTGGAAAATTATCAGGTGGCGAAAAAAGACGACTTTATCTATTAAAATTGCTGACTCAACAACCGAATGTTTTATTACTGGATGAACCTACGAATGATTTGGATATCGCCACGTTGACAGTATTAGAGGATTATTTACAGGAATTCTCAGGCGCTGTGATTACTGTTTCTCATGATCGTTATTTTTTAGATAAGGTAGCTGAAAAATTATTGATCTTTGAAGGAGATGGGAAAATTGTTTCTTATTTTGGCTCGATTGTGGAGTATCTAGATCAGCAAAAACCAGTAAAAGAGGAGAAGGCTGTTAAGGCAAAACCTCAACCAAAAGAGCGCAAGAAGAAACTTTCCTATAACGAGCAGAAAGAATGGGAAACAATTGAAGATGATATCGCGTTGTTAGAAAGTAAGATCAACGAATTGACTGAAGCGATGAATCATCAAGGCGATGATTTTACAAAATTACAGGATTTACAAAAAGAAATTGATCAGACGGAGCAGGATCTGGATGAGAAAATGAACCGCTGGGAGTATCTGAGCGAAATTATTGAGGAAAATTAAAATTTTTATTATGTGGTAGGAGGAACGGTATGTTAATTGCAATTTGGGCGCAGGATAAAAATGGTTTGATTGGTAGAAATAATCATTTACCATGGCACTTGCCAAATGACCTGCGATTTTTTAAAGAAACAACGATCAATCACACTTTAGTCATGGGACGGAAAACCTTCGAAGGAATGGGAGGACGACCACTACCAAATCGTCAAACGATTGTCTTAACACGAGATAAGAGCTATCAGGCTAAAAATGTGGTGGTGATGCATTCTTTGGAGGAGGTCTTGGCATTTTCTCGCGAGAATGACGGAGAGACCTTTATTGCTGGTGGTTCTGCGATTTATACAGAATTTCTGCCATACTGTGAGAAAATTTATCGGACTTTTATCGAAGAAAGCTTTGAGGGCGATGCTTATTTTCCAGAAATCGAATGGAGTAAGTGGCAGCTGACGGAGCGAAATCAAGGTCAAAGGGATGAAAAGAACCCGTATGATTATTATTTTGAAACTTATCAAAGAACTGATTCGTAAGGACGCGGTTCTTTCAAGAATTTTAAAGAAGTAGTTTCAACAATGATTTATTTCGTTAGTTTTGATATACTGAAATTAATTTGAAACTAGGTATGGAAAGAAGGATCAGAATGCCAAATGTTAAAATTGTAACCGACTCATCTTGTACGATTGAACAATCGGTTCGAGATGAATTAAATATTACTGTTATCCCTTTGTCAGTGATGATTGACGATGTGGTCTATCCTGACGATGACGAATTAACAGGCGAGCGCTTTATGGAGATGATGGCGCAGGCTAAAAATCTACCCAAAACAAGTCAACCACCGATTGGCTATTTTGCAGAATTATATGATGAATTAGGAAAAGATGGAAATCCTATCGTTTCGATCCATATGTCACATACTTTAAGCGGGACTGCCGAAGCAGCGCGTCAAGCAACGTTTCTTAGCGGCAGTAATGTAACAGTTATTGATTGCGGATTTATCGACCAATCACAAGCCTTTCAAGTAATTGAAGCAGCTAAGCTAGCACAAGAGGGTGCATCGTTAGAAGAAGTTTTAGCTGGTGTTGAAAAAGTGAAAGATCACAGTAAGCTATTTATCGGTATTTCTTCACTCGATAATTTAGTTAAGGGCGGACGAATTAGTCGTGTAGCTGGAGTTATTTCCAGTGTATTAAATATGCGAGTAGTGATGGAGCTGGAAGATGGCGAATTGTTGCCGATTACGAAGGGGCGCGGCAAAAAGACATTTAGCAAATGGTTTGCGGCTTTTAAAGATGAGTTAGCAAAAGTTAATGTGAAACAAATCGGGATATCTTACGCTGGAAAGCTCGATTTTATTGACGAGGCTAAGCAAGCTTTACAAGAGATGTTCCCGGATATGCATATTCCAGTTCTGCACACAAACCCAATCGTGGCTACCCATACGGGACCTGGTGCTTTTGCTATCATGTATTATACAGATTAGATGTCCCTGCCTCTAGAGATAGAGGCGCTTTTTTTACCAAAGAGAACCTTTCTAATCAAAGGTAATCTATAACGAGCTATGAATCAGAAGAAGGAGCAGATGAATGAAACGATTTTCAATACTACTGATTCCATTGGTAGCAGCAGTTGCTACTTTGACTATTCTTTTTTTAACTATTCCTAAAGCCGAGTCGCGAATCCGCGTAGTTCGAGATGAAAGTCAGAACTATAAGAAATCTGTTCACTTCGTTGCAGTAGGTGATTCACTGACTGAAGGAGTAGGCGATGAGACAAAACGCGGTGGATATGTACCTTTAGTGACCGATGCGCTGCAACAAAAATATGAATTGACTTCGGTTGAAAAAGACAACTATGGTGTTTCGGGCGAACGCAGTGATCAGATTTTAAAACGTGTAAAAAAGGATTCAGACTTACGAAGCAGTCTTGCCAGTGCGGATCTAATCACCATGACCGTTGGCGGGAACGATCTTTTCCAAGCCTTTCAAAAAAATCTCACCGCAAAAACAGCTAAGCAGTTCAATCGTCCAATCAAAAAATACGGCGAGTATGTGACCGATATTTTAGCTGAAATGCGAGAGCTTAATCCGAAGGCTCCAATTTATGTCGTAGGAATCTACAATCCTTATTACTTGAATTTCCCAGATATCAAGGCGATGCAGACGGTTGTAGACAATTGGAATAAAGAGACCGAGCGATTGACCAAGGAAATGTCGAATTGCTTCTTTGTTCCCGTCAATGATCTGCTTTATAAAGGAATCGCCACGAAAGATAGTGCTGAGACATCGACAAGTTCTACCTCAGAAGTGAAGAATGATGCACTATACGACGAAGATAACTTCCATCCGAATAATTTAGGCTACCAGTTGATGGCGACAGCGATTCAAGAGAAAATCGTCGATACGAAGGATTTATGGTTAACAAAGGAGCGTAATTAATGACAGAAAAGGAAGAAAACAAAGAAATCGAAGAACATAAAGATACTAAGAAAAAGGCAGAAACAAGAACAACGAAAACCGTTCATAACAAAATCAACGGTTGGAAAATCGCGTTTCTCGTATTGGTAGGCATCTTATTAGGCGGAATTATTTTCTCTACCGTCCGTATATTTACAGCCAGAGAAACAAACTTGCCACCTAGCAGTGAAACAACGGTACCAAAGGGTTCACCAGTTTTGACGATGAACACAAATAAAAAGAAATTAAACACCGTAATGGAATACTTTTTGAATGATTTGCAAAAAGGTTCGGATGTGAAATATGAGTTCTACTTGGAAAATCAAGCAATGCTAAAGGGCGAATTCAAAATATTAGGTGCAAATGTTGATTTTTATCTTTACTTTGATCCGTTTGTTATGGATAATGGCAATATTCAATTAAAAGCGCGAGATTTATCCATTGGTTCTTTAAACTTGCCAGTTAGTCAAGTAATGGCAACAGTAAAACGCGGCTATAAATTCCCTAAATGGGTAGCAATTGATCCTAAAGATCAAACGATTGTGTTGAAGTTAAACGAGTTCAAACTAGAAAATGGCATGTTTATTAAAGCGAACCACATTGATCTTGTTGGTGATGACATTCAATTTAGTCTGTATTTACCAAAAGAAAAGAAAGCCAATGATTAATCAATAAAACGTACAACAATCATCGAGGTGAATCAATTGAGAAGAAGCTTTTATCATTATATCTTGACCCAACGTGGACATAATCCCCATGATTCAGTCGAGGCATTTGCTGGAGCAGTCGCTAAGGACATTATGTTTCCTAAGCAATCGGAGGATTATCACGAGGTTGCTGATTATCTAGAATTGAGTGTCGATTATTTAGACTCGATGGATCTGTTTGATCAAGTTTGGGATAAATACTTAGAAAATAATAAATAATTCAAAAGGAAAAGTTGTTGAAGGCTTTTCCTTTTTTTTCTAGCATGCTATCATGAAAAAAAGGGTGAAAGGAAAATGCGCCTTGCAGAAAAAAACGTTACCAGTATCGATTTTTGTCGTATCGATCATATGTACTATCGTGATTACTGCGGTAGTGACTCATTTTATTGAACAAAAACAAGCAATGGATAATGATTCAGTCGTTAAAATAACTCGTAATGATTTGGATGACGTTCAAGACTTGTATGATTTAATCAGTACAAATTATGTTGAAAAAGTAGACAAAGAACAGTTGATTCAAGGTGCTTTGAGAGGTATGACGGAGTCCTTGCAAGACCCTGAATCAGAATTTCTAACCGCAAAGGAAACCAAAGAATTGAATGCGAAAGTGGCCGGAAGTTTTGAAGGCATCGGAGCAAATCTACAGTTAGAAAACCGGCTGCCCGTGATTGATCGAGTGCCTGTGAAAAATTCTCCCGCTGAAAATGCTAAATTGAAAGCCAAAGATATTATTTTGGAAGTAAACGGCAAAACAACTAAGGATAAATCACTAGATCAAATTGTAAGTATGATTCGAGGTAAAAAAGGTACACAGGTAAAATTACTGATTCAACGAGGTAGTGAACAATTTGAGGTATCGCTGGAACGAGATGTTGTTCCTGAAGATACAGTGAAGGGCAATGTTGATAAAGATAATCCGACGGTTGGCTCAATTCAAATCGATAATTTTCGTGAAACAACGGCATTAGAATTTCGCACGATTATTGAACAGCTCCGTAAAGACGGCGCGAAATCATTTGTAATCGATCTTCGTCAAAATTCTGGGGGGCTAATCGCTGAGGCAGAACGGGTTGCCAGTTATTTTTTAGACAACGGTGATACAATTGCTCAGTTTTCGAACAATAAAAAGGTGATATCAATTGACAAAGCGGGTAAAAAAATTGATCAGGGCTTCAAAGTGAAAGAACCCACTGTTTTTCTAGTAGATCAAGAGAGTTCATATGGTGCAGAATTAGTAGCAGCGGCAGTTAAGAATAAAAATTATCCGATTATCGGTGTGAATACTTTTGGAAAAGGCAGTGTTCAAACACTCAGTCCAATCGGTAAAGATAATTTCGTTCAGCTGACGATTATGAAATGGTTTGCTCCAGACGGTTCTTCTGTTGAAGGAAAGGGTGTGTCACCGACGATTGAAGCCGATTATCCTGAATACGCCAAGTTGCCACCTATCTCCAAGCAATCAAATTGGCGTATTGGCGATACAGACGATACGATCAAAAATCTCAATACCATGCTAAAAGCTTTAGGTTATCCTACAGAAGGAGATTTGTTCAATGAAGCAACGAAGGATGCAGTAATAGAAATTCAGACGGAAAACAATTTGTCTGCAACTGGGGCATTGGATGATAAAACAGTTGATGCTATTCAAGAAAAGGTGTTTGCGCTTGTCAAATCCAATGATGTTGCTTATGCTAAAGCTATAGAAACGTTAAAAAATAACTAACAGATTCATTCTGTTGGTTTTGATTGCGAGGGGAAAAGCAATTGAAAAATTTAGTTACAAAATCACATCTATGGTTAGGTGTTAAATATCTCTTGATTTCCCTCTTTTTTGGTGTAGTTATTCGTGGATTCCTCTTGATTCCTGTTCCTGTAACTGGTAATTCGATGGATCAAACATTATCACAGGGTGATATGATTCTGATGGAGAAATTCAGTAAGGTCAAACGATTTGATGTGATTGTGTTTCAACAGGCAGATGGAACGATCTACATCAAGCGAGTGATTGGACTGCCTGGAGATGATATCCGCTATGAAAAAGATCAGCTTTATATCAATGGTGAAAAGATCGCTGAGTCGTTTTTGACGAACAACCGTAGTCATGATCACCAGGTTTCTCCTTATACAACAGATTTCAAATTGGATGAATTGATTGGGGAAAAGAAGTTACCTAAAGATGAGTATTTTGTTTTAGGAGACAATCGAAGGATTTCAAAGGATAGTCGTTCATTTGGCACAGTTCAAAGTAAAGATATTTTAGGCAAAGCCCAAGCAGTCTATTATCCACTAACCCATATTAAGATTATTTCGTAAAAGATGGAGAAATCCATCTTTTTTTTCAAGCCTCAGCGTGATTAGAAAGATGATATGCGTGACGAGAATAAATTCTTTTATCATTTTTCGAAGCATCCTTTGCAAATCCTGATTCAAAAAAATTGAGAAAAGTTCTCATTTTATTCAATTGAAGTAAAATTTTTATTGAGTTACTCTTGAGATAGGAAGTCGACTCCTAATTGAAGATGAAGGAGAAAATGTATGTATCATGCAAGATTCAATGGAACACATTATGCAATTGGAAAAAAATGGGGAATGCTGCTCAGTAAAAATGGTAAGCAATTGTTAGACAACATACCTTTTGATATTACAAAAGAAATGAAGGAATTTGCACAGCAATGCTATCCTGTGTATGAGGAATATTATCCAGAGATCATTGATGAAATCAAAGGCATTGCGGATGGTCAAAAGATTAAACCAGATTCTCTGTATGCTATTCTCTTTTCGATGTATGCACTTGTCAAAGTTACGAATTGCTCAAGCTTCGTCATTAAGAATGAGCAGTCCTTTTTACTCGGACGCAATAGTGACTTTTTGACAGAAATTGAAAAATTATATATGAATTGTTTGTATTCTTTTAAAATGTCTGATTCCTATGCATTTTCGGGTAACACGACGGCCTTTGTGGAGATGGAAGACGGTGTGAATCAAGCAGGTCTTACCATCGCCTTGACTTCCGTGTTTCCAGATCAGTTAAAGCCAGGAATCAATGTTGGAATGATTTTGCGCATGTTGTTGGAAAAATGTAAAACAGTCAAAGAAGCGCTTGAGCTTTTGAAAAGGATTCCTCGTTGTTCAGCTGGAACGTTAGTAATTGCCGATCTTTCTGGAGACGCCTGTTTGGTTGAATTTACAAATGATAAATTAGTTCATTCTACTTTGGAAAATGAAGGATTCCTTTGTGCAACGAATAGTTTTCATTTGCCAGAGCTGCTCTCAAGAAAAATAAACCTTGTCGATGATTGGTTTGCGGAAGAACGATATCAAACGTTGATGGACTATTTATCTTCTAATTTCCAACATATGGATTTGTCTGAGGCAAAGAAATTATTAGCAGGTGAGTTTGGCTTTTTATGTCAATACGATCGGAAGACGGGCAAAGATACTGTTTGGTCAGCAATTTATGATTTAAGCAATAAACGGGTTTATCGTTGCGAAGGCAATCCTAATCGAAAAAAATTTCAAGAAGATATGAGGTTTGATTTTTGATTGATGACTATTTTTTCTTTTTGTAATGGTATACAATCACTTATCTGATTGGTGTCACTAAAATAGTTTTGAATCAATTATAAACAGGAGCAAGTACATCCATCAATTAAAATTATTAGAATCCAACTATCCAACTACTGGCTTTATATAACTTAAAAAAAGATAAAAGAAAAAAGCACTCAAGTCTGAGAGTTTTTTTCTTTTCTTTTTGAATTATTTCATTGATTCTATACAAAAAGTGGATGGTTAAATGTGTATACAAAATAGAATCTTGTTATTTTATAAAGCGCCAATTTCCCTTGCACTGAATGCTCTTGATTATGATTGTTCAAGTAAGTGTTGCTCTTTGTGAGTAAGTTATTATAGGAGGCAAATAAAATTGGCAGAATAGGTGCATGCAATAGGATTCAAATGATCAGCAGATCGGCTAACAAAAGATTTACTGCATGAAACTTTCGACTAGACATGAATACTTTCGAGAAGAAGTGTCAAATTTTCATGTGATTAAAAACATATGGCTAGCGCTGATAAAAAAATAACTACTGCTTTTTTACACGACGAGTCGCAAATAAAAAACCACTGAACAAAGTCAGTGGGGAGGGTGTATCAAATGAAGGTCTTCAGTTTCATTGTTAAGAAAAGCTGAGAGTAGAGATCAAATGGATGCATACACCCTCCATAAATCATTTTAACACATTATAATCAAAAAATAACTTATTCTAACTTACCAAATTTCTTGAGTAGTTTCTTTTGAACTATATACCGGTTATATATTTTATGTTGTTTTTTGAAAATGTCTTTAATTATTTATTTAAATCATCATTAAAATAATTAAACTGATTAAAAGAAAATAGAAAACTGACTATAATAATCTGGATGCTTTAGCTAGAAATATGAGTAAATTTAAAGAGGTGACAATGAAGTGAAAATAAAGCTATTCATTTAGTTAGGCGTGTGTAATTGATATTTAAGCTGAGTTATAATTTCAATCTTTAGTGGACTGTAAGAAATGAAACCCTTATAATATCAACGGATAGATATTAAGTAAGAGGCATTCGTTCAGAGAAAATTTATAAAAAATTACTCTGTTGAGCCTATATCTAAAGAACGCCTAACGACTCCGAAAGGGAAAGTTGATAGGCTGAGGAGGAAATATCAACATGACGATTCAATGGTTCCCAGGGCATATGGCGAAGGCACGTCGAGAAGTTTCTGAAAAATTAAAGTTTGTAGATATTGTTTTTGAACTGATTGATGCGCGTTTGCCTTTATCCTCACGCAATCCGATGCTGGATCAAATTGTACAGCAAAAACCGCGGTTGATTTTATTGAACAAAGCAGATTTAGCTGATCCAGCTCAAACTACTTTATGGGTAAATTATTTCCGTGAGCAAGGTCATCACGTATTGGCGTTAACAGCTAAGAATGATAAAAGTGTGAAGCAAATTGTTCCTGCTAGTAAAAAAGTATTGGCGGAAAAAATGGCTCGCGATAAAGAAAGAGGGTTAAAATCACGTGCGATTCGGGCGATGGTGCTTGGCATTCCGAATGTTGGAAAATCAACATTGCTAAATCATTTAGCAGGAAAAAAAATCGCTAGTACTGGTAACCGTCCAGGCGTCACTAAAGGGCAGCAATGGCTGCGTTTTGGTTCGCAATTAGAATTATTAGATACTCCAGGAATTTTGTGGCCTAAATTTGAAGATCCAGCAGTTGGTAAAAAGTTAGCGCTAACTGGAGCGATTAAGGATGATCTTTTGCATTTAGATGATTTGGCACTTTATCTGTTAGAAGTTTTTCGCCGCTTCTATCCATTGCAATTAAAAGAACGTTATAAATTAACAGAAGACGACTTATTTATGGAGTTGCCTGAGTTATTATTGCTGATATCAGAAAAACGAGGTTTCAAAGATGATTATGAACGTGCCAGTGAGATGCTGATTCTTGAATTGCGACAAGGAAAATTGGGCCGTTTCACCTTGGATCGCTACGAGGAGTTGAGTGTTTAATGGAAAAATTATCAATTAGTGCAATTAAAGCAGAGTTAAAAACAATCATTTCAGCAGATGATCATCGTTTGGCAGAATTTCGTCAGGATACACGTAAAGGTGTCCAATTGGCAATAAGCCAATGGCAAAGGCAGCAGGATAAGCAAGTTGCATTAGCGGAAAAATATCGAGAAATGTCGATTTTTGAAAATGAAAAGAAATCACAAGGTTTTCAGGCAATTTGCGGCATTGATGAAGTTGGTCGCGGACCTCTGGCTGGTCCAGTTGTAGCGGCAGCCGTGATACTGAATGATGAGCATGAAATTTTAGGTTTGAATGATTCGAAACAACTTTCGGCGCATAAACGGGAAGAGCTGGTAAAGGAAATTAAGAAGAACGCTCGGGCTATCGGCATTGGAGAAGCAACGGCCGAAGAAATTGATCAGTTGAATATTTATCAGGCGACGAAAGTTGCAATGCAAAGAGCAATTGATCAACTACAAATTACACCAGACTGTTTATTGATTGATGCAATGGTTTTAGATAATGGGTTACCCCAGGAGAAAATTATCAAAGGAGATGCCAGATCGGTTTCGATTGCGGCTGCCAGTATCATCGCAAAGGTCTATCGTGATGAGTGGATGGCTGAATACGGCGAAAGGTATCCGGCTTATGGTTTTGCTAAAAATGCTGGATATGGAACTAGAGAACATCTACAAGCAATTGAAGAACAAGGTATTTTACCGATACATCGCAAAACATTTGCACCAATTAAAAATTTATACTAAAGAAAATCCTTCTTTTTTTTGTATCTTTTTGATAAAGAAACTGAAAAGAGGGATTTTTTTGAAGAACGAATTTTTGTTACGATTGAGTTTAGTCAAGGGAGTAGGGGCTTTTGGAAAACAGCGGATTTATCAGTTTGCGAAAAAGCATCAATGGTGGGAGTTGAATGGATTAGACATTAGGCTTACGGCTCAGACAACGAAGAAAAATGATTGGGATGAATGGACGAAGGAACGGCTTCAAGAAATTGAAAGCACGCACCAATATATCACGATTGAAGATCAGGCTTATCCAGAAACATTGCGACAGGTTTCAACGCCACCATTGGTCTTGTTTTACAAAGGAAATTTAGCATTACTAGAAAGAGAAAAGCTGGCGATTGTTGGTGCTAGAGAAGCGACGGAATACGGGTATCATATCCTGCAGAAAATAATGCCTGAGCTTACGAAACGCGGTTTTGTGATTGTCAGCGGTTTGGCTAAAGGAATTGACAGCTTTGCTCATCAATTTTCTATCAGCAATCAGGGGAAAACCATTGGTGTAGTAGGCACAGGTCTAGATATTTGTTATCCTAAATCTAGTGGCAATTTACAAATTGAAATGAGTCAGCATCATTTAGTTTTAAGTGAATATCCTAATGGTACGAAGCCTGCGAAGTTTCATTTTCCAATGCGCAATCGCATCATCGCCGGATTAAGCAGTGGTGTGCTTGTGGTAGAAGCAAAGAGACGCAGTGGTTCGTTAATTACTGCTCAACAGGCGTTGGATTATGGCAAAGATGTTTTTGCGGTTCCTGGATCGATTTTGGATGAGCGTTCCAGTGGCTGTCATCAGTTGATTCAAGACGGTGCAATCTGTGTTGAAAAAACACAAGATATTTTTGATTCCTACGATTTATGGAATAAAATTCATTAGCCGCGACTTGACAAACAAAATTTGAATAGCGTATTATAGGCTACGATTTGTCAGTAGTTACCGATATATAATAGTAGAAAAAATTGAGGAGGCAAAAACATTTGGCCTATAAATACCTAGTTATCGTGGAATCACCAGCAAAAGCAAAGACGATCGAAAAATATTTGGGAAGAAACTATAAGGTCGTAGCAAGTGTTGGACATGTGCGGGACTTACCCAAAAGTAAGATGGGGATTGATGTGGAAAATAATTATGAACCCCACTATATTTCTATTCGAGGCAAGGGCGATGTTATCAAAAGTTTGAAACAAGCGGCTAAAAAAGCGCAAAAAGTTTATCTTGCAAGTGACCCGGATAGAGAAGGAGAAGCTATCGCGTGGCATCTCTCTTATTTATTAGGATTGGACTTAAAGGATAAGAATCGTGTTGTATTCAATGAAATTACCAAGGATGCAGTAAAGGCAGCCTTTAAAGAACCTCGTTCCATAGATGTTTCGCTAGTAGATGCACAGCAAGCACGTCGGGCATTGGATCGCCTTGTTGGTTACTCCATTTCACCGATTTTATGGAAAAAAATCAAAAAAGGTTTGAGCGCTGGTCGTGTTCAGTCGATCGCCTTAAAAATGATTATTGATCGTGAACAAGAAATTCGTGATTTTGTGCCAGAAGAATACTGGAGCATTGATGGAAACTTCAAGAAGAAAACCAAGAAGTTCAAAGCGAATTTCTGGGGTGTCGATGGCAAGAAGAAAAAATTGCCAAATGCCGAAGCAGTGAAGGAAGTTACAGCTAGAATTGACGGCAAGGACTTTGAAGTGACTAAAGTTGAGAAAAAGGAACGCAAAAGAAATCCGGCATTGCCATTTACCACGAGTAATATGCAACAGGAATCTGCTCGTAAGTTGAACTTCCGTACTAGAAAAACCATGATGGTAGCACAGCAATTGTATGAAGGGATCGCTCTTGGGAAACAAGGCACAGTTGGTCTGATTACCTATATGCGTACAGATTCGACTCGGATCTCGGATACAGCAAAAGCTGAAGCAGCTGAGTTCATTGAAGAAAAATATGGTAAAGAGTATTCGCAGCATCATGCCCGTAAAGCGAAAAATCCTCAAGGGGCTCAAGACGCTCATGAGGCAATCCGTCCGACAAGTGTACGACGGACACCTGAAGAAATGAAGCAATATTTAGACAAGGATCAATTAAAGTTATACACCTTAATTTGGTCACGCTTTGTTGCTAGCCAAATGACTGCAGCGATTCTTGATACGATGAAAGTGACATTGGAACAAAACGGCGTCATCTTTATCGCCAACGGGTCGAAAATCAAGTTCAAAGGATTCATGCAGGTATATATTGAAGGCCGTGATGACGGAAAAGAAGACAAAGAAAATATTTTACCTGAACTTGAAAAGGGCGAAGTTGTTCAATCTGTTAATATTGAAAATAAACAGCACTTCACTCAGCCGCCTGCACGATTTAGTGAAGCAACACTGATCAAAACATTGGAAGAAAACGGAGTTGGTCGTCCGTCAACTTATGCGCCAACCTTAGATACAATCCAACGTCGTTATTATGTGAAATTAACGCAACGGCGTTTTGAACCAACAGAGCTTGGCGAGATTGTCAATAATCTGATCGTTGATTTCTTCCCGCAAATCGTGGACGTCAACTTTACAGCAGAAATGGAAAACGATTTGGATAAGGTGGAAGAAGGCAAGGAAGAATGGACAACCGTTGTGGACCGTTTCTATAAACCTTTTGCTATTGAACTGGAAAAAGCTGAAGAAGGTATTGAAAAAATTCAGATCAAAGACGAGCCAGCGGGGTTCGATTGCGATGTCTGTGGACATCCAATGGTGATCAAATTGGGACGTTATGGGAAATTTTATGCCTGTAGCAACTTTCCGGATTGTCGCAACACTAAACCAATCATCAAAGAAATCGGTGTTGAATGCCCTGTTTGTCACAAGGGACAAGTGGTTGAACGGAAATCCAAGAAGAATCGCTTGTTCTACGGATGTTCACGGTACCCAGACTGTGACTTTACTTCTTGGGATAAACCAATTGGCCGGACATGTCCGAAAGACGGCGGTTATCTAGTTGAGAAGAAAGTCAAAGGCGGGAAACAGGTTGTCTGTGTGAATGGTGATTACGAAGAAAAAGTACAAAAATAAGTGATACTAAGTGAGGATTAAATGGTAAAAACAGTGAATGTTATCGGAGCGGGTCTTGCTGGAAGCGAAGCCGCTTGGCAGTTAGCAGAAGCAGGGGTTCCAGTGAATTTATATGAGATGCGCCCGGTGAAATCAACAGCAGCACACCACACGGCTGATTTTGCGGAGCTTGTGTGCAGCAACTCCTTACGAGGAAATGGATTGACGAATGCGGTGGGTGTTCTGAAGGAAGAAATGCGTCGCTTGAATTCTTTAGTCATCAGCTCTGCGGACGAAACGGCGGTACCAGCGGGTGGTGCGCTTGCAGTGGACCGAAATGATTTTTCTGGATTGATTACACAGAAGTTGAAAACTCATCCATTGGTGACCGTTATTTCAGAAGAAATTACAAAAATTCCTAAAGGGATTACCATCATCGCGACAGGTCCTTTGACCTCAGAAGCTTTAGCAGAAGAAATAGCGGAATATAATGGCTCTCATGGTTTTTATTTTTATGATGCAGCAGCGCCCATCATCGATAGCTCCACTATTGATCGTGATAAGGTCTATTTGAAGTCTCGTTATGACAAGGGAGAAGCCGCATATCTGAATTGTCCGATGACTGAAGAAGAGTTCATGCGTTTTTATGAAGCATTAATCACTGCGGAGGTTGCTCCACAAAAAGAATTTGAGAAAGAAAAATTTTTTGAAGGCTGTATGCCGATCGAGGTTATGGCTAAGCGGGGAATCAAGACGATGTTGTTTGGTCCAATGAAGCCAGTGGGATTAGAAGATCCAAAAACTGGAAAACGTCCGTATGCTGTAATTCAACTACGTCAGGATAACGCAGCCGCATCAATGTACAATATAGTTGGTTTTCAAACGCATTTAAAATGGGGCGAACAAAAACGGGTCTTCCAGATGATTCCCGGCCTAGAGAATGCTGAATTCCTGCGTTATGGAGTGATGCATCGCAACAGCTTCATGAATTCACCAGAGCTTTTAAGACCTACTTATCAAAGTAAAAAGCGTGATGATTTATTCTTTGCGGGTCAAATGACAGGCGTGGAAGGATATGTCGAAAGTGCGGGTAGCGGGTTAGTCGCTGGTATAAATGCGGCTCGATTGGCGAAGGGTGAAGAATTGATCGAATTTCCTCATGAAACGGCGATTGGCTCGATGGCCTATTACATTACCCATGCAGAAGGCAAACATTTCCAACCAATGAATGCAAACTTTGGGTTATTTCCTAGTCTTCCAGAACGAGTTCGCGATAAAAAATTGCGCTATGAAACACTTGCAGAGCGTGCTTTGAACGCTCTCGCTGAAATGAATATTTAGAAAAATTTCCGTTGCTTCGGCAATGGGATTTTTTTATTTTGACAAAATAAATCGGATTCATGTTTGATTTGAAGGCAATTATGAAATATCTGTAAAGAATTGTTAGTATATTCGTGAAAAGTCAATAAATTCTGACAATTCAATTGTAATTAAAAAGTTCTTATGCTACATTTGTGATATGTTTGTGAGGTGAGAAAAAGTTTGGAAAATGAAGCAGCCATGCAAGAGTTTATGGGTTATTTAATGACTGAACGCGGGTACTCTGAAAAGACCAAAGAGGCTTATCAACGCGACTTAAATGACTTTTGTCAGTTCTTAGAAAATTCAGGAGAGTCTTCATTATTAACAGTCGATCATTTAGACGTAAGGGTTTATTTGTCTTACTTAAATGATTTAAAATACAGCCGCAACACCATTAGTCGTAAGATTGCCAGTTTACGCTCTTTTTATCAATACCTTTTAAAGCATGAAAAAATTAAAGAAAATCCTTTTTCTTACGTGCATCTCAAAAAGAAACACGCTCGTTTGCCACGCTTTTTTTACGAAAAGGAAATTGAAGTATTATTTGCTAGTGTGGACGGTACGAAACCGTTGGACCAACGGAACCGTGCCTTGTTAGAAGTACTTTACGGATCTGGGCTTCGGGTTAGTGAATGTGCAAATCTCAAATTATCAGTTATCGACTTTGATAACAGTGTTCTGTTGATTCATGGAAAAGGGAATAAAGATCGTTATGTGCCATTAGGTTCTTACGCAGCGGATGCGATCCAGGAATTTGTGGGTGATGGACGTAAAAGGCTAATGACACGTTTTGGCAAGGAGCATGACTATTTATTCGTAAACCACCGTGGAGAACAGATTACTTCAACTGGGATTGAGTATGTACTGAAGCAAATCATTAAAAAGAGCAGTTTAAATAGTGATATTCATCCACACATGCTTCGACACACCTTTGCAACACATTTACTGAATAATGGCGCAGATTTGCGTACAGTTCAGGAACTACTAGGACATGCGAATTTGTCTACAACACAAATCTATACGCATGTGACCAAAGAAAGTCTACAAAAAAGTTATCGCTCATTTCATCCAAGAGCTTAGAGGACAGTTTAAAATAAAGGAGAGAAAAAGATGTCAGAATCACAATTTCATTCAACTACGATCTGTGCGATTGAAAAAGACGGAAAATTAGCAATGGCTGGTGACGGTCAAGTGACCATGGGAGAGCAAGTTATTATGAAGGGGACTGCGCGTAAAGTTCGTCGTATCTATAACGGCAAAGTCGTTGTCGGATTTGCCGGCAGTGTGGCTGACGCATTTACCTTAGAAGAAAAATTTGAAGGCAAGCTAAATGAATATAATGGTAATTTGCAACGGGCAGCCGTCGAACTTGCACAGGAATGGCGGACACAGCAAGCAATGAAAAACCTAGAGGCATTATTGATTGTCATGAATGATGAAGAAATGCTGCTGGTTTCCGGAAACGGCGAAGTAATCGCTCCTGATGATGGCATTTTGGCTATCGGTTCAGGTGGAAATTATGCATTGGCCGCAGCGCGTGCTATGAAAAAACACAATACAGAAATGTCTGCTAAAGAAATCGCAGAAAGCGCATTGAATATTGCAGCAGATATTTGTGTCTTTACGAACCATAATATTATTGTTGAGGAAATGTAGACTGATTTAATTTCAAAACAATCAATTTAGGAGCAAGGAGAATCCAGATGACTGAAGTTAATAAAACACCAAAAGAAATCGTCAGCGAGTTAGATCAATACATCATTGGACAAGATGAAGCAAAACGCTCTGTAGCGATTGCTTTAAGGAATCGTTATCGCCGAATGCAGTTAGAAGAAACGATGCAGCAGGAAGTAACACCCAAAAATATTTTAATGATCGGACCTACAGGTGTAGGGAAAACGGAGATTGCTCGACGTTTGGCGCGAATCGTCAAGGCGCCTTTCGTTAAAGTCGAAGCAACTAAATTCACGGAAGTAGGCTATGTTGGTCGTGACGTTGAGTCAATGGTTCGTGACCTTGTCGAAAATGCGATTACGATCGTTGAAAAGGAACAATACTCAAAAGTGTATTCACAAGCCTTAAAACGTGCGAATAAACGCTTAGTGAAGATTTTAGTTCCTGGCATTAAGAAAGAGCAAAAACAAAGTAATAACCCTTATGAACAAATGATGAATATCTTCAACCAAGCACAAACCGAACCAAAAGAAGAAGTAACTGAGGATATCAAGGTAAATCGTCAAACAGTTCTTGATCAGTTGGAAAAAGGTCTATTGGATCAGCGAGAAGTAAGCATTGAGATCACTGAACCGAAAAAAACGATGCCGATGAACAATGGGCTAGAACAAATGGGTATCGACCTTTCAGACACATTAGGCGCGTTAACTCCTGAGAAAAAGGTTCAACGCACAGTGACTGTCAAAGAAGCCCAAGAGCTATTAGTTAAAGAGGAACAGGCCAAACTGGTTAATGAAGGTGATATTTATACAGCAGCGATCAAGTTAGCAGAAAGCTCGGGGATTATCTTCATTGATGAAATCGATAAGATCACTTCTAAATCACAGCAAAATTCCGGGGAAGTCTCTCGTGAAGGCGTCCAACGTGATATTCTGCCAATCGTAGAAGGTTCACAGGTCAATACGAAATACGGCGCGATTCAAACGGATCATATTTTGTTTATCGCCAGTGGTGCGTTTAGTTTGTCTAAACCGAGTGACCTGATTCCCGAACTGCAGGGACGCTTCCCAATCCGTGTAGAGTTAAGCGATCTTACAGCGGAAGATTTCGTTCGAATCTTGACTGAACCAAATAATGCGTTGATTAAGCAATATATCGCTTTAGTCGGCACCGAAAATGTCAAAATTATTTTCACGCAAGAAGCCATTGAACGAATTGCTCAAATTGCCTTTGATGTGAATCGGGAGACAGACAATATTGGGGCACGTCGTTTGCACACGATCTTGGAAAAATTATTAGAAGATCTTTTATTTGAAGCGCCAGACATGCAAATGGGTGAGATCAAGATTACAGAAGCATATGTGGATGAAAAATTAGCTTCAATTGCTCAAAATAAAGATTTAAGTCGTTTTATTCTGTAAAAAATGGAGGGGAAAAAGTGGAAACATTATTAGAGAAAACACGTCAGATTAATAAGTTGATGCAGCAAAAAAATGCTTTCGAACCGGCTGCGGAGTTACCTTACAACAATATGGCGCGGATTTTAGGGGACGTCTTAGGCTCTTTGACGTACATCATTGGAGCCGAAGGTGAATTGTTGGGATTAAATGAAAAGATCGATATCAATACTGATCGCGTCCGTTCATTTCTGGTTGACCGTCAATTTCCAGATAGCTATGTTTCAGGAATGAAGGAAGTTTTTAAAACGGAGGCCAACATACCAGTTGCAAACGAGTTGACGGCCTTTCCAACTGAGCGGGCGGAACTTTACCCAAATGGATTGACGACGGTCATTCCAATTTTTGGTTCAGGCGAACGTTTAGGAACGATCATCTTAGCACGGACAGAAGGAGCTTTTGATGACGATGATCTGGTATTAGCTGAATATGGTGCCACAGTTATTGGAATGGAAATCCTTTATCAGCAATTCTTGAATGTCGAGGAGAAGATCCGCAGTCAAACGGCGGTTCAAATGGCGATCAGTACACTTTCGTATAGTGAATTAAAAGCAGTTAAAGCGATTTTTGATGCATTGGAGGGCGATGAAGGCCGCTTAACCGCTTCAAATATAGCCGATAAAATCGGTATTACGCGTTCAGTGATCGTTAATGCGTTGCGAAAATTAGAGTCTGCTGGAATTATTGAATCTCGTTCGCTAGGTATGAAAGGGACGTATCTGAAGGTTTTAAATCCATTATTCAAGGATGAACTGGTTCGTCATAAATAGGTTTAATCTCATAATACGCAGATTCCCTTTTTATAAAAGGAGTCTGCGTTACACTATTGGAGATACATGACGTGGAAAGCAAATCTTTTCTACAAGAAAACTATGCGTTAGCAGGGACAAGGAGTGGGGAATTATGTCAGTAACAATCAGCAATGGCTTTTTGGAAGCAACGATCAATGAAAAAGGGGCGGAGCTGGCTAGTTTGCGCGCCAATCAGATTGAGTACATTTGGCAGGCAGATCCAAAGTATTGGAACCGTCATGCACCGTTCTTATTTCCGTTCGTCGGCCGTTTAAAGGATAATCAATATACCTATAAAGGTAAAACTTATCCGATGGGGCAACATGGATTTGCTCGAGATAAGGAGTTTAAAGTACTTGAGCAAGCAGAGGATAAAGTTTCCTTCTTACTTGAAAGTGATGAAGAAACGAAAAAAATTTATCCATTTGATTTTGCTTTATTGATCAGCTATGAAATTTGGGGAGAAGGAATTCGTATTCGTTTCAATGTTGAGAATACGGGTACCGAAGAGATGATCTTTGCACTAGGAGGACATCCCGCCTTCAATATTCCTCTGACAGAGGATTTAAGTTTTGAAGATTATTTTATTGCATTTTCTCCACAAAAATCACGAGTTAAAATTCCTTTAGAGGGTCCATTTGCCAATTTGGATCAAAAAACCATTGGACAAACCAATACGAATATTCAATTGAGTCACGATTTGTTCAGAGAAGATGCCTTAATCTATGAAACAAAGGGATTGAACGCATATACTTTAGGGAGTGAAGAATCACCTCACAGTGTCACGTTAGCCTACAATAATATTCCTTATGTCGGATTATGGTCTCCGTATCCTGCTGAAGCACCATTTGTTTGCATTGAACCATGGTGGGGTTTTGCTGATACAGTCGACAGCAATGGACAGTTGGAAGACAAAGAAGGGATGAATCGCTTGGCTGCGAAAGAAACCTTCAAAACCGAGTTTTCAATTACTGTTAGTTAGAAAAAAAGTCGAGAAATACTAGAGCTATCTAAAACGATAGATTAGTATTTCTCGATTTTTTTATACTGAAATTATGGTTAATCAAATGGCACATGCCAATCATTTGCTTTGTGAGCATCAAAGCATAGTTTGATTTGTTCTTGACTATTCTTTGCTTTTGCTAAAGGCGGTAAGTTATCCGCAGAAAACCAATCAATTTGAAGCGTTTCGATATTCTCAACGAAGTCTCCACTGATCAATTGGCATTCAACGAAAATCTTACAGACACCATAGGCATAACGAGGAAGATTGTGCTTGTTTCGATCTTGAATAGCAATGATTTTTAATGGTTCCACTGTCAGGCCTGTTTCTTCTATAGTTTCCTTAACGGTATTTTCTTTGATCGATTGGTTAATATCAACCCATCCGCCTGGTAAGGACCAAAGCCCATCATTTTCCTGCACTAATAAAATGCAATTATCTTTGAAAATAGCTGCTCTTGTATCCAACTTAGGTGTTGGATAGCCTACTTCTTCAGCGAAGAGTTGCCTTAATTTTGGAACAGGGATCGGAGATTGTACAGACAGCATCTCTGTGGCGATGGTTCGAATCCGTTCAAATCGCTCTTGATCAAAGGGATCATGTGTATAGGTTAGGCCAGCTTGAGCAAGGGCCTGCAATTCAATTGCCCAATCTAAAAGTTGTTCCTCCATTTATTTCACCTTCTTGTTCAAGCCGAAGGATACACGATTTTCATTTCCAGCCTTGATTCGTTGAATATTTTCTCTGTGGCGATAAACAATATAGCAGGTCAAGGCAAAACAAATGACGGTTAGTAAAAGATTAAATGTCGGTAAAATTGTCGGCCAAATAAATGGCAATATGATCGATGAGAGTGTGACAAAAATTGCGGAGGCAATGCTGGCGGCACTAACCATACTTGTAATATAAAGGACGATTAAAAAGAAAGCCAATGAATAGAAAAAGAATAAGGGCGCGAAGGCTAGTAGCATCCCAGCGCTAGTTGCTACGGCTTTTCCGCCTTTAAAACCAGCAAAAATCGGTAAAGTATGTCCAACTACAGCTACCAAACCAAACCATAAGGGGTTGATATCCACATGAAAAAGAGTGGGAAGAAGTGTTGCGAGTGAGCCCTTTAATAAATCCATCGCAAAGACGACAAACCCAGCTGGCTTTCCTAACACCCGAAAGGTATTAGTAGTCCCAGAACTATGACTACCAAACTCACGTATGTCTTTTTTGAAGAAAAATTTTCCAATCCAGATGCCGGAAGGAATTGAGCCTAAAAGATAAGCTAGGACAAAAATTATGGCGGTTTTCATATGAATCCTCATTTCTCTATTAGTAAGGCTATTTTAGCAGATTTCAAAAGAGTGAACAAATCTTAATCCCGTGCTATACTAAATAGCGTGAATAGTTAAAAATCAAATTGAGCGAGGAAAATCAAATGAGTTTTAAAAATCCTAATCAAGAAAAAATTTTTCAGTATTTGGACGAAGCAAAGGTTATTGCTGTAGTGGGTTTAAGTGATAATCCTGATAAGACAAGCTATCAAATTGCTGACGTACTAAAAAATTACGGCTACAAGCTGTATGGTGTTAATCCAAAGTTAGCTGGACAAAAGGTGAACGATATTCCAGTCGTTGAAAATTTATCGGCTGTTCCAGAAACGATTGATATCGTGGATATCTTTAGACGTAGCGAATTTTTGCCAGCAGTTGCAGAAGATTTTTTAAAAACCGATGCAAAAGTTTTTTGGGCACAGCTTGGCTTATGCAGTGAAGAAGCAGCAGAAATGCTGCAGGAACAAGGACGCAATGACATTGTGATGGATCGTTGCGTGAAGATTGAATTGAACAAAAAATCTAATGATTGAGTTGATTTTCTTAAAAAAAAAGCATAAAATGCCTTTTCAGAAACAGGAGAGGCTTTTTTTTTGAGCTTTTTTAGCGTATCATACAAATGATGTACTTAAGATATAGAGATATCAATTCAGCTACGGTTCAATGATCTACGCGCTGGAGGAGATAGAGTATATGGTACGAACAAAAAACTTCATCGGAAAATGATTACGCAATTGGAGTAAGGATATCATTTCAACTTTGCCAATTCTTCTTGCTATAGCAATAATAGAAAGTGCGTACTTTAGTTGAATGATAGACGCCATTCGAATCAGATTAATTTTTCTTGGAAAATTAATACATTAAAACAAATAAGGATGTCAGTTCAACTTTTCGCAGGATGTTTCATCAGAAAAGTACTTAACAAGATCGGTTAGATTGATGTACAAGTATTTTAGTTGAATGATATGCGGCATTTGAATCAGACTAATTTTTCTTGAAAAATTAATACATCAAAACAAATAAGGAGCTGTAGGATTGGCTAAGATGAACAACGAATACAATGACGCTTCGATCCAGGTACTTGAGGGATTAGAAGCGGTTAGAAAACGACCAGGGATGTACATCGGCTCAACAGACAGTCGTGGATTGCATCACTTGGTCTATGAGATCGTCGATAATGCGGTCGATGAAGCCTTATCTGGCTACGGAAATGAAATAGAAGTAACCCTTCATCCAGATAATAGTGTTGAGGTAAGCGACAAAGGTCGCGGTATGCCTGTTGGAATGCACGCTTCAGGAATTCCTACTGTTGAAGTAATCTTTACGATTCTTCACGCCGGAGGAAAATTCGGTCAAGGCGGCTATAAAACCTCTGGTGGTCTGCATGGTGTAGGCGCCAGCGTGGTAAATGCTCTCTCAGAATGGTTAACGGTAACGATTGTCCGTGATGGCGTAGAATACCGTGAAGTATTCAAAGATGGGGGCAAGCCGCAAGGAACGTTGGAAAAAATTGGCAAGACCCGTAAACCAAACGGTACGACCGTTCATTTTTTACCTGACGCACAAATTTTCTCAACGCTGCATTTCTCTTATGACACCCTATCTGAACGGTTAAGAGAGTCTGCTTTCTTGTTGCGGGGAGTTAAAATCACTTTAACGGACTTGCGAGGTGAAGAGAAGGTTTCAGAAGTCTTCCATTTTGAAGAAGGAATCAAGGAATTTGTTGAGTATTTGAATGAAGACAAGGATACTTTAACGCCTGTCGTGTATTTTTCAGGTGAACGTGAAGGGATCGAAGTCGAATTCTCATATCAGTACAATGATGGCTATTCTGAAAACTTACTCTCGTTTGTTAACAACGTCCGGACAAAAGACGGCGGCACACATGAATCAGGTATGAAAACTTCAATGACAAAAGCTTTCAATGAATACGCGCGAAAATCCGGTTTGCTGAAGGAAAAGGACAAGAACTTAGAAGGTTCTGATTTCCGTGAAGGTCTATCTGCGGTGTTATCCGTTCGGATTCCAGAAAACTTGCTACAATTTGAAGGTCAAACCAAAGAAAAATTAGGAACACCAGCTGCTCGTGGAGCTGTAGATAATGTCATTGGCGAACAAATGGGCTTCTATTTACAAGAAAACAGCGAAAACAGTCAAATGCTGGTTCGAAAAGCGATAAAAGCTCGTGAAGCAAGAGAAGCAGCGCGGAAGGCCCGTGAAGAAAGCCGAAACGGTAAGAAACGTAAAAAAGGGGAATCTCTACTTTCTGGGAAACTAACACCTGCACAATCTAAAAATGCTGCGAAAAATGAGTTGTTCTTAGTCGAAGGAGATTCTGCCGGTGGCTCAGCCAAACAAGGCCGTGACCGAAAATTTCAAGCAATCTTACCTTTGCGCGGGAAAGTAATCAATACGGAAAAAGCTAAGATGCAAGATATTTTGAAAAACGAAGAAATCAATACCATGATTTACACTATTGGATCAGGTGTTGGACCAGAGTTTTCAATTGAGGATTGTAACTACGACAAAGTCATCATTATGACCGATGCTGATACGGACGGTGCACACATTCAAGTCTTGTTATTAACATTCTTCTATCGATATATGAAGCCATTGATTGAAGCGGGAAAAGTCTATATTGCTTTGCCACCTTTGTATAAAGTTTCAAAAGGCGCTGGACGGAAACAAGTGATTGAATACGCTTGGACAGATGATGAATTACAAGAAGTGATCAAAAAAGTTGGTAAAGGTTATATGTTACAGCGTTACAAAGGTCTCGGGGAAATGAATGCGGAACAGTTATGGGAAACAACCATGGATCCTGAGTACAGGACGCTTGTTCGAGTGCGCATTGATGACGCTGCTCAAGCAGAGCGTCGTGTAACGACTTTGATGGGGGATAAAGTGGAACCGAGACGTAAATGGATTGAGAGTCACGTTCAATTCACGTTGGAAGAAGACGGGAGTTTGCTGGATAACAAAGAAGAAGCGACTACTGTGCCTGTAGCTGAACAAAATGAAATGGAAGAAACAACTGATGGTGTTAAAATGATCAGTTTGTTTGATGAGTAGGAGGTGGTCAATAGATGGAATCTAAGCATTCAATTCAAGAACTAACACTAGAAGAAGTGATGGGTGACCGTTTTGGCCGCTATTCAAAATATATTATTCAAGAAAGAGCGTTGCCAGATATTCGCGATGGTCTGAAGCCGGTTCAACGTCGCATTTTATACGCTATGAACAAAGACGGAAACACGTATGACAAGGGTTTTAGAAAATCAGCGAAATCCGTCGGAAACATTATGGGGAATTATCACCCTCACGGTGACAGCTCGATCTATGAAGCAATGGTACGGATGAGTCAAGATTGGAAGCTTCGTCAAGTGCTGATCGAGATGCACGGAAACAACGGCTCAATGGATGGTGATCCGCCAGCTGCGATGCGTTATACCGAAGCACGTTTGTCTCAACTAAGCGGTGAGATGTTGAAAGATATCGAAAAGGACACTGTTGATTTAGTTTGGAATTTTGATGATACCGAAAAGGAACCGACTGTTCTGCCAGCTGCTTATCCTAATCTGCTAGTTAACGGTTCAACAGGGATTTCGGCGGGATATGCTACTGAAATTCCAACTCATAATTTAACGGAAGTAATCGATGGCACGATTTATCTGATTGATCACCCGAATGCTTCGTTAGAAAAAATCATGGAGTACATTCCGGGACCCGATTTTCCAACAGGTGGTATTTTACAAGGTAAAGCAGAAATCAAAAAGGCTTATGAGACTGGTAAGGGGAAAGTGATTCTTCGTTCCAAAACCTCGATCGAACCACTAAAAGGCGGCAAGCAGCAGATCGTTATTCATGAGATTCCGTATGAAGTTAATAAAGCCGTTTTGGTGAAGAAAATGGACGAGATCCGTTTGAGTAAAAAAATTGATGGCATCGCTGAAGTTCGTGATGAGTCTGACCGTACGGGATTACAAGTAGTCGTCGAATTGAAAAAAGATGCCAATGCAGAAGGAATCTTGAATTACTTATTCAAAAATACGGATTTACAGATCAATTACAACTTCAACATGGTAGCCATTGATAACATGACTCCGCAACAGGTTGGATTGAAACACATTTTGGAAAGCTACATCCTTCACCGCAAAGACGTAATCACTAAACGGAGCCAATATGAGCTGGCGAAGGCACAAAAACGTCAACATATTGTTGAAGGCTTGATTAAGGCATTATCAATCCTTGATGAAGTGATTACGACGATTCGCGGAAGTAAAGATAAAAAGGATTCGAAACATAATTTAGTTGAACGGTTTGATTTTAGTGAAGAACAAGCCGAGGCAATTGTAACGTTGCAATTGTATCGTTTAACCAATACTGATATTACTCAATTAGAAAGTGAAGCGGATGAATTAGCAGCTGAAATCAAAGAGCTGCATCTAATCCTTAATAGCGAAAAAGAACTACACAAGGTTTTAAAGCAAGAGTTGCGTCAAATCAAAAAAAATTATGGCAATGAACGCTTAACAACAATTGAAGATGAAATCAGTGAAATCAAAATCGAAACAGAAGTATTAATCGCACAAGAAGATGTAATCGTAACATTAACCAAAGAGGGTTATTTGAAACGCAGTAGTTTACGTTCGTATAATGCATCGCGCCCAGATGAACATGGGATGAAAGATGGCGATTCGATTATTTTCATTAATAAGCTGAATACTTTGGATCACCTGTTGATTTTAACAAATCATGGAAACATGATTTATCGACCAGTTCACGAAATTACAGAGCTGAAATGGAAAGATGTCGGAGAGCATATATCACAGACGATAACCAATCTCTCTATGAGTGAAGAAATCATCGCGGCCTTCCCATACAAGGAAATTGACGCGAACAAACTCTTCATCTTCATGAGTAAAGAAGGGATGATCAAGCAAACACGAATGACTGAGTTTTCGCCATGGCGTACGTATCGAAGCCGACCTACAACGGCGATGAAGCTAAAAAATGATACAGACGAAATTGTCTCAGTCTTCTTAACGAATGAGACTCGCAATGTCGATGTCTTCATTGCCTCACATCGTGCCTTTGGATTACGCTATCCACTAGAAGAAGTACCAGTAGTTGGTTCAAAAGCCGCAGGTGTTAAGGCGATTAATCTAAAAGACGGGGATTACGTAGTAGCAGGTGCGTTAGTTCCGTCAGAGGGAGATTCACCCATCTTATTGTTGAGCCAACGCGGGGCAGCTAAACGTATGCTCGCTCAAGAATTACCGCAACTTGGTCGGGCGAAACGCGGATTGATGATTTTCCGTGAGTTGAAGAAAAATCCACATCGCTTGGCTTATATGACAGCTGAAACAGAAGGAAAGCTTACTTTAACAACGACAAAAGGTATTGAAAAGGAAATCGAGATATCTAAAGTTGCGATTAGTGATCGAATTTCTAATGGAACTTTTGCGATTGATGAGAAAAAAGAAGGAGAACTTTTCTCTGTTATGCAGTTGCAGGAACTCGACGAAGAATAGTTTCTGTATTATATAAATATATTACAGTTGGGCATCTGTTTTAATACAGATGCCCGTTTTTTTGTTCACAATTTCATGTAAATAAGACGATGATGAGAAATTGTTTTAATTAAATTAATCTCGATAAATGCTTTAATTTCAAAGGGTTGCTAACGATTACAAAATATTTTTAACTTCTAATTAATCTTTCACAAGGAAAGGCTTGCATAAAAGAATTTATGTGTTATACTTTGTTCGTAAAGCTGTAGCAATAAAGTTTTTATATTCTAAGGAGGTCCTTTTGAAATGGGAACTGCAACAAATGAACTAGATCAAATGAAAAACACTGAAAAAACTGCTTGGGAAGGGTTTAACGGTCGTTTATGGAAAAGCGAAATCAACGTTCGCGATTTTATCCAAACGAACTATACACCTTATGAAGGCGCTGCCGATTTCTTGGCTGAGCCAACGGAAGCTACCAACCAACTATGGGGCAAATTACAAGAACTTCAAAAACAAGAACGTGAGAATGGCGGCGTATTAGACATGGAAGCAGATGTCGTATCTGCAGCCAATGCTTATGGTGCTGGTTATATCGATGAAAGTTTGAAGGACGAAGAAGCAATTGTTGGTATTCAAACAGACAAACCTCTGAAACGTGCATTCATGCCTTATGGTGGTATTCGCATGGCTGAAGAATCACTTGAAAGATATGGTTATACTCCAAATCCTAAATACACTGAAATTTTTAACGATTACCACAAAACACACAATCAAGCGGTATTCGATGTTTACACACCAGAAATTCGTGCGGCACGTCGCGCTAAGATTATTACTGGACTTCCTGATACTTATGGTCGTGGACGTATTGTTGGTGACTACCGTCGAGTGGCTTTATACGGTATCGATTACTTAATGCAAGAAAAATTGAAAGATCATGCGAATTGTGGTCATGGACAATTTACTGAAGAAGATATTCGTCTTCGTGAAGAAATTAGCGATCAATACAAGGCACTGAAACGTATTAAAGAAATGGCTGCTGCATATGGATTCGATATTTCTCGTCCAGCAGAAAATGCGAAAGAAGCTGTTCAATGGACATACTTCGGCTACTTAGCAGCAATTAAAGAACAAAACGGTGCGGCTATGTCTATCGGACGTGTCTCTACGTTCTTAGATATCTACATCCAACGTGACATCAATAAAGGGATTCTTACAGAAGAAAAAGCACAAGAATTGATTGACCACTTGGTAATGAAATTACGTATGGTGAAATTCGCGCGTATTCCTTCATACAACGAATTGTTCTCAGGCGATCCTGTTTGGGCAACCCTATCAATCGCTGGTATGGGTATGGATGGACGTACGTTAGTAACTAAGAATGACTTCCGTTTCTTGCATACATTGGAAAACATGGGACCATCACCAGAGCCAAACTTGACTGTCTTGTACTCTTCTCGTTTACCAGAAGGATTTAAAGACTATGCAGCCAAAATTTCGATCGATACTTCATCAATCCAATACGAAAATGACGATGTAATGCGTCCTGTATGGTTAGATGATTATGCAATCTGCTGCTGTGTATCAGCTACACAGACAGGAAAAGAAATGCAATTCTTCGGTGCTCGTGCGAACTTGGCGAAAGCTTTATTGTACGCGATCAACGGTGGCGTTGATGAAAAATCTAAAGCACAAGTCGGACCTGACTTCCGTCCAATCGAATCTGACGATGCATTAGACTTTGATGAAGTAATGGCTAAATACGATGAAGTACTAGAATGGTTAGCTGGAATGTATGTTAATACATTGAATGCGATTCACTACATGCACGACAAATATTACTATGAAGCTGCTGAATTAGCTTTGATGGATACAAACTTGAAGCGTACATTCGCGACTGGTATCGCTGGATTCTCACATGTTGTGGATTCATTAGCTGCTATCAAATACGCAAAAGTATTCCCAATTCGTGACGAAGACGGTATTGTTACTGACTTCAAGATCGATGGCGAATTCCCTAAATATGGTAATGACGACGCTCGTGCGGATGATTTAGCTGTTTGGGTATTGAAAACCTTTATGGAAAAATTAGAACATTACCATACTTATCGTAATTCAGAACCAACAACGTCAATTTTAACAATTACTTCAAACGTTGTTTATGGTAAAGCAACTGGTACAATGCCTGATGGACGTAAAGCCGGCGAACCGTTGGCTCCAGGAGCAAATCCATCTTACGGTGCGGAACAAAACGGGCTACTAGCATCATTGAACTCATTGACAAAATTACCTTACGAATATGCATTGGATGGTATTTCAAATACACAAAGTATCAACCCAGATGCATTAGGTCATGATGAAGATGAACGTGTCGAAAACTTAACAAACGTTTTAGATGGCTACTTCGATCAAGGGGCACATCACTTAAACGTAAATGTGTTCGGCAAGGAAAAATTAATTGATGCAATGGAACATCCAGAAAAAGAAGAATATGCGAACTTCACGATTCGCGTTTCTGGTTATGCTGTTAAATTCATTGATTTGACTCGCGAACAACAAGAAGATGTCATCAGCCGTACATTCCACGCAAAAATGTAATTGCTGATTTCAACAATTGAATGTATAGTAAGGGCGGATGGACGGAAAGTCTATTCGCCTTACTTTTTAATATGAAGGAGCTAAGGGTTACTCTTCGCGTTTCTAATGCGTCAGAGGCATCCTATGTGCGTGACTAAAGATTAAATGTTGCGGCAACCATATCAAATAACTTAACTAGAAGTTAACTGTGTATTCCACAGGCATCTTCAATATATAGAAGACTTTGAATAGTGAAAATCAACACTAAAAAAAATTACATAGATTAGAGGGGGACTGTTTATGTCTACTGTGGCTGAACAACCTATTGTCGGAAATATCCATTCAATCGAAAGTTTTGGATCAGTTGACGGACCTGGTGTGCGTTTTATCGTCTTTATGCAAGGCTGTCGGATGCGTTGTCAATTTTGTCATAATCCAGATACATGGAAAATCAATGATCCGAAAGCCAAGAAACGAACAGCGGATGATTTATTAAAAGAAGCCTTGAACTATCGCAGTTATTGGGGAAAAAAAGGCGGAATCACTGTGAGCGGCGGGGAACCATTGCTGCAAATTGATTTTTTGATTGATCTGTTTAAAAAAGCGAAAGCAATGGGGATTAATACGACTTTAGATAGCTGTGGGAAACCCTTTACTTTTGAGGAACCGTTTTTCTCTAAGTTTGAAGAATTAATGCAATATACAGATTTGATTTTGTTTGATATCAAACAAATTGATAATCAAAAACATAAGGAATTGACTGGTCATAACAATGACAATATCCTAGAGATGGCGAAATACCTTTCAGATATTAATAAGCCCGTTTGGATTCGTCACGTACTTGTCCCGTTTAGAAGTGATTACGACGAGTTTCTCATTCGATTAGATACTTTTATCAAAAGTTTAAATAACGTCGATAAAGTTGAAATATTACCTTATCATACGATGGGTAAATATAAATGGGAAGAAATGGGACTGAAGTATCCTTTAGAAGGTATTGAACCACCAACGGACGACCGCGTGGAAAACGCGAAAAAACTGTTACACACAGAGGATTATAAAGGCTATTTAAAACGTAAAAACTAGAAATCAAAAGATCAGACCAAAAATGCTATGCTACCCCTAACTAGGACAAAGAAATAATTATGTCCTAGTTAGGGGTATTTATTATGGGTAAAAGAAAGATGAAGCTCAGTGCTGAAAGTCGAGTGATGTTTGTAGAAAAATATCT